>Ga0315277_10002703_pt1 | contig 24532 bp, 20 predicted proteins | sample YL17G05_15_MG_FD_203695 | JGI IMG/M metagenome (GOLD analysis project Ga0315277, IMG submission 203695) | Sediment microbial communities from Yellowstone Lake, YNP, Wyoming, USA - YL17G05_15 | ecosystem: Environmental > Aquatic > Freshwater > Lake > Sediment | place: USA: Wyoming | collected... | reverse complement strand
CGCACTTTGGAGTGCGGCGTCGGCGACGCCGCTTTGAAAAGCGGTGCCGCGGGCACCGCAGTCCAAAGCGCTTTCAGCGCAAATTGATTTAGATCCATCGCGATTTTGAAAACTGGGGGTGGGCAAGCCGGCCGGGCGCGCAACACCTTTTTGCGCCTGGCCGCGGATATGATATAAATGATTCAGGTCAAACTTTTTCAGGAGGTTGGAAAAATGAGAAAATCAATCCTGTTTTTTGGTATAATGGCGCTGGCAATGGTCGGAGAGATGAAAGCCAAGGCGCCGGCGCTGGAGGATGCGCTCTTGAAGGCGGATTTCGGGTCGGAGAGCTCCGCGGGGTATATAAGCTGTAAAAACTGCTTCGCAAGAACCTGGATCTGATCAAGAATATAGTGGAAGCACAATGATAACTACTTGGTATTTTCTTTCCAAGCCGATGTCCTTGGCAGGAATGCAGGGGCCGGCATTTGACAAGGTTTTAGTTTTGGGGCAAACTAAGACCGTTTCTTAAGAATAATGATGAATACAGATTTCAAGTTTTTTATGGGATTGATCATCGTTTCGTTGAAATAGGATATCCCAATGGTCAAGCAAGAATCAGACCCGGTAATCAAGCGTGTCTTAACCGAACAGCACCAAAGTGCTGAGACGAGAAAAACGCTTTTCGTTGAGCTGGAAAAAGAGCTCAAAAGGCCGGTGGTCTCATTCTTCACCAGTTTTCGTTTCCCGGTGATGATTGAGAATCAGGACGCTGATATGCTGGAGGGCGTTTTACAGAAAATCAATCTATCCAAAGGATTAGCCCTGATTTTGAATTCACCCGGGGGCGACGGCTTGGCCGCAGAGAGAATAATAAAAATCTGCCGAAGCTACAGTAAAACCGGAGAATACTGGGCAATCGTGCCGAGCAAGGCCAAATCTGCCGCAACCATCATTTGCTTTGGAGCGAGCAGAATCCTCATGGGAAACACCTCAGAATTGGGGCCGATTGATCCACAGCTCGCAATTGCGGACGGGAAAAGTTTGAAGAGATTTTCGGTGTATAACATCATTATGAGCTATAATCATCTCTTCCAAAGAGCCGTATCGGAGAAGGGAAATCTGCAACCATATTTGCAGCAACTGGCCAATTATGACGAACGGGAGATCGCCGAATTTCAAAGAGCCCTGGATTTGTCGGAAGATATCGCGATCAAGGCTTTAGCCTCAGGCATGATGAAAGGGAAAAGCCGAGATTCCATCCGCAAGAAAATAGAGGTATTCCTTACCCCGGAAGAGACTAAAACTCATGGCCGGGCTATCTACACTGAAGAAGCGAAGAAATGCGGACTGAAAATAGAGAATAAAGATTTGAAAGGAAAATTCTGGAGCTCTGTTTACGAACTCTATATTAGAACCAACAACTTTGTATCCTCAAAGGCATTCAAATGCGTAGAAAGTGTGGAACATTCATTCTACGCCGGCACTGGAGAGGAGAGAAGATGAAAAAGAAGAAGAAAACGAACAAAATTGATCAAGACAAAAATCGTTTACGGAAAGCTCGGTCCAGCTTTCGGAAAATGATGGAAGAGATCACCCCCTTTTTAAGGGTAAGACGCTTCTCCGTGCACTCAACCGATGGAGAATGGTGTGATCCCTCAACTCTCTGTTCAACAATAATTGAGGATAACGAGATCAAGACCGAGCGCTAGGGTTCCTTGCTGCCAGCTTGCCAAGCCCTGCATAGATGATTTACCCCAAACAGGGCTATTGGGGTATGCTTAATGGTGGCCCACCTTATTGTGGGAGGAGGACAATGAAAAAAATAATCCTGATTTTTGGTATAATGGCGCTGGCAATGGTCGGAGAGATGAAAGCCAAGGCGCCGGCGCTGGAGGATGCGCTCTTGAAGGCGGATTTCGGGTCCGAGAGCACCTCCGGAGGGACCAATGCGGTTGCCGGTTTGGGCAACGGGAGGCTTTCGGTCGGGGTCAGCCCCTGGTCCGAGCTGGTCTATTTCCGCTGGCCGCGTCCATCTTATTATGATCATCTCCGCTATGTAACCATCGCTTACGGCCTTTTGTCCGGGCTGGCGCCCAAGGATGTTCGTTACGGGGATGAAGCCCCCAGCCGGGACTGGCAGAGATACGGAAGGCCTTATGAAAAATATCCGGGCCTGGGCGCGCGCGGCGGGATTTATTTCAAGGATGGAACTTTGAACTGGTTCGGGGATCCGAGCTGGACCAGTTCCCGGGCGTATGAGCCGGACTGGGGGCCGGTGCTCTGCACCAGAATTGAGAACCAGAAATCAAAAGTGATTGCCTGCCAGTGGGTGGACTGGGAATATGATCTGCTGGTCCAGGATTTCAAGCTGGAGGCCGGGAGCGCGGAAAAATTTTTCTATTACGGCACTTTTGATCCCTTTGATAGTTTTGGCCGGTACAAGGGAATGCCGGATTTCAAAACCGCGGGGTTCGCCACGGTCTATCTTCCGGCCGAAAAAATCATTCTCTATTTTCTGCCCCAGGTTAAGGATCCGGGCCGGATCCGGCCGCAGCCGGGCCGGGAATTTTCTCCCCAGTTGATTGATCAGCTTTATCCGGAAGGAGGATATTTTGTGGCAATGGGATTGAGCTCAGACCCGGACGGATTCCAGATCGGCGCGGATTTCCGGGGCAGGCCGGTCAAGAAATCCGATCCTTTGGCCGCGAGCGAGGACGCGAAAGACGGAAAGCTCGGGGGCTCGTCATCTTTTATCGGCCAGGCCGATGCCGGCCTGGAGAAGAAAATTTCCGGCCCGGAATCCGAGGTCACGGTTTTGATCTCGGCCGGCAGATCCGCCAAGGACGCGGTCGGGATCATAGACCAGGCGAGATTCCTGGGCGAGGATTTGCTCCGGAAGAAAGTGATCACCGAATGGCAGAAGACGGTGAAGCGGGTGAATTTGCCCGAGCAGGCCACGCCCTCGGAAATCCGGGTGGCGCGCCGGAACATCTTGAATCTCTTTATCGGACGCGACCGCGAGAGCGGCGCGATCGTGGCGTCTCCCTCCCGCCAGCCGGCCTATCATTTTGACTGGCCCAGAGACGGCTCGTTTTATGACCTTTCCCTGGACCTGGCCGGCTTTCCGGAAATCGTCAGCTCGCATCTGGACTTTTACCGCCGGACCCAGAGGAAGGAAGAGCGGGACGCGGGCATTGTCTGGCTCCTGGGCGGACAGTCGGTGTTCTATTCCCCGCGCGGACATTGGTATTCCAATATCTACACCGACGGCGCTCCGGGCCGGCTCAAAATCATTCCGGTGGAAATTGACGAGACCTCGCTTTTGCTCTGGGACTTGTGGCGGCACGAGCAATTCCTGCCTCCGGATCAGCGGCCCCGGTATCAGCAGCAATACCTGGAGATGCTCACTTTGGCCGGAGATGCCGTGACCGAATATGTGGATGTGAAAAAAGGCTGGACCAGAAAAGTGAACGAGGATGACAATGCCTTCCCCAGCGCCACCCTCCACGGAGCGGCCTCGGTCCTGGCCGGGCTGTCCGCGGCAGTGGACGCCGGAACCAGATGGGGAGCGGACCCGGCCAAGGTTGCGAGATGGAGAGAGGCCGCGATCGCGCTCCGGCAGGGGATGCTGAAAAGGATGGCGGACGATCAGACCCTGGAGCAAGGAGGCTGGAGAGGCCTGCAATGGTCCTTGTTCCCGGCTCCGGTTTTTGAAAGCTATCAGGATCCGCTGGCGCAGAAATTGATCAAGAAGCTGGCTGCGGCGGTGGAGGAAGAGGCTTTGAAGAAGCGGCCCGGGTTCGCCTACCTGGGCGAAAAAATTTTCATCCTGGCCGTTGCCACTGCCAACCAGCCGGAATATAAGTCCCTGCTGGATCAGGCGGTCAAGGTTCTGGTCAACGAAGTGCCCATGCCCGGTACCGATTGCTACGGAGAAGTCACCATCTGGCTCAATCTTCCGGGAGAATCCGCGCCCGTGTCCCAGCAGAGAACCAGCATCCCGCATCTCTGGACCGGAGTGACCACCTATCTTTCAGTGGAAGCGCTCTACCGGCCGGAACGATTCTTGAGCCAGGTGCCCCCGATTCCAAAATAAAAAAGTCGGAATTGGGGTCAGAGTTCTACATAGAACTTAAGCGTATCTGAGGAATGAGAAACGGAGTCGCGCCTAAAGTCGCTCGCACATTTGTGTAATGTGAACCGCATTTTCATTTTGGATGAATCAAGCCGTTTTCAAAATAGAAGCAAAATTTTGGGACAAAGAAAAAAGCGGAAGAATTGTTTGTTTACTTTGTCCGCGCAATTGCAGGATCAGAGAAGGCAAAACCGGATCTTGCGGGGCGAGGAAAGTAGAGCAAGGGAAACTCTTTACGCTGATTTATGGTCGGGTGTCTGCTTTGATGATCAGCGCCATAGAGAAAAAGCCGATGTTCCATTTTCATCCCGGGTCAAGATGGCTCTCGCTCGGAACCTTTGGCTGTAATTTCCGCTGTCCGGGATGCCAGAATTATGACCTGGCGCATACCGATGCCGAGGAGGCAGGCGGAAAATGGATGGCGCCGGAGCAGGTGGTTGAGATCGCGCTGGAGCGCAAGTGCCTGGGGATTTCGTTTACTTACAATGAGCCGAGCATCTGGATGGAATATGTCCTGGATGCAAGCCGGCTGGGAAAGGAAAAGGGTCTTCTCATCAATCTGGTCACTAATGGTTTTATTTCTGAGTTGGCGCGGGAGCCTCTTTTTGAGATGGTGGATGCTTTTCGGGTGGATGTCAAAGGATATTTTGCCGAGACCTATCAAATGATCGCGCGCATTAAAAATCCTGAACTAATCCGATCCAATATTATTCGCGCCAGAGAACAAGGCATCTGGGTGGAGCTGATCACCAACTTGATCCCGGGAATAAATGATACTGAATCGGAGCTTATTGAACTCGGCAAATGGATTCGGGATCAGCTTTCCGAGCAAACCCCCTGGCACTTAACCAGATTTTTTCCGGCCTATCAATGGTCGCATCTCCAGCCCACTTCGGTGGAAAGAATGGAAAAGGCGCTGGAGTTGGCAAAGAGCCTGGGATTGAAATTCGTTTATCCGGGCAATCTCCCCGGACATCCAGGAGAAAACACCTATTGCCCAAATTGCCAGAAACTCCTGATTGAGCGCCGAATCTTCGGGGTGCTCAAGCTGGAAATCAACAAAGACGGCTCTTGCCCAAATTGCGGTCAGAAAATCCCGGGCCATTTTGAAAAAGCCAGGGAAGGAATTTGCTATGATGAGCGAGTTTAATTATTTACCGCAAAGGCGCAAAGTCCGCAAAGAATTTTTATTCTGCTTTTCTGCGACCCTGCGGAAACGCGGGACAAGCAAATGTCTGCCCTTTGTTTGACATCTGGTAATAATCTTGCTAAAATTTTTTTATGCTCCAAAAATTATTCCCTTTAAAGATGATCTGGACTGAAGAATTCAAGCAAGAGATGAGGGAGCGACACCTGCTTGTAATAAAAATCATTTTAATCTTTTTTACCGTTTTCTTTCCAGTGTTTCTTCCCTGGTATTACTACAATGTTTTTATCCAGAAAGGCTTCGGTATCGGAGGAGTTTATGATTATATTTTCCTTTTCGGTCTTGTAGGTGTATATTTGTGCTGTTTCATCTTCCTCGCGCTTCTAAAGAGGTCTCAAAGGATTCGGCTTATAGCCTGGATTGGTTTGGTTTGGTATGTTACAATTAATATATTTATTCTATATATAGCAGGGGGTCCAATTTCTGCCATTGTTATCATTTACCCCGTCACAATAGTTGCTTATAGTATTCTTTTACATCCTGCTCTGGCTACCCGCTTCTTTGTTTTATTCACCGTGTCCCTCGGCATAATGACCTGGCTCATCATCAAGGAGATCATTCCCTTTTATCCGATGATTAAAATGGCTCCAACCTATCCCGCTTTTGTGGCACTTTTCATCAAGTCAAAAGGAGTATCTAGTTACACGATAGCAAACTATATTTTGCTTACATCTCTCAGTTTATTTGCTTTGCTTATAATCAATTATATTGTCAACAAACTGCGCCAGCGCGAAGAGGAACTGTCTCTATCCAACCTGCGGATTTCTCGTCTGAGTGAAAAGCTCAAGGTTTATCTTCCCCATCAATTCGTGGAATCCCTGTCCCAGGGTGATCGGGATACCGAGCCTGATTACCGACGCCGGCGCCTGACCATATTCTTCTCAGATGTTAAAGGATTTACCAGGTGGACCGACAGGCTTGAGCCGGAAGAGGTGCGGGAGCTTTTGAACCAATACCTGTCCGAGATGAGCAAGATAGCTCGCAAGTGGGGCGGGACTATAGACAAGTTCATTGGCGACTCAATTATGATTTTTTTCGGAGACCCCGAATGGACCAATGACAAGGACCATTCCCTCCGGTGCGTGAAGATGTCTATGGAGATGCAGGAGAAAATGGCTGAACTGCGGCGACAGTGGCAGGATCTGGGTCACGAGGAGCCGCTCCACATCCGCATCGGAATCAACACCGGCTATGCCACGGTGGGCAATTTCGGCTCTGAGGACCGTCTGAATTACACTGCGCTTGGTAGCGCCGTGAACCTCGCTTCCCGTCTTGAGACCATCTGCGCTCCTGACAAGATCACCATAAGCCACACCATCTATTCTCTGCTCAAGGATGAAATTGAATGTGTTCCCAAAGGCGAGGTTGAGGTCAAGGGCTTTTCCGAGCCGATAAAGATTTATGAAGTTGTTGGCTTGCGGCAGTAAGGGGTCAGACCTTGACTTTTACCTTTTCAAAATCCACAAAGTTCTCTGTGCTCATCGGTGTTTATCGGTGGATAGTTGAATTTATTTGCGTCTTTGCGGTGAAGAAAAATAAATCGCGGCTGAAGCCGCTCGCACATTAAAACCAAAAAATCTTTGCGTCCTTTGCGCCTTTGCGGTGAAGATTATCTCTGGAATTTTTTTCCAGTTCCCTCAACGGAAATTTCCAGATGGAGGGTCTTCCGTGCGGGCAGGACGCGACATAAGGCGCCTGGTCCATTTCCTTGAGCAGAGCCTTGATCTCGGGCTCGGACAAAGCCTGGCTGGAAAGTTTTTCTATCCCGGTTTGCTCCGATTCCGAGGCCGGAAGTCCCGGATTTTCGGAGTTTTTAATTGTTGCTTTTTCCGGACGCGGATTATTCTTGCGAGGGCTCCATTGCTGGAGTGATCAGTTTTATTGCCGGCAGAGCCAGAAAATCACGCGTATTAAAAGTGGCAAGTATCTTGATCCCATGCTCCATCATTGTGCCCCAGATCAGCAGATCAAAGAATTGCCTTGCTCGCTTATTCAGTTTGACGGAGATTTCCAGGGCCTGCTGCAACGCGGCTTCTCCGCCCACCACCATTTTGATGTCGTTAGCTGACACGAATTCATTCAAGCCCGAACGCGCCTGGGCCGGCGCCAGGGGCTGCTGGAACTTCGTCGGGCTGGTGACGGTCGCATAGGTCTCGGCCATCACTTGGGGGGAAATAAAAAACTGGCATCCTTCCTTTTCTTTTTCCAGCCAATATTCCACGGCGAGATGGTTGGGATCGGAGCGCATGAAGATGGCCACGACTACATTGGAGTCGAGAAAAATGCCTCTCATTTTTCGTAAATGGATTCTCGGTCCAGCCGGGAATAAAGAGCCTTGCCGCCGTCGTAGCGGCCGAGGAAATCGCGAAGGAATTTCTTGCCTTTGCGTTTTTTTCGGCCTGCCAGGGCTTTCCGGAGTTGAGCCTGCTCCCGGGGGGAGAGCCTCTCAAACTCCTCAATGATCTTTTTCACATTCTCGGTCATAAGCTTATATTGTCATAGTCTCTGGTTGAGATCAAGGCGCGTCAGGACATTTTATCAGTTGAGCGCCTCATCTCTGAAACTTTTTCTCCACCTCGCGCAGGGGCAGTGTCCAGATTGAGGGTCTGCCGTGCGGGCAGGAGTTAATAAAAGGGGTCTGGTCCATTTCCTTGAGCAGGGCCTTGATTTCCGGCTCGGAAAGAGCCTGTCCGGCGCGGACCGAAGAATGGCAGGCAATCACGCTCAGGATATGCTCAATTTTTTCTTCCAGCGATTTTGACCGGCCGACATCAGCCAGCTCATCGGCCAGGTCGGAAAAGAGCGGGCCGAGATTGGATGGTTGCAAGAGATAGGGGGTGGCCTTGATCAGGAAGCTTAATCCGCCGAAGATTTCAATTTCAAACCCGAGGGCTCGGACCAGTTCCAGGTTTTCGGTCAAAAGCTGTGCCTGCTGGAAATTGAGCTCAATCACCTGGGGGAAGAGGAGAATCTGCTGACTGATTTTATTCTGGTTGAGCTGGCTTTTCAATTTTTCAAAATTGACCCGCTCGTGCGCGGCGTGCTGGTCAATGAGGATCAACTGATCTTCTGACTCCAGGATCAAATAATTGGAATGAAACTGGCCGATCACCCGGAGACGCGAAAACGGCTCGGGCTTCCCGGCATAGGTCAAGGGCTGGGGCTCAATTTTGAGCGGAGCCGGCTCCGGCTTTTTTTGCTCGGGCTTGACCAATGGCTCTGGAGCTCCAGCCGGTGATGGGGGAAATTTTGGAATCACTGATCCGGCTTTTTCTTTCTGTCTTTCGGCGAAGAATTTTTCCATTGCCTGCTCCACCCGGACTTTGTGCGCTTCCGGCTGGTCCATCTCCGGGATCAGGAATTGGGGCTTGGCCCGGAGCGCTGATTGGATCAGGTCCAGAATCGCCTGATGAATTTTTCCCGGCTCCCGGAATCTGACTTCCAGCTTGGTGGGATGGACATTGACATCCACGGTTTCGGGCGGTATTTCCAAAAACAGAATCACCGCGGGATAGCGGTTTTTGGGAATCAGGGTGCGATAGGCTTCTAAAAGAGAATGGGTGAGAATTTTGTCCCGCACATAGCGGCGGTTGATGTAAAGGTAAAGATGCCGGGTGGTGGAAAAAGTGAGTTCAATGGAGGAGATCAGGCCGAAGATTCGGAGCGCGCCTTTTTCGCTGAAGCGCGGGAACTGGTTTTCAATTTTGATCAATTTTGAGGAAAGCGATGCTCCCAAGACCTGATAGGCCCGATCTTCAAACCGGTTGCAGGAATGGGCGAGCAGAAGGCTCTGCCGATGATGGTAAAGCTCAAAGCTGACTTCGGGATGCGCGAGCGCGATCTTGGCGGTCAGATCCGTGATATGGCCGAGCTCGGTCTCGGCGCTCTTCAAAAACTCCCTCCGGGCCGGGACATTGTAAAACAGGCTCCGGACTTCCACCGAAGTCCCTCTCGGCATCGCCTCTTTTCTCACCTCCCGGATCACGCCGCCTTCCACCCGGATTTCACCGCCCAGCTCGGATTCCTCATCCTTGGTCCTCAAGATGAGCTTGCTCACCGCGGAAATACTGGGCAAAGCTTCTCCCCGAAAGCCCAGGCTTTTGATGGCAAAAAGGTCCGCCTCATTCTTGATCTTGCTGGTGGCGTGCCGCTCCAGGCTGAGCAGGGCATCGTCCGGACTCATCCCCACCCCATTATCGCTCGCCCGGATCAGGCGCTTTCCGCCGGTCTCCAGCTCAATAACCACCTTGCTCGCCAAAGCATCCAGGCTGTTCTCCAGCAGTTCCTTGACCACGCTCGCCGGCCGTTCCACCACCTCTCCGGCGGCAATCTTGTTAATCAAAGTTTCCGATAGTAAATGGATTTTGCTGGACATAAGTTTTATGCTACTATAATCCAATTTCTCAGGACTTGGAAATGGGAGGTATCTTGGGGGGAAATGAGAGTCCAGGGGATTAAATTCCAGAGAGGAAGCTTTTAAGATGGCTTTTGATCAAATCTTTTATAGCGCCATTATCGGGGCGTGGATCGGCGGGGTAATTATCTACTTTTTCTATTATCGCAAGGTCTGGCTCAAGAAGAAGAGAGAAGCGGGCGAGCGGAGGAGCAAACGGAAAATCGGCAAGCGCTGTCCGCAATGCAAAAACATCATCAATTATCAGAGAACGGTTTGCCATCATTGCGGCTATCCATTTCCGCCGGTGCCGGAGCATAAAAGTCATACGCGCTCCGGATCCCGAAAGAAGAAGCGCGGCAAAAAATGCCCGCAATGCGGGAATGTGATCAATACTCGTCGCGAGGTGTGCCAGCACTGTGGCTATACATTTGAGGCGGATAAAGCAAAGCCTGAATCCGGGGAAAAATCCGAGCCGGATCAAAATGCCGCGAATTAAAAAAAATTGGTGAAATCTCAAGCCCAACCGCGTCTGATGATGAAAAGACGCCCAACCCGCGTAATTGAAATCGGCGGAGTCAAGATCGGCGGGCACAACCCGATCGCGGTTCAATCTATGACCAACACCGAGACCGGGGATTTGAAAGCCACCCTGGCGCAGATTCACCGATTGAAGCAAGTCGGATGCGAGTTGGCGCGGGTGGCGGTGAATACGGACCGCGCGCTCAAGGCAATGCCGGAGCTGGTCAAGCGGTCTCCGCTTCCGGTGATTGCGGACATTCAGTTTGACTGGAAAATGGCGATCGGAGCGATCCAGGCGGGCGCAGCCGGGCTTCGGCTCAATCCGGGCAATCTCAGAAGGGATTGGCAGATCAAGGCCGTGGTTTCCGAGGCATTGCCCAGGGGGATCCCGATCCGGGTCGGAGTGAATGCCGGGTCTCTGGATCGGAAGCTGGCGAGAAAATACGGCGGTCCGGGCGCAGAGGCGATGATTGCAAGCGCACAGAGGGAGATCGGCCTGCTGGAGGATTCAGGTTTTGATTTGATCAAGGTTTCGCTCAAGTCCAGCGAGGTGCTGGAAACGGTCCGGGCGTATCAGTTGTTGGCGGGAGAGGTTGACTATCCGTTTCATCTGGGAATTACCGAGGCCGGCACCAGGTTGCGGGGCGCGGTTTTATCCGCCATGGGAATCGGAATTCTTTTGCGGCAGGGAATCGGCGACACGATCCGGGTTTCGCTTTCGGCTCCGCCGGAAGAAGAGGTCCGGGTGGGCTGGATGATTCTTTCCGGTTTGGGGCTTCGGAGAAGGGGAATTGAAGTGATCGCCTGTCCCACCTGCGCGCGAGCGGAATTTGATGTGGTGAAGGCGGCGGAGGCAATTGAGCGCAAGCTGGCCGGGAGGGTAAATCCGCTCCGGATCGCAATTATGGGCTGCATTGTCAACGGTCCGGGCGAGGCTAGAATCGCAGACCTGGGCGTGGTGGGCGCGTCCCGGGGCGCGCAGATTTATGTCAAAGGCAAAAAGGTCAGCGTGATCTCCCGGCGGGAAATCATTCCGACCCTGGTCAAACTGGCGGAAGAAATTTCTTCAAGCCCCTGAACGGATTTCACTCCTGGTTCTCCGGCGCTCAGGCATCGGTCAAATAGTCATAAAGCCGGAGCGAGTCCTTGATCGCGTTGACCGCCACCCAGCGGAACGGCTCGGGCGGAAGCACTCCCACGGTGTTATGGACAAACAGGAGTTTGGTCAGCTCGCTCTCGGGGTCAAAGAGGAGATCGTGGAGGATCAGGCCGGCGCTGGTGGAAAGCGCGACTCCGTGTCCGCAGTAGCCCATCCCGTAAACGATATTTTTATGATCCTGGTAATAGTCAAACTTGGGCACGAAAAAGGGAGTGATCGCGACCGGGCCGCCCCAGCGGTGAGTGATTTTGGTGTCGGCGAGTGCGGGGAACATTCCGCGCAGATCCCGCTCCAGGCCGTCAAAGATTTTCTGATGTCGGTCTTTGCCTTCCACCTGGTTGCCATAGTAATAAGGCGCGTCCCGTCCTCCGAACAGGAGCCGGTTGTCAGCGGTGAGCCGGAGGTAATGCACCAGCTGGCGATGATCCTCAATGCCCTCTCTTCTGGTCCAGCCCAGGCTCTGGTAATGCTTTTGATCCAGGGGCTCGGTGAGAATAATGTAAGTGAACATCGGCACATACCAGTTCTGGTTGACCTTGAGCCGGACGGTAAAGGCATTGGTCGCCAGCGCCAGGTATTTTGCCTTGACTTTGGCCTTGGGAGTATGAACGATCACTTCTTTGCCCGGATCAAATTTCACCACCGGGCTTCTCTCAAAAACTTTCACCCCCATCCGCTCCACCGCGGTTTTCATTCCGCGGCTGAGCCGGGCCGGATTCAGGATCGCGGTCTCCGGGTCATAAAGCGCGCCGATGTGCCAGGCGGAATTGAGTCTTCCCTTGAGCGCGTTTTGATCCAGAAGCTCCACGCCTTTGACGCCCAGCTTCAAATAATGGTTGTAATCACTCTCCGCGGCCCGGAACTGGCGCTCGTGCCGGGCCAGAACCAGCAGGCCGTTGTATTCCAGATCACAATCTATCTTTTCCGCCTCCACCAGCTCCCTGGTTCTTCTCACGCAGGAAAGCATAAACTGATGCGCGGGTTTGGCGCGCTCCTCGCCAAAGGCCCAGACCAGGTAAGTGATGTGCCAGCCCAGAAGCGGCATACTGAACCCCCCGTTCCTCCCGCTCGCGCCGTACCCGACGACTTCGTTCTCCAGAACCGCAACGCTCAGTTCCGGCTTTTTCTTTTTGAGGTAATAAGCCGCGCTCAGGCCGGTAAAGCCTCCGCCGATGACGCAAAGATCAACTTCCAGATCTTCAGCCAGCGCCGGATTCTCCTGATAGGGGGTGGCGCCCAGCCAGAAACTTTTATCTTGATACTCTGCCATCTTGATCCCTCCTCTTCGGGGCGCAGACACTCTTGTCTGCGCTCGTTATTACTTTTATAAAACTTGAATGCTGATTGTCAAACTATTTTCTCGTCCTCTGCCGGCGGTATTCATAGATGATGATCGCGGCCGAAGCCGATGCGTTCAGGCTTTCAATTTTTCCCGCCAGCGGAATGCTGATCTCAAAATCCGCGGATTTGGCCACCAGGGGCCGGATGCCTTTTCCTTCCGAGCCGATGATCAGGCCGGCTTTGGGAGAAAATTCAATTTGCCACAAAGTTTTTTCCGCCTCGGCGCGGGCGGCATAAACCCAGTAGCCGGCTTCTTTCACTTTTTCCACAGCCCGGGCCAGGTTGGTCACCACTGCGAGCGGAATCCATTCCAGGGCGCCGGCGCCGGCCTTGATCATTGCCGGGGTGATTTTCGCGGAGCGGCGCTCGGGGATGATTACGCCGTCTGCTCCTGAGCATTCTGCGCTGCGGATGATGGCGCCCAGATTTTGCGGGTCTTCTATCTGATCAAGAAAAATCAAGAGCGAATCAGATCGGTCCGCGGTTCGCTCCAGCAGGTCTTCCAGAGCAAAAATTTCCGGAAGCGGCGCTGACGCGGCAATGCCCTGGTGGTCCTGGCTTCCGGTCAGATGCTCCAGCTCGTGCCGGGGAAGGAATTTGATTTTGATTCCGGCTTGGGACGCGAGCTGAATAATTTCCTCGGAATGAGCCTGGTCCCGGCTGATGATGATTTGCTCAACTTGTTCCGGCCGATGCCGGAGCAACTCGCGCACCGGCTGAACGCCATAAATATACGGGCTCATCAATCTTCGCTCCGCCGCTAAAGCTTTGGAGCGTCGGCGACTGCGCTTTGGATCTCATCCAGAATCATCCGGGCGGTTGCCGCCGGGTCTTTGGCGTCCCGGATCGGTCTTCCCACCACCAGGTAGTTGGCGCCGGCCCGGATCGCTTCTTTGGGTCCGCTCACTCGCTTCTGATCTTCATTCTGAGCCGGCTCCAACCTGATCCCCGGGCAGACGATCAGGAAATTTTTCCCCAGCTCTTTCCTGAGCAATTGCGCTTCCTTGGGGCTGGCAATAATCCCGTCCAGTCCCGCCTCCAGGGCGAGCCGGGCCAATTGAAGGGCCTGATCCCGGGTATGATACTTGAAGCCGATTTGTTCCAGGTCCGAGTCGGATAAACTGGTCAAAATGGTAACGCCCAGAATTTTCGGCCGCTCTTTGCCGATCTCTTTTGCGCCTCGCTCCGCGCCCCGGACCGCTCTCTGCATCATTTCCTTTCCGCCCGAACAATGAACATTGAACATCCAGATATTCATCCGCGCCGTTTCATAGGCCGCCTCTTCCACCGTGAATGGGATGTCGTGGAATTTCAGATCCAGAAACACCCGGCTCTGCGCCTCCCGGATCAACTTGACCGCCTGCAGACCCACCCGGGTAAAAAACTGAGCGCCGATCTTGAACCCGCTCACATAGTTGCGCAATCGCTCGGCCCATTCCAGGGCCTGATTCAGACTGTCGGCATCCAGCGCAAAGATCAATCCTTTTTCGGTTTTAGCCATCTCCTTTTCCCCGCCGCCTGCTCTGGCAGCCAAACTTTCTGGTGAAATTGGTGAATTTGGTTAAATTGGCAAAACCTAACTGTGCGGGCGACTTTAGTCGCACTTTTATACCAGCTTTACCAGTTTCACTTTTGGTCAGGCATAAAGCCTGACGCTACTTTATATACCCCAGCGCCCTTAATTTTTCAATCTGCTCCTGGTCTAATTTCACTTTCTCGGTTCCGGTCTGGGGGATTTCAAAAATGTCTTTATACCGTTTGCAATAATAACGGAAATCGTTGATCTTGGACCGGAACGATTCCAAAGTATGCTTGGAGAAGGCGGCGGATTTTTTCAGCAAATTTTCCAGGTCGTTGGACATCAGGAGCAGATTCTTTTTCTCGGCCGGGTCCAAGCCGGAGAGATAAAGCTCTTCCTTTTTCTCCACATCCCTCCGATAGAACATAAAGTTTTCGGTTCGGAGCGAATACTGCCTTTTAATAAAGGGATCCTCGCTATAGGCGCTGAAGACTATTTTCTTCCCGGCGAGGATTCCGCCTTTCAGGCTCACTCCTTGCATCTGCACCGGCACCGGGGCGCCGATCAAGTCCAGAATGGTGGGAGCCAGATCCAGAAGCCGGACCTGGCCTTTGCTCACTTTTCCGGGACCAAGAACCCCGGGCCAGTAGAAAATTAAAGGCACCTCCATCGTTTCCGTGTAGAGGCGTTTATGGAGGAAATCTCCGTGCTCCCGGAATTCCTCGCCGTGATCCGAAGTGATGATCAGCAGGGTCTGGCTGGCGCCCAGGATTCCTTTTTGCCTCAGCTCTTCAAAAAATTTTCCCAGGATGAGGTCCGCATATAAAATCCCGCCGTCATAAAGCGCTTCAAAATGTTCGGTGTCGCGCTCGCTGATGTGGGAAATATCCATTTCGTCGCCCTTGTATTCCTTTTGTCCCCAGTACAGGGTATGAATGGAAATATAATTTTTTGATTGGGCTCTTTCTTGCAGGGTCTTATAGCTATCTATGATCCAGCCCTGGTAATTCGGGTCATAAATTCGGTTGTAGGGCCGGGGCGGAAGATAAGGATCGTGCACCTGGTAGGTATGGAGGAACAGGAAGAAGGGCTCGTCTTTGGGAACCTGGGCAAGCCATTGAAACACCGGCTCAAAATTTTTCCAATCCAGCCGGTGCATATTTTCCTGCCATTGGTCAAACCCGCGCTCAAAGCCAAAGCCCTTTGAAACCTGGGCGCCGCCGGTGAAGGCCGCGGTGTGGTATCCGTAGCCTTTCAGGATTTCCGGCAAAGTCTGCCAGGTTTTATTCAGGCTGAAAAAACTCTCATCATTATAGGACTTATGAACCCCGTGAATCTCGGGATAGAGCGAAGTGAACATCGTCATATGGCTGGGCGCGGTCTTGGGCGACTGGCTGATCACTTTCTCAAACCGGAGGCCCTCTTTGGCGATCCGGTCCAGGTTGGGGCTGGTGTTGCGCTGGTAGCCGTAGCTGGAGAGATGATCCGCGCGCAAGGTGTCAATGGAGATCAGGATGATATTGACCGGCTTAAGCGAATAGTTATGCGAGTAATCCACCTGGTAAAGGGTGTCAATTTTATAAAAGGTTCCGCCCAGCTCTTTGGCTTTGAATCTGTCGGTGGCGAGGTAAGTCAGACCGGGCTTGGAGAAGGGAGAAAGGTACTGGTCATAATAATCCTGGGGAGCGTGAAGCCAGGAGAAGAATTGATTGTCCGCGAGCAGATAGTCCGGCTTTTGTTCGCGCGCGTATCTGGTCACCCGGTTGATGTTGTCCATCGGCAACATATACCAGTAATTCCCGCTGTAAACCGCGGGATACGGCTCAGAGGCCATAATAATTTTTCGCTCCTGGCCGCCGAGAGATTTCTTGATCCATTCGTCTTCCCCTTTGACCTCCCTTTGCTTATTAAAAAGCAGGTCCCGGATATGAGAATGGGGATTCAGAAAGAGCAGGGGGATGAGCCAGAAGGCAATCTCGGAAAAGGGGATCCGGCGTTTGGAAAAGGAAATGGTGAATAAGTTTGCCAGCCGCTTCCGAACGCTTTCCACCCCGGCCCCGGCCCAGATCGCGGTGCACAGCGTCAAAGGCAAAAAATATCGGTCCAGAACCGAAATGGTCAAAGGCACGATGATCAAAAGCGGCAAGAACCAGAAGAAAAGGTAAAAATGCGCGGAGGAATTCCGGAGCTTGTTCTCCCAGCCCCGGATCAAACCAATGATCAGAAATAAAACGGAAATGGAGATGATGGGAGGCGTGATCCGATTGCCCAGGAACTCTTTGTTCAGGATTAATTTGAAATCCTTCCAGACCCAGCCGAAATAAATCTTCGGGTGATTGCGGACGAACTCCACCGGCGAGTTATTACGCGCCAGCTCAAAAGTCAAGAGCGTGGTGGCGTCCCGGTTTAAAGTCCGCTCCCGGATAAACCACTCCAGGTCTTCGTGGTATTGATACCCCTTCTTGAAGAATTCCATCCGGAAGCGAATCCCCCAGATTTTATCCTTTTGATAATTGTAAAGGTCGTAAGGCAGGGCGAAGATATAGAACCCGGCCAGGATCAGGACCAGGAATTTGGCGAATTGAGCGAACCGGAGTTGACGCTGGATCAGCCAGAACCAGGCCAGGATCAGGCCCAGGCTCATAAGCCCGGCAACCGCCTGCGGTCTCGCCAGATATGCCAGTCCCAGGGCGAACCCGGATAAGAAAGCCAGGAGGCTCTTCTTCTCCGTAATCATCTTCCAGCCCCAGAACATTGAGAACCCGATCAGGAACAGAAACACCGGCTCGGAATAAGCGTTGCTTCCCACTTCCACCAACAGCGGATATGCCACCAAAAGCGCGCACGCCAGCAAGCCCACTTCTTCCCAGAACATCCGCCGCGCCAGCAGAAAAACCGGGATGAACAACAGTCCGCTGAAAAGCACGCTCACGATCTTGGCCGCGTCCGGCCAACTGCTGTCGAAAAAATGGAACAGATAAATCAGCGCGGGATAAAGCGGCGGATAGTAATGGTCCAGTCCCGCCATCCAGTAAGGCGTGGTCAGCCGGCCCTGGGCGATACTCCAGGCGTGCATAATATATCCGGCCCCGTCAAAATAAATCTGGGCGCGGTTGGAGGCATAGGCCCTTAACAACATTGCCAGCGCGCTCAAAATGCCCACCCAGATCCAGGCCTTTTTCTTATCCATTCACTTCTGCCTTAATTGGTTTATTGCTTCTTTACATAAAAGAAGGACAGAGCGGTTAAATAGCCCAACTCTGTCCTTCCTAGTCTAGCTTAATCCAGGAGTTCAATCAATCCCGCGGCGCCCATTCCGCCTCCGATGCACATTGACACCACTCCCCATTTCTTGCCCAGCCTTTGAAGCTGAGCGATCATAGTGGCGGTCAGCTTGGCGCCGGTGCATCCGAGCGGATGCCCGAGCGCAACTGCGCCTCCGCAGACATTGACCTTCTCGTCCGGGATTCCCAGCTCGCGGATGCAATACCAGGCCTGGCTGGCAAAGGCCTCGTTGACCTCAAACAGGTCAATGTCCGAGATTTTCTTTCCCACTTTGTCCAGCAATTTCGGAATCGCCCAGCGCGGTCCCACTCCCATCTCCTCGGGAGGAACTCCGATGGCCTGGAAGTTATGTAATTTGGCGATGGGCTTGATTCCCAGCTCGTCGCATTTTTCCCGGCTCATCAGAATGGAGATCGCGGCGCCGTCCGTGGTCTGAGAGCTGTTGCCCGCGGTCACGGTTCCGCCCTGCTTGAACACCGGCGGCAACTTTGCCAGAATTGCTATGGTCGTGTCCGCCCGAACTCCGTCGTCAGCGTCAAAGGTATAGGTTTCTTTCCCGCCCTTCTTGTAGCGAACCGCCTGGACCGGGACAATCTCCTTGAAGTATCCGTTCTTCTGCGCCTCGGCCGCGCGCTGATGCGACCGCATCGCCAGCCGGTCCTGGTCTTCCCGGCTGACCTTGTATTTCGCGGCCACGATTTCCGCGGTGATCCCCATTGACACATACGGCTCCGGATAGGTCTCGCTCCAGTCCGGGTCCGGCCGCTGGACAAATCCGCCCATCGGCACCCGGCTCATACTCTCCAGACCGCCGGCAACTAAAATGTCCGACCAGCCCACCATAATATTCTGGGCCGCGAGCGAAATCGCCTGCAGACCCGAGGAGCAGAACCGGTTCACCACATAGCCGGGCACTTTGATGCCCAGCCCGGCCCGAAGCGCGATCAGGCGCGCAACATTCAGTCCCTGCTCCCCTTCCGGAAACGCGCACCCGAGCGCAAAATCGTCAACCATCTCCGGCTTCAAGTTCGGCACCCGGGCCAAAGCCGCCTTGATCACCTGGCTGCAAAGATCATCCGGCCGGGTCATCCTTAATCCGCCCCGCCGGGAATTCGCTCCCCCACTCCTGACCGAAGAAACGATCAATGCCTCTTTCATTTTATTTCCTCCTTTCGTGGCGCAGACACTCTTGTCTGCGCACAATTAAAATGTGCGAGCGCCTTCAGGCGCGATACCTATTCGTGCGAGCGTCCTGTTACGCTCTCGCAAGAGCGTGACAGGATTAGTCGCGATTTCTTTCCAAATCCCCAATTCCTAATTCCTCAGCGGCCTTCCGGTCTTGAGCATATGCTCCAGCCGCTCCTGAGTCTTCTTCTCCGCGCACAACTCCACAAATACCTTCCGCTCCAGCCGCAGGATTTCCTCCTCATCCACCAGCGAGTTTTCCGCAACCTCCCCGCCGCCCAGCACCCAGGCCAACTTCTGGGCGATGAACTTATCATACTCGCTGGCGTAATTGCCCTGAGTCATATTGTAAAGAATCGCGTTCACCATTCCGCGCAAATTCTCGCCAATGACCTGAAGCTTCTTCTTCTCCGGCGGCTTGAACCCGGCCGCGGCCATTGCCAGAACCTCCCGCTTGGCCTCGGCAACCAGGTGATCGCGATTGAACAAAATCTTGTCCTGCGGACGAAGGAATCCCATTTCTCTGGCCTCGGCCGCGCTGTTGGAAGTCCGGGCGGTGGCGATCTGCTCAAACACCGGCTGGACAAACGGGGTCAGGTCTCTGACTTCGGACCGCTTGGGAATATTGCACTGAAAATTCCGGAGCAATAACATGGTGCCGCCTCCGCCCGGAATCAGGCCCACGCCCACCTCAACCATCCCCATATACAAATCCGCCGCGGCAACCTGCTTGTTACAGCTCATCGCCACCTCGGCGCCGCCGCCCAAGGTCAACCCGTGCGGAGTCGCAACCACCGGCACCGGCGAATAGTAAAGCCTGAGATTGGCGTCCTGAAAGGTTTTCACTTCCTGCTCAATCATCTGGAACTGGCCGGTCTTGGCGCCCTGCAGGATCACATTGATATTCGCGCCCGCGCTGAACGCGCCCGGAATTTCATTGGTCTGGTTTCCGATCACCACGCCCACACCTTTTTCCTCGGCCAGGTCCAGCGCCTGGTTCATCATCTTCCACATCTCGCTGTCCAGCGCGTTCATCGTGCTGTGAAACTCCACATTGTAAACCCCGTCGCCCAGGTCAATGATGCTTGCGGTCGGACAGCTGGCAACCACCTTCTTCTGCGCCCGCAAATCCTTGAGGATGATCACATTCGGATTCTCCGCAATCGGCTGATAGTCCTTCTTTTTGAAGTCATAGTAATATCTCTTGCCGGCCTTGGTGAGGTAGAAAGAATTTTTCTTCTTCTTGAGCATCTCCTCTATCTTCTTCGGAATCTTCAACCCCTCCGCCTTCATCCGCGCCACCGACTCCTTCAAGCCCACCGCGTCCCAGGCCTCAAACGGGCCCAGGTCAAAATTGAATCCCCATTTGATGCCGTTGTCTATGTCAACGATGCTGTCGCAGATTTCCCCCACCCGCTCCGCGGCGTAAATACTGCTTCCGGCAAAAACTTTCCAGGCGAACTTGCCGTATTTGTCATCCATATTGACCACGGCCTTGATCCGCTTGCCCGGATCCTTTTCAAACGCCACCAGCCCGAGCTTGTCGCTCTTCTCCGCCGACTGATCCACATACTCCAGGCTCTGGGGACTGATCACCTTGAAGGTCTTCTTGTCCAGCCGCTTGTAAAATCCTCCGTCGGTCTTGTTCCCGAGCAACTTCTTCTCCACCATCTTCTCAATGAACTCCGGCAGTTTGAAATACTCCGCGCCCTCATCCGCCTTGACCACCGCGGCCGTGTTATGCGCAATGTGCGCCAGCGTGTCCAGCCCGACCATATCCGCGGTCCGGAACATCGCGCTCTTGGGTCTGCCCATCGGAGGCCCCATCACCAGGTCAACCTCTTCAATCTTCAGGCCCATTTCCGACATCGCCCGGATCGCGTAAATCATTGAGCCCACCCCGATCCGGTTGGCGACAAAATTGGGGGTGTCCTTCGCCAGAACCACGCCCTTGCCCAGCTCCCGCTCCACAAAGTACTCCATAAACTCCACAATCTCCTTTTTGGTCTTGGCCCACGGGATCACCTCGCACAAGTGCATAAACCGCACCGGGTTGAAAAAATGAATCCCGATGAAATGCTTCTGCAGCTCCGGGCTTAACGAAGTCGCGATCTCCTTGAGCCGGATGCCGCTGGTGTTGGTCGCGACAATCGCCTCCCCGTTCCAAACCTCGGTCACCTTCTTGAACAAATCCTGCTTGATCTTCAGGTTCTCCACCACCGCTTCCAGAATAAAGTCGCATCCCTTGAGCCATTCCAGATGATCGTCAAAGTTGCCGATCTTGACCCGCTCCGCGTCGGTCTTGCTCATAAAGCCGCTCTGCTTGCTCTTGACCTGTCCGTCCAGACCCTTTTGCGCAAACCGGTTGCGATTCGCCGGATTCTTCTTGTCATCCTCGCTCAAATCCGGCGGAACAATGTCCAGAAGAAAGACCTCAATTCCGGTGCTGGCCAGGTGTGCCGCGATCTGCGATCCCATCACGCCTGCGCCCAATACCGCGGCTTTCTTGATCTCCCTTTTCTTCTTCATTTAATTCCTCCTTTCTTCGTGGCGCAGACACCCTTGTCTGCGCACCATTTAACATTTACCGTGCACCGTTCAATTTATTTCGCGCTCCCCTTGAGATATCCCGAATTCTCAATAAACTTGACCAACACCTTTTTTGCCACCGCCAATTCCCCGAGCAAAATCCCCTCCGTCAAAGTCAGATAGGCTTCCTCAAATACCGCGGAAATCCTGGGTTGAAGGCGCTTTCCCCGATCCGTCAGCTCTATCCGCCATACCCTCCGATTCACCAGCTTAGCCCGTTCCATCCGATCAATCAACCCGGTCATACCAGGACTTCCCCCAAAATTTTTCCCGTGCGCGCAAGCGCACTTTGGAGTGCGACGCCCGTGGCGTCGCTTTGGCTTTAGCACGAGCGTCGTTTGATGCCGCGCGCAAAGCCTTCTCCTGGGAAAATCCCCAGCAAAAGCGGTGTCGCGGACACCGCACTCCAAAGCGTCCCGCGCTCGCGCTGGACGCGCAATCCTCGGCATCTGCCTGTTCCACTTCTCAAATCTGGAAAATTCTCTAAATCCAAATAGTTAGTTTGATTCCTCTGGAAATTTTGGGGGAAGTCCTGCCCTGATTCCCGGTTGATTTTGTTAAAGCGGGAGCCGAGGAGGGTCTGCGACAATTTAAAAATCTTCACCGTAAAGACGCAAAGAATGCAAAGATAAAAGATGCTTAAAAAACACCTTATCGTGCGAATGACTTTAGTCGCGACGACATCATTGCTTGACAAACATCCTCTTCCATAACCATAATCAAAGAAGCGGGGATACAAATGCAACCGACTTCATACCATATCGGCCGGCTGACCGAGGAAGAGGAATGGCGCCTGGATTTTGCCGACGGGATTTCGCGTCCGGTTTCCGAGAGGATTGCGCTCGGATTTGCGCCCATGAAACTGGCGGTGATAGACGACCGGCCTTATCGCATTTTTGAAACCATGAAAGACTACCGGGAATGGGCTTTAGAAAATTTGCCCGCCTGGCTCGGCTATGGGCCGACCGATGATTGAGCACATCCTCAAGCTGGCCGAGGCTTTGAAAAAGCACAAGGTGAGGTATCTCTTCATCGGAAAAGGCGCGGCCATCCTTTATGGATACCCGGGAACTACCCAGGATATAGATGTTTTTCCGCAGAAATCAGAGGCGAATTCCCGGAACCTGGTCAAGGCCTTGAAAGAGGTTGGATTTAAGCTGGACCAGACCCTGGAGCAGGCCATCCTTCAAGCAAAGGATTTTATTCAAATCCGAGGCGGACCCTTCCCGCTTGATCTTGTTTTCGCGCCCGACGGGATCAATTCTTTTGAAGAAGCGGATAAAAACAAAAGGATTGTTGACGGCAAATTTTTATGCGCTTCTATTGACGACATCATTAAAAGCAAACAGGCGGCCAAGAGGTCGAGAGACAAGGAGGAACTCCCTAGACTGATGGCCTTCCGCGATGAGTTGCGTAAAAAAGGTCCCGGTTCCTGAAAAAGATGCTCGCCCGCCTTGGCATCCCATCCCCCAAATTAAGCCGATCCCTTATACCGAAATGCTCTATCGCAAACTCCACCAATAAATCTGCGAGCGGCTTCAGGCGCGGTTGTAATTGGCCATGAGTTCATTCTTTCAAAGAACAAACTGCAAATTACAATCCCATAACTTTAACAGGGTGTTGAAAAATGGCTCCAGCGCCCCTTTCTGTCATTCCCGGCTTGACCGGGAATCTAGTATTATCAATAACCTGGATTCCCGCTTTCGCGGGAATGACCGTAGCCATACGACATTTTCAACACCCTGTTAAACTTTAGACCTGACCCCAGCACATATTCTCCTTCAGAGAAGGTTGAAGAAATTATTTTTTTAATTTGCGAGAAAAATAAGATTCTATTTAGGAGACCATGCTGGACTACCATCCTCTACAAGATTATTAGTTAGCCTAGTCTGATTGCTTCCATCAGCATTCATAACATATATTTCCTGATTTCCATCTCTCCCTGACACAAAAGCAATTTTGCTTCCATCAGGAGACCAAGCTGGAGACGCATCATACGCAGAATTATTAGTTAGCCTAGTCTGCTTGCTTCCATCGGCATTCATAACATATATTTTCACATTTCCAAATCTATTATATCTATTCGACGCAAAAGCAATTTTGCTTCCATCGGGAGACCATGCTGGAGATTCACAAATTGCAAGAGCATATGGAGCATATGGAGATGCAGCAGGATTTTTAGTTAGCCTAATCTGATTGCTTCCATCAGCATTCATAACATATATTTCCATATTTCCAACCCTTTTTCGCTTGTTTCCTATTACCCCCCTAAATGAAGTAAAAGCAATCTTGCTTCCATCAGGAGACCATGCTGGAGCACTATCAGATGCAGAATTTTTAGTTAGCCTAGCCTGATTGCTTCCATCAGCATTCATAACATATATCTCACGGGAAGCAATCAGATCTCCTTCCATTGATGCAAAAGCAATCTTACTTCCATCAGGAGACCATGCTGGAGACGCATCCTCTGCATAATTTTTAGTTAGCCTAGTCTGATTGCTTCCATCAGCATTCATAACATATATATCATGATATCCATCCCTATTTGATGCAAAAGCAATCTTACTTCCATCAGAAGACCATGCTGGAAAATTATCATTATCAGGATTGTTAGTTAAATTAATCGGATTACTTCCATCAGCATTCATAACATATATTTCCCTATTTCCATCTCTAGCTGATGTAAAAGCAATCTTACTTGCTTTTTTCTCCATGCTATACCCTATATCATAAGACAGCCCAAAAGTTAAAGCACCAGCTAAACCATAAGCTATTGCTCTAGTTGCAACAGACTTTTTTATTTTATCAGTAATCATGCTTAGAAGACCTTTACTTTCAGTAATATCTAATTTTTGTTCTTTGAAGCAAGGCGGGAGTTTCTCTCCTTTTGATAGAGTGAATGTATTAGCTCTCCCTTTAGCTTTACAACTCAAATACTCAAATATCCCGTATTCTCGATTAATTTCGCCTGTTCCGTAAGTATCTCTTACTGGCATGTTCTTCCTCCATTTTTAAACTTTAGACCTGACCCCCGGGGCTCCATTCACGGCCCAAATCCAATCACATTAACCGGAACATCAAAGTTAGAACCCGCTGTCCCATTCCCAAGTTGACCCCAATAATTATACCCCCAGCACTTTGCTCCACCACCAGAAGTAAGTGCACAGGTATGCACCGAACCAGCCGAGATTGCGCTTATTCCTGAAGACAGGCCG
>Ga0315277_10002702_pt1 | contig 24535 bp, 17 predicted proteins | sample YL17G05_15_MG_FD_203695 | JGI IMG/M metagenome (GOLD analysis project Ga0315277, IMG submission 203695) | Sediment microbial communities from Yellowstone Lake, YNP, Wyoming, USA - YL17G05_15 | ecosystem: Environmental > Aquatic > Freshwater > Lake > Sediment | place: USA: Wyoming | collected... | reverse complement strand
CCATCTGATCCTGCTGTCATGTCAAATACCTGGCCGGTAGGATTGCTCCAGCCAGTTTGCCGGAGCCCTCCTGCCATTGCATCCCAGGTAGACAAAGTAGTTTTCCATTTTGCGACATTATTGGCGGGAACGCCATCCGCGTAGTCAAAACTGCCTCCCGCATATACATTTCCGCTCTGGTCAACTGCCAGGGCTAAGAGCACGACCATCGTTCCGGTAAAACCGCTCCCCAAGGAAGACCAACTGGTCCCGTTCCATTTCTTGACCTTGTTGATTTCTGCCGCATATAAATTGCCGGAGGGGCCGAGCGCCAGCGCATTCACTTCACTACCCAATCCTCCGAGCAAACTTTCCCAGGAAGAAGTTGAGTGATTCCATTTGGCGATGTTATTGGCGGGCTTGCCTCCAATGGAATCAAAATATCCTCCAACATAGAGATTGCCGGAATTATCACATACTAAAGCATCTACTCTGGCACCTTCGGCGCTCCCGTTCCGTGTCACGTTGCCTATATTTTGCCAGAATGCGCTCGGAGGCATGGTGGTAGTGGTGGTGCTGGTGGTCCAGGTTCCGTTCAAAGCAAAGTTTTTGTTCGGCTGGCTGGTTCCGTTGTAAGTGATTGCTTGCGCGTGGGTGCTCCCGCCAAAACTTATTGGCAGTTTGCCATCTGAAAATTGGCCGATCTTGTCGCCAGTTTGAGCATCGGGGAATGCCCCCCCCACCATTGAAACGCTGCGACCAACGTATAAAATTGCGAATAAATAGTACGTTGACGAAGTTGAGGTTGCGCTTCCTTTTAAGGGGCCGCCGGGCGAACTAAAATTGTAGCTGGCGCTGGTTTGGCCCTTGGAAAGGTTAAACTTTTGGTAGGCCGGCGACAGACCCTGGGTGGCTATTAAATCCCCGTTCTCGAAATCTTCATCGGTCCAAAGAAAAACCATTAAAGTGCCAGTCTGATTGGCGGCGCTGTAGCCGCTCCAACTCCAGGTTACCTTTCCGCTGATCCCTCCCTGACCCGAAGTAGTGGTGGTCCCTCCAGAGACAGAAGTGGTGGTTGTGGCCTGTTCTGGTCTAGATGCGGTTCCGCACCCCCCCAGCCAAAATCCCAAAACCCAAAACCCAAATCCCAAACCAACTATAACCACCAATAACCAAATCCAAAAATTAGATTTATTCATAGATAAATTATATCACAAAAAAGGCGGGATCGCTCCCGCCTTTTCTTGCACATTTTATTTTTGAGTACTAAAAGACAGTATACATTTCGAAGGTTGGTGCAGTTAAATTCACAGGGACGCTAACTTCGAAAGTGTAAGGTGTAGGGGTTATTGCTGATAGCTCCCCCGTAGCCGAACCAACTGTCCCAATATAAATTGTATGATCGTAACTCTCTGCCATTGCAATAACAATATAAGTCCCGGCTTCAGTCGTGCCAGTGATATAGTTAGCTTCTCCCGAGACAAAAGTTACTTCAGAGGTTGTGCCATCAACAAAGCCGCCGCTAGGAGGCCATGTCATTAATCCTATCCAGGTAGTTTCAAAAGTACATTCATTTTTAAGTATGGTTCCGGAGATCTGGAATGGGAATAATGTGGATGTAGTGGTGCTGGTCGTAGTTGTAGTTGTGGTTGTAGAAGTGGTGGTGGTCGTGGTCGAAGTCGTGGTGGTGGTCGGAGGCAGGATCGTCGCATCCGGCGCCCCGATGTCTCCGCACCCGATTAACGCAACTCCCGCACCAACCGAAAGAACCGCGATCAGAGCCCAGAAAACCAGTTTGTCTTTTCTCATCGCTTTACCTCCCGCAAAAAATTTGTAAATTCTTTTTTTATTATAGCTTCTCACCTATTTTTGTCAAGTCTACATGTTATAATATTCGCGTGAAAAATAAGATCGTTTTTCTTCCTTTGGTCCTCCTGTTGCTAATCCCTATTAGCTATGCTCCGCTAAAACACACGCCCGAAGAGGTCATTAGCAAATTTAATGGGCATTTCCAGAAGATCAAAGACGCCCGGGCGGACATCGTCCTCGAAACCAGCCTGCGGATCTTTGGCTGCGGCAGCACCTTGCGGCAAAAAGGCTACGGAATATTCAAACCATCGGACAAGATCAAGGCGGTGCTTGATCAAACCACTTATCTAATAAAAGGGAACTTCATTCGCAAAATTGAACCGGAGGGAAAACTCTACTATATCCGCCTCATTCACGCTCCGGATTTCAGTGTGGGGTTCGGACCGGAATTAATACCGCATAATTTTTATCTAAAAATTATTAGAGACGATGAAAAAGAAATTGTCATCGAAGGAACGCCCAAACCGGGCATCCTCAAAAACGTGAAGAGGGTTTATTTTTATTTTGATCCCCAAGAATACCTATTGCGTAGATTGGAAATGTCTTTCGAGAATAAAAACATCAAAGGCGAAGCCAAAATAAAATACGAAAAGCTCACTGGACTCTGGGTTCCGGTCGAAACCTTTGGCAGATCGGCCATCGAAGCAAATTCAGGAACCTTGATCGGCTTTAATTTTAGTTTAAAAGGCAAAAATTTCAAGATCAACTCCGGCGTGTCCGAAGCTGAATTCAAATAATTTGACGAGATGCTAAAATAGTTTTATAATACGAGCAAGCAAGATAAAAAAGGAGGGAAAAGTTATGGCGAAAGAAATGCAGAGATGGGAAGATTTTTGGGGGAACATGGATGAAGCCCGCAAGAAAATGAATGAGGTATTGCATTCAGTGGTGCCCTTTCAGGCGGGAAGGATCGCCAAGGAATGGGGAATGGGTGAGTGGTACCCGGCGGTGGACGTCATGGAAACCAGGACCGAGGTCGTGGTAACGGCTGAACTTCCGGGAATGTCGGAGAAAGACATCGACATCGATCTGGCGGAAGACAGCCTGACCCTGAAAGGTGAACGGCACGAAGCAACCGAGATCAAAAAAGAAGGCTGGATCAAAAAAGAAAGAAGCTTTGGAAAATTCTACCGAAAGATCCTCCTGCCGGCCAGAGTGAGCACCGAAAAAAATGAAGCGGTCTTCAAAAACGGGGTTTTGATCATTCACCTCACCAAGATTAAACCCGAAGGCAGGGGCCGAAAGGTCAACATTAAGAAAGAAGATTAATGCTCTGTCAAAAATGCAAGCTCCGTCAGGCGACGGTCCATATCACCAAAATCGTTAACGGCAAGAAGGTCGAGCGCCACCTCTGTTCTATCTGCGCCGCGGAAGAAGGCTTCCTCCCGGGAGGCCAGGAACTCGGCGAGGGTTTTGGCCTTGAAGGCTTTCCGGGCCTTTTTGAATTCCCGGACCTTTTCGCATCCCTCTTCAAAAGAAGGCCGCAGGAGCGGTATTACGATTACTTTTCGGATTCTGCCAATCGTATCCTTCAGATCTCTACCGAAGAAGCCAATCGGCTGGGGCACGACCACGTCCGGACCGAACACCTGCTTTTAGCCCTGATCAAATCCGAAGGCCACGCCGCCGCCGTCCTGCAAAAGCTGGGCGTTGATCTGGTAAATCTGTTTTCCGATATCGAGTCCCTGATCGGCCGCGGCGAAGGCTCCCCGGAAAAAATGACGCTCACTCCCCGGGCCAAAAAAGCGCTGGAGCTTTCTTACCAAGCGGCTCGCGAACTGGGCTTCAATTATGTCGGGGAAGAGCATCTTCTGCTGGGCATCATCCGCGAAGGCGAAAGCGTAGCCGCGCAGGCCCTGCATAAACGCAAAATCACTTTTGACCGGGTCGCCCGGGAAATCATCTCCGAAGCGGAAAAGGCCTTGGGCCCCGGCCCCGAAGAGCTGCCCTCCGAACTGCCTGAAGAAGGAGGGGGCGAAGGCGAAGAAATGGGCGGACCGGAAGCGATGTTCGGTTTTCCGGGCCTGGGGATCGGCGCCCCGCCCCGCCCGGCCAAACCGGCCCTCGCCACTTTTGGGAGGGATCTAACCGCCATGGCGCGTAAGGGGGAGCTTGATCCCGTTATCGACCGGCAAAAAGAGATCGATCGCGTTATCCGCATCCTTTCCCGCCGCACCAAGAACAATCCCGCCCTGCTGGGAGATCCCGGCGTGGGCAAGACCGCGATCGTGGAAGGACTGGCGGAGCGAATTGTCAGGGGCGAAGTTCCGGACAGCATAAAAGACAAACAGGTGATCGCGCTCGACCTCGGAGGAATGGTGGCGGGAACCAAGTACCGCGGCGAATTCGAAGCCCGGGTAAAGAAGATCCTGGACGAGATCCTGGCCAAAAAGCGAAAGATCATTTTATTCATCGATGAGCTCCATACTTTAGTCGGAGCCGGTGGCGCAGAGGGAGCTATCGACGCCGGTAACATGCTAAAACCTTCGTTGGCACGGGGCGAACTGCAGGTGATCGGCGCCACCACCGTTGATGAATACCGCAAGAATATTGAAAAGGATGCCGCGCTGGAGCGCCGCTTTCAGCCGGTACTGATAAATGAGCCTTCGGTGGAGCTGACCATTGAAATCCTAAAAGGGATCCGCGACCGCTACGAGGAGCACCATCACGTAAAAATCCCCGACGCCTCCCTGGTGGCCGCGGCTACTCTGTCCAGCCGCTATATTTCGGACCGCTTCCTACCCGACAAGGCCATCGACGTCATGGACGAAGCGGCGGCCAAAGTGAGGCTGCGGACCATCTCGCCCCCGGCCGAGATCAAGGCCCTGCAGAAAGAGCTGGATGCCGCCAAAAAAGAAAAAGACGCTCTCCTCACCACCCAGCAGTATGAGAAAGCCGCCCCCCTGCGGGATAAAATCACCGAACTGGAGAAAAAGATCAAAGAAGCCAGCGCCAAACATAAACCGGCGAAAGAAGCCGGCGAACCGACCGTAACCGAGGATGACATGTCGGAGATCGTTTCGGACTGGACCGGGATCCCGGTGATAAAACTCACCGCGGCGGAGACCGAAAAACTGATCCACATGGAAGGCGAGCTGCACAAGCGGATCATCGGCCAGGACGAAGCGGTGGTGGCCATCTCCCAGGCTATCCGCCGGGGACGCGCGGGGCTCAAGCCGCCGCAGCGTCCGCTCGGATCCTTTATTTTTGCCGGTCCCACCGGAGTTGGAAAAACGGAGGTGGCAAGGAGACTGTCTGAGTTCCTCTTTGGAACGCAGGATGCCCTGGTCCGCATGGACATGTCGGAATATATGGAAAAGCACACCGTCTCCCGCCTGATTGGAGCCCCTCCCGGCTACGTCGGCTACGAAGAAGGGGGCACCCTCACCGAAGCGGTCAGACGCAAGCCGTATTCCGTCATCCTTTTTGATGAAGTCGAAAAAGCCCATCCGGATGTTTTTAATATCCTGCTCCAGATCCTGGAAGACGGCCGGCTGACCGACTCCAAAGGCCATGTGGTTGACTTTAAAAATACTGTGGTCATCATGACCAGCAACATCGGGCAAAAAGAAATCGTTTCGCAGGGACCGATCGGTTTTATGGCGCGCGAAGACCGTGAAGCCAATTATGAAAAGATGAAAGAGATGGTCTTATCGGAAATGAAAAGGGAGTTCCGGCCGGAATTCCTCAACCGCATCGACGAGATCATCATTTTCCACCCGCTCACCGATGATGAACTTAAACAGATCGCCGGCCTGATCGTTTCCGACCTGCAAAAGCAGGTCGCCGACCGGAAGATGAAGCTCGAGGTCACCGATGCCGTCAGGGATATGGTCATCAAAGAAGGCTACGAGCCGAAATTCGGGGCGAGGCCCCTGCGCCGCGCCGTCCAGCACCTGCTGGAGAATCCGCTCAGCAATGAGATCATCGCCGGCAAGTTCCGGGAAGGCGATACCATCCTGGCGGAGGTCAAAGACGGTAAAATCGTCTTCCAAAAAGCGCCGGCTTCACCCGCATCTAAAAAGTGAATAAGTATTACGACCTGGTAATGTTCCCCTACCCCTCCGGCGACCTCCACATGGGCCACGTCCGCAATTACGCCATCGGCGATGTGATCGCGCGCTACAAAAGAATGCAGGGATTCTCGGTTCTCCACCCCATCGGCTGGGACGCTTTCGGCTTGCCGGCGGAAAATGCCGCCATCAAGAATAAAAGTCATCCCGAGCCCTGGACCGATAAATGCATCGCCCGGATGAAGCAGCAGCTCAAGCAGCTGGGTATTTCTTATGACTGGAAAACGGAGATCAACACCAGCAAGCCCGATTATTACAAATGGACCCAGTGGATGTTCCTTTTAATGTACGAGCGGGGACTGGCTTACCGCAAGAAAGCTATGGTCAACTGGTGCCCGCGGTGCGAAACGGTCCTGGCCAACGAGCAGGTGGTCAAGGACGACCAGTGCTGGCGCTGCGACACCAAGGTCGAGGAAAGAGCGCTGGAGCAATGGTTCCTGAAGATCACCGCCTATGCGGACCGGCTCCTCAACGATCTGGAAAAACTTCCTGGCTGGCCGGAGCCGGTCAAGATCATGCAGCGCAACTGGATCGGGAAAAGCGAAGGTGTAGAGATAGATTTCCCTATAGTTAATGTGACTAATTCCCCACATAATATGACTGATTCCCCACACTTAAGTGTGGGGAATCAAGAAAAAAAACTCAAAGTGTATACCACCAGGCCGGACACTTTATTCGGTGTAACTTATATGGTCCTGGCGCCGGAGCATCCCCTGGTGGTGGAGCTTACCAGAGGGACCAAGTATGAAAAGCCTGTAGAAAAATACAAGGCGAGGGTCAAACACGAAACGCTCCATGAGCGAGAAGAAAGTTCGAGCAAGGAAGGAGTTTTCACCGGGGCTTATGCCGTGAACCCGGCCAATAACGAAGAGATCCCCATCTGGATCTCGGATTATGTCTTAATGGAGTACGGGACCGGCGCCGTGATGGCGGTCCCCGCCCACGACCAGCGCGACTTCGAGTTCGCTAAGAAGAACAACTTGCCCATTAAACAGGCAGAACCCTTTACCGGAGAAATCGGGGTGAGAAAGACCAATTATAAACTGCGTGATTGGCTGGTGTCGCGACAAAGATACTGGGGTGCCCCCATCCCGATCATTTACTGCGACATGTGCGGGATCGTCCCGGTGCCGGAAAAAGACCTGCCGGTCAAACTTCCGATGGACGTAGAGTTTACCGGTAAGGGCGCTTCGCCTCTGACGCAATCGAAAAACTTTATGAATGTCAAATGCCCCAAGTGCGGCATGCCCGCGCGGCGTGAAACTGACACGCTTGATACTTTCAACTGCTCATCTTGGTATTACTTCAGGTATTGCGATCCGCACAATGACAAAGAACCGTTCAGCAAGGAAAAAGTTAAAGCCTGGATGCCGGTTGACCAGTATATCGGCGGGATCGAACATGCCATCCTGCATCTCCTCTATTCCCGCTTCTACACCAAGGTGCTTTACGACGCCGGCTGGTCAAATACCGATGAGCCCTTTACCAATTTACTGACCCAAGGAATGGTCGTCAAAGACGGCGCCAAGATGAGCAAATCGAAAGGCAATGTGGTTGACCCCGACTATATCGTTGAAAAATACGGCGCCGACACCGCCCGCCTCTTTATCCTTTTCGCCTCGCCGCCGGAGAAGGAACTTGAATGGTCGGATCAGGGGGTGGAAGGCTCTTTCAGGTTTCTCAATCGGGTCCGGAGGCTGGTTTCGCAAATTACGAATGCCGAATTACGAATGCCGAATGAAGGAGCGCCTACGGCGCATTCGGAAATAAATAAAAAGACACATCAAACCATTAAAGCTGTAACAGGAGACATTGAAAGATTCTCTTTTAACACTGCGATCGCCAAGCTGATGGAATTAACCAATACCCTTTATGAGCTCGGAACCACCAAAGAATCCTTGCAATTCCTGCTCCTCCTTCTTAGTCCCTTTGCTCCGCAGGTTACGGAAGAGCTCTGGCACCAGCTGGGCAATAAAAGTTCAATCCATCAAGAACCCTGGCCGAAGTTCGATCCGGAGCTGGCAGCCGAAAGTGAGATCACCATTCCGGTTCAGGTTAACGGGAAACTGAGGGATACGGTTCTGGTTTCAGCCGAAGCCGGGGAAGAAGAAATAAAAGCCAAAGCGCTGGCGAGCGAAAAGATCAAAAGTTTTATCTCCGGCAAAGAAGTCGTCAAAATCATCTCGGTGCCCAAGAAACTGATCAATCTGGTGGTAAAGTAGTCCTCTACAGCTGATAAGCGACGCCGCCGCTGACAAAGTAGCCGGAATTGGAAAAGTTGTATTGATTCGATCCCCGGCCGGTATTAACCAGGTAGCCCGCCCTTATTACTGCCAGCTGCGCTTCCCCTTTTAAGGAAAGTTCCGCATAAAGTTGGTATCCCAATCCTCCGTTGATGCTGATCATTTCGCCTGAGTAGTAAGAGTAGTTCAGTCCGGCTCCGATATCAAGATTGACGTTCCTTCTCCCGGCAAAGCGCTCGATAATTCGCTTTGAGATATTGCCGTAAGGGCCTGAAATCGTCATGTCGGTCAGCTTTACCCCGCCTGATTTAATCGACGCCGGCAGGTTATAGCGGAAGCCCAGAATGGTATTTAGATCCAGAAAGGGAACGGGAAAGACAGCCTCAAAATTCACTCCGAACAGCGGTGACAGGTCTCCCGTGATCTCCGGACTGCCGGATTTGCTTCCGGTGTGATTTAACGTGGAATAGCTCAGATAAGCGTGGATCAGGTTTTGTTTTTTGAATTTTGAAAGCAGCTCTTCCTCCGCCGGTTTAGCCACGATAATGGTTTCTTCCCCTTCCCTCACATCCACCAGGCCGCTCTGAATGGTTTTTTCATCCTTGACCACCCTCACGTAATGCTTTCCCACCGGAAGGCTGGAGATCATCGCCCGGTCCTGCCCCACAAATTTGGCGTCCACATAGATATCGGAACCAAAAACATCGGAATAAACGGTCAACTTACCGTAAGAAACCTCGGCCGCAAACGCGGGCAAAGCGATAAAAAACAGGAATCCTGCGACTAAACGTCGCGGATTCCAGATCTCGAGGAATTTCCGAGGTGTTCTATCCATGCCGCAGATTATAGCACAGCTATGCTATAATGCAATCATGCGTGAATTGCTCGAGAAAGTCTTAAAACCCGCGCGCTATATCGGAAACGAGCTTAATTCCATCCATAAAGACTGGGAGAAAACCTCCTTAAAAATAGCTTTCGCCTATCCCGATACTTATGAAGTCGGGATGTCCAACCTTGGCCTGCAGATCCTCTATCACATAATCAACCAGCAGGAAGATGCACTGGCTGAGCGCGTTTTTGCCCCCTGGCCGGATATGGAACAACAACTTCAAACTTCAAACCTCAAACTTCAAAGCCTCGAATCGTTTAAGCCATTGAATGAATTCGACCTCGTCGGGTTCAGCCTCGGCCACGAGCTTACCTATACCAACCTTCTAACCATGTTAAAGCTGGGAGGAATCCCCCTGCGGAGTTCGGAGCGGGGGGAAAAAGATCCCTTGATCCTAGGCGGCGGGCCCTGCGCCTTTAACCCCGAGCCGGTCGCCGACTTCTTTGATTTCTTTGTCATTGGCGAAGCTGAGGAAGTTATTATCGAGATTGTCGACGCCTTACGCAAGACGCGCAACGAAACGCGCTTCGCCAAACTCAAGACGCTGGCCGCAATTCCCGGGGTCTATGTCCCCGGAGTCAGCAAAACGGTCACCAAGCGATATATTAAGAACCTGGACCTCAGTCCCTATCCCCTTAGTCCCATAGTCCCTTTTATTGAAGCCATCCATGATCGGGCGGTGCTTGAGATCATGCGCGGGTGCAAATGGGGATGTAAATTCTGCCAGGCGGGATGGACCGGCCGGCCGGTCAGGGAAAAGAAAATGGAAACCCTCCTGCAGCAAGCCGATGAGCTGGTAAAAAACACTGGCTACGAAGAACTCTCCCTAATTTCTCTCTCCAGCTCCGATTACAGCCGGATCGATGAGCTGGCAAAAACGCTGGCTCAAAAGTATGAGAAACAAAGGATCAACCTTTCACTTCCCTCGATGCGCACCAACACTTTTTCTGTCAAACTGGCGAAAGAAATCGCGCGGGTCCGCCCCTCTGGCGTTACGCTCGCTCCCGAGGCGGGAACTCAGCGGCTGAGAGACGTGATCGGGAAAAACATGACCGAGGAACACATTCTTGAAGGAGTTAAATCCGCCTTTGAAGAAGGGATCGAGTCCATAAAACTTTACTTTATGCTGGGACTTCCGACCGAAACGGAAGCAGATCTCATCGGGATCTGCGAACTTTCAAGCAAGATCTTTGAACTCGGCCGGACTTTTACCGGAAGGGCGAGAGCAGTCGTCAATCTGGCGACTTTCATTCCCAAACCACACACTCCTTTTGAGCGGGAGAAACAGATTTCAATTGAAGAAACTTTCGAAAAGCAAAGATTCATTAAAATAAATTTGAAAAAAAAGAGAGGGATCGAAGTGCGCTGGCACCAGGCCGAAGCCAGTTTTCTGGAAGGAGTCTTTGCCCGCGGCGACCGGAAGCTTTCGAAAGTAATTGAAAAAGCCTGGGAGCTGGGAGCCAGGTTTGACGCCTGGTCGGAACATTTTAAATTTGATATCTGGCAGAAGGCCTTTGCCGAATGCGGGATTGATCCTAATGAATACCTTAGAGCAAGAGATGAAAAAGAAGCTCTGCCGTGGGATTATGTAACCCTTAACAGCCCTCACCCAAGCGATCATTAAAGTTAGACTGGTGATGACAACCCTCTCCCAGAGGGAGAGGGATTGGGGTGATTAACGAATGAAAGAAATCAAGAAAGTTTTTGCGAGGACGTTGAGAAAAGAACAGACGAAAACCGAAAACTCCCCACCCCCTCTCCCTCTGGGAGAGGGCCGTAAAGAAGAAGCAATCGTAAAAGATAAAACTGGGTGAGGGCTGGAGATGCTAAAATGCAAAAGATCAGAATCAAATATCGAAAGGGCGAAGAAGTAAGGTTTATCTCGCACCGGGACCTGATGCGGGCATTCACGCGCGCGATCCGCCGCGCCGGGCTTCCCATCGCCTATTCCCAGGGTTTTAACCCCCACATGAAGATCTCCTGGGGCAACGCGCTCAAAGTCGGCGCCGCTTCCGAGGCAGAGTTGGCCGAACTTCAGTTTGAACAGTGGATCAAGCCACAGGAGCTAAAAGAGAGATTGAACCGGCAGCTGCCGAAAGGACTTGAAATCCTCGATGCCGATTTGGTATAATACAAAAGTTATGTACGCAGTCATTGAAACCGGTGGAAAGCAATACCGGGTCAGCCCGGGAGACATCTTGGATGTGGAGCTGCTGGAAAATAAGGAGAGCGTTACTTTTAACGAGGTTCTTCTTTTCGCAGACGGCGGGACGATCGAAGTTGGAACTCCTTACTTAAAAGGGGCTAAAGTTTCGGCCAAAGTTCTGGGAGTTAACAAAGACGACAAAGTGACAACTTTTAAATATAAGAATAAGATCAATTACCATCGAACCATCGGGCATCGGCAGAATTATACCAGAATCCAAATTGAGGAGATAAAACATGGCGCATAAGAAGGCAGGCGGAGCATCGCGCAACGGAAGGGATTCCAACGCGCAGAGACTGGGAGTTAAAGTTTACGGCGGGGAGAAGGTGCCGGCCGGATCGATCATCCTCCGCCAGCGCGGAACCAAATTCTATCCCGGAACCAACGTCGGGATGGGAAAAGATTACACCCTATTTGCCAAAGCTGCGGGTCTAGTAGTATTTGAGCCGGGAAAACGGGTCAGCATTCAAAGTGCCTGACCAGCAAAGCTTTTACGGCCTCGGCATTGCGCCAAAAATATTAGAACTGATCGACCGGATGAAGTTTAAGATCCCGACCCCCATCCAGTACAAAGCCATACCAGTCGCGATCGAAGGCAAAGATGTCATAGGCATCGCCCAGACCGGCACGGGAAAGACCCTGGCTTTTGGAATACCGATGATCCAGCGTCTGGCGCAAAGCCAAGCGCGCGGACTCGTCCTCGTCCCCACCCGCGAACTTGCCCTCCAGGTCGAAGAAACCATCCGCAAAGTCGGACAGACGCTGGGGATGCACACCGCGGTGCTCATCGGAGGAGCTTCCATGTACAACCAGGTGAACGCCCTGCGCCGGCATCCGCGCGTGATCGTCGCCACCCCCGGACGCCTTATCGACCATCTTGGCCAGAGAACCGTAAATTTGAATGACGTCAGAATCCTCGTGCTGGACGAAGCGGACCGTATGCTCGATATGGGATTCGCGCCGCAGATCGAGCAGATCCTTCAGTATCTGCCCAAAGAAAGGCAAACCATGCTTTTTTCGGCTTCGATACCGGAAAAGATAATCAGCATCGCGGCCCGGCACATGAAGCTGCCGGTAAGCGTCGAGATCGCCCCTTCCGGCACCGCCGCCAAAAATGTAGTCCAGGAACTCTTCATCATCATGAAAGAAGAAAAAAGCCAGCTGCTGCTTAAACTGCTGGAGCAATACCGCGGCACCGTTCTTCTTTTCAGCCGGACCAAAAGAGGAGCCGCCAGGATCACCCGCGGCCTGCGGTCGATGGGCCACAGCGTGGCTGAGATCCACTCCGACCGGTCCCTGGCCCAGCGCCGCGAAGCGCTGGAGGGCTTTAAAACCGGCAAATACCGCATTCTGGTCGCGACCGATATCGCTGCCCGGGGTATCGACGTCAAAGGGATCGAACTGGTGATCAATTTCGACCTGCCGGATGACGCCGAAAATTATGTGCACCGCATCGGCCGGACCGGCCGGGCGGGCCACGAAGGGCGCGCCATCTCACTGGCCACCCCCGACCAGCGCGGAGAAGTGCGCGACATTGAAAAAGTGATGCATAATGTTCTGCCCATCGCACGGCATCCTGAATTCGGCTCCGCCGGTTTTGCCGCTCCGGTGGTTAGAACTTTTCGCCCGCGGCGGCGGAGGCATTAACATGGCCGAGAAAAAATATGAGACCATTGTCGTCAAGATCGGCTCCAGCACCTTAACCGATCCAAACGGAAAGCTGGATCTTCCTAACCTCCAAAGAATCGCCGCCGAAGCCGCCTCCCTTCTAAAACAGAAAAAGAAAGTGCTCATGGTGACCTCGGGATCGATCGTCACCGGCGCGGAAAAACTCGGTTTGGGCAAACCGAAGACCATCCCCGAAAAGCAGGCCGCCGCCGCCGTCGGCCAGTCCCTGCTCATGCGCCAGTATGAAAAAGCCTTTGAAGCATTCGGGATCACCGTCGCGCAGGTACTTCTCACCCGCGACGCCATCGCCGACCGCGAGAGATACCTCAATGCCCGCAACTGCATCAATACTCTGCTAAATGAAGGTGTGGTTCCGATCGTCAATGAAAATGACACGGTGGCGATCGATGAAATAAAAATTGGCGACAACGACAACCTCGCCGCGCTGACCGCCAGCTTAATTGGCGCCGACCTTTTGGTGCTTCTGACCGATGTTGACGGCTTTTACATGAATAATGAGGAAGGCATTCCTTATCTGGTTTCGGAGATAAAAGAGATCACCCGGGAAGTTAAGGACGCCGCCGGGCATCCTTCGACCCAGCTCGGGACCGGCGGAATGATCACCAAGATCCAGGCGGCCGAAATTTGCTCGGACGCTGGAGTTTACCTGTCGATCATCAGCGGAAGAAAGCCCGGACTTCTCCCGGCCGTTCTCGCCGGAGAAAAGGTCGGGACTCTCTTTTATCCCCATACCAGCAAACTCGAAAGCCGCAAGCGCTGGCTGGCGCACGGTCTGAAAATGGAAGGCTCGATTGTGATCGACGGCGGCGCGGAATCGGCTATAACTAAGAACGGAAAAAGTCTTTTGCCGGTTGGCATTAAATCCATCCGGGGCAAATTCAGCGCCGGGGCGCTGGTTTCGATCCTGGACGAAAATGAAAAAGAGATCGCCCGCGGGCTGGTGAATTTTAGCAGTGAAGAGCTGTCCAATCTCTTAGAAAAAAAAGGCGTTGGCGAAGCAATTCACCGGGATAATCTGGTAATCCTCTGAACGTTTAATCCTCAAGCGGCGGGAGCCTTTTAATGGCCGCTTCACCAAAAGCGGTTTCAAAAAAAAAGCTGGCCGCCTCCGCGCGGGTTAGCGGGTCACCGGACCGATCGATTTTTCTCTCAATCCCGATTTTCTTTGCCGCCTCGGCCCGCGTGATAAATCTATCCGGATTCAGGACGGAAACCGCGGTCGTGTGTTTAGCCAGCGCGACTAAAATCTCAAAGTCCCCGCGGGTCACTTTTCTTTTGGGCTTAAAAGTTCCATCCGGATAACCCCAGATGAGCCCGGCAGTAGCCAGCAGCTCAATTTTCTCTCTGGCCCAGTAATTTTGCTGGAGATCGGTAAAGCGCACCCGTTTAATCTTCTTAACGGCAACCGATTCAGGGGTCAGATAAACTGGAACCGCGGCGGGCGCCGCTTTAATCTCTTCCGGCCCAACGTAGCCCAGAGAGACATAGTTGGAGATCGAGCCGGAAGGATCTCCCAGCTTATACCAGGCATAATCAAAGGTAACCCCGCGGTATTTCAAACCTAATCCGGCGGTTACATTCGCGTAGGTATCGGTGGTGCTTTTGGGTGTTTGATCGATCCCGGCGCGCAGCGCCAGAAGTTTGATCGGCCACCATTCGAAACCAAGATGCAGCAGCACCGGCTCACCCAGAGTCTGGCTGGCATCCAGGTTGACGAGCATTTCCTGATCCGGTTTTTTAATGAGCGCTTCCTTTCCCATGATCCTGAAAGAGGTCCCGGCAAAAATATTCTCTTCGATCCGCTCCACCAGCCCGTCCCGATAAGTAACTTCTCCGACCAGGTTCTGCAGGGAAAGCCCCAGCGTCATCCAGGGGCGAAAGAAGTATTTGAGGGAAAGGTCCAGCGCGTTTCCGCTCCCGTTTAAATTTTCCAATCCGGGTATGTCCTTGGAGGTTCCGCAAGAAATAAATCGAATATCTCCCCCCAGCGAAAGGTCGCTCCGCAGCATCCTGGCAAACGCAAAAAGTATTTCCTGATCCGTATACGACACGGTTTCGTTTGAGGTCGGAATATTCGAGACTGTCCGATTCCGGTATCCGATGCCGGCCACCCCTCCCAGAAATCCCGGCGCTGCCGCGCCCAGAGAGCCAAAAACCGTTTGCGAGGCGGGTTGCGTGTACATGCTGATGAGGTTGAGGTATTTTATTCCGGCCAGTCCGGCGGGATTGAGAAACAGCGCCGACCCGTCATCGGCCAGTCCGACGAAAGCGTTGCCCATCGAAAGCGGCCTGGCGCCGGTCCCGCCGCTTAGATGCGACGCTTCCGCACCGCTAAAGAAAAGAAGAACCGCGATTAAAATTATTATGGAACGAGAATAACGCCTGATTTTACCGCCCCCTTGTAGACCATTTTCCATTCGTAAACTCCCCGGGGAAGCCTGCCGCCGACGTTGCTGATCATATCCAGGCTCACCGAATTTCTGCCCACATCGATGATGACGGGCTGTTCCATCACCGTCCTGGGAGGAGGACCGGGCTCGACGATCAGGAGAATGGCGCGGCCGCTGCCGGAAGATTGAAAATTAAAGTTTAGAACCGGCGGCCGGCCAAGAGTCGCCGCCGTGACGCTGGTGATGATATCCAGGATCTCTTCCGCGGCGAGGACGCGGAGTCCGGTGAGCTCTTTGGTGAACCTCTCGTAGGCGCTGTTAATGATCTCAACCCTGAAGGTGTAAGTTCCCGGAGCGAGATTGGCAGCGGAAGCGCTGAAGCTCTTCCTGGTGAATTTTTCGGTTGAATCGTAGAGCACCAGGTCGTTCAGCGTCACCTTGGTGCTGACGATCTCCAGCGGCGAGGTGATGTCAATCGAAAAAGTCGGACTGGCCGGGATGATATCTCCCGCTGAAATCTCTTTGCCATCTCTCTGAAGCTCAATGCTGAGCGGAACCGGGATCGTGGTAGTGGTGGTTGTGGTGGTAGTCGTGGTTGTAGTAGTAGTGGTGGTTGTGCTGGTAGTGGTTACCGTAGTAGTGGTGGTCACAGTTACAGAAGTAGAGGTTGTGGTTGTCGTGGTTGTCCCAGTGATCGAAGTAGTGGTTGAAGTGGCAGTAGTCGTCGGTGCACTGCCGATTATCGGGATAAAACCGCCTGAACTGCCAAAACTGGAGCTTGATCCTTTATGGGTATCGGAGTCTCCCGCCGAGGCAGCGGTCGAAAAATTCGCCGAGCCGGCTTTCCCCCCGCCGCTGTCAACATTTTCCAAACTCTCGCCGGCAAGTGTCAGAGTGGCAAAACCTAATAGAGCTAATGTTATTATTATAAATCGCTTAGTTAACAACTATTTCCTCGATCTACTGATATTCGGATATCATAGTCCCGGATCCTCAGATCACCGGATAGCCTCATGTCATTTATTTTACCTACGGATTCTTTTGTCCCTCAGGTTCACCGCCGTACCAGGAAACATTAACCAGCGCCATTATTTTACCGGTTTTTCCTTTGGTCCCGTCAAATGAATGCAATGCTTTTCCAACAATGGCGCCGGGTTTGGTAGCTTTCATAGCATATCCCGGGGTTGACGAGGAAGTGAGCGGGTCGCCCGGACGAATTGCGCCGTTCTCAAGGGAAACCTTACAGGGCGCTTTACCTAGGAGGGCAACCGGCACGCCATTTTTCAGATCGTCATCCATCGTAAAACCACCCTGCTTCTTTATGACACCGGCAATTCTTGAATCATAGGGCGTATTGCATTTAGACATTGTATTATCGCCGGAGATAAAGACTAAATCTCCGTCTTCAATTGGTTCAGCCATGAGATATCTTTCGTTGACATCGGCACTTCGGATAGTGGTATCAACCGCGCAAACTCTTGCCCATCTTTTTTGGACACCGCCATAAGTCGTGGAACGACCCAGTTGCCCCACATTATCTACATCAGGTTCAATTGTGCCGGCAACCGTAAGAGTGGATGTAGGACTCGCCGTCCCGATGCCGACGTTGCCGCCCATGAATGCGCCAGCATATCCATCTCCTGTGTTTTCCCCATAAACACCATAGCCAGAAGTGCTTCCGCTTTGGCCATAGACGCCATAATTAGTGCCGGAACTACCAGCGACTCCCGTTACACCCGTTCCACCACTGGCAGTAGCTATGCCAAATACGCCAAAACCGTTGGAACCTGTGCTCTGGCCGTAAATTGCGGTGCCCGGCGATTGGACTTCAAGTGTTCCGTTAACCGGGCTCGTCGTCCCGATGCCGACGTTGCCGGTACTAAAATCGCCATAAATCAATGGAGTAGTGGTACCTGAATTGGCGATATAAAGTTTATTGCTGCTGGTTTCGGTCAAACCGGCCTGATAACCTATGAATACGTTGCCCGAACCAGTTTGGTTGTTAAGCCCTGCTTGATAACCTAATGCTAAGTTGTAATCGCCAGTGTTGTTGTAGAGGGCACGACTGCCTATTGCTAAATTACCGGTGCCGCTAATGTTGGAGCGAAGGGCCTCATGGCCCACCGCTAAGTTGTAAATGCCAGAGTTGTTAGAGCAGAGGGCTTCATAGCCCATTGCTATGTTAGAGTTGCCAGTGGTATTAGAACTGAGGGAGCTTAACCCCATTGCTATGTTAGAGTTGCCAGTGGTGTTAGAATAGAGAGCAGATGTCCCGATTGCTAAGTTATAGCTGCCAGCGGCGTTATTGAAGAGAGAAGCCGACCCCATTGCTAAGTTATAGATGCCAGTGGTGTTTGAGTAGAAAGCAGATGGCCCGATTGCCACGTTCCCCCCGCCGCCTGTCATTGATAGATTGCCAGCATTTGTCCCAAAGAATAAATTATTTGTTCCGTAAGAATGAATAAATGTATTTGCTCCCTGTTTGATAATTCCCTCAGTCGAAGTGGTAGCTGGAAATCTAAAATTCTTTGTGATTTCCAGTTGATCATTCGGACTCGCCGTCCCGATACCGATACTGCCCTGCTTGACAATTAAATTTGCTCCGGGGGCGTCTATGGTAAGCGTTCCGGTCACGGTGTCACCGGCTTTCAATACTTTCGTGCTGTCGGTGCCGGTGACGCCGGTTAATGCCGCGCCACTCCCTTCAAAAGAAGTCGCCTTAACGATGCCGTTGACTTCGAGGGTGCGGGTCGGATTTGTCGTCCCGATGCCGACGTTGCCGGAATTGGGCTGAAGCACAAGTGAGCTACCGGCACTAGTTTTTAACCTTGCATAAGTGCCAAACCAGCTAAACTCTGCATAGTTATTGATGTCCTTCCCTACCCAGATCGCAGAAATATCGTAAGGATTGCTGCCAACCTCGATTCCTGGTGCACCTGGTCCCAAACCGGTGATACTGGAATTGATCGTCAAAAGCGACGTCGGTTCCGTCGTCCCGATGCCGACATTGCCATTTGTAGAGCTTACAAAAAGGTCAGCTCGGCCTTCAGTTGTGGCAACCTGCAATTTCCCTTGCGGACTCGTTGTCCCGATGCCGACGCTGCCCTCAAAATAACTCTTTCCACCCTTGGCGTAAATAGCAAATGCATTGTTACTGGTAACCAGTCCCTCAACACCATAACCGTTGCTACTGGTTGACTGTCCATAAACCCCCGCCCCGGTACCAACGCCCACTACACCATTCCCGGATGTTCCTATAAATCGTCCGCCGATCGAACCTTCAGCCGAGACCCCTGGACCACCCGTACTTTTAACCCAGACCGCATTTGCGCCGGTGGTTGACTGCTGTGCGCCCGTACCCAGCATAACCACTTGGGTGGCGTCAACCGAAATGGTCCCCGTGGTGTTAATCGGTCCGCCGGTTAAACCGGTTCCGGTGTTGACCTGAGTGACAGTGCCTGCCGGCTTTGAATCGACGTACCCTTTGGTGGCCGCGTCCGAATCCGCAGTCGGTGACGCGACCGAAGTGATCTTGTTGCTCCCCAGATCCAAAGCGGTGGCGGTAACTGCTTGCATGGTAGTAGTGCCGGTAAAGCTTTTATTGGAAAGGGTCTGGTTGTCGGTTGTTCCAACTACATTTCCAGTAACTCCGTGGACTCCTGAAGTTAAGCTTGTGTGGCTTAAAGGAGCATATTTGCTGGAAAGGGTGCTCGATCCTTCATATAGATCACTTGCCACCCCGGAGCGGCCGTAATCCGATGAGGTCGTGACTACCGATGCATCAATTGAAATCGTCCCGGTGCCGGTAATCGGCCCGCCGGTCAAACCGGTGCCGGTGTTGACCTGTGTGACAGTGCCTGCTGATGATGCTGCTTTCATAAATTGCATGGTGATTGGATTCCAATAAACATTTGCAGCGTTACTACTTGTTGGTAAAATAACTTCTAAGCTTGAAGCATACACACCCTTCCCGCCCGTAAAATAACCTGCGTAACCATTTGAACCAGATGTGTCTCCATAAACACCGGATCCGGTGTCTCCTTCAACATGTCCATAAACTCCGTAGCCTCCGGTGCTTTTTCCATAAACTCCATATCCATTACCTCCATTGGCAGTAAAATATCCACCATAATTATATCCGGATACAGAATTAGCTTGACCATAAATTCCATAAGTATCCCCTTCACTCATAATCCCATAACCACTTGTGTATTGAGATCTAACTCTGATTCCATACTCTTGCGTGGTAATTTGAGTTGAAGGAGGACCAAGCAAAACCACTTTTGTTGAGTCAACGCCGAGCGTTCCCGTCGTAGTGATTGGCCCACCGGTCAAGCCGGTGCCGGTGTTGACTTGGGTGACGGTGCCGGTCCCAGCCGGTTTTGAATCGACGTACCCTTTAGTGGCCGCGTCTGAATCCGCAGTCGGCGATGCGACCGAAGTGATCTTGTTAGACCCCATGTTTAAAATTCCACTCATCGTATCCCCATTTTTATTCACCGGCACATAAGCAGCCTTGGTTGTGAGATCGATGGTCGCGTTTGCTATCTTAGCATTGGTAATTCCCGAATCTTTTACCTGCAAAGCCGAAGAGCCATTTAAATCGATAGTGGAATTGTCATATTTGACTTCTAGCGTTCCGACGCCGGTGATCGGGCCGCCGGAAAGCCCGGACCCGCTGTTAACTGAAGTCACGGTACCGGTTCCAGCCGGTCTTGAATCAATATACCCTTTGGTGGCCGCATCTGAATCCGCAGTCGGCGACGCGACCGAAGTAATTTTATGACTTCCCAGATCCAGATTCCCGCTCATGGTATCTCCGGCCTTGGCCACCTTGCTTTCTATCGATGTAATTACGCTGGAATCAATCGAGATGGTTCCGGTAGTGGTTATAGGGCCTCCAGTTAAACCGGTCCCGGTACCAACTGAAGTAACGGTGCCGGTCCCTCCCGAAGCGATCCAGGTAAATTTATCGGCGCCCGTATTCCAGCTCAAAACCTGTCCATTACTCGGTGTGTTTGAAGCATCAAGTTTCGAAGAAGTGATCGCACCATCCACCACCGACTCTGCTGTGGCGGCGCGAAAAGCGTAAGGGACCGAAAGCAGCGCAAACCTTGGGGTCATTTCAGGGTCACTCCCGACTTGTATTCCAAGATACCTGATAGAGCCGTCAAAAATGTTGGGGATCGGCGTCGTCCCCGATCCAAGCTTCACGCTGTAAACTCCGGATTCAACCGAAACCCCAGAATGAGTTTCTTCCCAAAGAGCGGTTCCACCGCTGGCAGAAGCGTATATGGCAAAATGCATATCGTAGGTCCCCGTTAATAAATTGCCAGAACTATTTTTCAATAGCCCCTGGAAATTTATTTCCGGCGGCACCGCCCATACCACTCCTCCTACCAAAATAATGGAAAATGAAACGGCAACGAATATTTTCTTTAACATGTTTATCCCTCCATTTAATTAAACCGCTACGTGAGCAAATTCTAACAGCTAACCTTTATAAGTCAAGCTGGGTGTGACTTGACTTAATCACGCGGATTGCTACAATTCCAATCGGGTGATTTTATAAAAGAAGAAAGGGAGGGATTATAAATGGTAAAAAAAATGTTTTCGGTATTAGTGGTCCTGGCCGTCTCGGGTAAAGTTTTTGCCACGGGGGTTGATGTGATCCTAAACGATAACCTGGGGGCCTCGGCCTTTACGGTGAGGAACAGCAGCTCGGTCGAGGTGGCGCACATCGCTTCGGACGGAGGAATGCAGCTGGCCTCTCCTGAATCAGGAGGGAATTTAATATGGAAAGCAAATAAAGCCGCATTTAGAGCGGGAACAGTGAACGGTACACAATGGGATGATGCAAATATTGGTTTTTTGTCGATTGGGATAGGGTACAACGCGCTGGCAAGCAAACTCGGTTCTGTGGCAATGGGCGATGGTCCGACCGCCAGCGGCAATTCCGCGGTTGCCATGGGATATAAGACTACCGCCAGCGGAGATAATTCATTCGCCATGGGAGCTAATTCGACCGCCAGCGGAATATTCTCGATAGCGATGGGAGCTAATAATCTATCCAGCGGAACCGCATCGGTAGCTTTAGGTTCTAACCTGATCTCAAGTAAAGATGGTTCGGTGGCGATGGGGAATAATAACACCGCCAGCGGAAATAAAGCTTTTGCCATGGGAGATACTTCAACTGCCAGCGGACAGGCGGCAATTGCCATGGGATCCCTCGCAACTGCGGAAGGGCAAGCGTCCGTCGCTATCGGAAGGAATGTCTCAGCTACCGCAATGAATTCTTTCGTAATTGGTGTTGGAGGCAGCAGCCCATTGGTTAACAATATTTCAAGTTCTCTCATGGTAGGCTTCAACTCAACTACCCCTATGTTATATGTCGACAGCAATCATGTCGGCATTAATACCTCTTCGCCGAGTTACACTCTGGATGTCGCTGGAGATATTAATGTTACTGGCGATGTTAGAAAAGGTGGCACGGCTTATACCAATCCCTTCACCGGCCATCATCGCTTTCCCGACAGCGCTCTTGTCGGAGATATTCAAACCGGAGACGCTGTGATTCTCGACAACGGGAAGATATTGCGTTCAAACCAGCCAAAAGACAAACGAGTTATTGGCATCTATACTGCCAGAGTGCAATTACAGTTCCAATCTCACAGCGAATGGGTCCATCTGGTCGCCGGCTTGGGTGACACAACCGACGAGGATAAAGCCAACGGCACCAAGCTGACTGGCTTTAAGGTCTGCAGCGAAGGCGGACCGATACAATCGGGCGATCTTCTCACTACCAGTTCCCGTCCCGGCTACCTGATGAAACAGGACGATGACATCATCCATTCCTATACCGTAGGTAAAGCCGGGGAATCGGCTAATTTTAACTCGGAGGGGCTGGATAATGAACTTTACGGATTTATTTATTCGGGTGGTTAATAAAAGGTTATTCCTCGCGGCGATATTTTTCATCCTGGCCAAAGCTGCTTTGGCCGCCGGGATCGTCATCTCCCCGGGTGCGATCCTGGATGTGAACGCCACCTTGAATGTGAGCGGCGACTTCGTAAACGCCGGGACGCTGTCTGGAAATGGAACCATCAGTTTCGCGGGAGGCCCAGGCGCGACCTCGAATATAATCGGCAGTAATACCTTTTATAACCTTGCCTGCACTGCCGGCGGAACGCAATTAAACTTTGAGGCCAACAAAACTCAGACCATCAGAGGAGCGCTGACTTTAACCGGCCAGGCCGGCAGCAAAATTGTTTTGAGAAGCTCCTCTGCGGGGACTCAATGGAAAATCGACCCGCAGGGTTCGAGACAGGTTAGACGGGTTGACGTCAAAGATTCAAACAACGTCAATGCTACCGCCATCGCCGCCGCGAACTCGACCGACAGCGGCAATAATACCAACTGGTTCATCTATGAAACCGGCCCCGATGATGTCCCTCCAACAGTAGAAGTAATCCGACCCGACGGAAGCGAAACTATCAACAGCGGATCATACTACGGCATCGCCTGGACCGCCACCGATGAGGGGAGCGGCCTCGGCTTGAGCCCCATTACTCTGCGCTTTTCGACCAACGAAGGGAGCAGCTGGAGTTTAATCGCCGGCGGCCTGGCCAACACCGGCGCCTACAGCTGGCTGGTTCCTCTGGTTGCCACCGACCTTACCGCCTGCCGGATCAAAGTTGAAGCACCGGACCTGGCCGGCAACCTGGGATCTGACCAGAGCAACACCAATTTCACGGTCCTGGCAGTTCCAACCGAGAAGCCGCTTTCTTCCGTTCTCCGCACCAGTCCGGGCGCAGCCGCCACGCTGTATTTGAATTTCCAATCCCCGACCGCCGGGGAGGCCGACGTCGTCATTGAAGAATTTACCGGTGAAACCAGCAGGATCATTTTCACGGGGCGGGTGGCAGTGACCAAAGGTATGAACTCCTACTCCGCCGACCTGATCAGTCGAATAACCGGGAGACCGATCGAACGGGGCATCTATACGCTCCGGCTCTTCTATCCTTCGACCGGGAGAAAAGTCGATACCAAAATTGTCGTTCCTTAAAAAGATATTTATCGGCTGCCTTTTGCTCTTTATCCCGGCTCTCTGCCGGGGCGCGGTTTTCCTCGAAGGCTCGAGCGCCCGCCCGGTGGGACTCGGCAATGCTTACGTGGCGCAGGCGGATGACGGCGCGGCGCTCTTTGCCAACCCGGCGGGGCTGGCTTCAATCAAGAACCTAAAACTCACCAGCATGTATACCCAGGCGTCTGGGGACATAACTTTTACCACCTTCGGGGCCGCCTTCCCCACCCCTTACGGCTGGACAATCGGGGTGGGCTATCGCAATCGCACTCAGGCCGATGTCCCCGTATCCTCCGAAGTGGTCAATGCCGTCGATAATGACATTTTAGTCTCGGCTGCCAGACCGCTGACAAACCAATTGTCCTTCGGTTTTGATCTCCGCTTCCTGACTACCGGATTTTCCAGGGACGTGCCCGGCTATGAAAACTTTAACGGCTCCGGGAATGCGGTGGACCTCGGACTTAAATTTGTTCCCCGTACCTGGCTGGGCCTGGCACTATCGGTAAAAAATCTGGGTGGAAAAATTACCTACCGGGACGGAGTGGTCAAAGAGGCTCCCGTCAATCTGATTCTGGGGAGCTCCTTCAAAATGGGCAAAAAAGAGGAAACGCGTTTGAACCTCGATCTCGGCAAGCGGGCGGATGAGCAAGCGCTCTTGCATCTGGGAGTCGAGTGGAAACCGATCGATATTCTTTTTCTTCGGGTTGGCCTCGATCAGACTCCCAATGGACCGAGCGGGAGCTATAACAATATGACCCTGGGGGTGGGACTGCAGTATTCCGGTTTTACTTTTGACTACGCGCTGTACAGTCCGCAGGATACCCTGCAGGATAAGAGGTATTACTTCTCCCTCGGCTACGTGGGACGGGAAGAAAAATTAAAGCCAGCCCCTCCCCCATCTCCCACCCGCGAAGTGACCGTGATCAAAAGGAAACATTTCAGCGACGTGCCGGAAAATTACTGGGCGCGCGATCCCATTGAAATTTTGGCCTCGATCGGGATCATCTCCGGTTATCCCGACGGAACTTTCCGGCCCGAGAAAACAATTACGAAAGCCGAACTATCGAAATTACTGGGAATGGGCGCGAGCGAAAATAAAGCGGTCAGCCGTGTG
>Ga0315277_10002697_pt1 | contig 24573 bp, 15 predicted proteins | sample YL17G05_15_MG_FD_203695 | JGI IMG/M metagenome (GOLD analysis project Ga0315277, IMG submission 203695) | Sediment microbial communities from Yellowstone Lake, YNP, Wyoming, USA - YL17G05_15 | ecosystem: Environmental > Aquatic > Freshwater > Lake > Sediment | place: USA: Wyoming | collected... | reverse complement strand
CGACCTCGCTTCCTGCAAGGACCCTGACCCTTCCTCCACCCAGCTCGTCCGCCTTCCGAACGACCTCTATCTGCGTCCTCAACCTTTCTGGAGACAGGCCGTTCGCAATCCTGAGACTCTGGGAATGGTCCGTAATTGCGATGTATTCGTATCCCTTGGCCACAGCCGCAGAGACAACATCCTCGACCTTGTTGGTGCCATCGCTCCAGCTCGTGTGTACATGGAAATCCCCTCTTATCTCCGCCCTATTGACAAGTACAGGCAGAGTGCCCTGCTTCGAAGCCTCCAGTTCGCCTGAGCTCTCACGAATCTCGGGTTCCACATACCTGAGGCCGAGCGCCTCATAGACTTCCTCCTCGGTCGCCCCAGCAACCAAAGTGCCAGATTCGCGCTCGAACAGACCATACTCGTTGAGTTTCAGACCCTTCTCGACACCGATCCTCCTCATGGACACGTTGTGCTCCTTCGACCCGGTGAAGTAGCACAGCGCAGCGCCCCAGCTTCTTGACTCCACAGCGCGAATGTCGACCTGGAGTCCATTCCTCAGTCTCACACTCGACTTCGTGGGGCCCCTCATCAGCAGATCATCTACCTCCGGATAGGATACAAAAGCGTCCATGATAGCGGCCGGTTTGTCGTCTCCGACCAAGATATCGATATCTCCGACGGTCTCTTTCCCCCGCCTCAGGCTGCCAGCCAGACTGATCTTGTCCAGAGGCAGAGATTCCTTCAGGTAATCCACGAATGCCTCCGCGACCGGCAGGGCGATACCCATCAGAGTTCGACCACTCTTCGATTCCACCGTTTGGATGCCCTGAAGTATGCGCTCTTCGGTCTTCTCACCAAATCCCTTGATTCCGTGGAGCCGATGGCTGAGCACCGCCTCCTTAAGCATCGCCAATGAAGTTATGCCCAACTCATTGTGGAGAACCACGGCTGTCTTGGGGCCAACATCTGGGATTTTGAGAAGCTCGACGAGGCCAGACGGGACTTCAGAACGGAGGTCATCGAGGTAGGCCAGCTTGCCAGTTCTAATCATCTCTTCGATCTTCTTCGCCATCGCCTTTCCCACACCGGGAATATCCTCAAGTTTTTCGTCAGCCGCAACATCGTTGATATCCATCTCCATGGACTCGATGATCCTGGCAGCCCGTCGATAGGCGATTGGTTTGAATGCCACTCCCTGAAGGTCCAGCAGGTCGGCGATCTCGTCGAATGCTGCGGCGATCTCACTGTTATCCATGTATCGTCCCGGACCCGAGTCCAAATCCCATAGGCTTCGAATATAGATTTGCCTCGGGGAGGCCGGTTTCTTCCAACTTATGTTTTCGGAAATGGCAATACTGGCAGCACTTATGCGTCATTGTTTTATACCATGAATGGTATGACCATACCACCAGAGGTATGATTAGGCTGCTTTCACGTGAGTTTCTCGAGATACTGGCTCGAAAGGGAAGAGTGGAGTTAATACGCACTCTCAAGGCCTATCCCGACAGAGATTTCACCGTTAACGAGCTCGCAAGGACTTCCCGGGTCCCAACCATGACCGGATGGAGAGCAGTCAAGGAGCTGAAGAAGGCGGGGTTTGTGCGCACGCGCAGGGTGGGCAACGCGATATGTGTTGCCCTGGCGGAAGACAGAGAGAAACTCAGGATGCTTCGTCTGATCCCTGAGGCCGACCCCCAGAGGACCGCTGCAAAGCTCTACGCCAGCAGGCTTGGCGAGAAAGAGTGGCTCCGGGAATGCAGGCTGTTCGGGAGCATTGGGAGAGGAGAGCACGCCCCTGGCGAGGATGTGGACATCGCCGTAGTCTTCGACGATGGGGTTGTCTCGGAGGAAGTCGCCAAGGAGGTAGCGACCACCCTTGCAGGCCAGCTCAGAGCGGAGACAAATGTATTGATAGTCCCCTTATGCATTCCACAGAAAGACATGGGCAGAAAGGGTGGTCTGGCAGCTGAGCTCAGGGACAAGGAAACCATCTGGAAACGCTGAACCCGGTAAGTTCTGATTGTCATCATCGATTCGAAGACTGAAGGATGTCGTAATGGCAACCGACTCCCGATTGAGCGTTACCATCGACAGGCGCTCAACAAGTGAAAAGAAGCCTCAATCATAGAGAAGATGGCAGTTCCGATTCAAGGATGAACGACGCAGCTACTTGACCTTGCTGAAGTAATCATAGAGCAGCCGGGCGATCCTCGCCTCCGCCTGCTGCGCCCTCTCGGGGTTCTTCTCCTCCAGGCGTTTGCAGAATATGCACAAGATTATGTGTGAATTCGAATTGATGTAGATCACACCTGCGTTATTCACCGAGCCCGCGGTGATGCCCGATCTGGCCGCCACCAGCACATCATCCGATAGGAACGTGGGCAACGAGGACCCGCTCATGGACCTAGTCATCAAGGTGAGCATGTCCCTGCTCGCTTCCTTCGAGACGACCACGCCCTTCAGGACCTTCTCAAGGAGGAGACCGATCTCGCGAGGAGTGCCGATGTTGTCGAAGACCTGGTCGTATTCTCGCTGAGTCCTGAACTTCTTCTCCTCTTTGAGTCCGTATAGATTCTCGTACTCCTTCCTGAAATCTTCGATTGAAAGGTTAGCGAATTCCAGGTCTATCTCGTTCAGCACCTTCATGCGATCGTGATCGGAAAGGCCCTTCCAGGTTCTAGCAGCCTCCTCTACGGAGGAGTCCTTGAACTGGCCTTTGCCCATCGAAAGGAGGAATCCTTCTCGCCACGGCAGGTAGATTGATGTCCTGGCGAGGCCGAGCTCCTTCATCAGCATGTTGACCCTCTGGATGCCTATCCTCTTCCAAAGCATCTCGGAGGCCGTGTTGTCCGTGGCGACTATCATCAATGTGACGAGGTCACGGATCGTGAATTCGGTGCCTGGAGATAGGAACTGGAGAATCCCTGAGCCGATGCAGAAGTTCCTGTTCTCCAGCTTGAGCGTCTCATCCATGGAAATGAGACCCTCATTGGCCTGACGGAACACCTCCATCATGACAGGGATCTTGAACACGCTTCCGAGAGGGAATACCTTGTCCGCGTCGATGGCCAACTCCTTGCCTGACTCAACATGCTTGATGTAGAGGCCCATCTGTCCCCTGACCTCTTTCGAGATCTTGACGATTTCCGCCCGAAGCTTAACGAGCTCGGGGGATGAACCTGTTGACTTGATCTTCTCAGGACTCAAAGGGTGTTCTCCTCCCTGACTGCGCAGCAAGAATCGATCCCTATGGCTCCCAGCTGCTGGGAAAACGCATTGGGATGACAGTATATAGGTACTTCGATTCCACATACTCTGGCGAGGGCGTTTTTTCGCCTCGCATTTGCACGAAAACGTCTCCAAAACTTCTTTAAATGCGAGCAGATACCCCCGAAGGAGGCGAGGACAAATGGCATTGGCAGACTTCAAGAAACTGAGCATGAGAAAGAACGCCACGCGGATTATCAACAGAGACGATTTCAAGCGTATCCACGAGGAGTCATTGAGAGTCCTTGAGACGGTCGGCATAAGGATCTACAGTCCTGCAGCGCTCGACTTGCTGAAGCAGCACGGCGCTGATGTCGACAAAAAGAAGATGACTGCCAGGATACCGCATGACCTCGTCGAACGATCGATAGCCAGTGCTCCGAAGGAGTTCCGAATGAGGGCGAGGAACTCCGATTTCGATATCGAGCTTGACAATTCCCACGTCTACTTCACATTCGACGGTTGCGGCGTGCAGACGATCGACATCGATTCAGGGAAGAGGAGACCTTCCAGAAAGCAGGACATCGTGGATTGCGCTCGTCTGGCCAATGTCCTGCCAGGAGTGGGCTACTTCACGCCCTCTGTCGCACCCCAGGATGTGCCGCTCCACGCACACGTTCTGCACCAGATACAGGCAGCCTATTCCAACACGGACAAGTTCGTGATGTCGGAATCCACAACCACTGGGGCTGAGGCAAGGCTACAGATAGAGATGGCAGCAGCAGTTGCAGGGGGAAAGGACGAGCTGCTCCAGAGACCAAGCCTTTCGGCGATAATCTGTGCCGTACCCCCATTGAATCTGGACGGAGGAGGAAGCGAGGCTACGATTGAGTTCGCTAGATCTGGGGTACCGGTCATGATGATGAGCATGGTGGAGGCAGGAGTCTCCGGACCTGTCACGCTTGCCGGCACTCTCGTCGTGAGCAATGCCGAGATAATGGCGATACTGACCCTCACGCAATGCGCAAGGAAGGGCGCGAAAGCGATCTATGGTTCTGTCCTTTCGATGATGGAGCCGCGGACTGGAGCATATGTCTCGGGTTCCCCGGAGGCTGCGCTTCTCTGCGCATCCGTCGTCGACATGGCGAAGCACTATAACCTGCCCGCACAAGCTGGGACTTTCGGGACCAACGCGCTTGTTCCGGGAAGCCAGGCAGCCACCGAGCATTGCCTGACGACCCTGCTAGCAGTCAACGCCGGGGCGGACATGCTCAATGGGTTCGGTCTTCTGGAGGGGTCCACAGTCCTGTCCTTCGAGCAGCTCATGCTCGACTACGACATCGTCACGGAGATACTCCGGATATCCAAGGGCATTGACGCCACCGATGACGCAATCGCGAGTGATCTGATCAGGGAAGTGGGTATAGGCGGCACTTTCCTGGCAAAGAGGCACACGCTGATGCATCTCCGAGAGGCTTGGGAGCCGATGGTTTTCGAATACGGAACCTACGAGGACTGGGTGAAGAGAGGATCGATCGACCCGGTGAGACGCGCCAACCAGAAGGCAAAGGCTCTGCTGAAGGACGCAAAGGCTGTCCCGTTGGAAAAGGACCTGGAGAGACAGCTACACGAGATCGTCAAGAAAGGCGAGAAGGAATTGAAGTAGCTAGGCTGGATGACCACAGCGCGACTCCTCGCAGCCCGCAATGGACAGACAGTATGAAGGCCACATCCAAAGCGAGGGGGGACTAGAAGGGAGATTGAAAGAGAGCGCGGACCCGATCAGCTTGGGGGGGAGGAGAGTGGCCGAATGCGGGTCAAGAGGAAAACCTCGCTTCCCTCTTCCAATCTCTCGAACGGGAGATGGCCATCCACCGTTCATATAGGTGTTGACCTTGAAATCAGTCATGATAACAAGAAGCTTGCAGCGTCCAAGTGTAAAGGTTTAATCAAGGTTAGGGGATAATGGCAGAGTCCTCCGAGGAATCAAATGGTCGCTACTCCTGCGAAGAAGATGAGATCGATCCGTGCTATCATATTCGACCTCGACGACACCCTCGTAGAATCCACCGTCAACTACGCGAAGTTCAAGACTCTGGTGATGGAGCGGATCACCTCCCACGGAGAGCCAAGAGACCTGTACGACCCGCATGAGACAATTGTGGTGATAATCGCCAGGTACGAGGAAAGGATGCGCGGCGCGGGGATCCCCGAAGCCACTATTCGCAATCGTCTGGCAGAGCTCGACACTATCATGGACGAAGTTGAGTTGGAGAGGGTATCGGAAACCAAGCCAATGAGAGGGGCGGTTGGACTCCTCAAGTTGCTCCGCAAGAACGGGGTCAAAGTCGGGATACTCACGCGAGGATGTGAGGAGTACACTAAATCGGCGCTTGCCAGGACTGGGATGCTCGACCTGGTCGATGGAATCGAATGCAGAAACGCAAATACGAAGCCCAAACCGGACCCTGAGGCCTATCTGAAGCTGGCGCACAGACTTGGAGTCAAGAAAGAGGAAACGCTCTTCGTGGGAGACCATCTGATTGACGCTCAATGCGCAGCAAACGCAGGTGTGCCGTTCGTGGCGGTCGAGACCGGGGACGTCCCCGAAGAGGATCTGAGGAAGGCAGGATGCATGGAGCTGTTCCACGACGTTGGGGATATGGCCACATGGCTCGAGCGGATCCTGTCATCATCTTGAACAAAATAAGTTGACCTATCGCAATAAGCTACCTAGTAATGGATGAATAAAGTGGTCATCTGTGCTTTACGTCCAGAAGCCTTAGGACTCCTTCCTCGCCAGAACCCAATACCATCTCATCTGGTTGTTCGCCCTCGCCCCTCGGCACGATCGTCTCCGTATTCCTCTCGAGGAGAGCCAGCTCTCTCGGACCAAGGGTTCTTGGATCCACGGGAACCAGTAGGATGCAGTCGTTTGTGACAACGATGTCTTTGAGCTGGTGCATGAACTGTAGCATGCGGTCGTAGGTGTTGAGCGTTATCAAGTATTCCAGACCATCGAGAACAACGACCGTCTTCTGCTGGCTCTCTATGAAAGTCCGTAACTGGCCCATCAGTATGCCAATCGCTGTTGGGTTTATGCGCCCCTCGCCAACCATGTTGGTCAGCCACAAGACCCTGCAGGTTCCGATTTCCTTCTCGTCGATGAGTCTCTTCGGATAATCTCGAGTGACTACCAAACCAGAACATCCGGATGAGAGTGACTGGTCCAACAACTCGAAGGTCGCCTTGGGCTTGCGCTCCTCGACCAAGTAGATGTTACCTGACTTCGGCTCAAATCCGAAGCTGACAGCTGAGCCACCAGCTGATGACACTATGCATCCCATCCGTGTTGACTGATATGATATGTTGATTTATATAATACTGTTGTCCAGGCTCCGCTGGAGTGAAGGAATGACTGTGTCCCAGTCAGAGTTTTCAGAGGGGTCAGAGCCTTGAGCAGAAAACCCTCGTCCTGTCCGCGCCTACTTCACCCCATCCGCACTTCTCGCAATCGTACACGGTAGCTGCGGACCGCATGTCGAAGCAACAGGGAGCCATGAAGAACTTGGTAATCCCAGCACATATCACTCTCGACTTCCTGTCGACCACACTGCCGTGGGGGCAACGCTCACATTCGTCTGAACCCACTGATCTTGGCTCTCCAAGATCGCATGTCGTCAGGAACAGCTTGTGCATCTTCTGCGTCATATGACGAATCTATGATAGAAGTTCGAGATGTAAACGTTTGCCCCTTAGAATGAACAGGTGAAGGGGTTTGTGAGGCCGAATCCTCTACTGCTCTGGCCGCAGCACGACACCGAGGTCAGCCATCTCAGCCTTGTACTTCCTGATAACCGTGCTGTACTCCTTGCTAGGCCTGCGTGCGTCAGCGTCCCAGCACTCATAGAGGCTCTTGCCGAGCGGAGGCGCCGCGAGCTTCGACTCGTACTTGGCCAACAGCTTCATAGCGAGCTCGTTCGCGTCCGATCTCTTCATGCCAGCGACCGCATGGCCAACCTCAGCGGAAATCCTCGGTTCGACCGGGGTGGTTCGATCCTCGTGCTTGTTGGTCGCCACGCCAAGGGACTCTATGGACAGCCCTGAGACGACTGCTGCCGTGACGGCCGCGGAAGTCTCGTAGAGCACCATTGGAGTGCAGGGTCCAGCCGTGGTGTAGTTCAAATTGAGGCTGAGCAAGTGCGTGTTCCTACTGATCGCCTGGCCCATTGTGCTGATGACCCAGAGCATGTCCCTCGGGCTGCTTGCGACGTATCTTAGATGTATGGTGAACGGCAGCAGCCAGGAGGCCTGGTATGTCATTATGCCCATCATGTGGTGCGCCACGTTCGACACGGCAGTCCCCTCAGGACCGCCAGAGTATCCGCCCAGAAGAGGGCCGAAGCACATTCCTATCGGTCCACCAAGCGATAGAGCCACGGCCACTTTGTTCAACCGAGCGAAGTCGACCTTCATGGGGTCCATGCAGCATATCATGTAGCCGTCTGACGGCCTCATGCCGAACTTGGGATGCGTTGCGGCTGCGAACGCGATATCCGACTCCGCGGTCGCAAGGGAGTTCATGATAGGAATCCCCTGACGGCCGACCCTATTGCACGCCTCGCGGGCCAGAACTGCGTTTCTCTGGGCTGCCAGCACCTCGAGCGGGGACGCGGGCCTCACTCGCGTTCCTCCAACTCGCGTTATTGCCGGAGTCGTGATGGCGTCAGTCTCGGGTATCTCCGCATAACCTTCAACAAGTGTCAAGAAGGATCTGTCGCTTGAACAAGGTCCTCCTCCAGCTCCCAGTAGGCACCACGGAGGCGTCTTGTCCTCCACTTTCCTGCTGACAAGAGCTTTCCTGTCCCGTCCTTCTCCGAAATGGAGTTTCGAAGGTGCGTTCCTGAGCTGATCCTTAATCTCAGCCTCGGTATAGGAAATAACTCTGCCACTCGTAGTGCAATAAGCTCCGACATCAAGCAGGAGCTCCAGTCCTGCCTCGAAGACTTCGTCAGCCATTGAGTTGTCATTCTGGATCGGTTTGCTCGGGTCGAACTTGATCTTGTGTTCCCTAACCTTCTCCATGACCTTGGGAGCAAAAAGCTTCAACTGATAGTCGGTCTCGCTCATCGGCTTGCCATTGAGCGCCTTCTCCATCACGTCGAGCAATTGAACCACATGCTCACCTTCCCTTTGCGAACTTGGTTGCCAGCTTCACTGCCTCGACAGCCGTCATTCCGCAGCCGTCAGCTCCGATCTCCTTAGCCCATTCCTTCGTGGTCGGGCCTCCGCCTACCAGGACTGCATGTTTCTTCCTGTCGCCCGAGGAAACCAGGTAGTCGACTATGTCCTTCTGCGAACCGATGGTGCTCGACATCAACGCGGATGCCCCGATTATCTTCGCACCAGCCTTCTTGGCCTCTTCGACAAATGCAATCGTCTTCACATCGACACCGAGGTCCACGACGTTGAATCCGCCGGCCATCAGCATGCTCGAAACGATGTTCTTCCCGATCTCATGGACATCTCCCTGGACAGTCCCTATTATAACCGTGGCCTTCGCCCCCTTCGACCCCTTGGGGATCAGCGGAAGCAGAAGAGCCAGACCGGCCCTCATCGCATCGGCTGCGAGCATGAGCTCGGGCAGATATACCTCCATCTTCTCGAACTTCTCGCCTATCTCTTCGATGGACGGCACGAACCCCTTCTCGATTGCCACAAGCGGATCCATCTTGGCCGCGATTGCAGCCTTTGCCGCGCGGACTGCTGCTGTCGAATCATACCCCAGGATCGCGTTCTGCAAATCCTTCAGAATCTTTTCATCGCTCATTACCACACCTTGCCAGGTCACGGACCCATATCATCGTGATACAGGATTGTCGGGGAATTTGCTGGCCCCTACTTTAACCTTCTTCTACCAAATTGAATGCACATTGTTCCGTGAGGCACTGACTCTGTTCTTGGCGGACCGTCCAAGGCTCGTATCGCGAACTATCGCTGGTGGATTCTGTCTGCGAAAGCTTTTAAGACAGAGAAATGCTAAGAGGTCGCAAGCATCGGACAGCTCGACAGCTGGACAACCCGATGATTTCCCTCCGAGGAGTCCAGATTTCCATGATTTCAGATACTGAAAAGGAGTCACTTCTCGCAGGACTATCGGACGGCGTTTTCGTCTGCACCAAGGACGGATGTGTCCTCTACTCGAACCCGGCATTCTCAACCATTCTGGGATATGCACCGGACGAGCTCAAGAACAAGAACATCGCCAAAGACCTTGTCGAGAGGAACCTCGAGTGGAGAGCGATGATCTCGCTCTTGGAGCAGGGCAGCCTCGTTGAGGACTATGAGATTAAGTTCAGGAGGGCGGATGGAGGATCAATCTGCGCGTCAATCTCGGCGTCCAACCTTCGAGACCAGCAAGGGGTCCTCATCGGCATTGCGGTTGTCCTGAGAGACATAACCACGAGGAAGGGGTTCGAAAATGAACTCAGAGACAAGGCGTACCGCGTAGATGTGATGAACAAGATTGCAAGGGCCTCGGCCACTGAGACGGATGTGCGCAAGAAGGCGTTGGTCAATATCTCATCTGAGCTCCGCAAGCTGATGAATTTCGAGCTGCTCACGCTCGGCATAACCGAGGAGAAGGGTAGGCACGTCGAGGTGATCGCCTCTGATCTTGCGGATGGGACTTCCACCAAGTCCATCGGATTCGTGACATTCGAGGGAAGCATCGTTGAGAAGCTCAAGTTCACTCGGGGACCGCTCATGGTGGGAAGGGACGCTGGCAAGAGGCAGTTCGCGGAGATGACTGTGATGGACACAAGCAGCTATTCGTCCATGCTCTGTGTCCCTCTGGCTAGTAGGGGAAGGACAGTCGGGTCACTCAACATCTACCATTCGAATCCAAACGAGTACAACATCGACTCCTCCGAGATCCTCCAGACGGTCGCGGATCAATTGGCAGGCCTTATCGACAACATGGTGCTCCTGGACTCGCTAGAAAAGAAGATCAAATTGCAGGATGCCCTCGTGAGCACTGGGGTGGAGCTCCAGAAGGCCATCACGAACCAGCAGATCTATGCAGCAATCGCCAACAGCCTTCGCGAAGTGATCTACTACACAGAGCTGTCGTTCTACATGGTTGATTGGGCCAAGAGAAGAATATATCCAGTGTATGCGAGTGGCAGTTACACGGATGAGGTGATGGCATCTGCCGGATCGATTGATGAAGGCGTCGTAGGGAACATCGCGAAATCGGGGAAGGCCGAATTCATGGACGATGTCGATTCAGACCCGCGATCTTGCGGGATCCCAGGAACCCCGGATGATCACAACTCCATGCTTGCCATACCATTGAGCGGATCCGAAGGAGTCATCGGAGTGCTCGAGCTCTACCGGCCCCGAGGAAAAGTGTTCACTGTGAGCGATCTCGAGGCTGGAAAGCTGTTCGCGCAGCAAGCTTCCATTGCTTTGTCAAATGCTCAGACAATGCTGAAGCTCCAGGAAGCAAAGAAGGAGATCGAGCTGTTGAACGACCTGATGTTCCACGATATCAACAACTTCAACTTCGCGACTTTGAACTACATCCAGATGATCGCGAGCAGCAAGGATGTCCCCGCCGAACACAAGATGTATCTTGAGAAATCCCTTCACCTGATCAGACAGACGGCGGAGCTCATCGAGAACGTCAAGAAACTCACAAAGATCGGAGTAATGAACACTCAGGATTTTGTCCCGATAGACCTTGCGCAGGTTCTGAAGAAGATAGTGTCTGGCCTTGAGAATTCTTTCCCGGGGCGCAGCATCTCTGTCAACATGAATCTACCCGAATCGTGCAATGTCCTGGCCAACAACCTCGTCGAGGAGCTCTTCGTCAATCTGTTGTCCAACTCTGTGAAATACGACCCGAATCAAGAGATCGAGATCGATATCTCGTGCGAGAGAGTAGTCGAAGACGGCAAGAACGTCTGGAAAGTGACCATCATCGACAGGGGGAACGGGATTCCAGACGACAAGAAGTACACACTCTTCCAGAAGTACGTGAGGCTGAAGCCGGATCCGAAGATTTCGGGGACGGGATTGGGGTTGTCAATCTGCAGAGCGCTCACTGACAAGTTTGGAGGGCGCATCTGGGTTGAGGACAGGGTCCCGGGCAAGAGCGAGCTCGGAGCAAGGTTCTGCGTGGTGCTCCCGGCTGCGAAGGAAGCTCATTAGAAGCTGTCTCTGTCCTTAGGAGGCGCTTGCAGCCGGGTGATAGGGCAATCGACTTCAGAGAGTGGTCATCTGGATATCTCAGCTGTCAAGAGCTCGGACCGGGGGAACAAACGCCCACCATGACGATCCGCGAATGTCCAGATGCGTTCGTTTTGATACGACGTTTCGCATCCGAGGGAAGAAGCGTCCTCCGAGCGGAGATGGAATAAGAAGAATGGTAAGAGGTTTGGTTGGAGTCTTCGAGCCTGAGAGCCTAGTCCTTCCGCCTCGCACCCGCGCCCAATGCGATGACCGCGAGTGATGTCGCCAGGATCACGACGCCTAACATAGCCAGTTCAGACAGGGCTGCTCCCGAGGTCGTCGTTGGCTCACCAGCATTGGGTTCTGGGACAGCAGGCAAGGACGATATGGCACCGGCACCAAAGGTCTCGTTTGCCACATTGAACTCAATCCACGGAGCAGCGTGGTAAAGATACCCGTCTGGGAACCTGTAGTTGTCGAAGTTCATCGGTCCCTTGAGGCTCAGCGTCTTTGAGGTGTTGTCGTAGTAGTCCCAGAGGTTCGGAGCATCTGGTCCAAGGCCGGTCATGTTGTATCCGAGCCACATCGGACCGCGCACGGTTATGTTCTCGTAGTACTGCGGGTTTTGGAACTGCTTGAGCTGGTATATTGCGCCAAACCTGAAACCACATGGCAGCGGCTCACCCATGAAACCCACGACGTCGTACTGAGGCAACTCGATCGTGAGCGTCTGGAAGCTCGTCAGGTTGAACCAGGTTGGGGCATTCTGATAGCCCAGGTCACTGCCCAGCTGACTGTCACCACTGTTCGAGCTTGTGTAGTACTTCGGATTGAGGGGATCGCCCCAAGGATTGAACTCGCTGGTATAACCGGAAGCCGCGCCTGCCTGATAGACGTAGTCGATCTTCTGTGGCTCCCACACCCATGCTGGATCATTGACGGTACCATTCGCCAGCACCGCGTGCAGGTTGTATTGCGCAACTGCGTCGAAGGACACATTCGCGTAGTCGTTCGCATAGTGCACGCTCATGTTGAAGTCCTCCATGTACGGCTCGTGTCTGGACAATGCGGTCTCATTCAGCCACCGTACCATCAGGCACTCGTAGCCCCAGCTGAAATGGGCGATCCGCAGAGTGACGTTCCCATTCGCCTCCTCAACAAGGTCAGACAGCGTGCCTTCATCATAGTAGGTACTATCGTAGGCGGGGTTGATATCGAGTCTATTGTTGCCTTCATACATTATCCAGCCAATCCACTTGTTAGTGTAGTCATCTCTGTTGGCAGTCCACCAATCTGCGACATTTGTGCCCGTCTGCGGCATTCCTAGCCACTCTTCCGCCGCCTCCCTGTTCATCGACGCGGTGTACACAGTACCGATGATGTATCCATCTCCGAGCTGCGTTTCCATCAATCTAGTATCGAACCAGTCCTGGTACGCTGTCCAGTTCCAGTTCGAGGACCAGGTCGGCACCCAGTACGAAAGCCAGGATGCGTGGTCCAGGTACTGGAAGGAGACGTGCATGTCAACCGACGCGCCAGGGACGGGGACTCCGGGTGTGCCCAATATCGGCATGAACTCCGGAGAGTGCACGCTCAATGTCGTCATGTTCGTGGCGGTGAGGTTCCACCTGTACGGTGCATATATCACGGCACGTAAGTTGATGGCATCCAGCAAATAGACCTCAACATTCGCATTGGGCTTCGAGTACAAGATGAGATCCTCGGCATACGTGTCAAACCTCCATGGCCACCATTCGCCCCAAGGTTGCTCGAACATGTCGTAGATTCTGTAGTCCATCTTCGGCACCTTGGATACCTTCACCGTCACCGACATCGATATCGATGGAGTGTCGTTGTCATAGACGGTCAGCGTGAAGGTGCCCATGATGTTGTACATCAAACCCGCCAGTCTGCCAATTCCTCCGTTGACGGGCGCGAACGTAGTGTTCACCGGCAACGTGTAGGTTCCGTCAGGTGCATCCGTCGAGAATGCAACTGTGCCGCTGTATCCTTTGAACAGGTCGTGGGGTGCAGGGTACTGGTTGTAGGCCGTCACCCTCACATCAGTAGGCATTGCTTTCACAACGATGCCCTTCACACCGAGCACTTCGAGGCCGAAGTGATCGAGATATTCCGGAGCCGGTATGACCCAGACTTTGGAGTAGCTGCCAGTCGCATTTCCGTCAATGGTCGAGATATTGATCCAGTAGTCACCTGTGCCGAGGAACGTCAGGGCGTCCGGCAGGGTATCCAGGAACTTGTGCTTTCCGCCGTCCGTCATATTGTTGAATGCGTAGTCCGACGGCAATGTGACATCTGTCCTGTTCGACCAGAAGTGAATCGTGCCGCTGAAGCTCGGATAAGCACGGTTGTAGTTGTCTCTGACAGCAACCGTGATGTTGACCGGCGTGTTTATGACAGGCATCTCAGGCACATCTGACATTACGTATGTGGCTGGCCAAGTTGGGAGACCGTGCTCCTTCTGGAACTCTATCCATGGCACGCCATGCGGCAGGAGGCCAATCCTTGACCAGTTTTCAGTAAGATCTTCATATGTCATTTGGTTCTTCGCCCAGTGCCACATATCTATCGGACCTGTGAACACGACCTTCCGAGCCGTCTCGTCGATGGATAGCGAGCCTGGAGATATCTCGCCGTTGTCGGACGTCATCGGCTCAGAGAACTTCACGACCATGGTGTCATTCGTCTGGAAAGTTGAAGCATAGATGCTGCCAGGCGGCGCAGGCACGTGCACGAGGAAAGGTGTCTGACCGGACGGCCAGTTTAGCGTCAATGTCTCGTTCTCAGAGAGGTTCCAAGCTCCCGGTGTGTAATCGTACTGCATCATCTTGTTGTAGTACGCATTCCCTGTCGCTCTGTTCAAGTACTCCCAAGGGCGGGTTCCGTCAGGGCCGTTCATATATGGGTCAATGGCAGAAAAGGGTACGTCCGGCGGGCTGGATGGATTGACGTCCTGAACCATACCTTCGAAGACCCAGCACGGATCATGAGGCGGGGTCATCGTTTCGAATGCATACAATGCGTAGGACACCACGGTGTCGATGTCCAGATTGGCCACCTCTGGGCCAATCACCGCGTGGAAGTTCATATCTGAGAACCACCACTCCGTGGGCATGAATGCCTCATGGAACCATCTCATTATTACGGCTTCCATGCCCCACGAGACTGTGTTGTACGTGAGCACAATCTTGTCGCCGACCTTCGCCCCAGATATTGACCCCGCCATCATCTGGAAAACGCCGTCGTACGCAGGGTTGATATTGAGACGAGTTCCGCCAGCCTCATTTGCGATCCATCCCATGATATCATTGCTTACGTCAGTGCCGTGATTCCCCCACCAGGAGCTGAAGGTGTCGAATGAGGTACTTGACAGCCCTTTGATGACCGACATCGCGGCCTCCTTATCCAGTGTAACAGTACCGTTCAGACCGATTACCCAGCCGTCGTTGTTTCCCACACCGACCCCGGCTTCCTCAATCTCAGCAGCGGTCAGGTACTCCATATACCAATCTATTACAGCGGTCCCACCTCTCGATGATCCAAGTAGAGGCAGGAACTCAGGATTGTCGTTCATGTTGATAGCAGTCACGTTTCTCGCGGTGATGTTGAGCCTCGTATTGGCGTATACCTTCACGTTGCCCTCGGGCGCAGTATAGAACTGGAACATGTACGGATATTCGTTGGTCAACACTTTCTCAGTCTTGTAGAAAGTCCACCTCGTCGCCCACCAGTCGCCGAACGGCACATCGAACATCTTGTACCATACGTAGTCGATCTTCCTCGGGGGCAATGGACCGACTATGACTTTTGCGGCTCCAGTCTTTGACACGCTCTGCCATGTTGCAGATGCACTAAGGGTGGCGTTTCCATAAGTTGTCCCCGCAGTAAGGTTCACAGACACTCCAGTCGTGGCGTTGATTGTGACAGACACGCCGCCTACAGACCAAGCGTAGGATAGGTTCGCCACAGGGTTCCCAACGCTGTCCACAGCAGATGCCTTGAACTCCTTGGACATTCCTCTATCGAGGGTCTTGGTGGTCGGGGAAACGACAATCAGATCCAGGTACGGGGGTTTCACGGTGATCGTCCTGGTCAGCGTTAGTGTCTCGCCCTTGTATGTGATCTCGCAGGTGAGAGTACCTGTCCCAGCTACGATAGCCGCGGTCAGATTGACACGGGGCTTTGACTTGAAGTTGAATGATGCAAGCGTGTCCGGATTGAGACGCCATCTGTACTTGACAGCATCGTTGTCAGTCAACGAGGAGATGCCCTTCTTCACGGAAACGGAAAGGCTCTTGATTTGACCTGCGTCGATTGTGACTTCATCCGGAGACATGCTCGCGGTCAGCGGCGCCAGAAACATGACATAAACCGCGGTGCCGACAAGGATCGCAATGACTGCGATTGCAGCGATCTTCAACCAGAGTTTCCCTTTGTCGCCTCCCTTTGGAGGAGCGATTGATTCAGGTATTGCAGTCTCACTAGCAGGTGCACTGGAATCCGTCCCTTCAGACATTTAATCCCCCGATACACGTATGGCTCAACAAACAAACGAGCGTGATAAAGTCATCCAGCTATATAAGTCCTGTCTTTTCCAGCGCGGGAAACGAACGTCCAGATTCGGCGAGTTTGATAGCATCGCGCGGTTTGACATGTGCCAACCGCAACGCGTCAAATTGACAAAGAACGGTCGCCACTCCATCGCTCGCACTAACGAACTCCTCTTCGCGATCGATGTTAGTAGGGTAGCAGTCACTCGCACAATTGTTGAGATGTCTTATCTCTTTCAAGACTCTTTCAAGAAACGACTCAACGAGAAATGAGTGAATCAAGCGAAAATCGACCAACATTTTCGCAATTTCGTTTGGCAGAACACGCAGATGCTTGAACGAAATCTCAAAGAGATTCACGAAGGAGCAATGTTCTTATACCTTGGCTTCATTCCGTGTTCCATCCTGCCAGTTCCTGTTGCAGAAACGCATGGCCAGCAGGCGGGGACGGGTGCCCAAGTATTGCGCGAAAACTCTGCGCGATTCAGAGGCGAGGGATGCAGATAGCGACCGTGTGGGGGAACAAAACTTGCAGAAGAGAGTTCTGAGGATTCTCTCGTTGTGTGCAGTAGTTGCGAGCGTGACCGTACTTTCGATTCCGATTGCTGGGGTCATGGGAATTATGGGAGACGCACAAGCCCGTGAGACCGTGCTGCGGGTCGGATTCATGCAGAAGATCGACAGCTTGAACCCGTACGTTGGTTTGAATGATGCGTCGTACATCTTCTACGGGCTGGTCTTTGACTCGATGAACGTCATCGACAACCAGATGCAACCTACTCCTGACCTAGCAACGGGCGTCTGGGCCGTGTCGAAGACAGATCCTGCGATGATAGCGAGCGGCGAACCAGAAGGGTCGGTCTGGCAGTACAATCTGACAGACAAAGCGTTGTGGCATGACGGTGAGCCGTTCACTGCGGACGACGTTGTGTTCAACTTCAATTTGAACGCTCACAACTACGCATCGATGTGGGCATATCAACCCTACTCGTACTACATGAAGGATGCCGTGAAGATCGACGAGCAGACTGTCAGAGTGCACTTCTATGACCGAGCCACCGGTGATTCCATGCCGGCCTCGTATGCTTATCTGATGTCGATTCCCATGCTTCCAAAGCACAAGTTGGAGAACATGGATCCGTTCACTATTGGATTCAACTGGACAGGATTGTTTGCAGGTGAGAAAGTCCCGCTCGTTGGAACCGGTCCGTTCACGGGAACGAAGGACATACGAAAAGAATGGGTTGCAGGAGACCAGATTACCCTCGTGAAAAACAAGGATTACCACTGGAAATACATAAAGGCCGGAGCTCCTGAGATCAAGTTCGACAAGCTCGTCATGTACTTCTACGATGAGACGACTGCGATGACGTACGCCCTCGAGAACAATCGGCTCGATATCGCAGCTTTCCCACCAACGGCATACAATAACATCAAGAGTGACGTCGCTTCAGGCGCTCTGAAGAACGTGACGACCTTCGAGGGACGCAAGATTACTCAGTATTGGACAGAGATTGGCATAAACGCCAACCTCGCCGGACCGAACCCGTCGAGGCTTGACCGCAACATCCGGACTGCGATGGCGATGGCCACGAACAAATCGTACATTGTCTCTCAGTACTACCTCGGCCTGGCTGAGGTAGGCACAACCATGATCCCACCGGTCAACTCCTACTGGCACTACGAACCGAATGAGACCGAGAAGATCCCGTTCGATCTCGAGGCTGCAAGGAATTTGCTGGAGATCAATGGCTACAGGGACATCGACAATGACGCTGAGCACATCAGGGAGTGCACGGCGACAAGCTATGCTGTGACCGAGAACCTGGTTCCCCCGAAGAAGCCGCTCGTTTACGATATGATAGTCCGGAGAGAATATCCGGAGGAGAAAGACATCGCGATGTATCTGCAAGATGTCTGGGGCCAAATCGGCATCAAGCTCAACTACAGGATAGTCGACGAGGCGCAGCTGAGCTCCGAGGCGTACGCCTACCAGTATGATACATTCATATGGTATTGGAGCGCGGATATCGACCCCAACTACCAGCTGTTCGTTCAGACGAAGGCCGCCTGGGGTGGCTGGAGCGACAACAGATGGACGAACGCGACCTATGAGCAGAACTATCTCAATAGCGTGATGGAACTGAACAAGACCCAAAGAAAGGTGTATGTCGACAACTGCCAGAGGACCAACTACCTCGATGCTTACTACATAATCCTGGCTTACCCATACCAGACATACGCCTGGAGGGACGACACATTCAGCGGATGGGGCGACTGGGCAGCTGATCCAGGCAGAAGCATGGACAACTTCTGGATGGGTAGCCCGCTCTTCTTCGACCTCATTCCGATCGGTGGAGGGGACGAACCCCCGATCAATTGGATGCTGGTTGCAGCTGGTGCAGGTGTCGCCGTAGCAGCGGTTGCCATCTTGCTCTTCCTCAGGATGAAGGGGAAGAAGAGGGAGTCTCTGACTGGTGACAGCCCGCTGGGAGACTAAGCGGAAAAACCTTGGCCCGGAAACGGGCCGACATCTTCAGTCTCATGAACCAGAGGATGCGTGCTAGTGATGATAGCATGCAAATAGGGGACGGTAGATTGGTCATCGAACTAGGCAGACTTTGACCCGAGGATGAATAGCAACCACTGACAAGGAGGGGGACAATCGGATGGATATGCGGTCTTACATGGCGAGGAAGACCATCTACCTCGTCGTAACTCTGTTTGCGATCATAGTTTTCAACTTCTTCTTGTTCAGGGTCTTGCCCGGTGGTCCTGAGGCGGTTCTTGTTCCGAAGGGCGGTGCGGGCAGCGCGGTTATCAAGGAACTCATCAGGGCTAAGTTCCATCTGGATGATCCGCTGCCAGAACAACTCCTGATATACATTCAGCAGATTTTCACTCTGGATTTCGGCCTGAGCGCTTCGAGATGGAAAGGTGAGAGCATCACAACAGGTCTGCCCACGCCGATAATCAATACCGTCTTGCTGGTCGGAATCGGCACCGCGATGGCAATCTGGCTGGGCGTCTCCCTAGGTCGCTTCGCTGCGTGGAGGAGAGGCAAGCCTGCAGACACCGTTGGAATGGCATTCGCTCTGACATTCTACTCGATGCCCACTTTCCTTTTCGCCCTCGTGATGCTGATGTTGTTCGCGGGAGAATTGAGATGGTTCCCATTGGCGCACGCGTATGGGGAGATACCGTTCGTCCGCAATCCGCCGACTTATGAGAACATGTCGATCTTTGAAAAGATCGCGAGCAGGCTCTATCACCTTGTGCTGCCAGTGATTGCATTCACCATCGAAGTGATGGCCGAATACGCCTTGATCATGAGGAACTCGCTGACGGATGTCCTGACTGAGGACTACATAGTGACAGCGAGGGCAAAGGGTCTTTCCAACAAGGCCATCCTGCGAGACCACGCTATGAGAAACGCCATGCTGCCTGTCGTCACGGTAGCCGCAATCAGCATCGGATGGGTATTGGGCGGCGACATAATGGTAGAACTTGTGTTCTCATACGAAGGTCTTGGACTGCTCACTTGGGATGCGGTCAATCTCAGGGATTTCCCGCTGCTTCAGGCAATATTCCTCATCATGGCGATAGTCGTGCTGATTGCGAACTTCCTTGCTGACATAATATACATGTTTTTAGATCCGAGAGTCAAAGTCTAGGGGCGAACTTCATGATTAGCAATCTCACTATGCGGATAGGATACAACAAAGGTCCGATTGCGGACAGCCATTCGAATTCTGCTAGTGCTGTCAGAATAGCGTTGCTTGTCGTCGTGATGATGACCCTCGTGCCGTCGCTGGGGTTCTTGTCTGTCTCGCCTGGAATTGAGAGCTCCCACGCGAGCGTATGTTCCGCAATGGCAGACCCAGTTGCGAACGCGGGCGCGGACCATACCGAATGGTACGGCAACTTGACGCGGCTCAACGCAACTCTCACCACATCAGACTACCGGCTTTCGGGCCTGACCTACAATTGGACGATTGAGGACAACGGAACGCACAACATCCTCAGCGCAGGCGTTCCGGTCAGTCAATACAGTTTTTCGACCACGGGAATCTTCACCGTCAATCTCACTGTGACCGATCCGGTCAACAGAACTTCGAGCGACAAAGTCGTGATCACCGTAGTTCCGAAAGCTGAGCTCGGTTCGAACAGGAGGTTGGACGTAGGCACGGATTCGTTGACCATCACCTTCAATGGATCGAATTCCGAACCGCGCGACCTCATAGTCAGCTATCAATGGAATGTCACGAAGGGCGACAGATCATATGCATCAGGGACCGGCCCCCTCTTCAATTACACTTTCCCCAAGTCTGGCAACTATACGGTCACCCTGACCGTCACTGATTCCCGCGGGCTCTCGAACACACAATCCATCTATGTCAATGTCGTCCCGAAGCCGAGCTTCATCGTGAAGCATTGGGCGTTCACTTTCATTGGAATCCCAATCATCCTCATTGCCGCATTTGTCCTCATAGGCAGATTCCGAAAGGGCGCGGGCCTGATCACGAAAACTGACGTGGAGAAGGCTAGGCTGCAGTGGAAGACCTTCAAGAAGGACTGGAAGATCTTCAAAGCGAACAGGCTAGGCTTTGCTGGCCTCCTGATACTGATCATGTTCGTCCTCATGGCATTCCTAGCGCCCGTCCTGTCGACGGTTCCAAACCCCGACAAGCACGAGGAGCCGAGAGTGGAGAACCCACTCGACCCCACGGGGCCTCCTCTGCAGGCCAATCCTTTGCCTCCGTCTCTAAAGAAGTCAATATACACCAACTGGACGCACCCACTCGGAACAGACCACAAGGGTCAGGACGTCTACAGCTTGACGATGTATGGAGCGAGGGCGTCCCTCATAGTTGGTCTCGTGGCAACAGCCATCTCGGTCATTTTGGGTACGCTCATCGGCCTGGGCGCGGGATACTTCGGGAAGATAACCGACGAAGTGCTGATGAGGGTCACGGACTTCTTCCTAGTGTTGCCATGGTTCCCGCTGATGATCGTCATGATGGCCATCCTGGGTCAGAAGTTCATCTGGGTCGTGGTGGTCATCGGAATCACGAGCTGGCCGTCCACGGCGAGAGTGGTGAGGTCTCAGGTGCTCACCGTGAAGGAGAGGCAGTTCATCGTGAGGGCGCAGGCCGTTGGCGCGAGCGACAGTCACATAATAAGGACGCACATATTGCCAAACGTCCTCCCGCTGATATTCGCGAACACAGTGCTCCTTATCGCGATCGCGATCTTCTCCGAGTCGTTCCTCGACTTCTTTGGGCTTGGCGATCCGGGGGTCATCAGCTGGGGTTCGATGCTCGAATCGGCATACGAGCAGGGGGCGTTCAAGGCGGGCCATTGGGCGTGGATAGGAGCTCCCGGATTGGCCATCGTTTCGATGGTGCTCGCATTCTCCCTCGTGGGATACGCGGTCGACGACGTGCTCAACCCGAAGCTGAGAAGGCGCTGAGCGCGGGCCAAACCGATCTTCCATTCTCCACGTGAGACAGGGCTGACTCTGCGAGCGCCGATGGAAATCAGAAGAGAGATGGCCTCCAGAGATCTGGATGATCACTTCTTCTCTGAGGCCGCTAGCTGGGCCTGCCTCTTCCGGTAGTAGGTAAGGTAGCCCATGGCGTACTTGTCCTCACCCCAGAACAGCTTGGACGCCTTGAGCGCCATCTGCATGTTCGGATCATTTGGGTTCCCGATGAAGCATGTCATGCCCTGGCCAGCGCAAAGCAGCATGAACGACGCGTTCAACGCAGGCCTCTCAGGCAGGCCGAATGACACGTTGCTCAAGCCCACAGTCGTATTCACGCCCAGCTCTTCCGTGCATATCCTTATGGTATCCAGCGTGGCCTTGGCGCCGGTCTCACCAGTACTGCAGGCAAGCGCAACACAGTCGATTATGATATTCTTGCGGTCAAGGCCGTGCTTCTCTGCCTTCTCGATGATCTTCCTCGCGATCTGGACCCTCTTCTCCGATGTCTGAGGGATCCCCGTATCGTCGATGCACAACCCGACAAGCGCAGCACCGTATTCAGCTGCGAGGGGGACGACGACATCCATCCTCTTCTCCTCGCCTGTGGTTGAGTTGATCCCAGGTCTGCCGTTCACGTTCTTCAGCGCGACTGCGAGAACCTCAGGGTTCGAAGTATCAATCCAGAGAGGGACTTCGACCGCTCCCTGGACGATCCTCAGCGCTTCGAGCATCGCGTGTTTCTCATCAATCCCTGGCACTCCAACATTGATGTCGAGGATGTCGGCCCCATTCTGGACCTGCTTCTTGGCCTCACCCTCGAGAATGTCGAATTCACCAGCCTTCAGCTTCGCGATCAATTCCTTCCTGTTTGTCGGGTTGATCCTCTCACCGACGATGACTGGCGTCCTGCCAGCTCCGATCTTGACGGTCTTTCCAGTTCCCTTGAGCTCTATCACGGGCACGACTGCACGGGGCATTTCTCAAGCCTCCTTCGAATGGGGGAATGCCTTTTCATTGAAAAACCTTCCTACACCATCACGCTCAGATGGCTTCTTTCTCTGAGCGTTCCCGCGAGCGCTTGTCGTCATCTTCATCAGACCGCGTACAATACAACTCCCAAATGGAAGAACAATGGCACACGCACGGGATTCATGCCAACGTTCTTCGACAAAACGAAACCTTAATTAGGGAGGCGGGTATGCCGATTCAATCTGAAGCGGAAAAAAGCGTTTGTCCAAGCGACAAACGACTTTTGTTGCCGAAACAGACCCAGAGGGATTGTATCCCGATGGAAAGCTATTGGGGGTAATACCAATGGAAGATGCAGTAAAGCGGCTGAAGGACGCCGTGATAAACTACGAGATGGAAACAATCGCAGACCTGGCAAAGCAAGCGCTGAAGGACGGTGTTGACCCACTCGTCGCCATCGAGAAGGGATTGGCGGAAGGAATCAAGACTGTCGGTGAGAGGTTCGGAAAGGGAGAAATCTACCTACCCGAGCTGGTCATGGGCGCAGAGGCAATGAAGTCCGCATTGGCCGTGCTCGAGCCCGCTGTTCCAGCGGGAAAGCACAGATCGAGCGCTGGCAAGGTCCTCATTGGGACCGTACAGGACGACATCCACGAGATTGGCAAGAACCTCGTGGCTACGATGTTGTCTGCGAACGGCTTTGAAGTGGTGGACTTGGGCGTCAATGTCCCGTCCCCTGACTTTGTCAAGAAGGCAGACGAGATCAAACCGAGCATCATTGCGATGTCGGCACTCATGACGACGACCATGCCGAGAATGGCAGAGGTCATAGCACCCATCAAGAAGAAGAACAAGGCTGTCAAAGCCCTTGTAGGCGGAGCACCCGTCACGGACACGTACGCAAAGGAGATCGGTGCTGACGGCTACAGTGGCGACGCATCTGGCGCAGTTGATGTTGCAAAGAAACTGGTCAGGTGAGCGCAATGGCCTTTGGCATTAAGCGGGGCGTCCGCTTCCAGATACTCAGCGAGAGCGACCTGGACAGGATCCACTGGGGCACACTCCACATTCTCGAGAAGGTGGGAGTGCAGGTCGACAGCATCCCCTGCAGGAAGCTGCTCAAGGACAATGGTTGTGAAGTTGACGAGAAGACGAGGATAGTCAGGATTCCGTCGCACTTGGTAGAGGAGGCGCTGACCAAGAAGAAGGCTTCGATAACGCTGGCAGCCAGGAACCCCAAGTACGACGCGAAGCTCGACATGAACCACAGCTACATGACCGCGAACGGCAACGGCGCAGTTGCGGTCGACTTCGAGACCGGCAAGAGAAGGCCTTCCACGAAGGAGGATCTTACCAAATCTTCGAGGATCATCGACTATCTGCAGAACGTACACATACACTGGCCGATGGTCAGTTCGACTGACCAGCAGCCATCCGTGGTGCACTTCCATGACCTCGATGCTTCCCTGAACAACACCGAGAAGCACGTCATGTACGAGACGGGTGTGACGCTATCCGATGCGAAGGTCCTCACGGAGATGGGGTATGTCGCAGCCGGAGGCGAGAAGGAGTACCGGAGAAGGCCGATCACCTCGTGCCTACAGTGTACATACGCTCCTCTCCAGCACGATGCTGGTGTCATGGACGCGAGCCTCTACTTCGCGGAGAAGGGAGTGCCTTTGGTGTTCTTCGGCATGCCTCAGCCAGGTGCGACTGGACCAGCCACGCTGGTTGGTTCGCTCGTGGTGGGCAACGCCGAGGTACTGAGCGCGCTTACGATGACTCAGCTGTCCACACCGGGCGCGTCGGTCATCTATGGCATGGGCAACGCTCCTCTGGACATGAGAACCACGATCAGAGCCGGCGGCAGCCCAGAGCATGCTCTCTCATCGGCAATGGCGACTGAACTCGCGCACTACTACGACATGCCCTCGTGCGTAGGTGTCTCCGCGACGGCGAAGCAGCCGGGAGACCAGGCTGTGATGGAATACTACACGGGCTGCGTCGGTCCATTGCTGGCAGGCGCGGACCTGATGTGCGGCATCGGCTTGCTCGAAGACTCGAGCTGCTTGTTCCTGGAACAGATCGTCATCGATGACGAGATAGTCGGTGCGA
>Ga0315277_10002696_pt1 | contig 24579 bp, 16 predicted proteins | sample YL17G05_15_MG_FD_203695 | JGI IMG/M metagenome (GOLD analysis project Ga0315277, IMG submission 203695) | Sediment microbial communities from Yellowstone Lake, YNP, Wyoming, USA - YL17G05_15 | ecosystem: Environmental > Aquatic > Freshwater > Lake > Sediment | place: USA: Wyoming | collected... | reverse complement strand
AACAATCCCAAAAAGGTGGTCGGCCTCAGGGGATACGGCCTGGAAATCGTCGAACGGGTTCCTCTTGAAATCAAGCCGAATCCGGTGAACAGCAAGTATCTCGAAACCAAACGGGACAAACTCGGGCACCTGATTTCAAAAGACTGGATCCTTCCAGAATCCGGGAATACATGAAAGCACTTGGCGCCTCTGGAGGATCGTTCACGGTCTGAGGCCTTGTGCACCAAAAAGATGAAAAGGACTGACTGGGAGAACTTATGACAAAAACGGTTCAGGGACAGCTCAAGGCCGACGGGAAAAAATTCGGCATCCTCGTCAGCCGGTTCAACGATTTTATCACCAAACGTCTGCTGGACGGCGCGGTGGATTGCCTGATCCGGCACGGCGGTTCGGAAGACCAAATCGATGTGGTCTGGGTGCCAGGAGCGTTCGAGATTCCGGTGACGGCGCTGAAAATGGCCAAATCGGAAAAATACGATGCCGTGATATGTCTCGCGGCGGTGATACGCGGCGGGACCCCGCATTTTGAGTACATCGCTTCGGAAGTCACCAAGGGCGTGGCCCACGCGGGATTGGAAACCGGAGTGCCGGTCATTTACGGTGTGCTGACGTGCGAAACCCTGGAGGAGGCGATTGAACGGGCGGGTGCCAAGCAGGGGAACAAAGGATGGCAGGCTGCACTTTCCGCGATTGAAATGGCTGATCTGTTCGGGAGAATCGGGGGTTGAGAATCCGTGCAGTCCACATCGGTTTTCTTGTTTTTTGGGGGTTGGGGAGCCTGGTTGCGCAGTCGTGGCGCTGGAAAACGTACACGTCGATGAACCGGATCCAGGACATGGCGGTCCAAGATTCGGCGATTTGGTGCGTCACCGAAGGAGGCCTGCTTGTCTACGACATGCGCACACGGACATTCCGGAGTTGGACCAACACCGAAGGCTTGGCCTCCGTGGAGGTTCTGACGGTTGCCGCCGATTCGAAACGGCGGATTTACCTGGGGCACCGAAACGGCATGATCCAGCGGTACGATCCGGAAACCTCATCCTGGATGCTCCTGGAGGATTACCTGGGGCACGCAATCTCCTGCCTGTTTCCGAACGGCGATACGCTTTTTGTGGGGCTGGATATCGGAATCAGCATGTATCTGCTTTCGAAAAAGGAGGTCAAGGAAACGTACCGGCATCTCGGCCGGTCGTTCCCGGTGGAAATTCCAGTGCATCGTCTTTTGCTCTTCGGAAAGGAAATCTGGGCTGCCACCGGGGAAGGCGCAGTCCGAGCCAGATTGGACAATCCGAATCTACTCGATCCCGGTGCCTGGACCGGTTACACCGTTGCCAACGGGCTTCCACAGAATCCGATCCGGGATTTTGTCGTTTTCCAGGGCGAGCTGATCACCGCGACCGAACGAGGTGCGGCAGTCTACCGAAACGGCCGATGGATTGCGTTGGACGGAGGATTTCCGGATGCGGAAGTTCACGGGCTTACCGTGCATCGGGGGGAGCTTGCCGCAGCGACATCCGCAGGAGCTTTTACGTACTCTCAAAACCGATGGATTCGGGTTTCGGACGAGGAAGTTCAGTGCCAGAGCATCGTTTCGTACGGAGGCTTGTTGTGGATTGGAACGGATCACGGGCTGGCTTCGGCATCCACCGAAATACCGAAATGGACCTTCTACAAACCGGATTGTCCGGCCAGCAATCTTTTTTCCGATCTGGCCGTGGACCGGAATGGCGTTCTCTGGTGTGCTTCCGCAAGCACCGGTGGCAAGGGATTTTACCGTTTTGACGGGAATCGTTGGAGCCATTTTGATACACAGTCGGTTCCAAAAACGTCTTGGGACGACATCTATTCCGTATCGGTGGATCCCAGCAACGGCAAATGGTTCGGTACGTGGGGGCGGGGAATCCTTTTCTGGAACGAGCAAGGGCCGTTCCGCTTTTACAACAGCCAAAACGGCCGCTTGGCCGGAATACCGGAGGATCCGGAATTTTCTGTGGTGTCCGATGTGGACGTGGATTCCAACGGTACGGTGTGGCTTTTGAACTACGGTTCCGCGAAAAACGCGCCGCTCGTCTCCGTCACCAAGGACTCGGTCTGGACCTATTGCGGGGCGGCAAACGGTCTAACCACCAGCCGTTGCAGGCATCTGTCCATTGATCCACAAGGCAGGAAATGGATCGGGACGGAGAATCAGGGCGTTTTTGTGTACGACGACCGCGGTACACCTACCGACAAGCGCGACGACCAAATCGTCGGTACGCTCACGGTTTCGGATGGCCTTGCCTCCAACCAGATCTCTGCACTGGCGGTGGACCGATACGGCGTTCCATGGATCGGAACGTCGGTCGGATTGTATTCTTACGAGAACGGTGCGGTCAAACCCAAATACGGACTGCCGTCGGACAACGTCACCGCACTCCTGGTGGACGGAGTCAACAACCTGTGGGTTGGTACCACGGCAGGATTGAGCCTCTTTTCCATCCGCGACTATGCATGGACGCATTTTCGCGCCGGAAGCAGCGGACTGGTCAGCAACGAAATCACCTCTCTTGCCCTGAACTATTCCAACGGGAAATTGTTCATCGGCACCAACCTGGGTCTGTCCGTCTTGGAAACACCGTTCTCCAGACCCCAATCGGAATTGGTGGATTTGGAGATCTATCCCAATCCGTTTCTTCCATCAACCCATCCCAGGATGACCATCAACAACCTCGCTGCGGAGGTGTCCGTCCGGGTGTTCAGCCCGGGTGGATTCGTGATCCGCCATTTTTCGGATCAACAGGTCTTCGGAAGGCAGATTTTTTGGGATGGTTTGGACGATCAGGGACAACCGGTATCCGGGGGCATATACGTCATTGTGGAACAAAGCAAAAATGGGAATCGGCGGATCGGCAAGGCGGCCGTTGTCCGGTAGCGGCAACAGCCGTCTGGAATTCCGGACGGTCCACCGGGAATTCCTCGAAACGACAAGACCGTGCTTCGCAAACTGATCATCAAAGACGTTGCGATCATCGATGAACTGGTTGTGGATTTCGGTCCCGGCATGAACATCATCACCGGTGAAACCGGAGCGGGGAAATCCATCATCATCGGTGCAGTCGGACTGATTTTGGGCGAACGCGCTCGGGCGGATATTGTACGGCAGGGCGCCCAAACGGCCGTGGTGGAAGGATGGTTTGACGTTCCGAATGCGCTTCTCTGGGGACTGTTGGATCCTTCGTTTGCAGTTCCGGACGGCGGATTCCTTCTCCGTCGTGAGGTGAACGCTTCCGGAAAAACGCGCTGTTTCATCAACGATTCCCCAGTACCCTTGTCGCTGCTTTCCGCGGTTGGCGACGTGCTCGTGGACCTTCACGGCCAGCACGAACACCAGAACCTTCTAAAAGTCGACCGCCATCTGATGGTACTCGACAATTTCAACCCGGACGGTCGGCTGAGGGATCTGGTCAAGGAATCGTTCAAGCGCACACGGGCTCTGGAGGAAGAACTCGAATCGTTGGTCCACCGGGACGTACTGTTTAAACAACAGCGCGAACTCCTGGAATTTCAGGTCCAGGAGATTGGAAAAGTGGCCCCCCGAGAAGGGGAGGAGGAGACGCTTGAACAGGAGGAACGCGTCCTTCAGAACAGCGAACGCATTTTTCAGACGGCAAAGCAGATTGCCGCTGTGCTGTACGAAGACGAAGGATCCGTTTCCGAACGGTTGGCATCGGCCGCCGGACTGCTCTCCGGTCTGATTCCGATCGATACGGTGTTCGACCGGTGGGCCAAGGAAATTGAATCCGCGCGCATTGCACTTGAAGAAATGGTAAGGGCGATTGAATCCTATGCCGGAAAAATCGAATTCAATCCCCAACGCCTGGAGGAAATCCGCGAAAGGCTCGCTTCTTTCAGCCGGATCAAAAAAAAGTACGGAAGCACCTTGGAGCATGTCTTGTCGTTTTTTGAGGAAGCCAGGGCCAAGTTGGACAAGATGGAAACCTCGGCGGATGCGATCAAGCGTGTTGCCTCCGTGTTGGAAACGGAAAAAGGCAGGTTGTCGGATCTCTGCATACAATTGTCCGAACAACGCCGGAAGACTGCATCCGAATTGGAATCCAGAATCGCTGCAGCCCTTGAAGAATTGGGATTAAAAAACGGCGTTTTCCGGGTGCGGATGCTCCAGAAAACGGATCCCAAAGGACCCGTTTCACGAGAAGGACAATCCTTCGCCGCAACCTCCCAGGGAATGGATTTTGTTGAGTTTTTCGTTTCATTGAATCCGGGCGAGGAACCCAAACCCCTCGCTCAGGTTGCATCCGGCGGTGAAATTTCGAGAATCATGCTTGCATTGAAAACGGTGCTTGCGGAGGCCGACCAGGTACCGGTGCTCATTTTCGATGAAATCGACACGGGAATTTCGGGAAGGATCGCCAGGGTGGTTGGTCACAGCCTCAAGGAAGTATCCCGAAAGCATCAGGTCCTCTGCATCACGCACCTGGCCCAGATCGCTTCGCTCGCGGACAGGCATTTCTGTGTTGAGAAGGAGGTTGTCAACAACCGTTCCCGTACCAAGGTGACCCCTCTGGATTTGGATGACCGCATCACCGAAATAGCCAAATTGATCGGAGGAGAAACCGTGACCGATTCCGTCATCGAAAGCGCCAGAGAATTGCTGGCTTCTTGAGACGAATCGAACATGCCGCGCTTGGATAAAATCGTCGTGGAAGGCGGATGCCGGCTCGAGGGAAACGTACAGATCGGTGGTTCGAAAAATGCGGTGTTGCCCATCATGGCGGCAAGCCTTCTGGCGCCGGGTTCGTACCGCATCGACAACGTGCCGGTTCTCAGGGATGTTCAGACCATGGGCCGGCTGCTCGAGGGAATGGGCGTTCGAACCGAGTTTTCCGGACACCGGTTGACGATCGACAGTTCGAGCTGTTCGCATTTCGAAGCGCCGTACAATCTGGTCAAAACCATGCGCGCCTCGATTTACGTTCTCGGTCCGTTGCTGGCGCGTTTCGGATATGCCAAGGTATCGCTTCCGGGAGGATGTGCCTGGGGTCCACGGCCGGTCAATTTGCACATCGAGGGCATGAGAAAGCTTGGCGCCTCCATTGAAATTCAAGAGGGGTACATCATTGCCCGAAAGGATCGTTTCAAAGGAGCGCAGATCTCCTTTGATGTTTCGAGCGTCGGCGCAACCGGCAATGTCCTTCTGGCGAGCGTTCTGGCGGAAGGCCTGACCGTCATCCAACCTGCTGCACGGGAACCTGAAATTACTGCACTGGCCCGTTTCCTCAACAAAATGGGCGCAAAGATCAAGGGGATCGGCACCGATCGTCTGGAGATTCAAGGGGTCCAATCCCTCTCTCCGACCGACGAAACCGTCATCCCGGACCGCATCGAGGCTGGCACATTTCTCGCGGCGTGTGCGGTTGCTGGGGGGGATGTTACCCTCCTGGGGGTCGAACCGAAACACCTCACCGCCGTCCTCGGCAGGTTGGCCGATGCAGGGGTCGAGGTTCATTTCTCGGCGGATTCAATACGGATCCAGTCCTCGGGAATCCTGAAACCGGTGGACGTGTCCACTTCCGTGTACCCGGGATTTCCCACGGACATGCAGGCCCAGTGGATGGCCCTGATGGGTGTTGCGACGGGATCGTGCACCATCACCGATACGATTTATCTCGACCGATTTACCCATGTGCCGGAATTGAAGCGTCTGGGGGCAGACATCACGCTCGACTTCAACAGGGCACGGATCAAAGGAGTCCCGGCGCTTTCCGGAGCGCCGGTCATGTCGACGGATTTGAGGGCCAGCGCCTCCCTGATTTTGGCCGGACTGGTGGCCAAGGGCAGGACCGACGTATCCCGCGTGTACCACATCGACCGTGGGTACGAAGGCATCGAAAAGAAACTGCAGATACTCGGGGCGAGGATCTGGAGGGAAAAAGAAGATCTGGTGGTCTGAGTCATGTCATCGTTTGTTCATCTTCACAACCACACGCATTACAGCCTCCTGGACGGCGCATGCCGCATCGAGGATTTGGTACAGGCGGCAAAGCGCAACCACATGCCGGCGCTGGCTGTCACCGATCACGGCAACATGTTTGGTGCAATCCAGTTTTACAAGGAAGCACTCAAAGCCGGTTTACGGCCGATCATCGGGATGGAAGCCTACGTGGCGCCGAATTCCCGCCACGACAAGAGCGGGAGCAAAGGAGGAAGCGATGCCTCTTTCCATCTGGTCCTGTTGGCACGAAACCTGATCGGATACAAAAACCTCATGAAACTTTCCTCCATCGGATACCTGGAAGGTTTTTATTACAAGCCGAGAATCGACAAGGAAGTGCTCGCTCAGCATTGCGACGGCCTTGTCGTGATGTCCAGCTGTATCAAGGGGGAAATTCCGTACAAGATCATTCATGACGATCCGGAAGGCGCACAGAGAGCCGCGCGACAATACAAGGACCTGTTCGGTGAGCATTTTTATCTGGAAATCCAGAATCACGGCTACGCCGAGGAAGAAAAGGCAATCCGTGGAATCCTGGAGCTGTCCAAAGTTTTAAACGTCGGCATGGTCGCCACCAACGATACCCATTATCTGAAGCAGGAACATTCCCAAGCCCACGACATTCTGCTGTGCATTCAGACGAACAAGGACTTCAACGATCCCGGCCGAATGCGATTCAAAGGAGACCAGCTGTATTTCAAATCCACTCAGGAAATGGAGATTTTGTTCAAGGACATTCCGGATGCGCTCACGTCCAGCCTGGAGATCTACGAAAAGTGCCACGTGCAACTTGATTTCGAGAAATTGTATCTTCCCCGTTTTCACGTGCCGGACCACGAGAAAGCCGAATCCCTCGAATCGTATTTCGAGAAAAAAGCCAGAGAAGGACTTGCCAGGCATTACCATCCCGCCCCGCCTGCAATCGAAAAGCGGCTGGAATTCGAGTTGTCTGTCATCAAGCGCATGGGGTATTCCGGGTATTTCTTGATCGTGGCGGATTTTATCGAATACGCAAAAGCCCAGGGGATCCCGGTCGGTCCAGGGAGGGGTTCGGCTGCGGGCAGTCTGGTTTCGTATGCGCTCGGCATCACGGACGTGGATCCCATCCGTTACAACCTGTTGTTTGAACGCTTCCTCAATCCCGAGCGGATCAGCATGCCCGATATTGACATCGATTTCTGTTACGAACGGCGTGGAGAAATCATCCAGTACGTCATGGAAAAATACGGCGGTATCAAGAATGTGGCACAGATCATCACCTTCGGCAGCATGAACGCAAGGGCAGTGATACGGGACGTCGGGCGCGTTCTTCAGATCCCGTACGGCGAAGTGGACCAGATCGCGAAGATGATTCCGTTCAACAGCACCTTGGATGAGGCGCTGAATAAAATCCCGGAATTCAAGGAGGTGTACGGCAAAAGCGACACCTACAAGCGCATGCTGGAGCACGCGAGGGTGTTGGAAGGTCTGGCCAGGCACGCTTCAACCCATGCAGCGGGGGTTGTCATTACACCCGGTGACCTGACCGATTACGTGCCGCTTTTCAAGTCCGCACAGGGAGACGTGACCACCCAGTACGACATGAAGTCCATCGAATCCGCGGGTCTTCTGAAGATGGATTTTCTGGGGCTTCGAACCTTGACGGTGATCGACCACACGATCCGCATGTTAAAACGGAAGCACATCGATCTGGATATCCACAGCATCCCCTTGGACGATGCCGAAACCTACCGCATTTTCCGGCGGGGCAGCACCGTGGGCGTGTTCCAGTTTGAAAGCGGCGGCATGCAGGAATACCTGAAAAAACTGGAACCGGAATCCATCGAGGACCTGACCGCCATGAATGCGCTTTACCGTCCGGGTCCCATGACCATGATCGATGATTTCATCAACCGAAAGCATGGACGGACGCCGGTGCAATACCTCCATCCGCTTCTCGAATCCATTCTGAAAGAAACGCACGGAATCATCGTTTATCAGGAACAGGTCATGCAGATCGCGAGTGAACTCGGCGGATTCAGCATGGCCAAAGCGGATGTGCTGCGTAAAGCCATGGGCAAGAAAAGCCAGGAATTGATGCAGGAACAGCGCATGGCGTTTGTTGAAGGTGCGATCCAAAAAGGGATTCCGAAGGACCTTTCGGAGGCCATTTTCACGCTGATGGAGGAATTCGCCGGTTACGGGTTCAACAAGTCGCACGCAACCTGTTATTCCATCGTTGCCTACCAGACCGCATATTTGAAGGCGCACCATCCGATCGAATTCATGGCGGCCAACCTCACCAGCGAAATGGGCAACGCCGATCGGATCGTGGTTCTGTACGAAGCGTGCAGGCACATGGGTATTCCGGTGTATCCTCCGGACGTGAACGAGAGTGTCGCGCATTTCAATCCGCATGGGAAAGGCATCCGATTCGGTCTCGGGGCGATCAAAAACGTGGGAATGGGCGCGATCGAATACATTGTTCAGGCCAGAACCATCGGTGGACCCTTCAAAAACCTGTACGATTTCTGCGAACGCGTGAACCTGCGCCCGGTCAATAAAAAAGTACTGGAAAGCCTGGTCCAGTCCGGCGCCATGGATTCGCTCGAAGGGAACCGGGCGCAAAAAATGACCGCCCTGGGCCGTGCGGTGGAACTGGTGCAATCGTCACAACAAAACGCAGGTCTGGGGCAAATTTCCATTTTCGCGGAGGAGACCGGTCAGACCCGCCTCTATCCCGGACTGCCCTTGGTGGAGCCCTGGTCGCAATCGGACATGTTGAAGAGGGAAAAGGAATTGCTCGGATTGTACGTTTCCGGCCATCCGCTCCTGAAGTACGAAGACGAGATACACGCCTTTGCCAATCCCGCCCTCGATCGTCTGAACGAGATTGAAACCGGACGAACGGTTCGCGTCTGCGGTATCATTGCACAAGTAGGGACCCGATTGGACCGTAAGGGGAAATCCATGGCGTTCTTTTCGCTGGAGGATTTCACGGGATCTGCCAAGGTTGTGGTTTTTTCCGATGCCTTTGAAAAATTCCGTTCCTGCATCCAGGAGGAACACATGGTCATGGTGCTCGGTAAACTGGACCGCAGGGAGGACAGCGATCTGTGTTCGGTTCTGGCGTCGGAAATCTTTCCCCTCGAGCAGGCGAGAAACCGATACACCAAGCGTTTGTGTTTGCGTATTGCGGATGGCGGCAACAGCGCGGACAAAATTGCGAGGATCAAAACACTGCTGGGTGGCTGTTCCGGGGATATTCCGGTGTACTTCATGACGGGCAACAACGGTTCGAAGGAAGTGGTCATGGTTTCAAAAAAATTTCGGGTCCAGCCGGGAGCGGACCTGGTTCAATCGCTCCGCGGTGTGTTGGGCAAGGAACACGTTTGGATCGAAGGGTAGGGAAGGAGACGATGGAATCGTTCCGGTCATTTGTTCAAGGTCGTGTTGTGTTGTTCGATGGGGCCATGGGTACCTACATTTATCAAAAAGGAGTATTTATCGACAAATGTTTCGATGGGCTCAACCTGTCCAATCCGGAACTGATCCGTTCCATCCACCAGGAATACCTGAAGGCTGGATGTCAGGCCGTCGAGACCAATACCTTCGGTGCCAACCGTTATAAACTCGGAAGGCATCATCTTGCGGATTCCGTTCGGCGGATCAACCTCGAAGGAGCCAGCCTCGCACGGTCGGCGGTTCAGGAAACGGCATTTGTGGGTGGATCCATCGGGCCGCTTGGCGTGGAGTTGGAGCCCTGGGGCGAAATTACCCAGGAAGAAGCCCAAAGCGCTTTTCTGGAGCAGGCCATGGCGCTTGCGGAAGGCGGAGTCGACCTGTTCGTCCTGGAAACGTTTCACGACATTTCGGAAATCGACCAGGCGGTTCGTGCGATTCGTCGGGCATCCGCCCTTCCGATTCTTGCGCAGATGACCGTTCGAGAAGACGGCACGACTCCCTTCGGTTTGGAAATCGAGGAATTCACCGAGCGGCTTGCCCAATGGGGTGTAGATGCCATCGGAATCAATTGCACGTGCGGTCCAAAACCCATGCTGGATTTTCTGGAGCGCATGGTCAGGATCACATCGCTTCCGCTGTCCGTGATGCCGAATGCCGGAAGACCCCAAATCGTGGACGGCCGGACCTTTTACATGTCCACTCCGGACTATTTTGGCATTTACGCCAAACGGTTCATCGAGGCGGGTGCGCGCATCCTCGGTGGATGTTGCGGCACGACACCGGACCACATTCGGAAAATGGCCGGAGCGTTGTCGCAGAAGCAGACCCGGATCTCCCGATCCATCCGGGTTTCAGAATTTCCCCACCCGGAGGTGACGTTGCCGGCTCCGGTTCCCAAGGAGCAAAAATCGCACGTGGCAGGCAAACTGGTCCGAGGCGAATACGTGGTCCTGGTCGAGATGGTTCCCCCCAAAGGAAAAGATCCTGCGAAGCTGCTGCAGAGTGCCCGAAGGCTGCTCGATTCGGGCATTGATGCCATCAACATACCCGATGGTCCGCGCGCTTCCGCCCGGATGAACGGGCTGGCGCTGGCGCTTCTGCTTCAGGAAAAAGTAGGAATCGAAGTGGTTCTGCATTACACCTGCCGTGACCGCAACCTGCTTGGCATCCAATCGGATCTGTTGGGCGATTCGGTTTTGGGGATAAAAAACATCCTCGCCGTTACCGGTGATCCACCCATGATGGGAGATTATCCCCAGGCAACGGCAGTGTTCGACGTCGATTCGATCGGTTTGGTGAAGATTCTGCACAACCTGAACCGGGGGTTGGATGTGGGCAACAAAACCATCGGTGAACCGACAGGTTTTCTGATCGGGGTCGGGGTGGATCCGAGCAGCATCCATCTCGAAAGGGAAATCAAACGGTTTCGTATGAAAATCGAATCCGGCGCTGAATTCGCCATCACACAGCCGGTTTTCGATGTGGCAACGCTCGAATCTTTTCTAGAACGTCTCGGCCCGTGCGCGGTTCCGCTCCTTGCCGGCATTTGGCCGTTGATGAGCCTGAGGAACGCCGAGTTCATGAAAAACGAGGTCCCGGGAGTTTCGGTTCCCGAATCGATCCTTGAACAACTTGCGCGTTACGAAACCAAGGAAGATCAGCAGCGTGTCGGGATTGAGATTGCTCAGGACATGGCCGAAAAGGTTCGCGCATTCACGCGGGGCATTCAAATCAGTGCCCCGTTTGGCAAGGTTGAAGTGGCGCTTCAAGTCGTTGGAAAATGAAGTGCGATCTTCTTGGACAGGTTGCCTGTGGATTGCCTGCGAAGAGGACCATTTTCGAATCTGCGTTTGCGAAGGTTCGTCGCACCAACGGGAGGTCAAACCGAAGTGATCAAAGAAAGGGCAATAATATGTTTAGAATAAAATACTTGCATTTCAAAAGAGAGAATAGTATATTTAACAAAATTTTGGGTAGTGTGCAACGCTTGACGCTTCGTAGGAATACGGTACGAAAAGGCGAAGGGCATGTTGTGCAAGGTTCAAGGTTCAACAAGAAAGGGAAAAACATGGAAACAGGCACTGTGAAATGGTTCAACAAAACCAAGGGATATGGTTTTATCGAACGGGAGGGGGGCGAAGATGTTTTCGTCCACTTCAGTGCCATCCAGGGAGATGGATTTAAGGTGTTGGAGAAGGGTGACGCAGTTGAATTTGAAGTCACCCAAGGTCCAAAAGGAGCACAAGCCGCCAACGTCAAAAAGACCTGACCGCTTTTCGCCTTTAAAATCCAAAACCCCGTTCTGTTCAAGGACGGGGTCTTTTTTTGTGCGATTTTTTTCATCTCATTTGAGTTGTTTCATCGCCGCAATGGTCTGTTCGGCAAGCTTTTGTTTGCATCGCACGAGGGAAGCATCCTGCATGTTGAAATCGGTACCCCAGAGCAGATTCCCGGTCGCGAGGTCGATCATTTTCACATAAGCCGACTGCACCAAAACATCGCCTCCGTATGCCTTAAACGTGTAGCGAAGGGAGGTCTCGATTGCAGTGGTGATTCCAAGCTGTTTATATTGTTGCAGCGCAATTTGCATTCCGGAAGACACCCGATCGGTTTCTTTGGCATTTGAAATGGTCGAGACGGCAACCGTCGCATTTGGAAGGACGGTGGAAAGTATTTTTTTCCAGCTGATAACCTGAACGCCTGCCTGAATCATTGCCACTTCGATGGCGTTGTTCAATTCGTTGACGACCCTGTCTTGATCTTCGACCACACAGACCTGCGAAAAATCTGCATGAACTGCCGCCGGAACGGGATGCAATGCTGATGCTCTCGGCTTTTCAGTCTTGCCAGTCTCTTCCTTCGGGATCAGAGGCTTGCCGATTCCAACGGACGGGAAAAGGGTAAACTCCATGTTCAATCCTGCAGAGATGGATTGGTATTGTTTGTCGATATAGGAATATCCGGTTTTCAAGACCATGGCCAAATTGGGCTTAAAAGGAATCCGAAACCCCAGATGGGTCCGGAATTCACCGCGCTGGATTTGACCGGAGGTGATCGAAAGGTTTCCATCCGGATCGTGCAATTCTTCCCTCCGGAATATGTTGGTAAAGCCGAATCCTGCGGAAACAAACATTCGCTTTATCCTCAATTGAACCATCGGTACCACCGAAAATTTTGAGAGAATCACAAAACCATCGGCATCGGCCGGGGGTTTATAGCTACCCACCATGCCGTCCAGGGAGAGGGATAACCACCGACCGGAAAGTTCAAGATCCGGTGATGGTGTAAGTAACCAATAATTATGGGTTTTGCTGTTTGTTATTTTTAATCCGATTTGAACCGAAGCAAATGCGGAAATGGATTCAAGCAGGATGGTGAAAAGGAAAATGGCAAAGAGTTTGTTTCGGTGCATTTACATCCTCCTAAGGCGCATGGTACACACCGTTCCGTCATCGACAAATTTTGATTGCGTTCAGAAATGAAATTCGCTTTGCGGATTTATGCCCTATCCCATATTTTTCCTGCACGGTATAGGTTGCAAGAAAAATACCAACACCGTTCTATATTGGTTAAAGATAAAAATTTATTGCCAAGATTCAAAGCACATTTTTGAGGGAAATCCCTGCGTTGCCTGTCCCGATATGTTTTTCGTTTTTTGAAAAGGTTATCGGGACGGCGCTTGCCTATAACCAGATCGGGTTAAAACAGTATAAATTTCTTGACTTTTTCATCCATGGATGATATATTATTATTATACATGGAAAATATAACAATAAAATGAAAATGGATGTGTTTTTTCCAAAATGAAAGAGAACCGTTCAAATTGCAGATTTGTAACAAATGTTACACGGCCGAAGAACATCATCTTAAACAATTGATAAATAAGAATTAGTGATAAGATAAAAGCATGCCCCTATGCATTGGCAATATATTTGCAACATGTAACATTGAATTCTATAACGTACCAAAGCGATTAGCCTGGGGAGGATAAAAATGAGGATCAAAATGAAGATTCTGCACAAAACAGTTTTATATGGGATTGTGGCCGTCTTTTTTGCTTCAAGCGCCATGTCCCAGGGATTGAAACTGACTCAACCCAATGCCGTCGGTGGCGGGCTCGTTTTTACCAATCAGGACAGAGGCAACAATCCGCTCCTGACAAAGGTCGGTGCAGGTCCCGGTCTGGAATTCTTCGTCCGCTACAACATCAATCCCAAGTTTTCCCTTTCGGCAGCCACGGGATTGCAGACCATTACCGATAAAATCCTGACCATGGACCGCTTCCGGATGACCCTCGTTCCGACTTTGGAAATCAAGGCGGCATGGAATCCTATGCCCGAAAATTCGATCAAACCGATTCTATTCGCTGGGCTGAGTGCATTCGGATGGAAAAGCACGGTAAAATTGCCACAGCCGATTGGCGAAGTTTCCAGCGACCGATTCTACGATGCGGCCGTTCTGATCGGTGGCGGTGCAGAAGTTCCGTTGAGTGAAAATATCGCATTGTCCATATCCGGCGACTACCGTTATGTTTTTTCCGCCGAGGGTGATACAAAACCCAAGTTTTGGGTCGCCAAAGCAGGAGTGTCCTGGGCCCTTTCCAAGCCTGCAAAAACGTATAAGGGCGAAGAAATCGAATACCCCATGGACGAAAAAGAAATCGCTTCACTGGATGATTTGTTCAAGGAAACGCCGACCAAAACCGGCACAAAAGGAACTTCTGAAGAAGATGCCCTTTCACTTTTGTTTCAACCTGACAAGGCGACCGAATCGGGGATGGCGGTACCCGGTGAAGCCACAGAATCGACCGAATCGCTCAGCCAAACCAAAAACTCCGAAATGATCGAATATCCCGACACGGATGTCGGCAGACTCATGGCCCGGGTTCAGGAACTGAAAAACGAAATGGGCCAAAAAACCCAGTTGATCGACGACCTGCAAAAGCAGGTTCGCCAAAACGAGAAATCCATTGCCGAATTGTCCGGTCAGGTTGCGGGAGGATCCCTTTCATACGGCTCAATCAACGATTCCGAATTCAAATCGAAGTACGCTTCCGCGCTCGACAAATTTTACACGAAACGGTACCGGGATGCCATTCCGCTGTTTGAAGACTTGATCAAATCCAATCCGCGTCATTTTCTGGCCAGCAATTGCCATTATTGGATAGGTGAAAGTTACAACGGTCTCGGCGATTATCGAAAAGCCATCGATCAATTTTCCACGGTGCTGGAATACAAATCCTCCTACAAACTACCGGCCGCCTTGATCATGAGCGGTGTCTGCTACCTGAAACTCGGGGATTCCAGCACGGCTAGAGAACAGTTCCAGCGGCTGATCAACCGGTATCCGGACAGTGAATACGCACCGAAGGCCATGAGGTATTTGGGCCAGTTGTAATACGTTTATCCCGGTTTCGATCACAATAAAAAAAGGCCGCTTAAGAAGCGGCCTTTTTTATTGTACGCCCGGCAGGGCGCATCGGCTTGGAGGTGTAAGTCCTCCACACACCCGATCCCGCTATGCGGGATTGGTTGGACGGCAAGGGTGTCCGTCGTGAGACGGAATCTGAGAAACCGCATACGAGGCAGCCATGCTGGATGAGAGGGCCATGATACTTAAAGTCCGGTACCTGTATGGAAAGCATGGAAGTACATGCGGCGGGTATAAACGGGAAGGCAGATACGCATTACCCGGGGAGATCTGCCCGCCTGTCCTGAAAAAGACTATCGACGTCGAGACACGCCGGGAAGGGTGTTGGACCGACTCATCGGGCAGGCGATTGATTCATCAGGTGTTGGAACCCATGTTTGACTCAAGCTTTTCAGAGTCGAGTTACGGGTCGAAGCGCACACCATGCCGTCGAGAAGGCGATGGAGCGCGTATCGGAGGGTTATCGATGGGTTGTGGACATAGACCTTTCGGTCCCGTGTTGTTTGCTTTCGTGTTCCGGACGTGTCGGAATTACCGTTTTTTTGCTTTTTTAACCGGCCGTTTCGGTTTTTTCCGGGATTTGGCCGATGGTTTCTTCACGTCGGATGCGGCTTCGCTCCGTTTTCTTTTTCGATGCGCCAGGGCTGCAACCCAGATGCTGATTCCGTACAACAGCATCAGCGGAATTGCCAGGATGATCTGGTTGAAGGGATCCGGCGTCGGGGTGACGATCGCACAAAAGATGAATATGATCACCAACGCGTATCGCCAGAATCGAATCAAGGTACGGTGGGAAACCAGACCGATTCTCGCCAGAAAGAAAGCGAGCACCGGCATTTCGAACACCAATCCGGATATCAGGATCAGGCGTAGAACGAAAGACATGTAGTCGCTGATGTTGATGTTGGCTTCAATAAACTGCGTTCCCATGCTGAATAAAAAGGGAAGCATCACCGGAATGATCACGAAATAGGCAAATAGGGCTCCGATGGAAAAACAGACGATCGTAATGAATATGACCGGGAAGATGTAATATTTTTCCTTTGGAAGCAAACCCGGAGCGACGAACCGCCAAAGCTGGTAAAGAATCACAGGCAGCGATCCGATCAGACCCATGGAAATGGATAATTCCATGCGGATCATCATCATGGCGGTGGGTTTGAGGTATACCAGCTTGGCGGGATGCGCAAGATGGGCGTTTGGATACGTCAGGAGGGTCAGTATCCAGGTGGTCAATGGAAAGGAACCGATGGTCAACAGGATGAGCGAGCTGAAACTTTTAATGATGCGCCATCGCAATTCTTCCAGATGGTCCAGAAACGGCATTTCTTTTTTATCTTCTTTTTTTTTCATGTCCTACCAGTTCCGGTTTAATTTTTTTCGGAAAAGAGCAAAATGGATAAACGGCCGTCTGCGGAAATTCATTCGGCGGGTTCCTGCGTTTGTTTCAATTTATCCAATTCCTGTAAGAACTCGTCTTTGTCCTGAAAGTTCCGGTAGACGGAGGCGAAGCGGACATACGCCACCTCATCCAGTTTACGCAACGCTTCGATGACCTGTTCACCGATCCTGCGGCTTTCGATCTCGTAGACACCGTCCATGGCCGATTCGACAGTCTCGATGATCCGATCGATGGACTCGACCGAGACCGGCCGCTTGTTGCAGGCAATCTGGATGCTTCGAAACAACTTTTTCCGGTCGTACGGTTCCCGTCGCCCGTCCGTTTTCACAACGGAAACGGTTCGTTCCTCAATCTCTTCCAAGGTAAAAAAATGGCGTTTGCAAAAAAGGCAGAACCGTTTCCTGCGAACGGTTTTTCCACCGTTTTTCACTCGGGTGTCGATGACGCGGTCGCCGTCTTGTCCACAGTATGGGCAATTCATCGAGGCGAAATCCCTTGCGAAACCTGCAGGATGAGTTCCATGTGTGCCTCCTCTGCAAGGCTTCTGGCCAGGTCATCGGGATATCCCTCGAGGAAATGGATCCGATGAATGGAGGCGTTCAGGATCATTTTGATGCAAAGGGAACAAGGGTAATGGGTAACGTACAATACGGCACCCTCAATGCTGATGCCCGATGTGGCGGCCTGGATGATCGCGTTTTGTTCCGCGTGAATTCCACGGCACAGTTCGTGACGCTGGCCCGAGGGGATGTTCATCTTTGTTCGCAAACATCCGATGTCCAGACAATGCGCCAGATCCTTCGGTACCCCGTTGTAGCCGGTTGCCAGTATGCGTTTGTCCCTGACGATGACTGCTCCGACGTTCCGCCTCAAACAGGTGGAGCGTGTGGCCACCAATTTCGTGATCTCCATGAAATACGTGTCCCAGGGGGGACGCGCGGAATTTCGGTTGCTGTTCATCCATCAATCCAACGAAGGGTACACGGGAAAACGGCTGCAGAGTTCTTGGACTTCCGATCTGACCTGCATCAGCACTTTCTCTTCTTGGCTGTTCGATAGCACGCGATGGATCCATTCTGCGATCCGCCGCATTTCGGTTTCCTTCATGCCCCGGGTGGTCATGGCCGGTGTGCCGATTCGAATACCGCTGGTCACGGCGGGACTCTTGGTGTCGAACGGAATCATGTTCTTGTTGACCGTGATCCCGCCTTTCTCCAACGCCGTTTCTGCAGCTTTCCCCGACAGGTTTTTGGAGGTCAGATCCACCAAGACCAGATGGTTGTCGGTTCCCCCGGATACCAACGTAAATCCGAGCTCCAACAATCGGCCGGACAGGGTCCGGGCGTTGTTGACGATTTGCGTGCAATATTCCTTGAATTCAGGCCGCAAGGCCTCTTCGAACGCGACGGCTTTCGCGGCAATGATGTGCATGAGGGGACCACCCTGAATCCCCGGCATGACCACCCCGTCCAACACCTCGGACAGTGTTTTGACGCGTCCGGTTTTTGCCGCAACGATGCCCATGGGATTTTCCCTGTCCTTGCCGATGAGGATCATGCCGCCGCGCGGACCGCGGAGGGTTTTATGCGTGGTGGTGGTGACCATGTCGCAAACGGGCAGGGGATCGGGATGCAGCCCCGTAGCCACGAGACCCGCTGGATGGGCGATGTCGGCCATCAAAAAGGCACCGATCGAGTCCGCAATCTCCCTGAACGTTCCGAAGTCGATGAACCGCGGGTACGCGCTCGCACCCGTCACGATCATTTTCGGTTTGTGCTCCTTGGCCTGCCGCCACACTTCGTCGAAATCAATCGTGCCGGTTTGCCGGTTCACGCCGTATGAGACGAAATGGTACAGTTTTCCGGAAAAATTGACCGGGCTCCCATGGGTGAGGTGACCGCCGTGGGACAAGTTCATGCCCAGCACGGTGTCCCCGGGTTTGAGAAACGTCATGTAGACGGCCATGTTGGCCTGCGAGCCGGAATGCGGTTGGACGTTGGCGTGTTCGCACCGAAACAGCCTGCGCGCACGGTCGCGAGCCAAGTTTTCAGCTTGATCCACGAACGCACACCCTCCGTAATACCGCGCGCCGGGATAGCCCTCCGCATATTTGTTTGTCATGACGCTGCCTGCGGCTTCCAGCACGGCCATGCTGACAAAATTTTCGGATGCGATGAGCTCCAGAGTACGGTTTTGGCGTTCAATCTCGTTTCGGATGGCTGAAGCTATTTCTGGATCGGTTTGTCTTACATTTTGCACAGTACCACCTTTGTTATCCTTTGAAACAGGTCCGGGTTTTCAGCATGGTTCTCTGTATTCACCTTCCGGTCAAGCTGTGTATCTTGTCAACGCGACGGTGATGCCTTTTGTCTGTTGCGAAACGGGTGCCCAGAAACGTCCGGACAATTTCCCGGGCCGTTGAGGCGGGGGTATCGCCGGCGAGTGTGAGGACATTCGCGTTGTTGTGCATCCGGCTTAAACGGGCGCGTTCCGGCGTATCACACAGAGCTGCGCGAACCCCTGGAATTTTATTGGCGGTGATGGACATTCCGATTCCCGTTCTGCAAATCAAAATTCCGAAATCGGCTTTCTGCGCCGCGACGTCCTGGCTTACGGGGACGGCAAAATCCGGATAATCCACGGATGCCGTTGAATGCGTGCCGTGGTCCGAATACGAAATGTCTTCTTCGGCCAGAAAATGTTTAATGGTTTCCTTGAGCTCAAATCCGCCGTGATCGGATCCGATTGCGATATGCATGGTGGTTCTCCATGATCAGGTTGTCATGCGGATGCGTGCACCGCAAGCGGCAGGGTGTACATCATTCGTTTACCCGCGTAAACCATTTTTCTCCCACCGTCACGGTCAACACAAATTTGAAAAGGGTTTCGGAGAACGTGTTGGTGCTGAGAGAACCCCGTCGACCCAACGCGATGGCGGCATCGATTTGGGAAAGGCCCATGGTCATGGGCAATCCGAGACCCACCGTTGCCCACCATTCGCCAATTCGATTGCCGTTCCTGTCTTTGCTGAAAAAAGGCTGGTAGGAGAAACCGATGCGATAAGCCATTTTCTTTAGGTATGGAGCCGTCGGATTGGCCATGGCAAAAAATTCACCACCCGTGGCTATCCGTTGTGTCTTTAACGTGCCGGGGACGAAATTGCGGTTCACGGAGAATCGGTTCCATGCCTGTTCGGTGTATTCGATTCCCCAACTGGCTGTTTTTCCCAGGATGGCCATCGCTGCAAAACCCCATCGCGCCGGGAATTGGGTCCTGTTTTTCTCGGCATCGTAGGCAAGAACGTATTTTGTCGCTTCATTGACGTATTCATAGTACGCATGTTCATTTTGGGTGTCGATGTTCAACTCGGGCGAATAACTGCCGCCGAGGATGAGGGAGGATATCGGTTTCAGCTGCAGACCCGCCGTCCATCCATTTCCGGAATGCCTGGCCGAAAACAACGTTTTTGAACCGGTGAACGTGTTTTGGTCGTCCCAGAGAACTTTCCAGTCTTCTTCGTTTTTTCCGAAAATATAATTTCCCGATGCACCGATGGACAGAAACCGGTTGATTCCCCAAAACGCGGACAAGGATATTTCGCTGATGCCTCCACGGCCTTCGGTGGATTTGGTGTACGTTTGTCCTTCCAATTGTTGGGGTGACGTGATCCGGTAGCTCATCCGCGTGAGCGGTCGGAGCTGGATGGCAAGACCAAGACCGCTCTTCAACGGAAGGGCAAAAAGGAATCCGTCAAAATTCGTATATCCGCTGGAAGCGTTTCCGTCGCCGGTTCGAATCCAGCTGTTCTCCGCGGAAAGGTGCAGGGAAACCAAGGTAGTCCGGACGCTGACGAAGCTGGAGGGATTGATTCCGGACACGGAATACGGATCCGATTGCGCCAGCGTCATGCCGGCCATGCCTGCAGACCGAGCATCCGGACTGATCATTGGTATGCCGAATCCCTTGGACGACAGGATGGATCCTGCGATCAGCGTTCGATGCAACAGCATGAAAAAAGAAATGGTCCGTATGATTTTATGAATATCGTTTGTCATGTTGGTTTCTCCGTTGTTTCTCAATAGGCCGGCGATGGCGGAAGCGTGTAAAATACATCCAGAGACGGGCGGTTCAGCGAATCGGCACGGCTGCTGTAGAACGAAAGCCCCGCCAGATCGGTGGTCTCGTATTTGCCGCCCAACAATATACCTTCGTTTTTAGCAAATCCCGACGTCCAACTCTGCACAAACGAGGTCACGTTGAGAACGACCATTTTGTTGTCCAAGGAGGCTTCCGCGTATTTCGTGCTGTCCAGTGAAATGGTTCCTTGGGTAAAGAGGGAGTCTTTGAGCCAAAAACCCAATACCGTGTATTGGGTCTGGATGCTCGGATAGGCCAAGGATTCATCCACATGCAGCTTCAGATAGGCTCGGCCGATGACGGCGGTTTTGGGTATTTCGCCCACATTGAACCGCAACACACTTCGCAGGGCCGTACCATCCGCGACAACAAGCCTGTCCGGATCGGGCCGTTGCGATGAAGCGGAGATGAACACATCCTGAACGGGATACACGGATTTCGTACTGTTGTTGACGTACATTTTCAGTTCCATGTATTGGCCGTATTCGATGCTGTTGGTCTGAACCAGTCCATCCCTGCCGTCGGTGGTGAGCAGGATTCCATAAGACGGAGTTTGGCTGGTTGAACGAACCAGCAAGGGAGCCCATTGCTTGGGGAGGGTCATTTCGACGAGGGTATCGGTACTGGCAATTGTTTTCGTGGTGATGGTGTTCCCGATGAATCCGGCATCGAACGCATTCCAGGTCATGGTTTGTTCGTTCCAGTCTTTTTGCAGAGCCGAGACCACGATGGTGACGGTACCGGCTGTCTGGTGGTAGGTTTTAACCTTTTTGAACGTCAGGACCAGACTGTCCACTGAACCGCTGGTCGTCAACGTGTCAAAACGAATCAGGGCTTTGGCCTCGACCGTGGCGTATTTTCCGAAAAACAGGTACAACCCTTCTCCCGTCGAGACGGTGGATTGAAAAAAAGTGTCATTGGCGGCTGCTTGAAAAACAGCATGCCGTTCGGAACCGATGTTCTCCCGTTGCAGCACATCCAATCCAACAACGCTGTTCTTTTTCTCCGAGCATTGATAGAAAAGAAAGGGTGCAAGACATACGAGCACCGCCTTTAAAATGCTGAGCTTCATAGGATTCCTTCATTCTTATGGTTTTCATAAATGTATAACAGATTTAATTTTACCAAATTTTTTAGACATTGTCAAGGAAAGAAATTGGCAAAAATCAAAGGGAAAGATTTTCCATCATGGTAATTTTTTGTACTAATCCAAAACAATGTTTATGGTCAATAAGACATTGTAAAACAATTTGTTAGGGCACTATTTCATGCAATGGTACGGCATTTGCTCGTGAAATGGTTGAGATATAAAATATCGATTATCAATATAACCATGAGGAAAAGCATGCGGCGCTTTGACAGTACGAGAGCAAAGGGAGCTTGTATCGGGATCCTTTTGATGTGTTTGATCATGGCTGGCAGCGCAGGTGCTGCAACCGTGCAGGTTTCCTGGAATGCCAACACGGAGTCCGATTTATGCGGATACAAAGTGTATTATGGGAATGCCTCGCGGGTGTACTCCGTGATCATGGATGTCGGCAATGTCATTCAGTACGCCATCGACGGACTCACCGTGAACAACACGTACTTCTTTGCCGTAACGGCCTATGACGTCAACGGGAACGAAAGCGGTTATTCTCAGGAAGTGACCTACCGCGTGGACGACCTCACGCCCCCGACCGCCACAGCGGTTGCCGAGCAGGCGGATAAAGTGAGAGTGAATTACAGCGAACCGGTGGAAAAGGTTTCCGCCGAGCTGGTCAGCAATTACACCATCAACAAAGGAATCGTGGTCCAACGGTCAGAACTGCAGGCGGATTTGAAAACCGTTTACCTGTATACCACCCAGCATGCCAATGCATGGTATGCCCTGACGATCAACAACGTGAAGGACAGGGCAGCCGTACCCAATACCATCCAGACAAACACCGTGGCCGAATATCCCTGGGAAGGCGGCGACAACACGGCACCGCTCCTGACGAGCGCGGAACTGATTCGGGACAATTTTCTGAAGGTCACTTTCAATGAAGCCCTGAACCAAACCACGGCCCTGGCCATTTCAAATTATTCCATCAGTCCGACTGTTTCCATCAACAGTTCGGGAATTGACGGAACGTTTACCGTTGTCTACCTTTCCACCGCATCCCACGTTGCCGGGACCCCCTACACGTTGAAGGTCAACAACGTCAAAGATGGCGCCGGGAACACGATTGTTGCCAACACAACGAAAACGTATTCCATGAGTTCGGCGGACGCGACACCTCCCGTGCCAATAGCCGCCCGTGCATTGGACGCCACACATGTGGAGGTGGAATTCAGCGAACCGGTGGATGCCACGACCTCCCAGAGAACGAGCAACTACACCATTCCCACACTCACGGTCCAATCGGCCGTTCTGAGTACCGATAAACGAAAAGTGAACTTGACCACGTCCGCGCACACCAGCGGGAATTATTCGATCACGATCATCGGCGTTGCGGATGCATTCACACCGCCGAACGTCATGACCGCGGCCTCACAGCTTTCCTATCCGTTTTCCGCACCCGACACCCAACCGCCGCGCCTGGAAACAGCGAGCTTGACCAGTGTCAATTACCTCCAGGTAAATTTCAACGAACCGATGGAGAGAACCAGTGCCGAGAACCGTCTCAATTACACCATCTCGCCGGCCGTCACCGTGGTAAGGGTGATCCAGGACGTTTCCCAGAAAATGGTTTTGATCGAAACCTCCAACCACACGGACGGGACCTATACCATACGAATCGGGTCTGTCAAGGACCTTGCCCTGAACACGATCGATCCAAACTATTCCACGAAAACGTATTCGTACGCGGCACCCGATATGACACCGCCTTCCCTGGTCAAGGCCGTTTTGCGCGGTCCGAATCTTGTGGAACTGGTATACAACGAGGCGCTGGACCGTACCAGTGCAGAAAACATCGCCAACTATTCCATCGACAAAGGCATTGCGGTGCAGGGCGTCGTCTTGAATGGAGATTCGTTGAACCACATCAACCTCACGACCACCAGCCACACTCCGGGAAACACGTATGCCGTAACCGCAACCGGAATCAAGGACCGTGCGGTCATCCCCAACGTCATGCCCATGCAACAGAAATTGTACGATTATCCTTCCACGGACAAGACACCGCCCAGGCTGCTTTCCATTACACCCTCCGGGGATCAAATGCTGGAACTGCTTTTCGACGAAGCGATCGATCAAACCACGGCGGAAACCGTTTCCAACTACGGCATCTCCATTCCCGTTTCGGTCCAGATCAAATCCGCCACATTGAGCGCCAACAAAATCAAGGTGATCTTGACCACTTATCCACATCAGCCCGGAAAAAATTACACGTTGGTTGTGACCGGAATCAAGGACATGGCGAATCCGGCCAACACCGTTGTCGCTCCGTACAACCAACAACCGTATTTTATTGTCGCCCAGGATAAAAATCCTCCGGAACTGCAACTTGCCGACCTGCTCAACGACAAGACGCTCCGGCTGACCTTCAATGAACCTCTGGATCCGACCGCGGCAAAAAACGTTGGCAATTATTCGATCGACAACGGCATTTCCATTCAAACCGTAAATCTGGGACAGACCTTCACGGAAGTGATTTTAAGCACGACGTCGCATTCGCGGGGCAACTTCACCGTCACGGTCCGCAATTTAAAGGACCAGGCGTCCACGCCCAATGCGATGACGGCCGAGGCAAAAAAATCGTACTCGTACCAACCGGTGGACAACACACCTCCGGCTTTGAAGGAAATGCCGAAACTGGTGAATAGCCAGACCATCGAACTGCTCTTTGACGAACCGCTGAATCCGGCTTCTGTCGTTCCCGCCAATTTCAGCATCAGCAACGGCATCGCGATCGAACGTACGGTTCTGGACATCAACGGAACCCGTGTGCTGTTGACCACGTCCGCGCACATACCGGGCAATTACTCCGTCACGGTCAAAGGAGTCCAGGATGCCTACGGAGGAAACACCATCCCCAGCAACACGGTCGGCAATTATGCCTACGTGATACAGGACAAGAATCCGCCTTCGCTCCTGTCGGCGGAACTGCACAGCAAAAACCTGCTCGTGGCAAAATTCAACGAATCCATCGACAGAACGACCGGCCAGGTCAAATCCAATTACCGGATCAACAACGGGATCGAGGTG
>Ga0315277_10002694_pt1 | contig 24587 bp, 22 predicted proteins | sample YL17G05_15_MG_FD_203695 | JGI IMG/M metagenome (GOLD analysis project Ga0315277, IMG submission 203695) | Sediment microbial communities from Yellowstone Lake, YNP, Wyoming, USA - YL17G05_15 | ecosystem: Environmental > Aquatic > Freshwater > Lake > Sediment | place: USA: Wyoming | collected... | reverse complement strand
GCCCCCGCCCCGGCCGGGGCCGGGGCCGCGCGCGGGGGGGGGGGGGGGGGGCGGCCCCCCCGCCGGGGGGGGCGCCGCCCCGCGGCCCGGGGGCGTCGTGTTTCCTTTTTTTTTCTTCCGCCAGACACCTTTCCCGCCCCCCCCCCTCCTCCCCCCCTCTCCTACCGCTGCAGCACGTTGCCCAGGTACGCCGCCCGGTCGGGCGTCCACGCGGTCCAGGATTTGCCGGTGGCCACCGCCGCGTCGCCCGCGGCGACGAGCAGGCCGCGCTCCACTTGGTCCATGATGCCGTCGCCCACGCCGGCCCGGACCTGCAGAGGGAGAGAGGGTGTGGGCGAGAATCGAATATAGAAACCGAAAAACCGAAAAAAAACGAGCCCCGCGTCCCCCCACCTTTTCGAGGACGACGACCCAAATCGAGTCCGACTTGAGCCGCTGCACAAAGTCGGACGCCTCGCGCACGATGTCCGGGATCGTCATGACGCCAAAGCCGGCGGCGGCGGCGACGATGACGCCGTAGTACAGGGCGACGAGGACTTTGCGCCGCGCGGCCGGCGCGAGGCGCGCCAGGGGCGCCGCGTCGGACGCGGAGCGGACGAGGGAGTTGCCGATGAACGACACGATGAAGGTGCCCATCGCGATCTGAAGAAAAGGGAGGAAAGGGGACAAGGGGGGGGCGGGGTGTCGGCGCGCGCGCGCCGCGCCGTCGCGACCCCCTCTCTCTCCCTCCCCGCCCTCTTTCCTCACCCCAAAGAAGTCTTTCAGCTGGTACGCGCACACCCCCACCCCCGCCCACACCGCCGCCCGCTGCCAGGGGAGGTCGGCGACGAGGTCCAGGAGCTCGCGCGAGCGCGTGCCGGCCGGGGGCGGGCGGCGCGCGGGACTGGCGGCATCGGCGGCCGCCGCGCCGCCGGCCGCAGTCGCCGCCAGGCGACGAGCGACCCGGGGCGCGAGCCGGGGCCGGCGGGCGGGCGCGAGCACCAGCGCGCGGGGGGTGCCGCCGCGCGGCGGCGCAGCGCGCGCGCCGGCGGGCGCCGCGAGCGCCCGCATCCGGGAGGGGACGCGGGGGCGGGTTGCGGATGCGCGCTGGGGCGGCGGAGGGGGTCGCGGCGGCTCGCGCGGCTCGCAGAGGGGGGCGACGGAGTGAGCGGGCGATGTGCGGCCGTCTCTCCTCGGCCCGCCACACCCCGCGCGCCGCGCCGCCGCCCTTTGGCGCCCCGCGTTGCGCGCCAGCGTGCGCGCGGTGCAGCCGCGGCGCCTGTCCGCCCCGATCTGTGGGGCCTCGAGCGCACGCCCGCCCCCTCCATGCTGCGCTTGGCGCTGCGCGCCGCGGCCACGGTCGGCGCACGCATGAGCGTGCGTGTGGAGCGGGGAGAGAGGAACATGGGCGCGCCGCCCGCCCCCGCCGCCGCCCGACGGCTTGCCCCCGCCCCCCCCCAGGCCCCGCCCCGCGCCGTTGCGCCAATCGCACAGGCCACGCCATGGACGGCCCCTCGTCCTTCCTTCCCGTGGCGTACGTTTGCCTCCCAAGCCTCCGCCGCCGCCGCCGCCGGCCTCAAAGCCTACCGCCCGACGACGCCCGGCTTTCGCGGCCGGGTCGTCACCTCCCGCACCGGCCTGTGGAAGGGGAGCCCCCATAAGCGGCTCACGGTCGGCCTGCGCAAGTCGGGCGGGCGCGGCGCGGACGGCAGGATCAATGTCCGCCACCGAGGCGGCGGGCACAGGAAAGTGTACCGCGTCGTCGATTTTTGGAGGAGGAATGATGCGAGCGGCGATGGCGGGGGGGGCGACAAGCCGTTCACGGCGACGGTGGAGCGAATCGAGTACGACCCCAACCGCTCGGCCCGCATCGCGCTGCTCTCCGCCACCGACCCCCTGTCCGCCGACCCGCGCGTGACCGGCTCCGACGGCCGGTCCTACATCCTCGCCCCCGCGGGGCTGGCCGCCGGCGACTCGGTCGCCGCGGGCCCCGGCGCGCCCGTCGCGCCCGGGTCGTGCCTCCCCCTGTCGGCCATCCCCGCCGGCACCCCCGTGCACAACGTGGAGCTGCTGCCGGGCGGGGGGGGGCAGATGGCGCGCGCGGCGGGCGTCGCGGCGGTCGTCGTGTCGCGCGGTGAGGGGGGAAAGAGGGGTTGCAGTGGGGGTCGACGCGCGCGCCGTTGTTTTTTTCTCCCGCCCCACCCCCCCCCTCCTCTCCCCCTCAGGCGGCCCCGACGGGTACGCCATCGTGCGCCTCCCCTCCGGCGCCCAACGCCGCGTGCTGGCCTCCTGCCGCGCGACCGTCGGCGCGCTCTCCAACGCGGGCCACAAAAATCGCGCCCTCGGCAAAGCGGGCGCGTCCCGGTGGGCGGGCAGGCGCCCAAAAGTGCGGGGCGTGGCCATGAACAGTGTCGACCACCCGATGGGCGGCGGCCGCGGCAAGAGCAAGGGGCGGATCAGTCAGTCGCCGACCGGCGTCCCGGCCAAGGGCAAGAAGACGCGGCCGCGGACCTCGCGCACGGACGTCTTTGTGCACGCGGCGCGGCCTCGGGCGCGCAAGTGAGGAGGGAGGGGGGCAAGGGGTGTGTGGTGGCGGCGCCTGTTTTCTCTCGCGCTCTGTTCCCGTCCCTCTCCCTCCTCTCGTTCGCCCACTCGCCCTCGTTGCAGGGCCGGCGCCATGGAACGCGGGTCACGCAAACGGGTTGCCGGGCGGCGGCGGCAGCGCGCGCACCGCGGCGTGCGCGCCGCCGTCCTCGCCACCCCCTTCTCCACCACTCTCTCCACCGTCCCACCCCTCCTCCGACGCCGACCCACGCCTCCACCCACCCCAGTCGACGTCGCGCGGCGTCGAGTCGGCCGAGGTGGGGAGGGGGGTGGGCACGAGCGGCGCGGCCGAGGTCGAGTGGGGAGGGGGGCGGGGGCCGCCAAAGGGGCGGTAGCCCCTGCGCCGGGCGACGGCGACTGTGGCGGCGAGAGCAACCACCGTGGCGGCTACCCCCGCAGCCGCGCCAGCGGCGGCGGCGACGGCCGCGCGGCGCGGGCGGCGGGAGGGAGGAGGGGCGGCCAAGCCCGGCGCGGGGGCGGCCGCGGGCGGTTGGGAGGGTGTAGGCGCTGGTGAGAGTGCTGGAGCTGGCGCGGCGGCCACAGGCGCGGGTGCGGCCGCGGCGGGCGCCGGCGCCGCCGCCGCCGACAGCGCCCTGTAGCCCGCGCACCCCGGCCACAGGATGGGGGCGCACCGAAAGGCGGCGGCCACGCCCGGGCCCCGGTCGCACGCCATGCAGCCGCCTGGGGAGAGGGGGTGAGGGCGGGTCGCCGCGCGCGCGCACGGCGGTCGCCCGACCGCGCCCGCCACTCCCTCCCCTTCTCCTCTTGACACACACAGCGGCCCATCGTCTGGGTGGCAGCAATCGTCGCCGCCGGCCAGCAGGGCGGCGTTGCAGGTGGGGAGGTCGCCCAAAGGGATTTGCGCGAGGGCCCGCCCCCGTGGCGCGCCGGCCGCGGCGGTCGCCGCCAGGGCGACGGCCGCCGCTGCGAGGCGCATGGCGGCGGCGACGGCCATGGGGTGGCGGCGGGCGGGGGTGGAGGGTGGAGGAGTGGCGCACGGGCGCGCGGGCGCCGCGCCCGCCCGCGGCGCCAACCACCGCTGCCACCGCACGCGACGCAATGTTCCCTCACACGCTCACCCGCCACCACCCCACCCATCCTCCACCTCGGCGTCCGCCGCGGCGGCGGCGGCCGACGGCACGGCTTCCCCAAGCTCGAACAGCGTCGCCCCCGGCGCCGCCACCGCCGCCGCCCCCAGGCACTCCTCCCCCCGGTACAGCACCATGGCCTGCCCAGGCGTCAGCGCGCGCAGTGGGCAAGGGAGGGTCAGGCCGAGCGCGGGCGGCGGCGCGCCGCCGCGCGAGAGCGAGACGAGGCCGCTCGCCGCGGGCGGCGGCCCGCCCACCCACCCGTCGACCGCGGGCGCCCGGTGCCGGGGCTGGCATTGAAGTAGGATCGGGGGGGAGGTGGCAGGGTCGCCCCCGAGCCCTGGCGGCGGCGCGCCCGCGACCCAGGCCGGCGCGCCGAGCGCCGCGCCGCGCGCAAAGAGCGCCGCGTGGTGCCGCCCCGCGCCCACGAGCACCCGCCGCCCCTCCACGTCCTTGCCCACGACGTACAGAGGGACGGGAGAGCCCCCGATGCGGGCGCGCTGGCCGAGGGTGAGGGCGAGGAGGTCCGGGCACGCGGCGAGCGCGCGGCCCGAGTCGACGCACTCGAAGACGCCCTCGACCGGCGCCGCGTAGCCCTTCATGAAGCCCCCAAAGTCCCGCCTGCCCACGAAGCAGATGCCGGCCGAGGAGCGGGCGGCGGGTAGGGCGGCCAGGGCGGGGTGGGCGGCGGCCAGGGCGCGGACCGCGGGTTTTGTGAGGCCGCCGACCGGAAACGCGGCGCGCGCGAGGGCGGCGCCCGGCACCGCGGCCAGGAAGTAGGACTGGTCTTTCAGCCGGTCGACGCCCCGAAAGAGGCGGGCCGTGCCGGGGGTCGGGCCGGGGGCGAGGCGGGCGTAGTGCCCCGTGGCGAGGCGCCGCGCGCCGAGCGCCGCGGCGGCGGCCGCGAGCGCGCCAAACTTGACGCTCACGTTGCACCCCAGGTCCGGGTTGGGCGTCCCGCCGGCCGCGTACCCCGCGACAAAGGGCTCCCACACGTCAGTCCAGTAGGGGCGCACGGCGTCGACGGTGTGGAGCGGGACAGAGAGCGCGCGCGCGACGCGCGCGGCGGCGGCCGCGTCGGCGTCGCCCGAACACTCGCCCCCGCCCGCCTCGTCGGCGGCGTCCCACACGCGCGCGTGCAGGCCGACCACGGTCTCCCCCGCGCGGACGAGGAGGAGGGCGGCGACGGCGGAATCGACGCCGCCGGAGAGCGCGACGGCGACGGGGCCGGCCGTCGAACGCGGAAGCATGGCGCTTCAGTCAGGACGCCTTCTTTTGAGAAACAGATTCCGTTTCGTCGCGGTCCAGCCCCAACGCTGCGCGCTGCGCGGCGGGCGTCGTGAGCCCCCCGGACGCCGACACGACCCAATTGACGCCCACAAGCAGGCACCCCGTCAGCCCCAGCGCCGCCCACACGTGGGGCGCGACCGCGCGCGACGAGCCGGCGGGCGTGGTCAAAAGGGCGGCGAGGGAGGCGGCCGCGCCGAGGGTGGCGAGGTTGAAGACGAGAAGGGTTGCGCCGTTGACCCCCGGCGCGAGCGCGCCAGTCGCCACGTCAGCAAGCCACGGCATGCGCTACTCTCTCTCTCTCACCGGCCGGCCAGCGCCCAGAGGAGCAGGGCGGCGGCAGCGACCGCGGAGAGGAGCGCGGCGGCGAGCGCGGGGAGAGGGCGGCGGCGGCGCTCGGCGCTCTTGGGCGCCGAATCCGCCAGTGGGTCGGCGAGGGCGCGCGGGTCGTAGCCGGCGGCGCGCGTCTGGTTGAGGCGGCGGCGGCGGGTGCCCATGCGGCGGCGACGAAAAGTGCGGCCCGCCGCGCGGCCTCCCCACACTTCCTCCCCCTCCCGCCGTCCCCAGGCGGCGCCCGCGGGCGAGAGCGCACCCCCACTCCGCGCCACACACCGCGCGCCGCGGCGCCCGCGCGCACCGCACCATGCCGGTCCTCCGCCCCCCCCGCGCCCTCGCCACCACCCTCTCCCTCGCCGGCGTCGCCCAAGTCGTCGCCGCTCTCGCCATCGCCGCCATCGTGCAGCTGCACCTGCGGCTGGTGGACGTCTCCGTCATCGGCCGCGTCGCGGTCGTCACCCCGGGGCAGTGCCTCCTCGGCCCCGCCGGCGTCGTCGGCTCCACCTGCTACTACGCCTACACGGTCGCCGCGGCGTCCGTGTTTGCCTCGTTCCTCGTCTCCCTGCTGCGCTGCGCGCGCGTCTCGTGGGGGCTCTGGCTGGAGACGTCCTTTGCGGCGGCGATGGTGGGGTGGTGGGCGGTGGCGGCGGTCGTGTTTGCGGTGAAAGGGGGGGCCGCGGCGGCGGCCGGGTTGCCGGCCGCGGGGTGGCGCGTGACGGTCATCATTCTCGCCTGGGTCGAGGTCGCCCTGTTTGCCACGCTGGCTGTCGCTTACACCCGCCTCGCCCGCTGGGCCCGGCAGCAGCTGGCGGCCCTCGCGGCCGGCGGCCCTCCCGGCGGCGGCGTGGAACTCGGCGCGGTCGGGTACGGCGGCGTCCCGTTTGGCGCGCCCGCGTGGCCGGCGGCGCCGCCGCAGGCGGTGCAGTACGCGTTTGGACCGGTGGCAACGCCGATGGCGCCGGCGCCGGCGCCCGCGCCGGCCCCCGCGCCCGCGCCGCCGCCGCCGGCCCCTCCGCCGCCGACCGCGGGCGCGTCCGGCAACCCCTTCGCGCCCGCGCCCCCCAAGTGAGCCCGACCCTGCAATAAAGATCCTCTACCGCGACCGCGGGCCCCTCTCCCCCTCCCCCCCTTTGTCAACCAAACGCGGGGCACGGCGACGCGAGCGGCTCCCGCCCGCGCCACCGCCGCTCCGCTCCCTTTTTCGCGTCTGCCGCGCCCGCCGCGTCCCCCTGTGCCGACCGCGCCATCGCCAGGCCGAGCAGGGACCGCGGGTTGGCGGGGCGCGCCGCCAGGTCGGCGCGGAACGTCGCCTCCGCCCCGCCCGCGTCGCCCGCGGCGGTCAGTTGGAGCCAGCCGAGGCAGGGCGCGACGTGCCAGGGGTGGCGGGGCGGCTCGAAATAGGGGAGGGCGGCCTGCGTGGCGACCGCGGCCGCGAGCGCCGCGACCGCGTCGCCCGCGCGCCCCTCCAAAGCCGCCAGCCGGGCGCGACCGACGGCGACCGCCACCGACGCCATGGACACGTGCTCGCACGCGTACAGGCCGGGCGGCGGGCCGGGGTGGGTGCGGGGTTCGGGGGGGACGGCGGCCGCCGCGGCGTCGAGCGCCGCCACCGCGGCGCGCACGGGGGCGAGGGCCACCTCGCTCGCGCCCGGCCCCGCGCGCGCCGCGGCCGCCAGTGCGACCCCGAGCGCGTGCGCGACGGTCGCCGCTTCGCGGCCGCCGCCGAGGCACTGCGTCCGCGCCGCGGGCCCCGGCGCCTCCTCCCGCGCCAGCGCGCCCCAGTCGGCGAACTGGATGCGGTGATATGTCAAGGTGGCGACGTCGGCGGTGCCGTTGGCGTAGAGGAGGGCGGGGCCGGCGACGCGCGGCGCGTCGGCCAAAAACGCCGCCGCCTCGGCCGCGGCCTCCCTGTCCCCATTCGCGTTCGCCGCCGCCACCAGCGACGCCGCATTGTGCTCCACCGCGTACGCTTCCACGCAGGCCCCGGCCGCCGCGCGGTCGGCGGCGAGCGCCGCGCGCCCCGCGCGCACCGCGTCGGCCCACCACCCGGTGCGCGCGAACACGTGGGCCGGCATGTGGAGCAGGTGGCCGACGCGGGCGGCGGACCAGGGTCCGGGGGTGGACAGGCGGGTGGCGGCCTCCTCGCCCGCGGCGGCCGACGCGGTGGGGGCGCCGGGGGAGAACGAGCGCCCGGGGCTCCCCGTCTCGGCCAGGTGCACGACTAGGTGCAGGGCGAGCGGGTGGTCGGGGTCCAGGGCCAGTGCGGACTGGGCGAGACGCCAGGCGCGGGCGGCGTGCGGGAGAAAGGTCTCGCCGTCCGGCTCCCGATAATCCCACTGCCGCCCCACGAGCGCCGCCTCGGCCGCCATGGCCAGGGAGTCGGCGTCGCCGATGGCTTCCAACGCGGCGGAGAAGGCGGCGTCCGCGGCGGCGCGGGCGGCGCCGCGCTCGGTGCCCGGGGCGAACCGCGCCTCGGCCGCGCGCGCGAGCGCGGCTTCTCGCACCGCCATGGCGTCCTCCGGGCGCTCCCGCAATGCCGCTTCAGCGTTGCGCGCACAGGCGGCCGCCGCCGCCGCCGCCGCCCCGGCGTCGGCTGGCCGAAACGCGGGAAACGCTGGCCTCGCCTCGTCCTCCTCCAGCGGCGCCCGGTTGGCGCCCGGCCCCAGCGCGTGGGCCAACGCGCACAGCGGCGCGGCGGCGGAAGGGTCGGCGGCGGCCGCGGCCCGGAAGAAGGACGACGCGGCGGCCGAGTGGAAGCCAAAGGCCAAGAGGGCGCCCCGGTCGTGCAACGCCTGGCAGGGACCGCTCGTCGTGCGGATGGGCCTTGTAAACCCGCCCAAGTCCCGGTAAAAGGCGAGGCGGGCGTCGGCGGACGCGGGGGCGCAGTCGGCGGGCGCACCGCGCGGGGCGCGCGGCGCACGGGCCGAGAGCAGCACCAACGCGGCCGCCGCGGCCGCCAGCAGCGCCAGCAGGGGTGGCGAACGGCGGGGTGTATTGGGGAGAGGGGCGGAGGGGGAGCCGGCGTCGACCTGGAGAACGGGGAGGGGGTCGGCGCGCGCCGGCGGCGCCGCTGGCCCCCCAATCCGCGCCCCCCCTGCAGCCCCACACCATGAGCGAATGGGGGCTGCGCCGCCTGGGGTCGACGGCGGGCCGCATGGCGGCGCGCGCGAGGCGCCGCGCCGCAGAGTGCGCCGGCGCGCGGGCGACCCGCGCACAAACCCCGCGCCGGCCGAGGCGCGGACCGGCCGCCACCATGGCCCGCGCCAAGCAGGCCCAAGTCCCTGCAGCCGAGGCTCGGGCGGGCGACGCCTCGGCACCCGCGCCCCCCCCGCCCCCCGCTCCTCGGCGCCGCCCCGACCAGCGGCCCGCGCGGCGCGCCCGCGTCCGCCGAGGACCGCCTGGCCGCCCGCCGCCGGTCGCGCACCGCGTCGGCGCGCCGGGTGCGGGCGCGCGCGGTGGCGCGGGGCGAGGCGGTGAAGGCGGCGGCGGCGGCCGAGGCGGCGGCCACAGCCTCGCTCGCGGCCGAGCTGGCGGCCACGACGGCCGCGGCCGACGCCGCGGCGGCTGAAGCGACGGCGGCGGCGGCGGCCGCCACCGCCGCTGTCGCCCGCCGCGACGCGCTCCGCGCGGTCGCCGCCGCCGCGCGCGACGAAACCGTGGCCCGCGCCGCCCTCGTCGCCGCCTGGCCGGGCCCGCTGCACGGCCGTCCCCCGGGGCCGGCGCCGGCGCCGCTCGCTGACGACCTGGCGTCGCTGCTCGGGGGGTGGGGGGGCGGGGGCGGGGGCGGGGGTGGGGCCGCGCTGGGCTTTGGGTGAGGCGGCCGTGTTGCTGCTTTGGTTCTGTGTGTGTGTGTGTGGCGTGCGTGCGGTTGCCCGGGGAGGCAAAAGCGGCGCCGGGGCTCGGGGTTCATAGGGCGCGCCGTGGCGCCGGGGCGAACGCCGCGTCTCGCGCACACCCTCCTCCGCCGCCCGTCGCGCCCCGCGCCCGCGGCCCTCACCGCCGCCCGCCCAGGAGCGCCTGCCTCGCCAGGCGCCGCCGCCGCCGCCGCCGGGTGGCCCATCGCGCCGCCCGCCCCCTCTCTTCCAATGGCGCCCGCCGCCGCCGCCTCGCCCTCTCCCACCTACGTCGACCCTTACGATGGCATTGTGCAAGATCCGGGCCGCCCTCGAAACCCACTGGTGCTCGTGGGCGCGGTCGCGACCGGGGGCGTGCTCGTCGCGGGCCTGGTCGCGTTTCGCCAGGTGTGCGGGGTGGAGAGAGGGATGTGTGGAGGGGGAATGGCGGTGACCCCGGGGAGAATGGTGGCGGCCGCGCGGCCCTCGACCAACCCCGCGACCCCTTTCTCGTCCCTCCCCTCCCCTCCTCCACAGGGCAACCAGCGCATGTCGCAGGCCATGATGCGCGCTCGCGTCATCTTCCAGGGGGTGACGGTGGCGACCATGGTCGCGTCGGCGGGCGGGGTGTGGGCCGCGCGCAAGTGGGAGAGCAGCGAAGGGGCGGGGGTTGGGGGTGGCGCGGGCGCGCGACGGTGATTTCTGCGGGTGGCTGCGGGTGGCGGGAGCTGGTCGGGACTGTATCGAGCAGGCGCGCACTGAAGAGGGAAGGGAGGGAGTTGGAGGCGTCGGCCGCGAGAGGAGGGGCGTCGAGTGGAAGTGGGCTGCCTTTGTGTTGCCGCTTGCCCCCCTCTGTGCCATGGCGGCGGCGGTGGCGTTGTCCCGGGGCCGGGACGGCGGCGCGCGGTCGCGCGCGCGCGGCCGCGCCGCGCGCCGGCCGCGCGTCCCGGCCGCTCTCTCCCCGCTCGTTCTGCGGCGGCGCCCGTGGGGCGGCGCGCGGCGCGCGCGCGCGCCCCTGCGGCGTGCGGCACGATGATTCTGTGGCCGCTTGTTCTGCAGTTTGGCCGGGCGTGCGAACTAGCCACAAACACTCTTCTCCCGGCCGCGACACCAGGTGCGCGCCCGCTCCACCAGGTGGTCTCATCATGGTCGCGCGCCCGCCCACCCGCGCGGGCACGCGCGCGGGCGGGCGCGTTGGGCGCCGCGGGTGCGCTCCGCATGGGCGGGCGCCGCCGAGGCGCCCTCCGAGGCGCCTCGCCGCCGCCGCCCACCGCCGCCACAACGGGCACGACTAGAGCACCCTCGCCAACCATGGGTGCCGGGAGCTGTGACGCCGGGGCGGAAGCCAGCCGGGCCCGCCCCCGCGCTCGTGGGCGGGCAACCGCCGCCCCTGTTTCGACCATTTCCAGCACCCTCCCCAGCCACCGCCTCCCACCATGGTCAAGCTTGTGGTCATCGTCGCCCTGCTGGCTGTCACCGGTAAGTGGAGGGCAGGCGGGGCGTCGGGGGCCAAACTAGTTCGCGCGATGCGCATTGCTGCCGCGCCACCACCTCCCACCCCTCCCTCCTCCCTCCTCCCCCTCCAGGCTTTGCCGCCGCCCAGCCCCGTGGCCCCCCCGGCGCTGGCCCCCCCGACGGCGGCCCCCCCCGCCCGCCGACCCCGATCGGCCCCAACTACATCCCGTCCGCGGACGAGCAGGCCGCCATCGACGACACGGAGCGCACCAACTGCGGCGAGTGCCGGTTCTGGGCGGCCGAGTGGGAGGTGTGCGCGGACGTGCCCTCGAAATTCAAGTGCGACGGCGACCGCGCCAAGCCGGGCAAGCCGTGCGGGCCGTGCGCCTACCTGGAGAACGACGGCGACGGCGGCCACTGCGTTGACGTGCCGGCCGCGGTGTGCGCGTCGGAGGAGTTCAAGCCGGTGGCCGCGCCCGCGCCCGCGCCCGCGTCCGCGCTCGCCTCGCTCGCGGGCGTCTCCGGCGCGCCGGCCGCGGCGCCGACCGCGTCCGTCGCGGGCCTGCCCCGCACGGCGGGCGGCGAGGTGCTGGGGTCGACGGTGGCGCCGACCGCGGAGCAGGCCGCGGTTGAAGAGGCCGCACAGGACGCCGAAGCCGCCGAGGAGGCCGCCGTCGACGAGCCGGTGCCGGCGCCGCGCCGCCCGGGGCCGCGGGGCCACCCCGTGGGCCCGCCCCGCCCGGTCCGCGACTGAGGAGGAGGACAAAGGGGGGGAGGAAGGAGCGCGCTCGCGGCAGCGTGGCCGCCCTGCGCCGGCATAGCCGGCACGGGAGTGGCAACGCCGCCGCGACGCGCGCGGGGGTGGCGTGCGGGGCAACCAATCAATCAAACGGGCGTGGACCGCACGGCGGGCGCGGGCAGAGGCGGCGCTGGCCGGTGCGCCGCGCCTCGCCCGGGGCTCCTTGAAACAGCGCGACCACAAAAAGACATGGGGTGGGAGGGGCAGAGCAGGGGGAGAGAGAAGGGGTCGGTCTCTCGGTCGGCGCGCGCCCGCCCCCAACCCCCTCGCCTGGTTCCGTCTCCTTGCACTGCGTGAAACTCTGCACCCCCTCCCCCACACCCCTGCCGCCCTTCCCTCGTCACGCCGCGGCCAGCGCGGGTGCGAGGCCGGCCGCGGCGCCGCCCGCGCCTTGCACCCCGAGCGCGGCCGGCGCGCCCAACAGCACCGCCGCACGCTCCGCAATCGCCAGCGCGGCCGCCCCCGTCTGCCCGCCCGGCACGACGGGCATGACGGACGCGTCGGCCACGCGCAGGCCGGCCACGCCGCGCACGCGCAGGGACGCGTCGACGACGTCGCCGAGCGCCGCGGTGCCGACAACCGCGTTGCCCGAGTGCAGCGTCAGCCGCACGTACTCGTCCACGTCGGCGTCGGTGGACGCGCCGGCGCCCGGGTGGAGCTCGGACTCGATGAGGCCTGCGAGCGGGCCGCCGCCCGCGACGCGGCGCGCGAGCGCGACGCCCTCGCGCAGCGTGCCCGCGTCCGCGCCGCGCGCGTCGGTCAGGTACCCGGGGTCGACGCAGGGCGCGTCCCACGGGTCGGCCGAGCGCAGCGTGACGGTCCCGCGCGACGCGGGGCGCACGCCGAGCAGCTGCATGGTCACACCCGTCGGCCACCGCCTGCCCAGCGAGGCCAGCCGCCCAAACTCGATGTAGGACGAGATGCCGTCCGGGTTGAGCGCGGCGGCGGGCACGAACCGCACCTGGAGGTCGGGGTCGGCGCCGGTCGCGGCGGCGGTGCGCACAAAGGCGCCCCGGTCGCACCCGGTCGTCGCCAGGGGGCCGCGGCCGGCGAGGGCGTAGGCCAGCACGGCGCGCGCGCGCAGGCGGCCAGAGGGGTGCATGAGTTGGTCGGTGATGGCGACACGGCCGGCAGAGGGCTTCAACGACCACGTCACGAGCGCCGCCGGGTGGTCTTGCAGGTTGGCGCCGACGCCGGGCGCGTTCACGACAAGCGGGATGCCCGCGGCGGCGAGCGCGGCGGCGGGGCCGACGCCCGAGAGCAGGAGCAGTTGGGGGGTGTGGACCGCGCCCCCGGCGAGCACGACCTCGCCGCCGGGCGCCAGAGAGGCTGGAAAAGGGAGGGTGGGTGCGGGTGTGGGTGTGGGGCGGCGCAAGGCGGCAAGACTCTTCCCTCCCCCCTCCCCTCCCCTCCCTACCGTCGACGACGCGCGAGTCCGGCGTCGCCCCCTCCCCATACCGCACCCCGCGCGCGACGCCGCCGTCGATCTCCACCTTGAGCGCGCGCGCGCCGGTGCGCACGTGCAAGTTGGGCCGCGCGAGCACGGCGGGCGTCAGGTAGGCCGCCGCCGCGTCGCAGCGCTTCCCCTTGCGCTGGGTCACTTGAAAGGTGCCGTAGCCGGCCTGGGGGGTCGCCCAATCGTTGAAGTCGGGGTTGTGCGCCAGGCCGGCGGCCGCGGCCGACTCGAAGAAGGCCTTGTGGAGAGAGGAATTGTACCGCGGGTCCTCGACGGAGAGCGGCCCGGTCGCGCCATGGGCGCCGGGCACGGCGCCGCGAGAATTGCTTTCTTGGGCGACAAACCAGGGGGCCATGTCCGCGCCGCGCCACCCGGGCACCCCCCACGCGTCGTAGTCGGCCGCCACCCCCCGGTGGTAGAGCGTGGCGTTGGTCGCGGACGACCCGCCGAGGACGCGGCCGCGCGCCATGTAGACGGAGCGCGCGTCGGCGTCTTTTTGGAAGGACGAAAACAAATTCCAGTCGAGCGCCGATTTGAACAGCCTCGGCAGCCCCGCCGGCGTGCGCACGGTACTGTGCTCGCCGCCGGGGCCGGCCTCCAGGAGGAGGACGCGTTTGGTCGGGTCGGCCGAGAGGCGCGCCGCGAGCACGCAGCCCGCGGCGCCGCCGCCGACCACGATCGCGTCGTACGTCGTGCCGTCGGGCGCGGGGTGGGCCGGCGTGCCGGCAGAGGCGGCTACGGCGGCCGCGGACGCGGCGACGGCTGAAAGGTGGTGGTGGGCGAAGGGTCGGGCGGCGCCGGCGCGAGCGCGCGGGCGGCGCCCGCGGCAACCGGCCCGCGCCACCGCGCGGCCGCGGCCGCCAGCCAGCAATGCTGGCGGCGCGCCGGAGGTCGGCGGGCGCGGCACCGCGCCGCCGCCCCAGAAAAGGCGCGCCCGACCCCGCATCGCGCGCCGGCGCGGCGCGCCCTCTCCCCGCCCCGCCGCGCCACCGCGCCGCCCCTCAAACCCGCATCACTCCCACGCCCACACGCACAATGGCGGACCGGCGCCGGCGCGACCGCGCCGCGGCGGCCAGCAAGTCCGGGCCGGGCCGACCGGGCCGGCCTGGCGGCCGCGGCCGCGGTCGCCGGGGCGGGGCGCAGCGTGCGGGGCCTGTTCATCGCGCCCGCGCGGGGTGGGGGTGCCGCGGAGAGGGAGTGGCGAGCGGCGGGCGTGGCAGCGTCGCCCGCTCAGCCCCTTTTGTCACACGCCTCCCCCTCTCCCTCACGCCGCCACCGCCTCGGCCGCGGCGTCGACCGCGGCCGCGACGTCAGCCGCCAGAAGGGCGACGAGGGGGCAGGCGGAGGAAGGGAGATCGATTCGGCGCAAAGCGTCGCGGCCGCCGCCGCGCTCCTCTCCCGGCACCAGCAGCGCGTCCACCGGCAGCGCCAGCCTCGACGTCGACGTGACGAATGCGCCTTGCCAGCCGCCCGCGTCGGCCAGAAGGGGCGCCTCGAGCGCGACGGCGACGCCGCGGGACGCGGCGGCCGAAAGGAGCACGCCACGCACCGTGCCGGCGAGCATGCCGGTGCCGGCCGTGACGAGGCGGCCGGAGGCGTCGATCGCCGCAAAGTTGGAGGACGCGCCCTCGACGACGCGCCCGGCCGCGTCGACGAGCAACGCTTCGTTCGCGCCGACCGCGGCTCGCGCCGCCTCGATGCCCGCCCGCCCCGTCACCCAGCCCGAATCTTTGGCGGCCGCGTTGGCGCGCGGCACGCCCGCGGCGAGGCAGAGGACCGGCGGGGGTGGCGGGGGTGGGAGGGGCGCTGCGTGGACGGAGACGGTGGCGGGCGCGTCGGGGCCGGTCCAAGTCGTGAGCATGGTGAGCCGCACCTCGGGGCGAGGGGTCGACGGGTGGCCAGGCGGCGCGGCCAGCGCGGCGCGCAGCGCGGCGACGACCGCGGGCCGCAGCACGGCCGGGTCGACCAGCTCAGCGGCCGTGCACCCCATGAGCGATGCGGAGGACGCGAGGCGGTTGATGTGGGCGGCCAGGTCGAAGACAGCGGTCGCCGCGCGCGCGGTGCGCGCCGTTGTGTACGCCCCACGCTCCCGCCCCGCCAACCACGCACCCGCCGCGACGTCGCATGGCGCCGTAGCGGCCACGCCGCGTGTGAGGCGGACGGCGACCGGCATTGGGGAGGGGCGCCAGCAGCGGATGTGGCCGGACTCCTCGCTCCTCGCTCCTCGCGCGGCCCAAAGACCTCTTCCCCCCCCCCCACTCGCCGCCACGCCGCGCCCCGCGCCCAGCGCGATGCCCGCCTGGCTGGACGCCGACGCGCGGCACGCGCTCGCGCTCTCGACGCTCGCGGGGCTGTCGACAACCATCGGGGCGTTGGCAGCGGTACGAGAGGATGGAGAGAGGTGGAGAGAGCAAAGGGGGAAGAGAGGGAGCGCTGACTCGAGACCCCCTCCCACCCCTCGACAGATCGTTCGCCGCCCCGGCCCCGCCGACCTCGCCTTCCTGCTCGGCCTCGCCGTCGGCGTCATGGGCGTGCTGGCCGTGGGCGAGATGTACATTCACGCGGCACGCGTGCACGGCTTCTGGCCGGTGACCGCCGCCTTCGGCGGCGGCGCAGCCGCCTTCCTCGCCCTCCACCCGCTGCTCCCCGAGCCGGACGTCGGGCGGTGGGGCGTGGGCAGCGCCGCGGCTGTTGTGGGGAGCGGCGCGACCGCCGGGCGGAGGCCAGGGCTGCGGTCGGCCGCGCGCGCCGCGGCGGCCGGCACCCCCTCCTTCCTCCCCCCGGCCGACCTGCTGCGCCTCGGCCTCGTCATGGCCCTCACCATGACCCTGCACAACTTTCCCGAGGGCTTTGCGGTGGGCGCGAGGCGCGGGGCGGGGCGTGGCGGCTGGCGCCCGCCGCGCCGCGCCAACCCCTCCCCTCCCCCCCCCCCAGGTCGCCTTCTCCTCCTTCACCCCCCTGGGCCCCCTCATGGCCGCCGCCATCGCGGTGCACAACATCCCGGAAGGCGTGGTCGTGGCCGCGCCCGTGTTTGCGGCGACAGGGTCGCGCGCGGCCGCACTCGCGCTCGCGGCCGCGTCCGGCCTGTCGGAGCCGGTCGGGGCGTTGGTCGCGCTCACGGTTGCGAGGCCGCTGGCGACCGAGGCGCGGATCGCGTACGTCCTGGCGGTGGCGGGCGGCGTGATGGCCGCGGTCTGCGCCGCCGACCTGCTCCCCCACGGCCTGCGCTGCGCTGCGCCGCGCCGCCTCGCGGCGGGCGTCGCGGCCGGGGCGGCTGCCATGGGGTGGACGCTGTGGGTCGGGGTGTAGAGAACAGCGCGAGGGAGGAGCGGGAGAGAGAGAGCGGGCGCGCGCGCGCGCGCGCGCCGCGCTCTCCCCACACCCCACCCCCGGCCTTGGAAACAAAGCCACCCCACCCTCCCCCCACCATGGCCCTCTCCCCGCGCGAGGCCGACATCCAGATGCTCCTGGCGGCGTCCTGCCACCTGGGCACCAAGAACCTGCACCCCGCGTGCGAGCGCTACGTGCACGCGCGGCGCGGGGACGGCGTGCACGTCATCAACGTGGCCCAGACGTGGGACAAAATGCAGTTGGCGGCGCGGGTGATCGTCGCGGTGGAAAACCCGGCTGACGTCGTCCTCCTGTCCGCCCGCCCCTACGGCCAGCGCGCCATCCTCAAGTTTGCGCACTACACGGGGGCCAAGGCGCTGGCGGGGCGGCACACGCCGGGTGAGAAAGGGGGGCGGGGCGCGGCGATCGGCGGCGCGAGCCGCCGCGGCGCGGCGCGGGGCGGTGGGCGCGTTTCGGCGCCCGGCGCCGCCGCGGGCGGCTGCTGACACTCTGGAGCGCCCCCCTGCGGGCGCAATCGGGCGCCCGCCTCGCGGCGAAGCCGCGGCGCGGCGCGCGCGGCGCGGCCGCGCCGGCGCGGCCGCCGGCGCCCCCGATCCCGGCCCGCCTCGCGGCGGCCGGTGCTCTCTTGTCGGCGCCGGGCGGGCGGGCCGCGATCGGCGGCCGCGCGACCGCGCGCGCCGTGGCGGCGACCCCTCCGCCAACCCTCGCCCGATAACCCCTCTCTGCAGGTACCTTCACCAACCAGATCCAAAAGTTTTTTGAAGAGCCGCGCCTGCTCATCCTGACCGACCCGCGCACCGACCACCAGCCGATCAAAGAGGTGGGGACGGGGGACCGGGCGCCGCGCGCGCGCGCGCCGACACCGAAACGCGGCCGACGCCGACCCCCCGCCTCCCCTCGCCCCCCTCCAGGCGTCGTATATGAACATCCCCACGATCGCGTTTGCCGACACCGACTCGACGCTCACCCACATCGACATCGCGATCCCCGCCAACAACAAGGGCAAGCACTCGATCGGCGTCCTCTACTACCTCCTGACCCGCATGGTGCTCCAGATGCGGGGCTCCGTCACGCCAGGCGCGCCGTGGGACGTGCCGGTCGACCTCTACTTCTACCGCGACCCAGACGAGGTGGGCGGGGGGCGGGTGGTGGGGGTGGGGGTGGGGGTGGGGTGTTTCGACGCCAAACCCCTCCCGTTCCCTTTTGACGCCCACCCCCTCCCGCCCCCGCCAGGTCGAGATCAAGGAGGGCGAGGAGGACGCCAACGCGGACGCCATGTACGGCGCGACCGGCCTCCCGGCGCCGCCCGGCGTGGCGGCCGACGCGGGGTGGGACGAGTCGGCGCCGTTCGACGGCGGCGCGGCCGGCGGCGACGAGTGGGGCGCCGCCGCGCCCGCCGCGCCCGCGGGCGGCGCCGAGTGGGAGGCCGCACCCGCGCCGGCCGCGGGCGCCGCGCTCGAGTACGCGGCGCCGTCGACGTTCGGCGCGCAGTACTGACGAGGGGGAGGAGCGAGGAGGGGGACGGCGCGGGCGGGCCGCGCGTGTCGTCGCCGCGCCGCGCCGCGCGCAGGAAACCCTCGGCACGCCGCTGCCGACAGTGCGCCCTCGTCACACGCCGCCGCCACGCTCTCCCCCTCCCTCAGCGCTCGCCGCGCGCGACCGCGGCGGCGAGCGCGGGCGCGCCGCGCAGCAACTCGCGCAACTCCCCTTCCGCCCCTTCCACCTTGGCCGCCAGGCCGGCTGCCGCGGCGCGGCCGCGGGTGACTTCGGCGGCCGCCGCGGCGGCGGCGGCGTCGAGGTCCGCGAGCGTCTCGCGCCGGTCGGCGCCCGACAGAAACGCGCGGCCGAACGCCGCGTGCAGGGGCGCGTCCGCGGGCACCGCCTCCAGCTCGGCCTTCGTCAGGGCGGCGCGCCGGCCGGCGGCGACGGCGGCGGAGGCCGAGGCTTCGGCCTGGGGGAAGAGGGGCGGTCGCGGGTCAGCGGGTTGCCCGTTGTCCTCTCTCTCACCCTCCCCCCCCTTCCTGTCCCCTGCCCTCACCGACTTGAGCTTGCGGTGGGCGTCGACCACCTTGGCCTCCAGCTCGGCAAACGCGGCCGCGTCGCGCGGGTCGGGCGCGCCCGAGCTCGGTGGGGGCGACATGGGGGGGCCTCGGGGCGGTGCGCGCTGGATCGCGGGCGATCGGGGAGCGGGTGGGAGGGCGCGATGGGGCGAGTGCGGCCGCTGGAAGGCGGGCGGCCGCGACTACGCCCCACTCCGCGCCGCGCCGCCGCGCCGCCGCACCGCCCCCGCCCCATGCTGTCCTCCCTGGCGCGCACCGCGGTGCGCCGCGCGGGCGCGTCCGCGTCCGCCCGCGCGCCGCACGCGCGCGGGATGGCGGGCGGCGCGCCCGGGGGCCACGACGGCGTGACCTTTGAAGGCGTCACCCTGCACAAGCCCAAAACGTGGCACGTGGCCGTGGGGCAGGGGCTGGCGGGCGTGATGTGGTGAGTGCGGAGGGTGGAGGGGCCGTGGGGGCGGCGTGCGGGCGCGGGCGGGCCGGCGGTGCGCCCGATTGGTGGTGGCGTCGGTCGTGGGCGCGCCCGCGGGAGGTGCAGGCGCCGAGGCGGCGCCCGCGGCTGCCACGGGCGCGCGCCGACGCCCGACCCACTCTCTTATTTTCAGGTTCTGGGTCTTCTACCGGTTCTACCACGACGGCGACGTCCTCCTGGTGCGCCGGCGTGGAGGGGGGAGAGCGAGAGCGAGAGGGCGGCGGCCGACCTCTGTCCTCACGCGACCTCCCCACCCCCTCCCCACACAGTACGGCCACGCGCCCCACTTTGAGCACGAAGCGCACGCGGCGCACGGCGAGGAGGGCGGAGGGCACTGAGGCCGGTAACCCCCGCCATTCGTTTTCACCGCTTCGACGAGACAGACGCTCCCCCCCGCCGCCCGCCCTCCCCACACCCCGCTCGGCGCCACGCATTCCCGTCTCTCTCTCCTCACAGGGCGGCGCCGCCGGGGCCAAAGAGGGCGGCGCCGGCCGCGGCAAAGCGCGCGGCGGCCGACTCGTAGGCGGCCGCCGCCGCCGGGTCCGGCTCCACCGCCGCCCCGACCGTCGGCGGCGCCGCGGCCGCCACATACTCGCGCACGGGCGCGCCCGCGGCGAGGGCGGCGGCCTGCAGCGCGGCGCCGAGCGCGGCGGCCTCGGTCTCGGCCGGGACGAGGACAGGCAGCTGGAACGCGTCGGCCACGATCTGGCGCCACAGCGACGATGCCGCCCCCCCCCCCACGACGCGCAGGGAGGCCGCGGGCGCGCCGGACGCGGTCAGCGCCGCGAGCCCCGCGCGCAGCGAGAGCGTCGCGCCCTCGAGCGCGGCCCGGTAGAGGACGCCGGGCGAAGCCATGGTCCCCGGGCGCAGGCCGATGACCGCCCCGGACGCCGCGGGCCAGTCGGGCGTGCGCTCGCCGGCGAGGTAGGGGAGGAAAAGGACCCCCCCGCACCCCGCCGGCACGGCCGCCGCCGCGGCCGCGGCGGCATCCCGGCTCAGTCCGAACGCCGTCCGTACGTCTTCCGGCGGCAGAGTGCAGTTGAGGGTGCAGAGGAGGGGGAGCCAGCCGCCCGCGGCGTCGCAGAAGGGCGCGACGGCGCCGGTCGGGTCGGACGGGCACGCGTCCGACGGCCCAAACAGCGTCCCCGACGTGCCCAGGGACACGACCCAGTCGCCGGGGGTGACCGCGCCGACGCCGAGCGCGGCGCACGCGTTGTCGCCGGAGCCGACGGAGACCGGGGTGCCGAGCGGGAGGCCGGTCGCGGCCGCGGCGGCCGCCGTGACCCGCCCCAGCTCGGCGTCGGGGCCCAAAACCGGAGGAAGCCAAGACGGGAGGTCGGGGTGGATGGAAGCGGCTTTGGAAAGGTCGTATGCTTTCGCGCGCGCGTCCCAATACCCCGTTCCGCTCGCGTCGCCCGCGTCCGTGGCCAGCTCCCCCGTGAGCGCGTAGTTCACATAATCGTGAGGCAGCACGACGTGCGCGGCGGCGGCCAGGGTGGCGGGCTCCGTTTCTGCGAGCCACGCGACCTTTGGCGCGGTGAGCGCGGGCGCCACCGCACACCCCCACGCCGCCGCCAGCGCGGCCGCCTGGGGCGCGGTCTCCGTGTCACACCACAGCTTGGCGGGGCGGAGCGGGGCGCGGGCGGCGTCCAAAACGACGCAGCCGTGCTGCTGGCCCGAGACGCCGACGGCAGCCACGTCGGCCGCGTCGACCTGGGCGACCGCGTCCGCGATGCACGCAAAGCCGGCGTCCACCCAGGTGGCCGGGGCCTGCTCGGCGCGGCCGGGGACGGGGGTCGGCAGGAGGCCGTACGGGCGCGCGGCTGGGGAGGGAGGGGGTGGTTGGTCGAACCGCGGGCGTGCAACCCGCCCCGGCATTTGGGCGCGATGCGACCGCATCGACAGCGCGGTCGTGGGAACCTCCGCAGCCTCGGCCGCCTCTGCCCGCGCGCGCGCGCCATGCCACCCCCTCCCTCACCGCGCGCCACCACCCTCTTGGTCCCCATGTCGTACACCAGGGCTTTGGCGCCCTGGGTGCCGACGTCCAGGCCCACGGCGAGCGGCATGGTGGTGGTGGGGGGGGGGCGAGTGGAGAGTGGCACGGTCGCTGCCGCCTCGCGCCTCCCCAGTCCCTCCTTCGACCCCCCTTACCTGGCGCTCAGGCCAAGCATGCAGGTGAGCGCCCGGCCCAGGCGTGGCACCCGTCCGCCGGGGGCTGGACGGCGTGCGCTCCGCCGCCGCTATCCGATTGGCGGCGCGCCCGGCAGCCGCGCCCGACGCCTCCCCTTCCCCCTCTCCTTCCAGGCCGCTGCCCCTCCTGGACCGCGCGGCCGCGGCGCCGCCCGCGCCCGCCGCGGGGCGCGCACCGCCCCCGTCCGCGCACGCGCGCCGGCGGCGGCCGACGCGGACGTCGGCTCCATCTTCCGGGACGCGCTGAAAGACGTGCCGACGGTGGCGGCATCGGCGCCCAAAGCGTCGGCGTCGGCGCCCTTCGCCGCGCCGCCGCCACCCGTGTCGGCTCCCTCCCTGCCCTCGCTCCAGGGGCTCGACTATGAAGCCTTGACGCGCAAGAGCATCAAGGCGCCGACGTCGGGCGGCGGCGGGAGCGGAGGCGGCTTGCTGGGCTCGTTTTTCGGGGGCGGCGGCGAGGCGGCTGCGCCGGCCGTTAAAGCTGCCGCGCCAGCGGCCGCCGCGACCGCATCCCGGGTCGCGAGTGACGGGAAGGCCGCGGCCGAGGCGGCGGCGGCCGCGAAAGCCTCTGCTCTCCAGACGACCGCCGACGCGGCCAAGCAGGCGACGGCCGCCGCGAAAGCCTCTGCTCTCAAGGCCGCCGCCCTGCAGCAGGCTACGACCGACGCGGCCAAGCAGGCGGCGGCCGCGAAAGCGGCGGCGGCGAGTAAGGCGGCGGCCACCGCGAAAGCCTCTGCTCTCAAGGCCGCCACCCTGCAGCAGGCTACGGCCGACGCGGCCAAGCAGGCGGCGGCCGCGAAAGCGGCGGCGGTGAGTAAGGCGGCGGCCGCCGCGAAAGCCACGGCCGCCGCCGCGGCGTCGGCCAAGCTGGCAGCTGCCAGCGCTGCCGCTCAAAAGTCCGCCGCGCTGGCGGCCTCCCAAAAGGCGGCCGCAGCGTCCGCGGTCGCGGCACAGAAAGTGGCGGCTGTGAAAGCCGCCACCGCCGCTGCCGCGCCTGCGGCGGCGGCCGCGGGCGCGGCCAAAGACGCGGTGGCTAGTGCGCTGGGCGGCGCTACTGGGGCCGCGGCGTCGGCGCTGGGCGGCGCTACTGGGGCCGCGGCGTCGGCGCTGGGCGGCGCGACCGGCGCGGCCGCGTCGGCGCTCGGCGGCGCGACCGACGCCGCTGCCTCTGCCCTCGGCGCCACCACCGGCGCCGCCGCCTCTGCCCTCGGCGCGACTTCCGGCGCTGTCTCGTCCGCCGCCGACGCCGCCGCCGCCGCCGCGTCCGCCGCGTCGTCGTCGGTCGCCGCCGCGGCGGGCGCCGCCGGCGACGCCGTCGCGGGCCAGCTCGGCCTTGCCGTCGCGTCCGCGACCGCCGCCGGCAGCGCGGCCCTCGAAGCCGCGCTCCAGGCGCTGCCCGGGCCGTTGCGCGACGGGCTGACCGCGGCCGGCCCGGCCGCCGCGTCGCTCGCGGCGCGCGCGGCGGCCGACCCCGAGGTGGCGGCCGCGCTCCTCGGCGTCTTTGTGGGGCTGCCCGCCGCCGCGGCCGCGTGGGGGCGGTACGGAGGGCTGGCCGGCGTTTTGGCGCCGACGGCCGTCGCGGCCCGCCTGTCTGCCGGGGACGGCCTCCTCGTCGACCTCCGCCCCGACGACGCGCGGTCGGCGGCGGGCGTGCCCGACCTGCGCCTGGACGCGCGCGGGCGAGGTGTGGCTTTGCCGCCGCCGTCCATCCCGCGGGCGCGCGCGCGCGCGCTGCGCTCGGCGCCCGACTTCGACGACGCCGTGCTCGGCATCCTCCTGGCCAACCTGGCCAAAGCCGGCCGCTCCACCCCGCTCTTCATCCTCGACGGCGGCGACGGGCGCGCGCCGCGCGCCGCGCGCGCCGCGCGCCTCGCCGGCGTCCGCTCCCCCTACGTCGTCGACGGCGGCTTCCCCGCGTGGCGCGCGGCAGGGTTGCCCTTGAGGAACGACGTGACTGACTACGGCGCGACGCCGGGCGACGCGCTGGCCGACGCGGCCGACCGCGCGGCGGCGGGCCTCGCGGCCGCGACCGGCGGCGCCGCCTCCGCCCGCGCGTCGCCCGCGACCAAGGTGGGGGTCGTTGCGGGGCTGGCGGCGGCCGCCGTGGCCGCCGCGAATTGGCGCTTCTCCCTGGAGCTCGTCGGCGTGCTCGGCCTCTTTGTTTCCTTCTCCACCCGCCTCCTCTCGTACGACACCCCCGACGCCCTGGCCGCCGAGGCCGCGGGCGCGGTGGCGGCCGCGCGCGGGGCGGCGGCCGCGGTGTCGGGCGCGGCGGCCAAGATCAAAATCGGGGGTGGGGAGGGCGAGAGCGAGGACTGAGGAGAGCGTTGGGGGGCGGCAGGCACCCGTGCAACCCCGCCCCCTCCATCGAGTGTCTCCATCGCGCGCCACACCCGCGCGACACTGTGACGCCGCGAGGCACTTTTGTTTTCACGCCCAGCCCTCCATCTCGCCCAGCAGCGCAGCGGCCGCCTCGCCCACCCCCGCGCCCAGGCTTTTCACGCCCGCGAACGCCGGCTCGACATCCACGAAGCAGACGTCACCGGGGTCGGTGGACGAGAGCGAGGGGATGGTGGCCGCGCCCGCCGCGCCGCCCCCGCCCGCCCACGCGACCGTCACCCCCTCAAACTCAAACCCCGGCCGCGCGACGCCCCGCACGCACACCAGGGACGCGTGGCCGCCGACGGCGGTCACGGCCGTGATGGAGCAGGCCGGCGTGGCGACCGCGGCGAGCCGTTTTTTTAGCGACGCGGCCGCCCGGGCCGTCACGTCCCGCTCCTCCCACGTCCCCGCCGCGTTCCACGCCGACCCCGCGCCCGCGGCGGCGGCCGCGGCGGCGGCCGCCGCGGCGGCGGCGGCCGCGGTGGTGGGCTGGGGAGGGCGGCGGCGGCGCGTCGAGCGCGGACGCGCGCGCGGCCCCCGCCACCCCTCCCCCCCCCCTTCCCTCCACCTTGGGCGCCGGCGCGTCACCCACGCGCTGGCCGCCGTCCCAGTAGCGGTAGCCGCCGCTGTCGGCCTGGAGGGGAGGGATGGAGGGTGGAGGGGCGTCGGGCGCGGTCGCCGCCGCCCTCGGCGGGCGCCCGCCCGGCGGCGCGGCGCGGCGGTGGGCGCACCATGCGGCCGCCGCGCTGCCGCACGTGCCGGGGCGCCCCGCGCTGTGTGCGTGCGCGAACCGCCGCCCCCTCTGCACTCTCCGCGCAGCCGCCATGCGGGCCCGCGCCCGCCCCACGCCCGCGTCGGCGGCCGGTCCGTCCGGCCGCCCCCCCCCGGGCCGCGCACCGCGCCCCCGGTCCCCCCCGCCCCGCCCCGCGCCCGCGCCGCCCGCCGCGTCCGTGTCTGCGCTGTCCGTCGAGGTCATCGACGCCGCCGCCCTCCCCCCCGGCGTCGGCGCGTCCGCGCGCGGCGCGGTGGACGCCATTTCGAGGCTCGACGCGGTGCTCGTCGACTTGGCCGCCGTCTCGCGCGAGCTGGAAACGCTCACGGTGCGGGGAGGGGGGAGAGGAGCGCCCCGCGCGCGATCTCGGGGCGGTCGTGCTCGCCTGGGGCGGGCGGGCGGGGGAATGCGGCGCCCGCGCCCCCGCATGCGGCGTGCGAGGGGGCGGCCGCCGCCACGCAGCCCGCGCCCTCCCGCCGCCCCCCGCCCACCCGTCCCCCCCCACCACCCCAGGCCGACGACGAGC
>Ga0315277_10002693_pt1 | contig 24592 bp, 15 predicted proteins | sample YL17G05_15_MG_FD_203695 | JGI IMG/M metagenome (GOLD analysis project Ga0315277, IMG submission 203695) | Sediment microbial communities from Yellowstone Lake, YNP, Wyoming, USA - YL17G05_15 | ecosystem: Environmental > Aquatic > Freshwater > Lake > Sediment | place: USA: Wyoming | collected... | reverse complement strand
GTGATGCCGCCGATCAGATTGCCTGAGGAAGCACCGAAGACACCGATTCCCGAACCCCCATTCCCCTTTGCCGTATCTCCGGTAGCATTCGTCCCGATATAGTTTCCTTCAATGGTATTGTCGCCGTTGTTGTCGATGAGGATTCCCATTCCCCCGATGTCGCCGTTTGCGATAAACCCGTTGATCACAAGACCGCGGACGATGGAGTGTCCGGCTTTGATCACCAATCCGTTCGATCCTGCGGGGGCAAGGCTTCCATTGAGTTCAATCAACGGAGCGCCGGCATAACCAGGCTGCGTTGTGCCATCGATGATGATTAAATCCGTGATATCAGGGAGAGGTGAGATCGGCGTGATGGTATGGACTGTCCCTCCCGGAATATTGAACGTTATCCCGTCGAGTCCGGAATTTGAATTCGCATCCGTTATCGCGCGTCGAAATGACCCGGTGCCGGTATCGTTGGTGTTGGTGACGAAATAGTCCAAGACGATATCCTGCCGTGTTACGGGTTGAAGCGGAACCCGGACTTCAGGCTGGATCTTCGTTGCGGTTGTCTGTTGTGATGGTTTCTGAAAAGGGGTGATTGGTGCAGCAGTCTGGTAGCCAACTCCGCGTCGTGCCACCGACCGATAAAAGCTCGATGCCGCTCGATCCTGAGAGAATGTCACCAAGGGCATCATTACAAAGATTGCGACTATGGGAAATTTACTCATCATGGACCTCCTGGAAAATTATTCGACAAACGTGATTTGATTAAGTTGAAATCAGGGATCAACACAGAATAGAAAAAGATACATAGAAAAAGTTAACTTGTCAAGCTTGACCCGCCCCTCAGCAAAACGGATTTCGATTCCTGATGCAGGATGCACGATTCAAATATGTTCATAAAATTTTTGAGGCACCGAAAGGTGATCTGCCCCCAGAAAAGTGACCCCGAGGAAATGGGGGGCATAACCAACTCGACGACACTTCCCTATCACCGGTCGAACGAATCAGAGACGATTGCACTTCTCAAGAAATACAACGTCGACGAGCGATTGAAGCTACAGAAGGAAAGGCCCTTCGAATCGAAATAGTCTTAAAATGAAAAGGCGGGATCGATTTGATCCCGCCTTATCGTAGAGTTTGAACTAGATCGACTACTTCATCAAGATCATGCTCTTCGTTTCGGTGAACGCGCCCGCAGTCAATTGGTAATAGTACACCCCGTTCGGATTTTCACCGGCATCCCACCGGACTGAATGTTCACCCGACGGTCTGACTTCATTGACAAGCATCGCGACTTCTTGTCCAAGCAAGTCGTATACTCTGATCGTCACCCATTCAGTAACAGGTAAATGATAACGAATCACGGTGGAAGAATTGAACGGGTTAGGATAGTTCTGGTTAAGCGCGTATGCTCTCGGGATTACGGGTATTCCTTCTTCTCCGTTCAGCGCTGGTGGTAGGGGTGGCTTCTCATCGGTCGGTGTAATCCGAATCCGACTCGCGATATTACGGGTTGCTGTCGATGATAGAAATATAGTACCTGCTCCTTGAACCTTCACCCAGTATCCTTTGCCCGGCAGGATAGAATCCACCCTGGTGTAGGATTGATTATATCCGAAAAATTCCGACGTAGTAAAACCGGGGGGATCAGATGTAATCGATGAAACAGCTATCGGAGAAGATACAGACCCTATCATGTTCCACCCTTCTTGTACGTTGATAGACTGATTTACAATAGTATCCCCTTGGATGACGATTGTTTGCTCACTCCCAAATTTTAGCCAATAAGCGTCACCGTTTTCTAATGTATCTATCACGACATATCCGCTACCCTCATACTGAAACGCATCGGAGACAGAGGTAGGGAATAGGGCCGTTTTGATATAGGATGTTCGTAGTACCGGAACAGAGACAAGGTTCCAACGGTTATCGACTGATATCTCTACGGAATTTGGTATGATCGGATTTTCCGGTATCCATGAGAAGTAGACATCCTCCTCACCGTTGAACGTGGCTGCCCACGCCAGGTTTGCTCCGGCACTGTCGGAAACCATGTGGAGGTAATCCCCCATCTTATTTTGCTGGGGCCATCCGAGATGAGGATCGAACGAATCAGAGAGACGTTTGTTCGGCGACCACGTAAGCCCACCGTCAGTGGAGCAAGAATAGTATAATGATGAGAGGACGGTTCCCGGATTGTCGCGTGTATCCAGCCAAACGGCATCGAGCCGTCCGTTTGGCGCAACCGACATCGTACCGAACCACTGCCAGGCGGTAGAACTTGTATCGTCGTTGATGCACTTTGGCGCGCTCCAATTCAGACCTCCGTCGGTGCTCCGTGAAAACATTACATCCAACGGATCAGTGGTCCACTCGCCGCGCTCAACAGAACAAAGCACATAGATATTGCCGCTTGTGGAGCCCGTGGTTTTATCCACGGCCAGCCACGTCTGACCTGCTAAACCGCCGGGATTCGGATCTGAACCATAAGTGATGTATCCATCGAGGTCCACCGAAACCACGGTATCCCATGTGGTTGACGTGTAGATATCCCGTGCAGTAGTAGACTTTGCCACTGTAAAACCGCCAGATCCCCATCCACCAACGTAGAGTACTCCATCCCGGTCCACGTCCATCGTTCCCCAATATGGATTGTTTGGAATTTCAATACAATTTTCATAGTAGAGTCCTCCAAGTGGTCCGCGGGTGAAGGAACCGGGCGGGCAGCTCGAATACGCAGATGTCCAAAAAGAATAAAAGTTATCTCTACCGATGCTCTCGGTTTTATCCGCGATCATCCATTGCTTGTCCCCGCCATGGGCTTCTATCTTCATACCCCAACTCGCTCCTCCGTTCTCCGACTTGAACACGGCGCAGGAGTAATTGTTATACTCGTCCAAAGTGAGGCTGTTAAAGAAGAAATTCCCGTTCGCGTCAGCATCAAGGACGGGGTCGGACCGGAATACTCCCTGCTCTATAATACCGGGGAATGCCCAGGTATGCCCGGCATCGGTCGTATAGCCGTAACCCGCTTGCCGGAAATTGCTGGAAATAGTATTAAATTGCCGCCAGCCAATTGCCATCCTGTTCGGATTGGTGGGATCTAAGGCGAGCGATGGCTCGTTGGCTGCATCGCCAATGATGTTTTCCCCCGTACCCGAGACGTTTACCTGTGCGATGAAGAATCCATCTGCAGAAGTCCGGTGGTAGGCAGGCGAGAACTTCTGATTCTCGGGTCGAACAACTGTATACTTTCCCTCGAACTTTTCATGCTGCTCGAGTTGGTTCGGAGTTGGTGGCACTCGTTTGGTACCCTGGCTCTGTCCGAAGAGTAGCGAGGGAATAAACACAAAAATGAATGCCACAGAGATAGCGATACGTCTACGATCAACACCCATTTCCTTGTCTCCTTCTCAAAGTTTGTTCTGATTAAGATATTTCGACTTCATCCAGAATTTATCTGCTGTATCATTGATTGAAAGTTCGGTGAGCATGAATCGGCTATTCCGAATAAAATGTTTGAGGATTCACGAAAACCAAAACAGCAGAGAACACAGCGAACGTTTTCGATCGTTCTCCTTGTGTATGCGTTAATTCCGCTGGACTAAGAAGAACAGTGTAATGTAAAAATTGTCCAGTTAAATATCAATCAGGTCGAAAAATGCAAAACGGCCCCTGAATTAGAGGAGCCGTTTCGCAATGTTGGAGTAGGATTAGCTGGGTATTACGAATAATATTTTATATATTTCATAAAATTCTCATCAAAACATGGATAAATTTCATATAAGGAGTAGATATGAAAAGAGCGATATTTATTTTATCAGCGGTTCTCCTGTTAACAATGAGCCTGTAGATTGATACTGGTCCTCGATAAGATAATAAATAATATTTTTGGTGGGATAGAATAACAATACTCCCCGAGAAATGAAAGGTGTATATAAAATGCCGCGAGTTAAAAAGAATATAGTTGTAGCAGGTATAATATCTCTTTCAATAATCATATTATTTTACACTTGTGCGCCTCCCCATAAGGCCAAAGTCGATACATATAAATCTGCTCTGGCTGATTTTCAGAATCCACCCGCAGAGTATTCCACAGCTCCTTTCTGGGTCTGGAATTATATCATTACCAAGCCGATGATAGATGAGCAGCTCAGACTTTACAAAGATATAGGAGTTAACCAGGTCATCATCCATCCAAGACCTGGATTGGTGACCGAGTACCTCTCTCCGAAATGGTTCGACCTCATAAAATATGCGGTCGATGTTGCAAAAAAACTTGGTATGAAGATCTTACTCTACGATGAAAACTCTTATCCGTCCGGCTTTGCGGGCGGCCATGTTCCTTCAGAGATGTCTGAGGTGATGATCAGATATTTGATGCTAACAAAGACTACAAGACCCGATACGGTTGCGGATAAGTTCCTGATACTCCGTAGAAAAGGCTCGGAGTTTTCAGCAGTTGACTCAGCCAGTTTGATGAAAGACACTTTATATTATGTAACTTATTTTCAAAAAGCTTCTAAAGATCCCTGGTTTGCGGGTTTTACTTACGTTGATATTCTACAGAAGAAGACAACAGAGAAGTTTCTCGAGTTAACGCATGAAAAATATAAAAATGCCATTGGGGACGAATTTGGTAAAACAGTCCTCGGAATCTTCACTGATGAACCCTCACCAGATTTTAGCCAGCTTCCCTACACGCCCGGACTTTTTGAGAGGTTTCAGAAAGAATATGGCTATGACCTTAAGACTAAATTACCCCTCCTTCTGGAAGAATTGGGAGACTACAAAAAGGTGCGCCATGATACATACCGATTACTCCTTGATTTGTTTGTAGAAGGGTGGGCAAAGCCGTACTCCGATTGGTGTTCAAAGAACAATCTTCCGATGACAGGTCATTACTGGGAGCATGCCTGGCCGTACCAGGCGGCCTGCCCTGACAACATGGCTCTAAACTCGTATAGCCAGATACCTGGTATAGATGTTCTTTGCAATAATTTTAGAAATGCGATGGGAGGACAGTTTGGAAACGACCTGATGGTGAGGGAAACCAAAAGCGTGGCCAATCAGATGGGAAGAGAGCGTCTGCTTTCAGAAACCTACGGGGCCGCCGGTTGGGATCTGACATTCCGTGATATGAAACGGATCGGGGACTGGGAATATGCTCTTGGTGTCAATCTTATGAACCAGCATCTTACCTGGGGTTCCATCACAGGTTACCGTAAATATGATCATCCCCCATCGTTTTCCTATCATGCCCCTTATTTTAAGGACTATAAGCTTCTAGCCGATTATTATTCTCGCCTCTCGGCGGCACTTTCCAAAGGAATCCAATACAACAGGATACTGCTGCTTGAGCCAACGACTTCAGTAAGGCTATATTGGAAGAATTATGTTGAAGGTTATGACTCGAAATTTGTGGACAGCATCATGATGAGGTGCGTAAATGCCTTCCATAAAATTACGCATGATTTTGAAAGCGCACAGGTAGAATACGACATAGGAAGCGAATATCTGATCAGGGAATATGGTAAGGTAAAGGGAAACGAGCTGTTGATAAACAAGGGGAGGTATGACTTATTTATCTTACCACCTTTTACGGAGAACCTCGAATCGGAAACAGTCGAACTCCTTGAAAGCTTTTTAAAAAACGGTGGTAAGGTAATTTCGACACGGGTTCTTCCTTTATACGTTGATGGAATTGAGAGTGATAAGGTTAAAAATCTTTCGGAAAAGTTTATTCAAGATTGGAGTGTGGCAGACAGTATAACACCAAGTGATATCCGAAGATTTAGCGAGACACCGATTACCTTCGGTATTAAACAAGGTAGCGACAGATTGTACCACATCCGCAAAGAATTATCCGACTGCCAGTTAATTTTTTTGGCAAATGCAAGCGATTCTCTAGATTCCCGGGGTAGTTTTACAATAAATGGCCGCGGCGCGGAAGTCTGGGATCTGTTCACCGGAAACGTTTCATCCTATCCTTTTAGTACTGATGGAGACAAGTTATCAGTTGGATTTGATCTACCCCCATCCGGGAGTCTCCTTTTGTGTCTGAGGGATCAGGCATCAGGAGTAGCTGCATATACACAGGAATCCCTCGGGGAAAGTTTGCCCTTCACCGATAAGGTGGAAATCACGCGTAAGGTGCCCAACATGCTTACGATAGATTTCTGTGATCTCCGTTTGAAGGAAGAAAAATTTAATAATCTCTACTTCTATGATGCACAGAAGAAAATCTTTAATGCTCATGGCATGGAATCAAATCCCTGGCGGGGGATCCAGTTTAAAAAGGAGATACTGGAGAAGAATAAATTCGACGAAAACAGCGGTTTCGAAGCGGATTATAAGTTCATAGTCGATAAGGGGGTGGATATTTCAACACTCAGGGCAGCCTACGAAAGGCCAGAGATTTTCAAGATAAAAATTAACGGAAAACAGATCGAACCCATAGTAGGGAAATGGTTTATTGACAAGGATTTTGCTGTTTATGATATTTCAAAGTTTGTCAATATCGGAGTTAATACTCTCACCGTTGTTTCCAGACCAATGAATGTTCTGAGCGAGCTTGACAGGGGCTATATACTGGGAAATTTCAGTCTTCAACCGATCTCCCGCGGATTCAAGCTTACACCTGAGAAAAAGCTCGAGATCGGGGATTGGACAAAGCAAGGGATGCAGATGTATTCTGATAAAATTGCTTACGAGCACACTATGGACATATCAAAGAAAAACGCCAGTTATATCGTCGCTCTGCAGGAATGGAGAGGTTCGTGTGCGGAGGTTTACGTGAATGATGAGCTTGCAGGCATAATAGCTTTTGATCCGTTCGAACTGGATGTGACTAAATATCTCAAGGATGGTAAGAACAAGATAAGTGTCAATGTTGTAGGTACCCTGAGGAACCTTTTAGGCCCCCATCATGTGAAAGATGCTGTAGGACAAACCTGGCCTTCTATGTTCTTCGGGGTTGACACGGCAAAAGGCTGCACGCTTGCAGGCGATTCCTATGTCCTGATGCCTTACGGACTGATGAAGGATTTCAGACTGATAGCCAGATGAAAGGAGATGCGGATTGGGAGTGCTGAGAGATGGTTTGTTCGAAGATTGAAATAAGTAGCTGTAATGAAGATTGTTATAGGATGTGAGCTTGGTAAAAGAGTTTCAAATAAATACCAAACTTCAGAAAAAAAGGAAACAAAATGAAAATATTGTCTCTTGTAACTTGGTTGCTGCTAGTTGCAGCAATGACAATCCATGCTCAGCAAAACAATGATAAACGGGAATCGATCCACGATCGCGTCATCTTCATTGAACCGAAGCTCATCAGGGAAATTCCAAAGGCCCCACGGCTCTGCGATCAACTTCCTTTAAAGAAGCAGCGAATCAATGTGGGCGATTGTACATTGTATGTGGAAGAGGAAGGGAGCGGTACACCATTAGTGCTCATCAATGGTGGACCCGGAGGGACGCATCATGGTTTTCATCCATGGTTCGGAAGAGCGGCGAAATACGCGCGGGTCATCTACTACGATCAACGCGGCTGCGGACTTTCCGACTACACACCGGGAAAAGATGGTTATTCGGTCGAACAAGCAACCGACGATCTCGAGGCAATCAGAAAGTCATTGAATATCGACAAGTGGGTAGTCCTTGGCTATTCGTACGGCGGATTCCTTGCCCAGTATTATATGCTGCGTTATCCGGCAAGTGTGTCTGGCCTCGTTCTTCTGGGCGCTTCGCCCGGTCTCTGGACTTCAACGGGAGCTTCGCGCGAGGGGCAATTTCTTTCCGACCAGGAACGGAACCGGATTCGGGAAATCAACAAAGAATTGAACGAACTGATCGGTGCCGATAAGATCACCCGGGAAGAATATATGAAGCTCCTCGTCTACAATAATCACCTGAATGGAGATTGGAAACGGCAGCAATACTACAAGCCATCGATCGAGAAGTTTGCCCAGATTGCACTGTACGAGTGGGTCCACGACAACAACTTCAACGACATCATGAATCAAAGTGCCAGCAGGATCGACCTCACAGGAGCATTTGCAGCGAATCCAATCCCCACGCTGATCCTGGAAGGAAAATGGGATTTAACCTGGTCCGAGCAGAAAAAAGATATCCTGAAAGCCAACCACCCGCGGAGCCGGATGGTGGTGTTTGAGAATGCAGCCCATGGTATCTATGATGAAGAGATAGAAAAATTTTTCTTCGTGCTCCATGACTTTGTCACAACGCTCTCCCGTATCGATCAAAAAGATCTTGAAGTGTTCAGAGGGAAGATTGCAGCATGGGAAGAAGTGCTTCGTTCCCGCCCTAATTACAAAATCCGATTGGTAGGCTGGGGGATCGTCTCCAGTAAAAAGCTTATTGAAGAATACCAGCGTGAAGACCTGGAACAGTTCGCTGAACCGTCGCAATATCTCCGCATAGGATTTGCACACTATGACATGAAGCAATATGGCGAAGCGTTGTTCATTTTCGAACGATTTAAAAAGAAATTTGGATCGGACACTACCACTGGTAGTATAGCACTCATCTGGCAAGGACATATGCTCGATCTCTTAGGGGAGAGAGAAGAAGCAATGGCAAGATATAAGATTGTAGCCGATTTGAATTCTAAGTATCGAGTACAACACGCTCAGTATAATCTTTCATACGAGTTAAGCCCCTATGCAAAAGAACGTATCGAGACGCCCTTCAAACGAAGAGAGAACCAAATAATCGATTGATGCCTATATAAGAAACTCTTTGAGATCATAGAAAAACATTAATTCTACATTATATACTATGGTTTTGATTTTATATCAAAATCTTCCTACCTTCTCAAATCATTTCCAAGGGAATAAAGAATACGGAGAAGAAGGAGAAATTTCATGCGGTACGGATATTTTGACGATGAGCGACGGGAATATGTCATTGAGCGGCCGGATGTCCCGGTATCATGGACGAACTACATCGGCGTAAAGGACATGTGCACCGTCATCTCGCACAACGCGGGGGGTTATTCTTTCTATAAATCCCCCGAACACCACCGCATAACACGGTTCAGACCGAACGGCGTTCCCCTCGACCGCCCCGGACATTACGTTTACATACGGGACGATGAGACCGGGGAATACTGGTCCGTCTCATGGCAGCCTGTTGGTAAAGATTTTAAGGAAGCACACTATGAATGCCGCCATGGACTCTCATATTCAAAATTCCGCTGCAACTATCAGGGTATCGAAGCCGAACAAATTCTCTTCATCCCCGTCTCGGATGACGTCGAGTTGTGGGATGTGAAGATTCTCAATAAGAGCGGCAGGCTGCGAAAACTGTCAGTCTTCACCTATTGCGAGTTCTCTTACCATCACACCGAGATCGACAATCAGAATCTGCAGATGTCGCTGTATGCCAGCGGCTCGAGCTATGCAGACGGCATCATTGAGTACGATTTCTTTTATGAACCCTGGACATTCCATTACTTTACAGCGAACGTCGAGCCCGATTCCTTCGATTGCCTGCGCGATGAATTTCTGGGAAATTACCGGACAGAAACCGATCCGATCGCTGTTGAAAAAGGAGTGTGTTCGGGATCGTCGGAACTCGGTGGCAATCACTGCGGCTCGCTGCATAAGCGTCTGATGCTGGATGCCGGAGCAGAAACACGTCTCGTTTTTATGCTTGGTGTTGGTGATCGGGCTGCGGGAAAGAAGATTCGCGAAAAATATTCCAATCTGAAGAATGTTGATAAAGCTTTCGCAGACCTGCGTGACTACTGGCAGAAGAAGCTCGATGTGTTCCAGTGCAAGACACCCAACCAGGGACTTGATACCATGATCAACACCTGGACACTGCTCCAGGCGGAGACGTGCGTCGTCTGGTCGCGGTTCGCTTCGTTCATCGAAGTCGGCGGGCGAACCGGCCTTGGGTACAGAGACACATCGCAGGATGTCATGGCAGTGCCGCACACGAATCCCGACAAATGCCGCGAGCGGATAGAGGAACTGCTGCACGGGCAGGTCAGTAAAGGATATGGGCTGCATCTTTTCGATCCGGAGGTTTTCAAACCGCAGGAACAAAAGCTCCCCGGTGTGAAACTTCCGACCGTGGTTCCCACGCCAAGCGCGGCAGAAATCATTCACGGAATGGAGGACGTCTGTTCCGACGATGCGCTATGGATCGTGGCTTCGGTCTGTGAATATGTACAGGAAACCGGCAATGTGGCATTCTTTGACATGGTCATTCCATTTGCCGACAAGGGGGAGGCGAGTGTCTACGAACACCTCAAGCGGTCGCTCGATTTTTCAGCAGAACAGATCGGGGATAATGGGATTTGCCTTGGACTGCGTGCCGACTGGAATGATTGCCTGAACCTCGGCGGTGGACAAAGCGCGATGGCATCGTTCATGCATTACTGGGCCCTCCGCTATTTTATTGAGGCTGCGCAGTACCTCGGGCGTGAGCAAGATGTAAAGAAATACACCGGGATGGCCGACGTCGTTCGTGAATCCTGTGAGCGGGAATTGTGGGATGGTGAGTGGTACGCGCGAGGCGTTACGCGCGCCGGGATCAAAATAGGAGTGAAAGCAAACGATGAAGGGAAAATATTCCTTGAGAGCAACAGCTGGGCTGCTTACTCTGGAGCTGCCGCACCGGAGCGGGCCCGCAGCGCCCTTGAGGCCATACACAAATATTTAGCCTCCCCCTACGGCATACATCTTAATTGGCCCTCCTATACAAAGCCGAATGATGATATCGGGTATGTGACGCGTGTTTACCGCGGCATCAAGGAAAACGGGGCAATCTTCAGTCACCCGAATCCATGGGCGATGATCGCCGAATGCAAACTCGGACGCGGTGACCTTGCGATGAAATTGTTCAATGCCCTCCTGCCCTGTAATCAGAACGACATGATTGAGATCCGGGAAGCTGAGCCTTATTCGTATTGCCAGTTCATTATAGGGAGGGATCACACTGCCTACGGAAGGGCGCGTCATCCATGGCTGACAGGGAGCGGCGGATGGAACTACACTGCCGCCACGAAATGGATCCTCGGGATCCGTCCGGCATACAAAGGACTGCTCATCGATCCATGCATCCCGAAAGATTGGAAGGAATTTGAAGTTAAACGAAAGTGGCGGGGCGCGGCGTTCAGGATCATCGTTGAGAATCCGCATGGGGTTGAAAAGGGAGTGAAATCGATCACACTCAACGGCGCGCCTGTATCCGGTCTCATTCCCGTGCAACCGCGCGGCTCGAATAACGTTGTCGTTGCTGTGATGGGCTGAGATGGCCATCTTTTCGACCAACAGCATCCTGAGACAGGTGGGGGAGAACGTGACTTTAAATAATATTGCAACAAATTCTTTTTTATCACAACATCAATCACTATTTCTTGCAAGGAGATCTCTCACATGAGGATCATCATCCAACCGACCGCAGAAGCGATGAGCAAGTGGGCGGCAACATACATTGCCAATAAGATCAATAAATTCAAAAACAGCAATAAAAAACCTTTCGTCCTCGGGCTGCCGACGGGAAGCACCCCCATCGGCACATATCGGCAACTCGTGCAATTCTACAAACAGGGGAAGGTCTCGTTCAAGGATGTTATCACATTTAACATGGATGAATACATCGGTCTTCCCGAGTCCCATCCCGAGAGCTATCACTACTTCATGCGGCATCACCTGTTCCAATACATCGATATCCCGGCTGGGAATGTCAACATCCTCAACGGGCAAGCCACCGACCTCGAACAAGAATGTATACTGTATGAAGAAAGAATCAGATCCCTAGGTGGGATCCATCTGTTCATGGGCGGGATCGGAGCGGACGGCCATTTAGCGTTCAACGAACCAGGTTCATCGCTCACGTCTCGGACACGTATCAAGACGCTGACTTACGACACGATAAAGGCAAACTCACGTTTCTTTGAGAACGATATCAATAACGTTCCCAAGACCGCACTCACGGTCGGCGTCGGCACCATCATGGACGCGGAGGAGGTGATGATCCTTATAAGCGGTTACAGCAAAGCGCGGGCATTGAGGCAGTGCGTGGAAGAAGGTGTCAATCACTTCTGGACAGTCTCGATGCTTCAACTTCATAAACACGGCATCATTGTGTGCGACGATGACGCGACAATGGAACTCCGGGTCAGCACAGTGCGATACTTCAAAGATATCGAAAGAGAAAACTTAAATATGGAACTTTAATAGACAAATACAGATCAGATTTCTTGATTAATTTTTTTATTTTTTGAATAGGACCTTAACTATCAGAAGACATAACACAATCAAAGGGAACACTTTATGACAAAAATGAATCCTGTGGTACATTTTGAAATGCCGTACGAAAACCATGAACGGCTATTGAAGTTCTACACGCAGGCATTTGGGTGGCAAATGCAGAAGCTCGGAAAAGATATGGGTGATTACGTTACTGCAGCTACCACGGAAACCGATGAGAACAGAATGGTAAAGAAGCCAGGCGCTATCAACGGTGGTTTCTTTCCAAAAACGGATAATAGATCTGTTCTTTATCCGTCCGTTGTTATTGCGGTGGATGATATAAAGGAAGCGGTGAAGAAAATTACCAATGCGGGTGGAAAAGTTCTCGGCGAAACAGTGCATATCCCCGGTATCGGGCATTATGTTTCATTTTTTGATACAGAGGGTAATCGCGTAAGCATTTTACAACCAATTATGAGATAAAAAATGATATAAAAAATCACCTCAGATCTGCATTTCTATCGCTAAATCAGCCGGTGGTAGTAGGTTCTGTTCGTTCTCGTACGCGATTATTTCCATGGTGCACCTTTTATACGGTTCGTCAACTAACCTTTACAAGCTGTTTGCCGAGGTTCTCTCCTGCAAACATTCCGATGAAAGCTCTCGGAGTATTTTCCAGTCCCTCAACTACGTTTTCGGTATACTTCAGTTTCTTTTCCTTTAACCAATCCGCCAATTGACGTATCCCCTCGTCGAACCGATCTTCGTAATTATGTACCAGGAAGCCTTTCATGAGGGCGCTAAAAGTTATTAAGCGAAGCTCGATTCGCGGACCAGTTGGAATGTGTGTTTCGTTGTATAAGGAAATTTGTCCACACAAGGGAATGCGGGCATTATTGTTTATCAAAGAAAGGACTGCGTCCGAGATAACACCGCCGACATTATCAAAGTAAATGTCAACACCATTCGGACAAACTTCCTTTAATGCTTTTCTCAGATTAGGAGCAGTTCTATAATTGATTGCAGTATCGAATCCCAGTTCATCAATCAAATACTTTATTTTCTTATCAGATCCGGCAATACCGACAACACGACAGCTATATATCTTGGCGATCTGCCCCACAATCGTTCCTACCGCGCCGGCCGCGCCAGAGACAACAACTGTTTCATTTTGCTTTGGCTTCCCTATATCCAACAATCCGAAATATGCGGTAAGCCCGGGCATTCCCAGCACCCCTAGCGCTGTACTAATTGGAGCAATTTTAGGATTTATCTTCCGCACATCTTCCTCGCCGGCTATAGAGTAATCCTGCCAACCAAGATTTCCGACTACAATATCCCCCTTAACAAAGTAATTTGACTTTGACTCAATGACCTCTCCGACAATTCCTCCGTTCAGAACTGCGTTAAGCTGAAAAGGAGCAACATAGGATCTTCGATCATTCATCCTGCCTCTCATATAAGGATCAACGGAGAGAAATTTTGTCCGCAGCAATACCTGTCCGTTCATTGGCTGAGGTATCGCGGATGTAACCAACTTGAAACAACTCTCATCCGGTATCCCGATTGGCCTCTTGATAAAAAGGATTTGTCTGTTGATTTGTTGTTGCATTGCATCTCCATCTTTCCAAATAAATTAGAATGTTTGATGATATCATTGAGAGTGGATTGGATAGTCTGTATATCCCTTTTCACCCGGAGAATAAAATGTACTCATATCAAGTTCTTTTGACAGTGACCAGCCGTTAACGAATCGTTCAACGATGTCAGGATTATTAATAAACGGTCTGCCGATTGCGATAAGATCCGCCAATCCGCCTTGTAATTCGTTCTCAGCACGTTCTTTTGTGTATCCACCACAAAGAATAATTGTGCCTTGAAATTGCTTGCGAATAGCTTGCTTGATTTCGATAGGCACTTCCGGGGCACCAATGCTGCTGTGGTCTACTATATGGATATACAGTATCTTCATATGATTAAGCTGTTCCGAAAGATATCTGTATGTTTTATCTATTTCAGGATAGTGAGGCATATCGCTTGCTACACCGTACGGAGATAAGCGTATACCGATCCTCTCCTTTCCAATTGCTTTAACTGCATTTCCTATTACTTCTAACAGGAAACGGCAGCGGTTTTCAATGCTGCCACCGTAGATATCATTTCTTCTATTACTAACGGGGGACAAAAATTGCTCTAAGAGGTATCCATTTGCACCATGCAGTTCAATACCATCAAAATTTGCATTTATCGCATTTACAGCAGCCGTACTGTATTCTTGTCTGGTATGTTGAATTTCATCAAGACTCATTGCTGTTGGGACTGGATAATCCTGCAATCCCAGGGCATCGGTCCACATTTGTCCGGCGGGTTTAACGGCAGACGGTGCAATAATTACAGCATCTTCCGGCATGTTCGCATGATGACTAATGCGTCCGGTATGCATGAGCTGAACAAATATTTTTCCACTCTTGGTATGCACGGCGTTTGTGATTTTCTTCCAGCCTTCCACCTGTACTCCGCTAAAGATCCCAGGGATACGGCTATAACCGAGACCGTTTGGCGAAGGAGACGTCCCTTCAGTAATGATGAGTCCGGCAGCTGCACGTTGTCCATAGTATTGAGCCATTAATTCGTTTGGGATATTACCAGTGGCACGAGAGCGTGTCATAGGAGCCATAGCGATTCGATTATTCAGATCGATCGTACCCAGCTTATACGGATTCAATAATCCGACGTTTTTCATTTTACATTTCCCTGATGAACATTATATACGTCACGTTTCCTCCCAATAATTGGTTTATTATAAATATTTATTCTTAAATTTTTCAAGTAAGGTATGAAGCTCTTTATGTTTACCTTCTCCAATTACATTCTTTTCAAGATTTTCAAAATTATTTAATAATTCTTTTTGTTTTGATGCTGACAACTTGTTGTCACTCATCGGAAATAATATTGTGTCTTCTTTTTTAATATGATTTCTAAGAAGACTAACGTAAGATGAAGATGCACCAACAAATGTATTTTTATTGATTATTTTATTTAATATAGATTTTTGCATTTGTTTAATGAATTCACGCCCTTGTTTATGCTGAGCAAGCATTACTCCAATAGGACCATTTTCATTTTTAATACCAACTTCTTCGAGGGCAGGAAATAAAAAATCTTCTTCTTTTCCATGATGACATTTGTCGGCAAATACTTTTAGGAATTCTATTATCTCCTCAATGTCTTCGCAGTCGATTTCCTTATCGTTTTGGACTCTCTCGTGCATTTTTTCTAGCACATTTAATGCGATAAGGATTGCTTTATGTTCTTGAATTAAATCTTGGCTTGCTGTTTCCATAATATTATCTTTTCCTTTGTCTGCCTGCATGGCAAACCTCTAATGCACCAGGCTTAGATGCCACGGCGATGGTATAGCGAGAAGCATAAGAATTGCCCCGAGCAATGCCATATTCTTCGTAAAATTAACCTTATCAGCCATCCTCATTTGGTGATCATCGAGCTTCCAGAAATTATGCATCATGAGAGTTACTGGGACCAGGAAGGCAACCAGTAGGATAATACCAACAGAGGTGTAGATGCCAAACATGATACTTAGGCCCCCAAGCAAGAGCGTAAGTCCGGCCATGCCCTGTGCAATTGCGGGGTATGGCACGCCCTTTATTTTGGCATATTGAGTCAAATAAGGAGTAATCGGATTTTCTTCATTGAATGAATTTGTGTTCTCAGTGCATATTCCGGCAGTTACGATTTTAGAAAAGATAAGAAATCCGATTAATTTATGCAATTTAAAGATAAATCCGCGGGAAGCGCGAAAGGTTATTATAGAATAACCTCGCTGAAGGTATTGAACAGGTTGGGTGAACTTGGGAAAGAACAAGCCGGTTTTAATCCTTTTATAATCAGTAATATCAGCAGCTTGACTTTAATCACTAAATTTTTCTCACCCAATTTGGACCCAAAATGGGGCGCAGAGCCTTACCCGGCACACCGCAGGTAAACACTCCGGCATCGCGGAGAGAAATTTAATATTTGAATAGGATATTAACACATTGACATTTTAACAAATAATTTGTATGGTACTAAAGATCCTATTCGTTATTAAAGCTTATACTTCTTTATCGAGATATTGTTTTTCCTTTAACCTGATGTGAGCGAATATATAATTCAAGCATTATTGTTTTAATAAATGAAGACTGCTATTGAATCTAGTGATAGGTAAGTTGATCCACATACTGTTTCCTGCGCCAGTTCTCCATGCACTTTGCGGATTTTTTTTGTTCACCTATTCATCAGCCATGGCCGTGACTTGGAATGGCGATGTAGATCGTATGCAGGACCAACCATCTTATCCTCCGGCGACGAAGGGAAGTGTTATTACTTCAAAAACCTTAGACCAAGAAATAAGTAAACCCAAAGTCGTAATACGTCCCCGGGTTTCCAGGCACAAATTGTTCCAGCCTTCTACTGCAGATGATGTATCGGTTGACCAGACAGGACAATTACCGGAACGTGTCTGGTATAGAACAGCTGACAATCAAAGATCATTACCACAGCTTGGTGACAATATGTCTGTAGGTCGACCTGAGTTGATCACAGCAACACAATCTCTCAAACGAAATATAGCTATTGGCAGGCCACCCGACGTAGCCTCCTTGCTCCATAATCTGAAGGGAATATCTTCTTTGGATACCACCGTTCCCGTCTGGAGCCGGGAATATTATAATGAGATTCCATCAGGTGACTTTCTCTACGGCTTTGTCACAGACGACAGCGGCAACAGTTATGTGACAGGAGCATCGAACAGGTATTCCGATGATATCCTCACTGCGAAGTATTCTGCCGCCGGAACGCTTGTCTGGGCAAGATATTATGATGGCCCTGACGGGGGGTTAGATTCTGAGGAAGACATTGCAATAGACCAGTATCGCAACGTCTTCGTCGCAGGCTGGGGGTGGAACGCAGTAACTGCCGCCAACGATGTGGTCTTGATTAAATACGATGCCAACGGCAATGAGCAATGGGTTGCGCGCTATCATGGTCCCCGATATTCAGGCGCACACTCAGTTCAGGTAGATGCGTCTGGTTCCATCTATGTTGCGGGAGGGAGTCAAAGTGCCACCGACGGGTATTCGGAATTTCTCCTGCTTAAATACAATGCCGCGGGATCGCTCCTCTGGGAACGGCGAATCGGTCAGGCAGGTGTCTGGATAGAGGGGTATGACATCAATATTGCATCCACTGGGAATGTGATCGTCGGCGGATATAGGTCGAGTATGATTAATGAAATGCTTCTTGTTGCGTGCTCGCCGCAGGGGAATGTACTTTGGACCTCTACGACACCGGGGGTATTAAATACCGTTAATCTTGATCATCAAGGTCGGATCTTAATGACCGGATACTCGAATGGTCTGGCTGATTGTCTCACGATTGCCGATGATGCATCGGGACAGGAGTTGTGGAGAGATCAATATGATGGTTACGGTTTTAATGACTATGGATATGATCTCTGTATTGATGGATACGATAACGTATATGTCGCCGGTGGATCTTTTTTAACCCTGAACCAGATGGATTGCCTTACGATAAAATATAATGGGGCTGGTGTACGCCAATGGGTTGCCCGTGAAAATGGACCAGATACCGCTTCAAATTATGGGAGATCCATCGTCGTAGATCGTGAAGGACGAGTATCCGTGCTAGGGAATAAGAGAAGGCAGACTACCGACCTGCTACTCATTCAATACGATTCGACGGGATCCAGACTCCGCTCGACGACCTATGACGGATCGGGGATGTCAGACGATGAGGCGTTCAAAATTATTTCAGATGCTGGCGGAAACCTTCGTTTTGCAGGAACAAGCTACGGAAACGCCACATATTTCGATTACATTCTGGTCAAAGTGAATCCCGATGCAGCTGAGGAGTGGCGTGCCTCTTATTCGGGACATGGTATATATGCCGAACCACTTGCCGTGGCTGTGGATACCGATCGTAACGTGTATGTTACCGGGGATGTCATTGATGAGACAACGACACACCGCTGTTTACTGCTGAAGTATGATGCCGCGGGAAACTTGGTGTGGATTCGTCGGGTCAACGGCAATCCAGGGGATTATTCTTACGGGCGATCGATCGCAGTGAGCCGTACCGGAGATGTCTTCGTAGCCGGAGAAATCTACCACCCCTCCTCTCAAAATGATTTTCTCATCCTGAAATACGATCCTGATGGGAATGAGCTCTGGAGCAGGGAAGTTGAATATGCGGCGATAGATGTTGCCCACAAGGTTGCAATCGATGACAGTGATAATGTGATCGTTACGGGAGCAAGCCGTATCCCTCCTGGCGATCCATTTTGCGTGACAATGAAGTTTACAGGCACAGGTGAATTCCAGTGGCTCAGGGACTACACTACAATCAACTTGACTAGGGGATTTGATATATTGATTGACCGTTCAGGAAATTACACTGTTCTCATGCTTTCGGGGAACTATGATCTCGTAAAGTACACACCAACCGGGGATATCCTCTGGGATTTCGTATATGGAGGAGCGGGATATGGTGCAAATGCAAAGGACGGCACGATAGACCATGACGGTAACATCTATATTACAGGAGTGACACGGGGACCCGACGGTAATCTTACTTTCTGTACTGTAAAAGTGACAAGCGATGGCGTACTAGCCTGGGATCGGAGATATATCGGGGTGGGAAATCCCTACGGCGCTGAGGGCGATGCGATCGTAATCGATACTACGAGGCGCTCGCTCTATGTTACAGGTTATTCCCCCTTTCCAGAGAATGATTTCTCGGCTGTCACGATAAAATACGATTTAGAAGGTAATGAACGATGGATTGTCCGACATCCGGATCCAACTTCCGGCGCTTCGCTAGGAGCCTTTGCAGCGGTGGACTCGGCTGGTAACCTCTTTGTCGTAGGCGACGGTTTCAATAGTAGCACAGGATGGGACTATCTCGTTCTGAAATATGACACCGCCGGAATTCCCCGGATGGAGAACTGGTTAGGGAGGAAGGTTAACATCCCGGAGCACAGCCGGGGAATCGCGGTCGCTGGCGGCGATCTCTATGTGGCAGGATTGGCAGGGACCGCCGTATATTCCCGGGCTTTAGATGTGATAAAATTTTCCGGCGGAATTGTGCTGCCTTTGATGTCACCCAGGACGGTACAATTCGACACGATGGACATCGGCTGTTCAAGCGCGCTGAGCCTTACCGTGAAGAACCTCGGCAATACACGCCTTGATGTCCTCGATGTGTCCTCAACAATGAAAGGTGTAGCGATTACCCCACGTGCAGCAAATATAACCCCCGGGAATGAGCAAGAGTTTCGAGTGTCGTGCACTCCAGAAATAACTGGTGCCTACAATGGAAATATTGTGTTTATCTATGGTGGAAACTTACCAAGGGATAGCGCTGCGTTTTCCGGGTATTGCCGCAAAACAGATCTCACAATGATTCTTCCACTCAGGCATGGGTGGAATATTGTGTCCTCCCCACTCCGAACCCGTTGTCCCATTAGTTGGGGAACGACACTCTTCACGTATGATCCGCTTGAGGGTTATTATGTTGATAGCGATACTTTGAGTGATGTCAGCGGGGCATGGTTAAAGTCGGAACAAACATCGGTGATTGTATACGGGTACCAAAAATCTCTTGATACGATTCAGGTTTACACCGGCTGGAACCTCATCGGTTCAATCTCAGAGCCGGTCGCTGTCTCTTCACTTATGGCTTTTCCGCTCCCTATGGAGACGAGTCCCGTGTGGGGTTATGAGGCTTCATATTTTGCAACTGATACAATTTATCCAGGGAGAGGGTACTGGATCAAAGTAGATCACGACGGGAACCTTGTGCTTTCATCTACTTCACCGGAAGGCGATAGAATGCAGATGAAGCTAGGAGTCATATCGGAAATGCCGCCACCTCCTCCAGATGAGCATATTTCAGTCGTCCAAGATATACCAAAAAAATATGTACTTGAGCAGGCATATCCAAATCCGTTTAATCCAAACACTAACATAAGATACGAAATACCTAAAGGGTCATTAGTAGTTTTGAAAGTATATAACATACTTGGGCAAGAGATAAAGACTTTGGTAGATGAATATCAAGAGGCTGGGTATAAAGAAGTCGACTTTGACGCTACAGCGTTACCGAGCGGTTTATATTTTTATCGATTTCAAGCAGGAAAATATACTGACATAAAGAAAATGCTGTTAATGAGGTGAGCATGTATTAGGCTGAAAGTTAAAATATTATTTAAAATATTAGGTGTGCATCGGGTTCTGGACGTCTCATATGGTTTCACCGCCAGGTAAACACCTTTTTATTTTGGTAATGTAGATATTGAAATAAAAAAAGATGTAAGAACCACCTTTCACGCTGTAGGTTCATATCGGGGTACGAAAAAAAATAGGCCGATCCAATTCAGAATCGGCCTCTCAAGTAGCGGCTTGCCCGCCTTATGTTTGGTGGGTTTATCCGCTGATTCATCCGCCGGAGACGCGGTTGGGGTTTTACCCGCCGACCTGCCCGCCGATTTACCCGCCAAAGCGAAGCGTAGGCGGGAGTGAAACGAAGGCGGGAGTTCCCTCTTCTGGAGCGCAGGCGGACACACCACGCAGCGTACGGAAAGATTCCAATTAAACATGCACTACCAGAGGCCAAGAGAATAATGAATTCTACTCTATATATCACCATTCCTTCGCTAATTCGCATTATCGAACCTGGTAGTGAGGAATTTAACATTCAAAAGAAGCGAAGATTTCCGAATGGATATTCTGAAGATCTGATTATGCCGATCGGTCAAATTAGCGAAATATTCATCAATTAGTATAAAGCTCCTACTTTGTATCCTTAATTCTTCCAGCCAGATAGACTAGCGATAATTCACCAATATCCGCTTTATTGCGCCTTCCTTTAAATTTTTTCCCAAAACCTCTAAAATCCGCTATTTACAATGGAAAATGTCCGATATACGCGACAATATGAAAATAATACTTGACAAAATGTAAAGTATTCTTTACATTATTGTAAATTCATAAGTAATTATTTAGAGTAAAAGTGTCGTGAACATACTTCTTGTTTTACCGGCGAGTAAACAGTTTCGGGTCGAGAGTCCAACCGCAAAAGTGCCGCGCCGCAAATATCTCCGATTTAGTCTGCTTCCGCTCACAATAGTTGCAGCACTTACACCCCAGGAATTTGATGTTACTATCATCGATGAAAACGTGGAGTATCTTGACCTAACTCGATCTTTTGATTTGGTTGGCATTACATTCATGACGGCTTTGGCTCCTCGTGCGTATGCTATTGCGTCGGCGTTTCGTCAGCAGGGAATTCCAGTAATAGCCGGCGGGTATCACCCAACATTGTGTCCTGATGAAGTTGCTGAACATTTCGATGCGGTCGTTGTTGGAGAAGCTGAATCACATTGGAAAACAGTCCTTGCCGATTGGCAAATGGGCTCGCTGAAAAAAATCTACACGACTGACAAGCTGTGCCATCCGAAAGAAATCCCAATACCGCGGCGTGAACTAACCAATCGTATTGCGAAAGAGTACGTAACCGTAAATGCAGTCCAAACGGGACGCGGTTGCCGGAACACGTGCCGCTATTGTTCCATCACCGCATTCCATCGCAACTCGCATCGTAGCAGACCATTGGATAATGTTCTGGACGAACTCGAGCAGCTTCCAAGAAATATTATGTTCATCGATGACAATATTATTACGAATCGTGTATATGCCCGTGAGCTGTTTAAACGAATGATTCCTCTGCGTAAACGTTGGGTAGGTCAAAGTTCTATAGACTTAGCAGACGATCCGGAGCTGTTGGCGCTGGCGAAAATGGCGGGCTGCATCGGATTATTTATCGGTATCGAATCTTTAGACGAACAGAATATGGGTCAGTTTGATAAATCTTTCAACAAACCGAAAAATTATAAAAAGCAATTGTCGCTCATTCATCGAACAGGAATTCTTGTGTTTGCGAGCATGATGGTCGGTGGTGAAAATGACACGGTACAGAGCTTTCAAAACATATGGAAATTCCTACAACACATTAATGCGGATGGTCTCCAATTAAACATCATGACGCCGCTTCCCGGTACACCTCTATTCAAACAGTTTCACGATGCCGGCAGGATTTGGGATTATGATTGGAGCAACTACGATTTCAGACATGTAGTGATTGAGCCAAAGTTGATGTCGCGTGGAGAACTACAACGAGGTGCAGATTGGCTTTATCTACAATTTTACCGATTCGATCGGATTTGCCTGCGTGCTGTGAAAACGCTATTGCAGCACGGATGGCTTACCGCATTTATCGTGTTTCGTTTGGGATTTACATATCGATATGATAATCGACATGAAAAACTTGCAAAAAGACTTTATAGCCGGGAAGAATTACATGGTGGTGTATCCATTCAAGCAGAGAATTTAATCAACTATCAAAAAGCCTAAACATGAAAACGAATTTGCGAAAATACCGCTTTGAGCGTGGAGATTTAAGTCAGCAGGAACTCGCTGCTATGATAAAAGTCTCGCGTCAAACGATTGTAGCCATTGAGCGGGGTGATTACAATCTCTCGGTGAGGCTTGCGCTGCTACTCGCTCATAAACTTGAAACAACCGTAGAAGAGCTTTTTCAACTTGAGGAGAAAGACTATGTTTAAAAGAGATAGAATATTTTATATCGCCTGCGGGCTAACTGTTATCGGGATATTTCTTGCGATTATTGGTAAAGAGCTCGGTCTCTTATTTTTCGTTGGTGCGTATCTTTTACGCCCATCTCTGCACGAATTCGGTCTTGCTAGGCAGTATGCTGACGAACGGCAGTTGATGATCCATTCTCGATCGGGTAATATCGCGTTCATAGTCACTATGCTGGCTCTTGTGGGGTATGCCCTATTGCGCGTTGCTCAGGGGAAAACCGCCGAGGAATTGTATGAAATTATTTTTATTGGTCTGTCTGCCAGGGCGTTGACTGGTTTGGCGATGGGTGGAGATTACCGCAAAGCAGGTGTAATCATTATCAGTGCAGTCGGCGTATTCTCTGCAATCTTCATTAGCCTTGAAGGTGGATTCTCATTAGTTTCGCTGGCAGGGGTAGGTCTTGGGTTACTCATCATCGGTGTTGGGCAGATCGCTAGAAAAGTACCACGAGTCATCGCTATTTTGTTATCGGTGATTGTGGTGGGAGTTATCTATTTCGGGAGGCTCTATGAGTTTCAAAGAATCCAGACTGCATTGTGGTTGTTTTTCGTCGTACCATTGGCAACATCTTCACTTTGTCTGTTCCTAGGGAGTGGAAAAAAGGAGGATGCGGTCTCAGGGAAAACAAGATCGGTGACATTTGGATCGCTGGGTGTGGGTGTAGCGCTTGTGTTTACGTTATTGATTCTTTTCGGAGGTAAGGAAGAGCCCCTTGGTGAGGCGAGAGTGTTGACAGAGGGCGAGGTAAAAGAGATTCAGGGAATTCCGTGTGAGGGTATGGTTACATATTACCAGGACGGAAAGCTTGAGTCGTGTATTCTCGCACGGGATGATACATTGTCCGGTCAGGTAATTCCTGCAGGGAGCGGTATTACACTGACTCCGGAGGGAGTATTAGATCGCTGTTCACTTCCGAGGGATACATATATACAAGGTCATTTATGTAAGGGTGAAGGTCCACGCAGTTGGAATACCTGCTTTTATCCTAATGGAAACCTGAAACTAATCTGGCTGGGGCAAGATGAAGTTATTCAGGGTATTCCATGTAAGGAAGCGAGTTTCATGGCAGATGTGTTCGGTGGTGGTGTTAGTGTGTTTTTCCATGAGAATGGTAAACTCAAACGATGCAAGTGTGCAAAGGACATTACAATTGAGGGCCGCACTTTTAAAAAAGGTGACATTATCAACTTCGATCAAGATGGACATTTGACTATACCTCACTAGTAATTATGTCTAGGGGGAAGTATGTTTTTGACAAAATATTTCAATCAACATAATTAACTTTTATGTCCAATAAATGAATAAAGGAAGGAGTTAATATGACCTCCGGAAAATTGTATTTGGTCATTCCAGCAATTTGTATGGCACTTTTTTGTATGGTGCTCATTGGGACTGAGAGAATGAACGCACAAATGACTCATAAAATTGGCACGTTTGATTCGAGGGCAGTTGCCATAGCATACTATAATTCGAAGAATTTTAAGAATACTATGGAATCAATAATGTCGGAAATGAAAACAGCGAAGGGAAAAGGTGATAAAAAAGCAATTGCAAAAATTGAACGAGAAAAATCGCTGCGGCAGGCAATGATGCATGAGCAGGGATTCGGTAAAGGTTCGATCAATAATATCATCGATA
>Ga0315277_10002692_pt1 | contig 24595 bp, 17 predicted proteins | sample YL17G05_15_MG_FD_203695 | JGI IMG/M metagenome (GOLD analysis project Ga0315277, IMG submission 203695) | Sediment microbial communities from Yellowstone Lake, YNP, Wyoming, USA - YL17G05_15 | ecosystem: Environmental > Aquatic > Freshwater > Lake > Sediment | place: USA: Wyoming | collected... | reverse complement strand
CAGGGGAATGCGCGTGTCGTAAAAGCGCCAGTACAGCCACCACCAGCCAGACATCTCACCAGCGAACGGCATGCGCAGGGCGATCGCCGTGCGCCCGTCGCACGTTGTGTGGATCCAACTGTTGAGATCGAATGTGTTAAGCACGAACCCGTCGGATAGATGCGATCCGGCGCCGGGGCCAACCCCTATGTAGCCGTCCCGAGTGACCGAGGAATATCGCGGGACGGCGCCGCGCTTGAAGCTCCACACTGAAACGCGCTCAAAGCCGTGTTCAGCGCACCACCTGCTAATGGCCCGGTAGTGCGCATGGCGCATGTGCAGATTTGGCATGCGCACCGCCGTCAGGCGCAGGTATTCACCGACCGGGGTGTAAGCAAAAGTGAAGAGTGGGTAGGTCGTGACTTGGTCCGCGCCGAGCTGCGCGGCTCGGGTTAAGTCGGCAGTCACGTCGGCGGCTGTCTGGCCCGGCAGGGCAAACATGATATCCGCATTGACCGAGGCAAAGTTGCTCCCCGCAAGCAACGCCAGGGCGCGCTCGGCGACGAGGGGCTTGTAGTCGCGTCCGAGCGCGGCCAGGTTCTCGGGTTGGAATGATTCCACGCCAAGTGATACGAGCGTAACACCCATATCATGTAGCCGCTGCACGGTCTCATCGTCGACGTCGGCGGGGTTTGTCTCGATGCAGATGTCGCCTGTCAGGCGGAACCGCTCACGCACACGCATCAGCACACGGGCGACGCTGTCCAGCGCCAGCGTCGGCGTGCCTCCGCCGATGTAGATACTCGTTATCTCGGCCGGCCCAACTGCATCGGCCCACCAGTCCAGCTCGGCGATTGCTGCCAGGGTGAAGGGTTCCACGAGTGACTCGCGATATTGGACCTTGGTGTAGGGACAATAGGGACAAAAGTGCCGACAGAAGGGCACGTGCAGATACAGCGATGTGCGCTCAATGTGCGGCGGGGTCCAGTCCAGCGAAGGCCGCTCGAAAGCCCAGCGTTGTTCGGGCCCCACAAGGTAGCGGCGAATGGAGCGCGTGATTAGGCGTGATAGCCGATAGCCCGGGCCGTTCACCAGTACCTCGTCATGCCGAGCAGCGCGCTCAGACGCAGGCGTTGAAACTCCGTGAGCTCGATGCAAGCCGCATAGCCGCAGTCCGGGCATACCTCGTCCGAGGCACGACAGCACACCGACTCGCCGTCAACGTCCACAACCCGCGCTATTGGCGGGCGCCTTGGCCAGTCGCCAGACTTGAGCGCCAGCAGACCGGCCCGTGAGTTGAGAATCGGCAGCCCGGCCCGGATGCACTCGAGGAGCCGGTTAATGATCGGCGCGCGCTCCTCGGCGGTTAGGAATAGCTCGTCGCGCCCGTAGTAAGGCGTATGGAAGTAGAACATGACACCCATGACGGGGAATTTCGTTTCATCCACCCACTCCAAGAACGGCTCGACGCCCTCCGCGGTGTTGCGGTCAATCACGTAGATGACGGCGACCTTGGGGTGCGAACCCGTGCGAACGGCGTGTTCGACCTGATGAAAGTGATTGCCGCGCCGCAATTCAAAGGTGCCAGGTAACCCATCCATACTGACCCAGATGAGATCGGCCGAGGCTTCGAGTCCCAGTAGGCCATTGGTGTAGACGTGCACATGGAAGAAACCAATCCGTTTCGCCTCGGTAACCGCGTCCTTGAGTGTGTGGTCTGTGTCGCGCCACAGCATGGGTTCCCCCCCGCTGAAGTACAGCTCGCGGAACCCGCGGCTCCACGCGTCCCGCATCGCGGTGACCAGTTGATTCCAGGTCATATCGGGACGGCCGGTATTGGACACGTGACAGCCGCGACAGGCAAGGTTGCAACGGTCCGTCACCGCCACGCCATAGATAAGCGGTTCCGGGCGTTGCAGCACCACAAAGCGCCACACGAACGCGGCGTAGAAACGGAGCCGACCCCATAGGGTTCTTCGAAACCCATGGCTATCTTCTCGCGCCTCGTCTTTGGGAAGGTATGGTGGTTTCCGTGCTCCAAGCATGGATGCTTCATTTGCCGCATTGGGCCCGTATCCCGCTGGTCTCTGATTTGAGTCCTGGGGACGTAATTCCTGCCATTCACAATTCGCCGGGATCATTTCTTTCGCGCTTCGGCCGATGCCAACATCGCCAGCAAGTTCAGACAGGGTTTTCGGCTGCCACGGGTTCACCGTTCTGATCCAGGAAGCTTGCCCCGACGTACCGCAACCCCGACCGGACTCGCGCCCGCTCCCCTTCGAGTGGTTGTTCCAATGCGGACCAGCTCGAGTGGGATTGTCGGCCAGCACTGGAAGTGAAGACCCGCCTGTGCCCCCTGAAGCCCGTCGACGGTGTTATTCGCTTCGGTGAGCCTATCCGACTGCCGCGGCGTCCCGTCCTAGATGCGCAGGCTAGGCTCAAGGCCTACGATGACGAGATCATGTGCCGCATCGCCGCCCTGCTGCCGACCGATCGGCGCGGCGCGTACGCCGATCATCCCCGTTTGAAAGAACTGCTTGCCTCTGGCTGACCGAAATCCGGGCCGCACGCGACGAGCGGCACATTACCCCCAGGCTAGGAAACCCAACGCCGAGGATCCCTTTCCAGCGTTCGCCGTCTGCACTCTGGCTGGGAGTGCGAGCGACGCCCGCGCTTTAGGTTCCCAGCGCCACGGCCATGACGTCGTAGTAGGTGCCGGCGCCGAAACCGTCGAATAGCACATGATCGCCGGGGTGGATCTTGGGCAACTGCCGCAGGAAGGCGATCATATTGGAGGCAGCGCTGACATTGCCGAACTCGCTCAACAGCCAGGGCATCGGGAAACGAATACCCACTTTGCCCAGCTGCTTGGCCATGAGCTGATTGATCTTGAAGTTGGCGTGGTGGACGATGGCCACGGTGATTGGCTTGTCCGGCGTCCCCAGCTTGCCCATCAACGCCTCATACTCTCGCATTACCTCGGATACCACCCGGACGCCATTGCGGACGAACAGCTTGACCATGCCCATCAGGCCGGCCATGACGACCGGGCTGCCATCCTCCGGCTCGTGCATGAGCCCGGCGACGCGCACTTGATCAGGGGCATCCTGGGAGACCTCCACCAGCGACTGCCCGGCATCCTTCGGCCTGGAGTACGGATAGAACATCCGCACTTCGAGCAGCCCCTCTTCATCGAAGACCTCGTCGCTCTTGCCTACCAGGAACCTCATCGTCTGGCCCGGGATGACACCGATGACACCGGCACCGTTGCCGAAGAGCTGCAGCGCGTTCTTGTCCCTCGCCCGCCTCGTGAACCGGCTGAGGCCCTCGATCCCTCCCACGAGGACCTTCTTGCCGCGCAGCGTTTCGGCGATGTTGACCTGCCCGGGCGAGGCCAGGTCCGGATTGAGCGCCAGGTGCAGCGCGCCCATCGAGCCGTCACATGCCTTGTGGACGCTGACCTTGAGGGCGTCGTCGGGGATTCCTGCGCGCCGAGCGATCTGGACCGCGTAGTCGTCGGCCACGGGGCCGCTCATGCCGATCAGCACGCCCTGCACTTCGGATGGCTCCCAGCCGTTGACGCGCGCCGCTTCGCGCAGCAGGCGCGAGCCGACCTCGAGCTCCAGCTCCAGATGCTCGGCCTCAGACAGGTCGGGGAGATGATGCCGGTGGAGGAACCCCAGCTCGGCGAGGTTCATCACTTCCTCGTCCTTCAACGACTCGCCCAGTCGGTGTTCGATGAAGGCGCGCAGGGCCATGTTGTTGTAGCTTGTACCCCACGTGCCGTATACACCCCCGATTCCCAGCGCGGGGCTGAAGATGCTTTCCGTCCCCAGCGGAATGCCCGGGCCGACCGGGAGGATCACCTGCTGAACCCCCGGCCGTTCGAAGAAAGACGGTGCCGGCGCCACAGCGGCTGTCGCTTCAATTGCACGAGTCATGCTTCTGCCCTCTCTGCTCTCCTAAAGGTACCGGAACCTATACAGTATCAACCCCATGTGCGGGCGCTCGCCTCTCGTTGACCGCTGCCCTGGCCGAAAACGTCATTCTCCCGATGGTAGGCCTTGATCGACCCTGAAATACGCTCCATGGGCGGGTCTCCTTGTCCATGGGGGGCCCTTTCTGCATATCTTCCCCTATCGACCTGTATATAAGATGCATCCACTCCGCTTTGGTATGGTTGGAACTGGCATCCCTTCACCTCACTCCACCGTCTCTCCGTTCGGCCTATCTGATCACCGCGCCGAGCTCACTCAGAGTGAACCCGACCTCATCGTGTCCCACCAGAATTGGATCCGCAGATGGGCCGTTTCTGATGGATGTGGTGATGAGCAGCCCCATCCGTAGCGAGGCGCGAGGCGAATTCCCCATTGACCTCTTGCCCCGATTGGGCCTTCCTCGGGCCCGATCTTGCCATCGAAGACATCCGGGCATGCGAGCATCGCGGAACGATAGGCAACCTCTCTTGTGCACAACTCGTCGTTGAGTCCACCGCTCCAGGAGCGTGACTCATAACCTGCTGATCCCAGGCATGAGTCTTGGTCGCGACAGTGCCTCCAACCACAGTCCACCGGGCTCGCGTCCCTTCGCCTGTGACAGTTATTGCCACGCCGATAGGCGAGGACGAGGTCTTCAGCAACCACAGCCCACTGAGGGGTCACCCTTCATCCCCAGAATGCAAGCTGGCACGGACCCATCCTTCGCGGTGCGGTCAGCGGATCTCGGCGAACTCGTACGCGCCGACGTCCATCGCCGCGCCCTGGGGCCGGAAGATGCCGCCGAAGTCAAAGGCCAGATCCGAACCCGCCCCGGTGTCGATCGCCGGGCTACTGACCGCGAGATGAAAATCAAGCCCTTCGGGGTCGGTGAGCAGCGGATCGGCGTCGATGTTGTTCGCCAGGAAGTCCGGGCCCGGGCCGTTGCCGAAGAAGAGATTGTTCGAGCCGCTAATCAGGGACGTGTCGCTGGTCGGGGCGATGTAGTTCTCTCCCGCCGGAGAGACGACGATGTTGTTGCTGAAGTGGACGATGAGCCCGGGCGAGGCGGGAGCACGGCTGAGGGCACCCCGGTCTTGGTTCTCGACCGGGACGCCGCTGGCACGCCCGCATGCATACAAGGTGTTGTTGAAGATCTCAACCCTCCCGGCACCTTCCGGTCGCCCTTCGCTCGGCACACCGCCGGAGACGTAGACGCAGGCGTAGTTGGCATCCTCGTCGCGCGGCGACGGACCGCGACCGACGTCGAAGATGATGTTGTTGAAGGCGCGCACCGGACCCTGGGATGGATCGACGGTGGCGAAGTTGATACCGTCGCAGGCTGTTCCGTGAATCAGGTTGTCATGCACGAGCAAGTCATATTGGTTGTGCCCCGTTGGGTCGTCTGGCCCGCCCCCCAGGAGCGGGGAGGAGTGAAACTGCAGGGCGCGGCACGTGTCGTTGTCGTGGATATCGTTCCAGGCGACTTCGACGTGGTTGGTGTCCGTGGAGAAGTAGACGGCATGGTAGGTCTTGGCGGGCCGCTGCGGGTCATCCTGCCCTATGTCGTGGACGTCGTTGCCGAGGAACGCGATGCCCGAAACCATCGTAGTGACAAAGCACGCCGTGAGCTCGGCATCCCCGATCGGGCAGGCAATGTCGTTGCCGATCAGTCGCCAGCGACTCGAACCACTGCCGCCGATCTCGATGGCCTGGTTGCGCGCCCGGAAGACAAGCTTGGCAATCACCCAATCATTCGCGACGACCCCTTCGACATTGGGCACTCGCAAGCCGAACTCCATCGTGGGATCAACCGTACCAATGATGGCTGTGGCGCCCGGGTAGGCGACGAGGGCCTTCGGGGCTCCGCGTTCGCCTCCGCTGTCAATCGCCAAGGCGGCACCAAAGTTGTCCTCGACGGTCTGTGAGACCCCGTCCATGAGGTAAGCGATGTCGCCGGCTTGCAGAACGCTCTTGGCGTAGGCAATGGTGGCGAACGGCCGCTCGAGGCTGCCGTCCGCCGCGTCTTCGCCGGCCGTGGATGCGAAGTAGATATTCCCAGGGCGGACGGTGAACGGCAGACCATTGCTGGCCTGCCCGCCGACGGTGACCACAAGTTCTCCTGATTCGGCGGCCGCTCCTAGCTGAACGACTATCATGTCGAGGCCACGCGCCGGGGCGTTGTTCTCGCCCCACTCGACGTAACGGGCGACTTGGCCGCCTCCGACGGTGACGGTTGATACGCCGCGCGTCATCCCGAATCCTTCCCCGTACAGCGTCACGAAGGCACCCTGGTCGCCTTCACCGCCGGAGTTCGGGCCCGACTCGAGATCGCTGAAGAAGAGGCGTGGGGCTCCCGGTTCGGCTGGAAAGGGCTGCCGAGTCGGGATCGCTTCGGCCTGGCCCGCCGGGCCACCGAGCGGAGCGGAGACAGTCGCCGGCGACAAGAGCGAGGGCGCTTCGGGGTTTCCCCCGACCAGCCTACCGACGTTACAGGACAGGGCGGCTGCTGACAAAAGCGGGACGAAGACGAACGCGTGTCGGTACCGAAGCTGGGCCAATCTCGAAGCCATACCAGTGATTCCGCCACTGCCTCGGCGGCCCGGCTGCTCAACGCCAACCGAGATAAGCGTAGATGTCCAGAAGCTGCTCATGATTCGCTCCTTCGATTCACGATGGCTCGCTGCCTATTCCGGCTAATTCGGCCGCCGCTTCCGATGGTATTCGCCCGCCCCTCAGCGGACTTCGCACCATCGTCGATGAGATCGTACCTTGGAAGCCGGAGACGTCTCGCGACGCACGCCGCTTGCGTTGCGATTCCCCTTCCAGTGTGATCCGGATGGCATTGTGCCCAGTCGGTCCAGAATGCCATCGGTAGGAGATGGGTGCGGGAGACCCAGATGCCAATCCGCGAAAGGCTGCCCCGTCCTCAATGGTTTGCACCCCGACCTCAGGGGTGCAGACAAGGCCCGGAGTCCCCCGAATGACCTCGGACGGGATTCTCGGCTAGCACAGGTGACGCTCCACGCTCGAGAGATGTGTCACCAGTCCGACGTGCCTATAGGGGACTTAGCCAGACATGATCTAGGGCGCATTGCCGCCTTTGATAGCGCCACCGAAAGGAGCTCCGCAAGAATGTAGAAAACGCATCCGGGAACCTCTCCAGCGGCTATCGCACTGCTGCGCTGACGCTGCCAAACAAGTCGGACGTCGCTGGATGAAACGGCTCCAACCCTGGTGCGTCCCTCCTTCAATTTCGGCTAGGGAGTGAGGTCCTGCCCCGCCATCGCCGGCCAGACATCCTCGTTGCCGTTGAACCAGGCACGCAACAGGACAATGCCAGCGGGCAGCCCATTCATGTTAATGAAGTAGCCTCCATCGGCTGCGGTCTGGGCTGATCCCAGCACCGCGCTGGCGACCTGAATGGGAACGGTGTAGCGCTTGCTCTCCCCGGAGTCATTCAGGAAGATGATGTCAAAATAGCCGCTGTTCTGCGTCGGGGGATCGACGCGGGCGCGAAAGATGAGGGTGAATGCCTTGCCGGGGGTCACCACAAACACATCGGAGTTCAGCCCGACGTCCTGGCCCGCGGCAGCCTCAATATGTAGCGCATGGCCTGCACCGCTCTCGCCGGGCCCCAGCTGCGCGTTGCCGACACCCCAGATCCCCCAGCCGTTGAGACCGCTGGCGAAAGTCCCGTTCGGGACCTGGTTGCTCGATTGCCCCTGCTCCAAGTAGTTCGCCTTTGCCAGAGCCAGCGTGGCCGGCCCAGAGCAGTTGCATTCGGTGTTGATCCGTAGGCCGACGTCGGCGGTGGTCGCGAATTGCGGTACTACACCGGTGACTTTGAAATCGGCGAAGACACCCTGCCCCCCAAGCGGCGTGATGGAGAGTTCGATCGGGGAGTTGGCCAGCGGGGTGCCGTCTACCAGGGTGAGGGAGCCACTGGCGACGCCCTCGGAGAGGTCCAGGGTAAGCGCGGACCGCGTGCGCAAGTAGCGGGTGATCAGCCAGGTGAAGGTGGCGGGCTGGTCCTCGGGCAGCAGGCTCATTGGATGAGGATTCCACGACTGGAACATGGCATGGTCGGGTTGGCCGCCGGCCACGACCTCATACTCGACAAAGCGCTGCTCGGCGCGGCCGACCCACTGCTCGTCGGATGTGTCGTCCAGGTCGCCGAGGTAATAGATGCCGAAGTCGATACCACGTGAGCGAACGTGTGACTCGATAGCTTTGGCGCGCTTTGCCCAATCGGGAACGTAGTAGGGGATGTCGAGATGGAGATACGCTAGCTCCTCTCCAGTGACTTCGCGATAGGCACTGACCCAGGCGGCAATGTCGTCCACGTTCAGGTTGCCGGTCTCGATGCTACCGACCTTCACGTTTGGAAAAACTTCGCGCACCGCGGCTATCGTGCGGGAGGCATCCTGGGCAATTTCCAATGGGGTCATACGGCAAGCGGGATCATAGTACGTGGCGGCATCGAAACCATGTTCCATCTCCATCGAGTACAACACGCCGCCGGCGTTCTTGATATTCTGAGCGATTCTGCGGTTGGAGGCCGGGCCCGAGAATCCTTCAATCGTGCCAGCATTGCATTGGCCGTGTTGGGTGAGGGGGCCGCACTCGTATGCAATGGCGATTCTGCGCCGCCTCAAGTCGTCGATGACTCGCTGAATCTGTTCGCGGCTAGCGGAGTCCAACCAGATCGGATACAGGACCATGACGCGCGTGGCCTCGGCGGCGCGCTCCCACGGCGCGCCCTCGGAGAAAAGCGAGAAGAAATCGTATCCGGTGCCGCCGGGGACGTTGGTTCTCCAATCGATCGGATCGAGCGGGCCGAACCAGATCTGTGGCCGGATGGACATATCCTTCATCGGCCAACTTTGCGACGACCCCACTGCGGGGCCGGAGGGTGTCACGGGACGGCTGCTTGCGGTGGGCTGCGGCGACACCACACTCCCCAGCGTGCAGGCCCAGACGGCCGCAGCGGACAGCACCAGCGTAGCGACGCGAGGGTCACGCCTTCGCATTGTGGGGCTCCTTCCCATGGTCATGCTAAGCACGAACGTACGCAACCTGAGTCGCGACCTCCGACGAGGTGCTCCCGTCGCGGAGGCGGGCCATGTTTTCTCGCGTATGTCGGCGGGACAGTCGCCCAACCCTAGCGTCCAGCCCGCCGGGTCCGCCTCGGCGTGTTGTTGAGCCCAGGCGAGATTGTCCAAACTATGCCAGCAGGCCTGAACCGAGGACGGTCTGGAGAAGGCGGAGTTGGCCAGTTCCTGCAAATCGCCGTTGGCCACCTCGCGTCTCAATACGCGACACTCGACTCACGACAACCAAGACTGGGTGCTGAGTGCTCTAAAATGCACTATCTAGGCGTCGCGCACGTTACTGACGAAGCAAGACTATCGGGCGGCCAACATCACAGCACAACGTTAGCGTGCTATTCTCCTCCGAGAGTGTGAGGGCGTATTGTGCCTGTGCGGCCTTGCCATCCCAGCGAACCAGTTCGAATGTCATTTCTGCAGTTGCGATAGAAAGCACCGTGCCTGCTCCGCTTCCCTCAAATCCGGGAGGCTCAACGCCGAGGCTATAGGTATCGTTGTACGTGCCTACCAAGTCGGTTTCCGACTGCTCCAAGGATAGGGTAATGGTGCTGCCGTCGAATGGATCGGTGCCTTGCCAGGTGCCAGTGAACAGCGCAGACAGAGGCGACTCTGTGACTGGAGACGGCCCTCCAGTAGCCGCTTGTATTCCCGGACAGAATGCTTCCTGACCAACTGCACAGTACTCAACTCGGCCGCCAACCATGGTCATCATGGTTTGGATTTCCAGCAAGCCCTCCACAGTTGTATCCAGCGGATTCCCGGACAGGATGACAAGATCAGCATACTTGCCCGGGCTCAGACTGCCCCTCACGTCATCATCGAATGTGGCGTAGGCTCCGTTGATGGTCAACATTGGGAGAACCTGTTCCACAGACAGGGCTTTCTCCAACATCCATTCGGGGGGTTGTTGGCCGCCGACTCCGATCTTGGTGACGCTTCGATACAGCAATCCCATGGGCGATGTGTGGCTAGGAGAGAAGTGCTCTTCCACGTCAGGATAGGGATTGAGGGGGCTGGCAATCATGAAGACCCCGGCCTTCAGGTAGTCGCTCCAACGCCAGACGTTGTCTGCTCCGTTTTCGTCGCGCATCCTGTACGTATCCGGGTCGAATGAAGTCACGCCTGGCAGACTGGGTTGAATACAAACGACAATCCCCAACCGAGCCATGCGGGCAACCTGTTCATCAGACGCCGCGATGGAATGCTCGATGCGGTGGCGATGCAGATCGTTCGATTCGCCGTTCAAGGCATACTCAAAGGCATTCAGGGCCAATTCATGTGACTGTGTGCTGATTGCCTTGACAGAGATTGTCCAGCCTTCTGACTGCAGTTGGCGCATGAGTTCATTCAGCTCATCCTGTTGAAAGAGTAGCCTCCTACCCGAGTCATAATCAATGAATACCTTCACACCGGCAATGCGTAGATGGGGACCAATCTGCCGACCGGGCGGGTAGGCTCGGAACCAATCCCCCAGCGGATTGCCCTCAAAGGTATTGACCATGAGATATGCATTGACGCGAAACCGCAGTTGCCCTTGTGCATCCAAGTCGATCAGCTCTTGCAGCTGACTCTGGTCCACTGCGAGCTCGTCAATCCCCGTCCATCCATACGACAGAGCCTCTGTCACCGCCTCCTGCAGTGTTGAGAATCCCCACCGATCTCGTTGCGCCAGGCGATGAGAATGACTATCAATGAAACCCGGCGTGACGGTTCTCCCTTGCAGATCAACAACCTTCGTGGAAGGATCTCTTTGTGCAAGGATTTCCGCATTGGACCCAACTGCCAGGATACGTTCTCCCTCAATGGCAATGGCTTGCGCTTGTGGTTGGAGCTCACTCATCGTCAGGGCGATTCCATTGTGGAGAATCGCATCTGGCGAATGGGCCGGTTTCGTTTCTGCTGCCGTAGCGCTCGGCGCAGGAGCGTCGGTGGGGGTTGGTGAGATTGCCCAGGGGGCACAGGCGAGGATCATGCTGAGTAGGAGAGGGATGACCAGCCGGTTACGTCGGAAGCTCCTCATGATGGCCTCCTGACAATTGCAGATAGCCTATGGGACGGCGGGTTTCGAGTGGGATATGCGAGGTGAAGTCCAAGAGGCCGAGAGTAGCCAGGAGCTGCCGCCCAACTCCTCTTGTCCGGAGACCTTGCCTGTCCTGCCCCGCCTCAAGCCTCGGCCACAATACCCTCGCCGGCGGACCCGCACCAAGACCCCGTTGCGGTCTTTCGCACCATACCATCGCATGCGACGCGGCCATCATTCCGTTTCCTTGCCAGGCATCTGGCACTCCAACCGCACCCATCCTTGCCCACCGCACTCCAGCGAGAATGGACGGGGATTCGGCAGATCGTTCTCGAGCGCCCCTCGCTCGGCGACATGTGTTGCCCCCGTGGGCGCCGCGTGGCACGCCCCAGCAAAGTCTACCGATCGGCATTTTGGCACGAATACCCTATCGGGTGACCTTGCCGTTCGGGACCTGCGGGCACGCGCGCCTCGCATCACCACGCGCATTCCGGCGAGCACGAAAGTGGTCTCGCTTCCTCGTCCGGGCACCCGCCTCCCGGGTCCGGACGGAACGAAAGCCAGGAACGCTGCGGGCGCTCCTGGCCTCGGCTGATCCTCTCGCTGCCGGCCTCAGTCCAGGAGCAGGCTGAACTCCGCCCAGGCGGACACCGCGCCCTGGTTCCCCGCCCCATCGCGGGCAAATACCCGCCAGCGGTAGAACCCGCCGCATGTCGTTTCGCTGTTCGCACCGACCTGGGTTGCCGTGACAGGATCCCAGATCTTCACGTCCGCCCACCCCGTGCCCGGGTTGACTTGCAGCCGCACGCGGTAGTTGGCAATCCCGCTCGGGTCGTAGGGTTCTTTCCAGTCCAGTACCACCGAGGCGGAGCAGGCCAGCGTTGCCCCTCCCGTGGGTCCGACAATCGCCGGCGCTGGCGGCCCGTCATTGTCCGCAGGAGGCAGGCCGGGCGTGCTGGTCGAAGTTGGGCGCTTGGTCGGCACGACCGGCAGCGGCGTCCGCGTCGGAGTCTTCGTGCGCACCCGGGTTGGCGTGAGGGTCACGGTAGAAGTCGGCGTGGATGTCGCCAGCGGGGACATGAAGACAACGAAGGCCGTCGGCTCAAGGCGGGGAACAACAAGGATGGGTAGGTCGAGCCCAGCCGGGAAGGTGCCTGTCGTGCGCCAGTCGTGCTTGGTGAAATCAATGCGGCACTCGCTGTCGAGGGGCAGCGACTCAAATCGGAAGTGCCCCTCCTCGTCGGTGACGACGCTTTGCTTCTCCGTGCACTCGACAAGAATGACGGTGACACCCGCCAAGGGTCCCTCGCCCGGGTCGTCGGCATCCTCGTCCTGATTGAGATCGGCCTGCACTGCGCCATGCACGACGCCCCCTGCGGCCAGAACGGTGATCCGCTTCTGGGCGGCAACGCCTGCCGCGCCCCCAAGCCCTTCCGGGATCACCTCGATCAGATACTCCCCGGGGGTACTGGGTGTCCACATCACTTCCTCGCTCACCAGCTTCGCGGTCGTGTCCAGGTCGTCGACGAGAAGAAAGGCCTCGCCGTTGATACGTATCGCCACACGTGCCACGTGGGCGGTGTCCGCGGCATGCCAGCGGATTGGGATCTCTTGGCCGAGCGTGAAGCGGCTGCCCTCCAGCGGACGGTCGATCCAGGCTTGCAGCCCAGAACTGGGATTCCCGGGCGGAGTCTCATTGGAGGTAACACCGGCTGCTGCGCTCGGATAGTTGCATCCCGAGAGAAGCACCATCAGGAGGAGTAGGCGTCCTGCATTTGGTATCATGGCAATCCCTCACGGGTTGTGCGTCCGGTACAGGGCAAGCACCTCCAGGTTCACGGAGATGCGGCAGGAGGCGTCCGAAGTGTCGTCGTCGATCACATGCTGTGAGACATCTCCCTCCTGCCAGCCAGTGTAAGGAGGCCCCAGGAGGATCGCCCCAGTTGTGGTCATCCCACTGCAGAAGATGTCGTCGCCCGTGCTATCGTCTTCGTCCCAAAGTGTCACGTAGACCCAAATCGCGTCCAGCGGGTAGACGGTAAAGGCCACATCGTTTCGTCCGCCGCCCTCGCTGTCGCAAGTTGTGCCACCTGCCCCGTGGAATTCGCAACTCACCGAGCTCGCCTCCTCCAGGGAGTAGTCGCCATTGGTCACGTGGTGGGTGTGGTCCCCGCACGGCACCAGACCCACTTCCGATCCGCACATCGTGTCCCACAGAATGATGCGCCCCTTCTCCTCCTCACCCGTCGAAGGCCGATCCACCGCCACGCGGACCAGGCCGTAAGCCTCCTGGGTGACGTCCTCATCACAGAAGAAACACAGGGACTCCAGCCCATCCACGTCGCTGGAGTCCGACACATGCAACTCGTCGAGACTCACCCTGATGGAAGCCGAGTAGGTCGGGCACTCGGGTCCCACTATCTGGATTGGATCACTGTAGCTGGAGCGGACTTCCGTGGTTGATCCTTGTGCGTCTTCCCAATACATGTAGGCAATGGCGCGGTAATAGTAGGTCCTACCGCACGAAGGCTTGTGAATCGGCATGATCTGGGCTGCAGATCCGATAGGGTCAATCCATTCCGCGTCATAGTTGACGAGGGCATCGCGCAAGGTGTAAGTGTAGAGCCGGAACCCCTCCAGGTCTCCACGCGGCACCTGTTCGGTCTCATCCCACTCCCAGATCATGAGGTTCTCAGCGGGCAATGCCAGGCATGCCCATGGGGCGGCAACAGCGCCATCGCCCAGGTTGCCCCCGAGCAGGCCGGTATGCTCCGAGCATTCATCGGGGCTCTCCGCCGGTTGCAGTCCATACGGTGGCTGTAGGTATGTGTAACACGGCTGCTCGCAGTTGCTGCCCAGTTTGTAGTAGGTCAGATCCGGAAAGTACCATGTAAGCCGAAACACCACCGCGAACCCCCCGCCATCGGGGCCACTGCCCTTGCCCGGGATGGTCAGTGGCAGAGTCTCACGCCATTGGCCGCTGGTGATGATCGTAGAGAAGGAGCCCAGATTGAGAAGCGAGTCGCCGGCCCAGCCCCAGCACTCCATGCCGAGGGGGATCGATTCGTCTACGGGTTGGACGAACGTGAACCGGCCATCGCCGGCAGCATAGTCGGCAATGTTCCACCCGTCCGGCGTCGGGGAGAAGAACGTATCCTCGGGCCTCGGAAGTCGGATGTGGCTTCCGCCGAGGAAGGCAAGCGATAGGTAGCAGTAGGTCGAGTCGAGACCTGAGGGCGGAGTCGTCGTCAGACTCACCACCTCGAGCTGCAGCGTGAGAGACCCCCCCCCGCCTGCCACGCCTTCCTGCGGGCATTCCTCCGGCGTGAGGTCGATGCTTCGGATCGGGCCAGGAGCCTCCGTCCTGGCATCAACGGCCGCAACGTAATAGAGGTATGGACCGGGGAACGGGACTCTATCTTGGAAGACAAGGTCTGAGAAGGTCTTGTTCGGGCCCAACTCGGCGACCGGTCGAAAATCGGCCCCGTCCGCGCCAAATCGATATACTCGGAAGCCTGCTTCCGACTTTGACAGGTCATCGAATTGCACGCGGACACCGCAGTCTCCGCTCGGCGCGAGTCCCAGTCGGCTAGGAGCTTTGGGCGGTGTGGGATTGCCGAGGTTCCATTGCAGCCCCCGCGGCAGGATCCAGCGCGATATGAGTTGGACTTCTTCTGCCGGTCCTTCGTCCCCTTCCGCGGGGATAGGCGGGGTTTCTGGAGCCTCCGCCGGTTCGGCTGAGCCAAGATCGAGATCGTCTCCGCTGTAACCCTCGGGGAGGCGCTCCCTGGGCATGGGTATCACCAAGAGCCCGCCCGCCGGAAGCGGATCGTTGATCCCGGGATTGGCGGCCTGGATGACATCCCGTGGCAAGGAGAAATTGTCGGCGATCGACTGCAGGGTATCGCCGCTGCTGGTTTCTATCTCAAGCTCCAAAGTGTCCCCGGCCAGCGTGGCAACGACAATGAGCGGACGGGAGGTCCCAGTGGCGCCTCTTTCGTCGACGGCCCTGGCGACCAGGATGTGCGCTCCGGCGGATTTCGGTCGCCACATGAATTGCGCAGGCGAGAGGGGAGTCTTCTCCGCACCCGAGGCCTCAAGGGTCTTGAGCAGTATCCCATCCACCCAGAGCTCAAGTCTCACCAAAGGCGTGTTTGCCAGAACGCGGGCGATGAGGGGCACCTCATCCGGGACGCGGATATCCGAATCGGAAGCGGGGAGCTCAAGGGTGACTTGCGGTGGCACATCATCCTGCGGGCCAACGGCCCAGTGCGGAACGAGGATCACGCCGGCCACAAGGGCGAGCAAGACCACCGCCGCGGCACACACCAGCAAGCACGAGATTCCCCACATTATTCGTCTCGTAGTGCTCACTTTGGGTCCCCTCCTCGCGTCGATCCTGCGTGGTCTTGCCTGTACCCAGTCAGTCTTGTCCACGCAGCTCCCGACACCACATGCCAACCGCCTTTGCCCGACGGGTGGACGCGAGGGGCAGGCAGGATTCAGCACCTGCCGCCCCGTTCACCAGGTCAGGCGAGTGACAAGAGAATCCCTTTTTACAGACAATGCCACGCCGCGCTTCTCAAACCGCCATACAAAGAGCAGCACAAGACCCAGTACAGGGGATCCGGTGCGCTTGTCGGGTTCCAGCATCCCGCTTAGCGTGAGGCCCCCACTGGTGGAAAGCGACACAGCTGAGGTCCGTCGTGCCACCCGGCTGGACCAGCTCCCTCCAGAGCCAATCCGGGGTCGCCGGGCACATAACCTGGTCTGTGCCGCACCTGAGTATTCTGGTTCAACCCCGCGAAAAGCGCAAGCGGCCGGCGCGCTCCTCAGCCGTTGGTTTGAGTGACCCTCTTGCCAACCTGCCCCGGAGCTTGTGCAGATACCTTCTACCACGACCCCCAAACGCGGCCCTCATCGGGCGGCATCATCAACCTCAATCGCGAGATGCTGGAATGCCCTTCATGTTGGAGGTCCCGAGACGCGGGGCAGCATCCCCATTGACATGCGGTCGAGTCTGGCATGTCGTGATTCTGGATCTTGCCATCGAGGACATCCGGGCATGCGACTATTGCGGAATCACGGGCAGCGTCAGGAGCATGATAGCGGTGTCCGAGACCCCCCGCTTCTGGGGCGAGTCCCATGACCCGGAGGCCGGTGGTTCCCCGGGCTGCGGCCTGGGCAGGCGAGCCCACCCCCCGCTACCTAAATGAAGAACCGAGGCCATTTGAGCCTAGGTTCTTTGTTGATTCGCAGCAGCCCTGATCAAGCGACTTCAGCCAAATCCCCCTGCGATCGTGGCGTGTCGATCCAGTTCACCCCACATGGGCCTGTAACCTGCTGGTCCCAGGTTCGAGTCTTGGGAGCGCTATTCCCCCCAATCAGAGACCGCCTGGCTCGCGCCTTGTCGGCCCTCGACCGATTTTTTCCACCGCTGACATGTTCGTATGGGGTTTTCGGCCACCACAGGCTTCTTTGGCCACAAGGATTCTGGATTCGTCATCTTGCCACTGGCGCAATCTGGAAGCGCATCTATCATTCAAAGGCCCTCACGGGCTCGGGGTTCTCGGAACCACTATGTCCCCAACAAGCCAGTAGGGGCCTCCGCAATTGGCAGGCACCCTCCGCCGAACTGCCTCAGTCAAATACTGGGGCTGCACTTCGCCGCCGCCAAGTTGTACATCTTGCCCAATCTGCCAGACTGCTTCGTCTTTGGACAGACCATCTTCAACTTTGACTGTTACGCCTTCAATGCTAACTGTAATCTCAGCCGGCCAGGCCAGCAAATGGCCGTTGACTCGTAGACAATTACCTTGAAGGCTCAGGCGACCGACAATCAAGGCTGTTAGTCGCGTTGTAACTGCACTTGGAGTAAAGGTCCAATCCCGCTTTGGGCTAGTGTCTATAACCTCTGCGCATCCATATAGACCCAGTAGCATTGCCGCAACCGTTAGCGTACGGAGTATCTTGTGTGGCTGCATGACCAAACTCTGCGATTTCGAATTGGCGCTTGTAAGGCAGAGGCAAAGCGCATCCAATCGCCTCGTTTTGGCAGCGTGCGGGCAAAGAGCCGCCCAACGGCCTCGAGCTGAGCGGCGCCTGCCCGCCCCACTCACTCGAAACCTCGACTTTCACTCCCCGCGCCTCCAACTGCAAAGCCCGGGCGGTCGGTATGCCCTCCAGTGGGTCGGTAGCCGGCCACATGGCACAGCCTCGAGGAGGGCATTGCGTGTGCTGTCGAGGCCGGGGTCATTCGATATGGAGCTCAATGGAGACGGGCACTCTGCCTACAGTCGTCGAGAGATACAGCTCCGCCGCAATGGTATAGATCCCTGGATCAAGGGGGAAATCGTCTCCCGGCTCCAGCGTGCCATTGTCGTTCGTCAACGCCCACTCTTCAACCCACTCTCGAGTCTCTCCGGGCGCCAAGCTGAGCTCGGCCCAACCGCAGGGCGGAATCACGCGACACGTGCGCCAGACTTCCTGATCATCGTGGGTGGCGTGGAATTGCTGGGCGCAGTACTCGCAGTTGGGGACCATTCCCGGCTGGAAGGTCACTTGCGTTGTATTAGTGAAGCTGTAGATGAGCCTAACGACTTCGCCGAGCTCATAAGAGGGACTGGCGGTCTCAAGGCGGTACTCGATTCCGCCCTGCTGAACGGTCGCGGCGTTAGGAGCTCTTGGCAGGGCAGCGGAGCAGGCGACCAGGCTGAGTTGAACCACGAGGGTGATGAGGAAACGGTTAGGCATCTCCGTGCCTTCTCGCAAGTAGCGTATGCTGTGGAACCGACTCGATCGCGAAGGATTAGCCTTTGCCTTGCCACGGAGGATCCTTGACAAGGGTGGCACTTTCATACATATTGGGCTGCGCCCATTCGCACCTAGACTGCCCCCGACCTATCGTTGCCTCGCAAGCATTATTCGCATCCACACCGGCAGCCCTGCTACCGTGACGTCTTCAATCTGGTGCGCCGACGAAAAGCTCGTGTCCCGGAGTATTCCTTCGACTTCATCGGGCCGGTATCCCAACTCGAATGCCTTCCCAAGCAGCAGAGGCCCGATCAACTTCATCACGAGCCCTTCGTGCCGCAGGTTGGCCGCCAGCGCTTGGCGGAATTGCCTCTTGTCATGGTCGCGACGCGTCTCAAACAGATATGCCCTCCGGCCTGGCTTGAGAATGCGGTGGATCTCCTCCAATCCCTGCTTCGGTTTGTCCCAAAGATAGAAGCTGCCCGTGCAAGTCACCAAGTCGAAGAAGTCGCTTTCGTAGTCGGTCCGTGCGATGCTTCCAATCCGGAGGTTCACGGGCACGTCAGCGAGGTTCTCGCGCGCGAGCTCGATCATTGACCGTGAGATGTCTAGGCCATACAACTCCAATGCGGGGCTCAACTGATGGATGGCGACAAGGAGCCTGCCCGGACCAGTGCCAACATCCAGAACGCGACCTCGTTCGATCTCGCCGACGAGGAATGTGGCAATCTCGTGGGCCTGACGCTGCAGGGACTGCGTTCGAGAGAGGGCGCCATAGAGTGCCGCTGCCACATGGGGGAACTTGACGAAGGTGGTCTCGCCCCTAGATCTCATGGAAAGACCCTCACGTGTATGTAGGCGCAACCCAACGGTCTCGGCCTACGCAGTCCCGCGTTCGTTGCGGGAAGCTGCCCGGCGGAAGCGGGTAATACCTCCCGCACTTCACGTCACGCCGGCAGGCCGAGCACGCGGCACCAACGGCCCAGCCCGCCGGGCCAACTTCCCTGGCCTGGGCAGGCAGCAAGTTGTGAGGCCGCACCCCAGAGCTCACGCAAGAAGATAGCGCGGGACCCGGGTCATGTAGTCGCGGTACCTTGCGCCGTACGCCGAGGTGCAGATACCCTCTTCGAGCAGGATCTGAAAGTGGTAGGCCGCGACCAGGATTAGCACGAGCAATAGATGCAGCCACCCTCCAACAGCAAGGGCTGTCCCCACGAAGACCCCGACCAACCCGAGCCACTGAGGATTCCTCGAGTACCGATACAGGCCCGCGGTGACCACGTCGTCAGCCGGCGCCCGCTTGTAGTCATTCAAGGAGACCATCACCGCGAAATAGCCAATGGCATAGACCGCCAGGCCAACGTAGAAGAGGTAGGTTCCCAATCGGAGTCTGGCACAGAACGTCAGTGCAACAAATGAGATAGCGGCGATCCGTCCCAGCGCGAGGATGATCCAACGGGGGTGGTCTCTGGGGTAGTGCGGCTCGAGAAACAGCTTCTTCCGTTTGTCAGGAGAAAACGCCAGGGCTGAAATCGTGAGCCCAACGAAGTAGGCGACCAAGAGAAGCCAGCCGTTCAGGAGTCCGAACTCCACTGGAGCAAGGAAGACCATGCGCCCACCCCGTTTCATGTGCCGCCTGGGTGCGATCTATGTAGGTATTATACAGATGACCTGACAGTCCCGCTCAATATCAAGTCTCGGCCCCACCCTCTTCGCCAAGGCCCGATACAGGACCCCGTTGCAGTGTTCCTTCCCAATCATCACGTGCTATTCGGCCAGGAGGTCGTGGCACATCCGTTATCTTGTCGCGCACCAGATTCTCAAATTGCCTCCATCCATGCTAATTCCTCTCCCGCGAAGACGCGTGGCGAACCGGCAGAACGTGAACGACTTCTCTCCGGTGGCCGACGAATGCGGTCGACCGTCACCAAAGCGCCTCACGGCCCAACGAAGTTCTTCTACTGACATCTCGGCACGAGTGGCATATCGTTGTTCTTGACCTTGTCATCGAAGACATCCGGGCGCGCGTGCATCGCGGAACTCCGGGCAGCCTCGCAAACATGTAAGTGGTCGCTGAGGCCCCCTTCTCAGGAGCGAAGCTCATGACCCGGAGGTCCATGGTCAGAGTCCTGTCCCCGCCACTTGACCTGCCCCTATAAGGACGGTCCCCCGCGGGACGGAGAGCACCTGATTGAGTCAATCGCGAGTCGCGATGGACCATGAGAGGCAAGTTTCACCACGACCTGCGGCGACAACTTCGCAATTGGATGCGCCGTGGCAGGCAAGGTAGACATCGACTCCGTTTGACGGGTACAGCATCTCCTACAGTCCGCATCCCCTTCCCTTGAGGCTTGCGATGAGGTAACATGAGCAAGTGCGGTAGACCGATGACCTCTCCTCCTATCCTCCAAGTTCGCTACAGGCATTGTGTGCCGCAGACAGCGGCCAACTCGCAGACAATGTGACGCGGGGGGGGAATTGGTACGGTAACCGCAAGTCGCGCAAGACGATCAGAGGTGAGTCGCTTAATTCGTCGAAACACCGACGGCGTCATCGCAGAGAATCAGGGAAAAACAAGGCCTTCGGGTGATCTGAGAGTCGCCCTATTCCCAAGCAAGCATTCGCGGGTTCGAATCCCGTCACCCGCTCTCACAGCAAGTAACAAGGCCGCTTAGCTTCCGACTGGGAGGCCGGATGGCTCGAGACTCACATACCGCCTAGAAAAAGGTTCACGCGCCCTAACCGCATGACTTGGTATTTCCGCTTCAAATGAGCCGACTCTTGCACACAACGCCCCTGCACAAATGGTGCATCAGCGGCGAGAGTCGCTTGATTCCGGATCTTCCCTCGCCACCTCTGTGCAATACCGCATCCACCACTTGCGGCCGCACGAGTGAATGCTCCACCCCGAGCCGTCCCGCCGGCTCGCCGGCTTGGTTTGCTGCGCGATCGAGGCAGCCGGCTGTATCCCACTCCTCACCCACGCTGCCACTCCCAGGTTCGACTCCTGGAAGTGTCATCACCCCCAACCACAGTCCACGTCCAGCTTCAACCAATACTGCCACAACAATAGGTTCGGATGGGGTTCTCGGCCACCACAGGGCGAGTCCTGGCTCAGCCACCTAGATGAAGAACCGAGGCCATCTGAGCCTGGGCTCCCTTTTCATCTACTCGCATGCATACGGCCAATTATTCCTGCATCCGCGACGTCGTGATAGCGCCTGTCCCCATGGGCTCGCAACCGCGTGGTCCCAAGTTCGAGGCCTTCGGATGTCATCGCCCTAACCACAGCCGTCGACCCCATCGATTGATGCCCAGACCATCGGTATGATCGGATGGGGATTCCAGCAACCAAAGTGGACCTTTCCCCAGTTAGCCGGATCGCAAACCAGGGATTCCATGCGTTGCCCATCAACCGGATGAGGACTAAACTATCCTTGGTGGCCTGATCTTTCTTCGAGGCCTTGAAATCTCAGCCATCGCCCTGATGTCGCGCAGACCCAATCATGATATGCGATCATCGTCTTCTCTGGCCGATCTCGCGCGAGCAGCCCCCATCCGGCGAAAGGAGCTAACCCTTGAACAAGAGACTCCTACCCAAGTTGTTGCTTGCCGGCTGCGCGTGTTTCATCGCCCCGATCGCCATCGCCATTCTCATAGGTCTGGGGTATTGCTTGCAGGTGTCTGCAGCCATGCCGAAAACCGTCTCCGGCATTTCCGCGCCCGAGAGGGCTGTCGACGTGTGGTCTCTCAGCTTAGAGCAGCAGCAAACGGTGGCCGAACTTGGCTATCCGGAGTCCTTCGCAATTCTCTTCTACGACGAAGAGCGCGACGCCGGATCACCCGAGACCATTCGCTTCGAGACCTGGAGCTACTACTCTCGCGGGATTGAGGTGACCTTCATCAACGGCGAGAAGGCCGCCGAGAGCTCGATGGATCCTTTCGAGGTCGCACTCGTCGAAATCCCCTACCGGCCGGAGCAATTCACCGCATACATGAACCTGGCGGGGGTTGTCTGCGCCGCGAAGCTGACCTCCTTCACGATGGTCCCGCTCGAACGCAGGCTCCTTCCTAGCGGAGAGACCTACTTTGCCGATCGACTGACCTTCGGGATGAAGGATGGGGAGTTGCGCTTTCTCGAAACGCTTCCGCTCGTGGAGGAGGAATGAGGGGATGAACACCCAATCCACGCGAGCGAAGGGATGGCTTCTGTTTCTCGTCGCTGCGTTTGGGCTGACGCTGGGCTGCAACCTTTTCACGCCCGCGAGCACACGGCGGTCGGAAGACGCAGCCCTGTTGCTCATGCTTGCCAGCCACAGCTCAATCGAAGCGGCGGCGGGCGATAACATCGCAGACGCGCGCACCCCCGGCCTTTCCGTCTCATTCCTGGGCAGCCTAGTCGAGACAGGCGCACGGCGAAACGAGGCGCGCATGCTCGCCGAGTGGTACCACGCTCTCGCGGAGAAACTGCCCGAAGACGATGAGGTGAAGCAGGCTTACGTCGCCAAGGCAGATGAGTACTATGAGAAGGCCAAGGCGCTGGATCAGGAGCGTGAGAGAGAGGAACGTCGGCGCAACCGAGGGTTCTTCCGCTGGTTCAGCCAGCAAGTGAAGAGCTTCGGCGAGGGCTTGGGGCGTGTCGTAGGTGGCGCAATGGGGTTCGCTGGCGCCGTGGTCGAGTATGTCATTGAGGAGGAGCTGCCTGCCCGCATCCGCGCGGCCATCAAGGGTGAGTGGGAACGCATCAAGGCCATCGCCCAGGGAAGGATCGAGATGTTCTGGCAACACCTGGCAGATCGGTACGGCGATGTTGTTGCCGGGTATCTGCGCGACCGGGTGGATCCATTGTTCATTCACCTGCGCGACCGGATCACCGGCCGGTCGCGCAGGGTATCGCTGAGGCTAACCCAGACGGCGGAAGCCCGGGAGCAGGCGACGGTTACCATCACACCTACACCGAAGATCCTTCCGCCCCCAACAAGCAGCCAGCCCCCGGCCAGAGGGCAGATAATCACCAAGACCGGCAACGTTGTGCCGGTGGGCCTGAATCCCGGACTCAGGGCCACGAGCAATACGATCTCAATCACTTATCAAGATGATGGCAGGGCACCGGTGAGGGGCAGCGGCATGTACGCAGCTATCTACAAGTGGGAGAGCTGCAATAAGGACCTCCCGTCATCAGTACGCTGGGACCTGACCGGCAGCTTCGACCCCGTTACGCGCCGGTTCAGCGGGACATTGCAGGAGTACGGCCAGGGTCAAATCACTTACACGGATTGCAGCGTGGGCACCGTGCCGGAGAACAAGGACGGTGAGGGAGGTACCTGGGAGGCCGTCTTGGTCGATGGGGTCATCAAAGGGAGCATCACCTTGATCCAGACTGGAGGTATCCCCCTCGAGAGAGTGACATTCGAGGCTAGGTAGATTGCCCGCAGCTCCCAACACTCCGAAGGCCCGGCTGGCAAAACATGACGACCTGCACGTTGCGGAACCGGTCTCTGCGGAGCGATGTCTTCTCTTGTCGCTGAACAGGACGCCCGACCTCACCGCCTGATGTCGGCTAACCATGTGACGAAAGCGTTCCCACCTCATTAGCCTTGTTGCTGAGACACGGAAACCGGGGCAGGGGCGAGTCCGCCGACCGCCACAAAACAAACCGAGGCAATGTTGGCCTCGGTCCTCTTTTCGACTTCTCACATGGTTTCAGCCAGATTTCCCCGCGTTTGCGATGTCCTAGTCACATTTGCCCCGTTGGGCTCGTAACCTGCCGATCCCTGGTTCGACTCCTGAGGGCGTCATAGCATCCAACCGCAGCCCGTCGGGTTCGAACCCTTCGCGCTTCGACCCACTATTCCGCCGCCGACGCGCGGGGACACGGTTTTCGGCTACCACACGCCGCCGACCAACCTCGGACGGGGTTTCCGGCTAGCACACCGGCTTCCCTCAACTTCAGGGGACCTCCAACCCATTCGGGGGGAGACGCTGGGGCAAGGTGGGGTAGCACCCTGCTCGAGGGCGCTACTCCGCAGCCGCAGGGCCTGCCGGCGGATCGAGCGGAAGCGCGAAGCGGATCGTTGTCCCATTCTCGGCGGCGCTCTCAGCCTCGATCTCCCCGCCATGCGCCAGCACCAGATTGCGGGCGATCGCCAGTCCCAACCCGCTGCCAGTCGAGTCGGCGGTCTTGTAGAAGCGCTCGAACACGTGCGGCAGGTCCCCCGGCGCGATCCCCGTCCCAGTGTCGGCCACCGAGAAGCGCAGGCTCCCAGCTGCCGCTGCCACGGCGATGCACACCTCGCCGCCGGGGGGTGTGTGGCGCAGCGCATTGGCGGTCAGGTTGATCAGAACCTCGCGCACCCGAAGCGGGTCGATCTCGGCCAACGGCACATTGTCGGGAACTTCGGCGCGCAGCGCTACGCCGCCGCTCTCGGCCGGAGTGCGGAAAGCGGCGATCACCTCGCCGACGAGCACCCCCAAGTCGGTCGGTTCGCGGTGCAGTTCCAGCACACCGCTCTCGGCCAATGACAACGTGCGCAGGTCGTCGATCAGCCGCGACAGCAGCCGGGTCTCCTCCAGCAGCGGGCCCAGATGCTCGGCGTCGGCCAGGTAAACGCCGTCGACCATCGCCTCCAGGTTGCCCTGCAGCACGGCGACCGGCGTGCGCAGCTCGTGGGTCACATCGGCCAGCAGTTGCCGGCGCTGGAGCTCGTTGTGGCGGAGTCGTTCGAGCATGGAATTGAAGGCGCGGGCCAGAGCGCGCA
>Ga0315277_10002691_pt1 | contig 24607 bp, 20 predicted proteins | sample YL17G05_15_MG_FD_203695 | JGI IMG/M metagenome (GOLD analysis project Ga0315277, IMG submission 203695) | Sediment microbial communities from Yellowstone Lake, YNP, Wyoming, USA - YL17G05_15 | ecosystem: Environmental > Aquatic > Freshwater > Lake > Sediment | place: USA: Wyoming | collected... | reverse complement strand
CTCGTCGCCGCAATATGGTCATATCGCCATGCATCCGCGAAAGTGGGGATGAGTCGGGCCACCAAAGCCTTGATTCCCCGGGATTGCGTGGGAAGATACTTCGCCGACGCTCTTGACGCGGCGCCGTGTCGTACGAGGCGTTAGTCTGACAAAGCGTTTGGCGGAGACACGCAAATGGCAGACGGCTTCTGGCTGACACACGTTCGCGAGATTGAAGAGTTCGCGAAAACCTTGAGGAAGGGCGCGTTCGCCGAAATCTGCAGGAGCCCGGGCGGGCGCCCCGTCTATTCGATTTCTTACGGCGAGAAGACTGCCGCAAAGCGCACGGCGCCATACGTGAGCGCAATGCAGGCGCGGCGGCCGGAAGCGTTTTTCGGCGCCGCGGGCGGCCGAACGAAGTGTATACTTTTCGTTGCTGGCATCCATGGAATGGAAGTCGAAGGCGTCGAGGGCCTTGTGAACCTCGCAAGCGTACTCGAGACCGGCCGCGACCTCGCGGGAAACGCCCGGCCCGCCGTAGCCCAGGCCGCCACGGGGCTTCGCATTGTCCTCGTGCCGCTCGCCAATCCCGACGGCCGCGAGCGCCAGCCGCGCGAAGACCTTATCGGCGTCAGCCCTGACCAACAGCGCCTCTATTGCCAGGGGCGCTACCCCGACGGCACGCTCATGGAGCATCCCGACTGCAAGAAACTCCAGCCTATGCCGCTCGACTGCAAGTGGCTCGGCGGCTACTTCAACGACGCGGGCGTGAACATCCAGGCGGACTGCGAGTTCACGAACCTCCTCGCCCCCGAAACAGTGGCGCTTCTCAAACTCGCGGCGGCCGAGGCGCCCGAAGCCGTAGTGAACATCCATTCCCACTCCACGCCGCCGGTCCTAATGCCGGTTGCATGGTCCGTGCCGCCGTCGTATGAAGTGCGCGCCGCCCAGGTCGCCGAGGTCTCATACCGCGCGCTTCTTGCCAAGGGGCTTCGCCCGCAGCCCATCGCCCGCTACAAGCCGAGCGACGGCGAGATCTCCATCGACACGCTCTTCTACATCCTGACGGGTGCTTTGCCGCTCGTCTACGAGTGCCCCCACGGCGTCGCGAAGTGCCCCTACACGCGCGAGGAGATACTCGAGATCCAGATGACGTACTACGAAGTGATACTCACGATGCTCGCCGAAGAGGGGCTGCGGCCGCCGCTGCCCTTTTGAAGGCACGCGGTTCTCGACTCGTTTGGCGCTGGCCGCGCCATACGATAGCCGCACTCTTCGCGCGAACAAGCCCGCCCCTGACCCGTTTGCCCAAAGCGGCGCGCTTCAATCGGGGATTTACTGCCGGAGGCCCATCCGTATACTTACGCCGTCACGCACGAATTCCTTAAGGAGACGGAAATGCTCAAGTCCGAGGTCCGCGTCGAAAACGGCCTTTCAACCGTCTACGTCGAAGGCAAGCGCGTCTGGCCGATGACGTTCTGTTCGCGGCATAACGACGACCCCGTCTACACGGGGCACTTGAAGGACGCCGGCATGAAGATCTGGTGGCCGTTCTGCGACACCGACTGGCAGCGCCCGGGAGCCTTCGACAAACTCAAAGCGAAGTGCGACCTCATTCTGTCGTTCGACCCCGAGGCGCTCATCATGGTGCGTGTCTCCCTCAACCCCCCCGCCCAGTGGCTCAAAGACAACCCCGACGAACTCGTAACGTTCGAGAACGGGGTCCACCACTTCTACAACCCCAATAACAAGAAGTTCCCCGGCGCCTCCGCCGTGCGCTCCGAATACAACGGCATCGGCGACTACTCGATGGCCTCCGACAAGTGGATAGCCGACGCCTCGAAGGCCCTCGACGGGTTCATCGACAAGATAGAGGCGTCGTCGTTCGGCCACCGCGTTATGGGATATTTCCTCAACGCAGGCGGCACCGAGGAGTGGTATTACGGCAAGATGCAGGATCGCTCGAAGCACTGCATGGGCTTCTCCCCCGCCTTCAGGCGCGCCTTCACGAAGTTCCTCCGCGAAAAATACTGCAACGACCTTGAAAAACTGCGAAAGGCCTGGAACGATCCCGACGTTACTTTCGAGAACCCTCCTATCCCCTCCTGCAAAGAGCGGTACCTCTCGCGTTCGATGACCGAGTACGAAATCGAACGGATGCAGCACAAGGCGGATTTCGGCTCTTTTCTCGATCCCGAAAAGTCCCAGAAGATCGCCGACTTTTACGAAGCGTGGAACGCCGGCACGGGCTACAGCCTCCTCGCGGTCGCGAGGTTCATCAAGGAAAAGACGCACCGCAAGGCCCTCGTCGGCGCGTTCTACGGCTGCCAGGGGTGCGTGCTGTACCAGGATTTCGGCACGTCGAAGAGCTCGATGGCGCTTTCGTCGCCCGACGTGGACTTTCTCTCCGCGCCGACAAACTACGAGGATCGCGTCCTCGGCGGCGGCGCGGGTTTCACCAACCCCATCGACTCGATGCACCTCGCGGGAAAGTGCTGGATAAACGAAGACGACAACGGCACGTGTCTCCAGGGCCGCGGCCGCTGGGTCGCCTGCCTCCAGACGCGAAACGTCGCCGAAGACATCGAGATAATGAAGCGGGACTTCGCGCGCAACCTCTGCGAGGACGCGTACGCGTGGTGGTTTGAGAACTCCGCCACGGACAACTGGTGGGATCACCCGGACTTCTTCAAGGTCATGGGCCGCATGCAGGAGATAATGAAGGACTACTACGAGCGCGGCCGTTCGAAAAACAGCCAAATCGCCTGCCTCTACGACGAGGAGTCCATCTGGTACACCGACAACGAGACCTGCAAGGACGCCTTCCAGTTCAACAAGATCCTCGAACTCCCCCGCATCGGCGCCCCTGCCGACCATTACTTTCTCGAAGACGTCCTGAAGTCCAATTTCCCCGCCGACAGGTACAAGGTCTACGTCGTTCTGAACGCAGCCTACGTATCGAGCGCCAAGCGAGAGGCGATCGACGCAAAGTTGAAGAAAAACGGCAACGCAATCGTGTGGGTCTACGCCGCAGGGTTCATGCACCCCGACCGCCGGCCGCAGATCTCGATGGATTACGCCACGGAACTCACCGGCATCGATCTCGGCGTTCAGAACGTCACCCACGACCTCTCATGGCTTCTCACTAACGACCGCCACCCGTACTCCAAGGGGCTTTCCAAAAACGACCTTTGGGGCCTCTATCGCCGCGCGATGATGAACGGCTTCCGCTGGCACCTCGGCAAGGTCGTGAACCTCTACCCCGCGCTCGGAAGGCCGCTTTTCTTCGCGCGCGACAAGAAGGCGAAAGTCCTCGGCCGTTTCACCGGGAACAACAAGCCCGCCTTCGTCGTCAAGGACATGGGCGCGTGGACGAGCGTCTTCTGCGGCTCGAAGGTCATCGCGAGCGATTTTCTTCGAAACATTGCCCGCGCCCACGGCGTCCACATCTATAACGACGCAAACGACGTCCTCTACGCCAATAACGACTTCGTCGGCATCCACCCCGCGGAGGAAGGCGACAGGACAATCGTCCTGCCCAAGACCGCAAAGAAGGTCTGGGAAGTGTTCGACAATACGGTCGTCGCCGAGAATGCCTCCGAGTTCACGGTAAGCCTCGCGTTCGGCACGACCAAACTCTACCGCACGGAGTTTTAGCCCGCTCGACGCACAACTTGACTGCTGTAAGGAGCGATGTGGAGATGCATTATCTCGCTTCGGCCGCGGTATGCGCGCTCATCATCGTCTCGCCCTTTGCGGCCGCGGGCCAAACCGCCGCGCGCGATAGTGCCGCCGCGCGGTATAATACCGCCGCGCCCCGCCCGAGGCCCTGTCTTTTCTTCGACGCCGGGCAGGTCGAAGCGCTCAAGGCAAAATGCGCCGGCCCCGCCAAGCCGCAGTTCGACGCCCTTGTCAAGTACGCCGACGAGCACCTCGCCGACGTGCCGCCCGCAAGACTCGAAGGCGACAACGAGAAGCGCGGCCTGCAGGTCGAACATCCCTTTCTCACGAATATACTTGACTACTCGTTTCTCTACGTCGTCACGCGCGAGCCGAAGTACCTTGACGCCGCGAAGCGCTGGACGCTGGCGCTGGCCGCGATGGACGAGTGGGAGGGGAAGGTCGTCCCCGAGAATAAGGAGGGCGACCGCGGGCTCTACACGGGCTTCGGCCTCACGGCGCTTGCCGCCGCGTACGACTGGCTCTATAACGACCTCACGGACGCCGAACGCGACGTCATCCGCGCGAAGATTGCGTCTCGCTCTGAGGCCATACATCGCGCGACGTTCGAGGGCGAATGGTGGTCCGGCGGCTACCTCCACCACGACCTATGGATCCCGGTCGCGGGGATGGGCCTCGGCGCCGTCGCCGTCATCGACGAGGTTCCCGAGGCAAAGGCTTGGGCCCAACGCGCCGACGAGGAATTCTTCCAGGCCCTCGGGCGCCTTGGCACGGACGGCGCATGGCCCGAAGGGCCCGCCGGCTGGGCCTTTGCCATGGCGAGTTTCATCCCCTACTGGGACGCGTACTCGCGGCGGTTTCCGACGGCGCTCGACCGGTCCGAGTGGCTCTCAAACACCTGGAAGTTCCGCCTGTACTCGCGCGTGCCGGACGGGCAGTTTCTGTGGTTCGGCGACGGCCGGCCCACGGGGCACTACCAGTGGACCGCGTACCAGGCCGCGCCCACGCTGCGCTTTCTCGCGTCGAAATTCATGAACCCCTGCGCCCAGTGGCTCGCCGCTCGCGAATGGGAAACCCGCCCGAACCCCTATACCGCCGTATGGGAGATCATCTGGCTCGACACAAGCGTCAGGGAAACGCCGCCCGATGCCCTTCCCCAGTCGACGTTTTTCGAAAACCAGGGCCTCGCGTACCTGCGCACCGGGTGGACGGACAAGGACACCGCGGTTCGTTTCCACTGCGACAGCCTCGTGGGCAAGACCGCGGCCACTTACTACGACAACGGCGACGCGGCTATGAACACGGCGACCGACCATACCCACGCCGACGCGAACAGTTTCTGTGTCTGGTCGCGCGGCGCCTTTGCCTTCAATGCGGCCGCCTACGGCAGGAAGGCGACGAAGTTCGAGAACTCCGTCCTTATCGACGGCCAGGGGCAATACGGGTCGTTCGATGCGAAAGAACGCCCCGGACGGCCGAGGGGCGAGGTCACGCGCTTTTTTGCCTCGAACTACGCGAGTTTCGTCGAGGGGGAGGCGAGCCGCGCGTATCCTCCGGGCATCGGCGATTTCACCCGCACCGTCTGCCTCGTCCAGCCGGGCGTCGTTTTTCTGCGCGACAGCATCGCCGCGGAAAAACCCGTTCGCGTCGATTGGCTCGTCCACGTGCCGCGAACCGGCCTTATCCTCACGTCGCTCGCCGGCTTTTCGCACGAACTCGAGAAAACCCAGACCATTTTCCGCCTGGCACGGCCGCTCGCTTGTGAGATCACAGTCGAAGCCGGCCCCGCGGATTTCGCGGTGAACGTCGCCAATCCTTCCAAGGCTTCACGCGCCGACCTTCTCGCCGCCCTCGTCCCCTGTATGAACATCGATGCCAAGGCGGAGGTCAAGACCCCCACCGACCACTGCCTGGTCGTCGAAACCGCCGACACGAAACTCCTCGCGGTTTTTGCCGACCAGAAAGGGAAGCTCGAGATGCCCGGACGGCTCGCCGGGCGCGGCGAGATGGCCGTCGTCACCGTGGTAGGAAGCGAAAGGGGCTTTCTCGCGGTAGATTCGGCCGAACTCACGTTGGACGGCCAACAGCTCCTTGTCTCGGGCGCCCCCGTGACGGTGAGTTGCCAGGCCTCCGCCGACGGCGGGTCGCTTACGATATCGGCGGGCGAGCCCACGCAGGTAGCGCTCGATCCGGGTATGCCCGTCAAATCGCTCAGGCGCGGCGACGGCCGCTCAGTCCCCTACCTGACCGAAGGTCCGCGAATCATTCTGAGCGTCACCGAAGGCACGACCACCTACGACCTCGTTCGCGGCCAAGGCGAACGCGTCGGAGGCAACTGACGCAACCGTTCGCGTACGGGGTGAGGCCGGTTTGGATTGCGCTCTTTGGGACAAATGAAGCGGGCGCGGTTCGTACCGCGCCCGCTTCGTTTATTCGGCGCATTCGTCCAGCGCACAGGCGCCGGTATCGCGATTTCAGTCGGTCAGTATTGCGTCGACCGCGTCCTGGGCTTCGCTGCGCACGACTTCATCAGGATCGTCGACGATCGCCTTGCGAAGGGCCGGCAGCGCGTCATGCGAGCCCAGTTTGCCGAGGGACTTCGCGGCGTGGTACCTCACCGTCGCGTCGACGTCGGACTCCAGAGCATAGGTCAGCGGATAGAGCGCCCTGAGGCTCCCCTCGTACCCGAGCTGCCTCGCGGCGTCTCTCCTCTGCTGCGTGTCGCCGTACTTCAGGGCATCGATAAGCTTGTCGATGTCGTCGTAGGTATCGACGACCCTCACGACCGGCCGGTCCACGTAGACCACTTCCCTCTCGACCACTGCCGGGTAGTACGCCGCCTCATACGTGCAGCATGGCATCGTCCACCAATCCCATATCAGGATCGACCAGTGCCTGCTGGTCCAGCCTATGCCGAAACCGAATCCCGGCCGGTGTCTGCACCACGTGTGCCACCAGGGATGGTGGAACGAGGGGCACGCGAAAACCGGGTGGTATACCGGATGATGATGGAAGTCGTCGCCCGCGTGGGAGTGGTGCCAGCGCTCGTGGTCGTCGTCAAATACGACCGTGCTTCGGGCGACGCTCGTTTCGTGCGATCCGAAGGACCCGTTCACCACGGTCGCGCCGCCGCTTCTCCTGTCGGCCGGCCTGATGCGGGTGGCGCTTGAGACCTTCGCCGGAGCCGCGGGCGACAGCTTATCGTGAGACGCCGCTACCCGCACATCGGTCTTTCCGTCGCGGTCACGCGCTTTCCTCGCTGGGACGAGGACTCTCGGATAGGACACGTCCCTGGCGTCAGTCGAGACCCTGTCCGGCGCCTTTATCAAACCTGTATCGGCAGGCACGGGCTTTGAGTCCGGGGCCTTCGCCACGTCGGTGCCGGTGCCGGCGGCGCCCCTTTCCTGGCGGTCTGACGCGCGGTCACGGATCACGCGCGGACCCGCGTCAATCCTCTCGGGGCGCTTCGGAGGATCGGGGGACGCGAGGAGCCCGTTGCCGGCGGCGGGCTTGTCCGGCTTCAGTACGATTGCGACGTCGCTCGAAGGGGCGGTCCGCTGCCTCGAGGCCGAACGGCTGACGTCCGCGGGGCGAGAATCCGTGTCGGGAGTGGCCGACCTGTCTACGCGGGTCGGACGGGACGGCTCCGGGCGCACCCTGACCCGGTCGGAAACGCTCGTGTCTCTCGGGGCGACGCGGACGCTCTCTCTTGCCGGGGGCACGCGGACATCCGCCCTCGCCGACGGCGCGCTCCGGTCGCTCACGCGAGCCGGCGCCGCAGGCGCAGCCTGAGGCAAGAGCCCCTGCTGCTGCCCGTCGGTGGAAGACTTAACCGTCTGGCCACCGTCCCTGGACCTTCGCGACGCGGCGACGGCCGCGTCGGTCAGAGCCCACGCAAGTGCCACCGATACCACAACCCCGGCCAGCGTCTTATTCCAGCGCGTCATTTTGAGGCCCTCCTTGCGTTCGAGGCCCTTCGTTACAGAGCCACTTCTAATGACGCCGAGCACGCCCTTGTATTCAACTCCCGCAACGAGTGAAAATCCCATCGATTCGCAAACCCCGGCAGCGACTGCCCAGCCAAGGCCAAACGGCCGTCGTCCGCCGCCCCGCGGGGTCCGTGGCCCGCGGGCAATTGCTCCCATCTTATTTGCTGTCAAGATGTTACGATTTCTATGCAGTGCTTGATCTTGCGGCTGGCGAGCGTGGCCGCGGGCGAGTCTTTGTCATTATATCGCGCGCACAACCGATCTTCAAGCAATCCCTATCTTTAACCCGTCCCGTACGACTGTGGTTACGCGCATTCGCTGACCGATATTATAGCCCAAACTGCTCTGTTGAAAACTTGGAGCCCCGCGAGCAGGAAAAACGGGGACTGGCTTGAAGTTGCGCGGTTTTCAGCAAATTCGTGCCTGTCCCCTGCTTTTCCGTCCGCATTCGCAAGCGCCCTTAAGCGTGACGAGCGCCGTTTTCAACAGGGCAAGCCCAAGCCGATTTCGCAGAGATCTTGAAAGGGGTAGCGGAGTGTTCCAACCCGAGCCCTTCGGCCAGCGCGCGGTGCGCCTCGGTTTCATGACGTCCGACGAGGTTCGGCAGGCTCTTGAAACGCAGAGCCTGCTTGCCAGGAAATCGGGACTGGTGGGGGAAATCCTCGTCGAAATGGGCTTCCTCAATCTGCAGCAGTACCTCGAGATCGTGCAGGATCTCGCCGACTCGGACGAGGGAAAGACCCACGACCAGATGCAGGGGGAGTTCGTCAAGAAAGCGCTTGAGAAAGGCTACGTCACCACGCAGAATATCGAAGATGCTCGAACGATACAGCTGACCAGGCCTCCAAGGAACAAACTCATCGGGCAGATCATGGTGGAGATGGGGCTTTTGAAACCCCACGAACGGGACGCGATACTTGCCACGTACGATGACGACGCCAAAGCACACTGAGGGCGACACGACTTACGACGTTGCCGTCGTCGGCGCCGGCATGGCCGGTCTTACGGCGGCGATATATTGCCAGCGGTTCAAACTTACCTCCGCGGTCCTCGCGATGGAGGTCGGCGGGGTCGTCACCGAATCCGCCCTCGTCGAAAACTGGCCCGGCACGAAAAGCGTAAGCGGCTTCGAGCTCATGGAGCGCGTGCGCGAGCAGGCCGCGTCGCTGGGCGCCGAGTTTCTCTCCGAGGAAGTCACCTCGATCGAAGGCGCGTTCGGGGAGTTTCGCCTGAAGGCCGCCTCCGGCAAGAGCGTGAAGGCGCGCACGATAATCGTCGCCACGGGGAGCAGGCGCCGGAAACTGGGCGTGCCCGGCGAGGCGGAGTTCGTCGGACGGGGCGTCAGTTACTGCGCGACGTGCGACGCATTTTTCTTCCGCGGAAAGACCGTCGGCGTCGTCGGCGGCTCCGACAGCGCCGCGGCCGCCGCTGAACTCCTGTCCCAGTTCGCCGGCAAGGTGTACATATTCTACCGCCGCGAACACCTGCGCGCGGAGCCTATCCGCGTCGAGCGCATCGAGCACAACCCGAAAATGCAGATCGTCAACCGCGCGGTCGTTACGTCCATCCGCGGGGACGAAACCGTCAAGGCGGTCACGCTCGAGGACGGCAGGGAGTTCGCGGTCGACGGCGTTTTCATCGAGATAGGCTTCGACCCGTCGCGCAAGCTTTCGGATGAACTTGGACTGGCCCTCGACGAGTCCGGCTTCATCATGATCGACGAAGGCTGCCGCACCAACGTCGACGGCGTGTACGCCGCCGGCGACGTCACCACGGGCTCGAACCGCATGAGGCAGCTCGTCACCGCCGCCGCCGAAGGTGCCATCGCCGCGGAGAGCGTCTACGAGGACATCAAACGAGAGCCGCTCGAATTCTGAGGCCGCGCGGAGGGCCGCCCGCCGCGCGGCGGCCTTTTGCGGAACTCGGAAGTCCCCCGCTCTGTTGAAAACTTTGAGCGCCGCGAGCTGGAAAAACGGGGACTGGCTTGCTCCGTTGAAAACTTGGAGCGACACTGGCAGGAAAAACGGGACTGGCTTGAATTTCCGCGACTTGTAGGAAATTCGTGCCTGTCCCCGCTTTTCCGTCCCCAACGACAAGTACGCTTTGGACGCGCCGGATACTGTTTTCAACAGAGCAGGAGTCATCGCTTTTGTATTCTCGGTGGGCAAGTATAATCAGGCCCGTTTTAGGCGCGTGCATTTCCTGCTTTCGTCCGATTGGAGGCACTTATGACCGAAGGCGAAATCAAGACGGACGCGGCCGCCGCTTCTCCCGGGCCCGGCAAGCGCAGGCTCTGGCTCAAGATCTTGGGCGTAGTCGTCGCGGTCGTTATCGTCGTCGTCGCCCTCCTGCCTTACATCATGCCCACGAAGTGGCTCGCGGCCATCGTCGAGAGAGCCGCCAAGTCCAACATCCGCGGCCCCGTCAGCATCGGCGGCGTCTCATGGGGCTGGCTCGGCGGTGTCAACGTCAACGAGATCACCATCGGCGAAGCCCCCGAATTCGGCGCAGGCACCTTCGTCAAGGTGTCGCGCGTTTCGGTCCAGGTGAGCTTTCTCGACCTTCTCTCGAAGAAGATCACGGTGAAATCCGTCACCGTCGACAAGCCTCAGATTACCCTCGTGCGCAACGAACAGGGAGCCTGGAATTTCGACAAGCTCTTCGCCCTGCGAAAGCGCGGCATGCCCATCGCCGTAGCCGCGGTCGGCCCCGACCCGACGGCGGGGTTTGACCTGACCAAGGTCAGCGTCGGCCGCGTGCGCGTGAGGGAAGGCAGCCTCTCTCTCCAGGACAGGAAGGACAAGATCAGCCTCGACGTCACCGATATCGCCGCCTCCGTCGACGCGGACTTCAGCGGCGAGACCATCACCGGCAAAGCCGACGCATCCTTCGGCATAGCCCAGGCAGCGGGCAAGGGCACCTTCGAGCTCGCCGCGAACGACATTAACGTGCCCAAGACCGCTTCGGCCGACGCCCTCCGGAAGGCGGCGGTGAACGGCACGATAACCCTCACCGGCATCGACGTCGCCGAGGCGGCCGCCGCCGTCAAGCCCGACCTCAAGGACCTCGCCGCGGGCAAGCTCACCATCGCCATTAACTACGACCTCAAGAACGGCACGGCGAAGCTTTCGGCCAAAAACGGGACCCTGAAAGGCCTTACCCTCGGCAAGGGCCTCGTGGCAAACGCCCCAATGGCCATAGGCGACGTCACGGTCGGCTTCGACGTCACGGCCGTCCAGTCGGCCGACGCGGCGTCGGTCGCGGTTAAGAGCCTCGACCTTTCGATGCCCTTCGGCAGCGTCGGCGTCACCGGCAAGGGCGACTTCGGCAAGGCCGCACAGTCCGTCTCGATGAAGGCGTCGGGCTCGATAGACCCCGCCGCGATACCCAAGGGGCTCGTGTCGCTGCCGCCGGAGTTCCAGAGTTCCGGCAGCACGAAGTTTGACGTGTCCTTCGAGGGCAACCCCCAGCCGAAGACGGTCTCCGTCTCCCTCGACGCGACGCCCATGAAGGTCGCCTACGGCGGCGTCCTTCGAAAGAACTCGGGCGTGCCGTTTGCGCTTGCGCTCAACGGCGGCATGTCGGGCAACCTCTTCACCGCCGACAAGATTGTCGTGACCCTCTCGGGCGGCCAGGTCAGCGGCAGCGGCGCCTTCGACTCGGACGCCAGCGCCGCGTCCTGGAACATCGGCGCCAACTTCAAGGGCCTCAATATCTCCGACTACTACCCGGGCTCCAAGAGCCTCGTCGCGTCCGGCGGCTTTACCAACTCCGGCAAGTTCTTCCTTACGACCCCCAAGCGCGCGAGTTCCTTCGTCGTCGACGCGAAGTTCGACAATTTCTCCCTCGACGCGACTGACACGCCCGGCACCGAGGCCGTCATCTCCGGCGCCGTGGCGATGGACAGCGTCAAGGCCCAGGCGCAGAACCTCGTCGTGACCCTCGGCGGGTCGCCCCTCACCGTCGACGCCCTCGTCCAGACGCCGCTCGAGCGCCCGACCGGCAAGGTTACCATCCGCGGCAGGGAGATATCGGTCGATAAGCTCATGGCCGTCGCGACGGCGCTCCAGTCCTCGGTCCCCGCCGCCGAAGGCGCGAAGGCCGCGCCCGCGCCGAAGCCCGGCGAAGAGAAGACCGCCGCCGAGAAAGCGCGGACGGCCGCGAATGTCTACCTCGACAACGCAAACGTCACCCTCGAAGTCGCAATTGACAGGCTTACCTACGACAAGTACACGGGCGATAGCGTCTCCGTCGACGCCGCCGTTCAGGCGGGCAAAGCGACGCTGCGCAAGTGCTCGGTCAACATGTTCGGCGGCACGATCGACATCACCGCCAACACGGACCTGACGTCGTCGAGCATGCCGCTTGACGCCGCGGTGAAGATCGCAAGCGTCCAGACCAACAGTTTCACGCAGAAATACCTCTCGAAATGGCTGCCCGCGATGGGCTTCAACGGGACCGCCAGCGTCGATATGTCCGCCAAGGGCAACCTCGGCGGTTCGCGCCAGTCCGTGCTCGACAGTTTCAGCGGCAGCGGCCTCGTCGATATCCTGAACGGCGTCCTCTCGATTGGAGAACTGCCGCCGGCGCTCGGCGCGGCGCTGCCCGGCCTGAGCCTTCTTTCTATCCCGTTCCCGGAGCAGAAGATACCGCTGACGCTTGCCAACGGCGCCGTGAGCTACGAGTACCTCGTGCCCGGCAAGCCCCACAGCATCTTCGTCGAGGGCAAGACCTACCTTTCCGGCGCATACGTGCAGAAGGTCGGCATCGTCCCCTTCGGCTCCGATGCGAGGATTCACCTGCTCGACATTGAAAGCGGCAAGAAAACCTTCGTGAACCCGGCGGAGTTCGTCGCCGACCTCGCCAAGGCGCAGTTGACCGGCATCCTGCGCAAACCGGCGGCGCCCGAGGCCGCCCAAGGCGCCCAGCCGCAGTCGAAAGAGGGGCAGGCAATCCAGGGCATCGGCAACCTCATCGAAGGGCTGACCGGGAAGAAAGAGCAGAAACAGAAACCCAAGGCGAAACCTAAGTCATCCGGCAGCGCGCCCGCCCCTGCCGGGACTGCTCAGTAGCCCAAGTGCTGTAATCCTTCCCGGCGGCCGCGTTGGGGCTTTCGCCTGCGCGGAACCGCCGGCCCCGGCGCCGCATCGAGCGGGCAAGTGGTTAGGCCCCCACTGGCTAAGGGCATACCGCGCGGCAGCGGCACGGCGCCGCCCCCCACGCCCGGTTTCGAGCCGCTCCTTCCGCAATGCCGTCTCAAGGCGCGTCCGGCGTAATGCCGATTGATAGTGAGTGTGGGATACTGCGTCCCCAGCCGCCCGCGCGGCGGGACCTCCCGGCGAGTCGCCCGGTGAGCATATGTGGTGTGAAAGGTGCGGTTACGACGAGACCAACCCCGCCGTCTGCCGGCGCTGCGGCCGATACCTCCACAACAAGACATGGCAAGTCCTGGCGCTGGGGCTCTGCGCGGCGGGGCTTGCGATATTCTCCCACTACATACTCGCCGGCAGCGTCTTTCGCGCCCCCGCGACGCGCCTCCTGTGGGTCACGAGCGCCCTCACCGCCCCCGGCTCCATCTATCAATGGCCCGCGTACATGGCCGTCGCGGGCGCCACTCTCGCGGCGCTGGTCATCGTGCCGGTGCTTGCGGGCTATCACTACGGGATCGTGCCCGGGATCATCATCGGCTTTTTCGCGGGCACGCTGTCCGGCGTCCAGATCGCCTCGGTGATCTTTCCGGCGATGGCTGCGCTGGCGGCGACGCGCAACGTCCGCCGCGTGCCGGTCGGCGCCTGGGCGCTCGCGGCGGCGCTCGTCGGCGGCCTCTACTACCTGTACCTCGCATGGACTTACGGCCCCCACGATGAACTCTACCGCCAGGCCCTCTATCAGTTCCTCCTCTGGGTCGCAATTGCGGCGGCGGTCGTGTCGGTCGCCGATGTGTTCATTTCGCGGTCGATCAAGCACAGCAGCCTTCACGTCGTCTTCGCGGGGGCGGTCCTGGCCATCGCGCCGGCCGCGATCTTCTTTTCCGAAACCGGCCCGGCGAAGATCGAGGCCAACTTCGTCAGGATGACCTACGACCCGGCGCGGGCCTTGAACGGCCCGCTGCCCGAAGGATACGTCGCCGGGCTTGCCACGTCGCGAAAGCCCGAACTGCAGCCCGGCCGGCAGCTCCCGCACGTCTTCGATACGCTCAAGTACGTCGACACCTGGCGCGCGCGCGCGCTTGCGGCCTGCCGGGCGTACCTGAAGTCCTTCCCGTCGAGCCCGGAAGCCCCGGAAATCCTGATGCTCGAGGCCTCCATGCATGACGCGAAGGTCAACTTGTCGCTCCTCAAGTCCGCCGGCAGGCTCGAGACCTGTTTCGACCGTATCAGCCCCCAGGGCATGGACGTCTTCCGGCAGGTCACAGAGCGCTTTCCGAAAACGCCGCAGGGCGCGCTTGCGCGGTATTACGTGGCCGAGGGGACCTTTCAGTCCGGAAGGATCCTTGAGGCGCAGAAACTCTACGCTAAGGCGCGCGAATCCCTCGCGGCCTTTGTCCCGCCTGGCTACTACCCGTCCCCGGAAGTGAAGCCCACGACCGTTGCTGACCTCTACGCCGCGGGCGATACGCGCCGGCGGGCGCTCGAGCGCGCGGTTTACGAGGCGCTGCTCGACTCGGAGCGGAAATTCTCCCTTATCGCCGAAAACAGCGACTTCGGCGGCCAGCCGCTCGCGCGCTTCGCCGCGCTCGACCCGAAGGGTGAGGACTTCGACGCCGCCGTCCGCGAGCTTATCGTCACGTACAATAAGTCGCGCTTGGTCGACTGCCTGCGTCTCGTCCTCGCCGAGCGGATACACGACCCGCTCGACAGGGAACAGGCCGTCGAGCCGCTCGTTGGCGCGTATCCCGACAGCGACGTCGCGGACAGGATACTTTTGGCCCTTGCGAAGGCGCAGATGGCCGCGAATCTCCACGGCGACGCGCGCGCCAAGGCGTCCGCCACCCTGAGGCGCCTTCTCGCCTCCTTTCCAAAGAGCTCCTACGCGCCGGAGGCGGCCCAGCTGCTTCATTCATTCGAGCCCGCGCGCCCCTTCACGAGAGAAGCGCTCGGAATCCCTCGGGAAACGCGTCTTTGGGCAAACGAAACCGCGCATCCGGCGCCCGCCGCGCCCGGCTCATAGGCTCGTTCGACCCTTCCTGTTGATTTGGCTCCCCGCGGCGCTAACATATCACGGTGTGAGGGCTTCCCGACGTTCAGTCCACGCAGGCAATCCTGGGCGGCCCCCGCTCTCAAAGTCCAACTCGCAAAGAGGAAACGGGCGATGAAGGTCGCCATCTGCGGCGCGGGTGACATGGGAGGCGTCCACTTCGACGCCTTCTCAAAACTCCGGGGCGTTTCCGTCGTCGGCATCTGCGACCCTGATTCGTCCGCAGCCGGACGCTTCGCGGGCCGCGGCGCGAGGCTCTTTGCAAAGTCCGAAGACATGATAGACGCGGGGCTTGCGGACGTTATAAGCATCGCCGCGCCCACACAAGTGCATACGCCGCTTGCGATCCGCGCGCTCGCCAAAGGCCTCCACGTCTTTTGCGAGAAGCCCATGGCAAGGACCGTCGCGGACGGCGAGGCCATGGTCAAGGCGGCGGCCAGGGCGAAAAGGACCCTCGCGATCGGCTACGTGCTTCGCTTCGACGACGCCTACCGCCTTGCGCGTGATTACGTGAGGGGCGGACAGCTGGGCGCCATCGGCACTGTGCGCACGAGCCGATGCGGAAGGTCCGAGACGGCATGGCTGCGCGACGTCGAGGCAAACGGCGGCGCGGTCTTCGAACTACTGACGCACGACCTCGATTGGCTCCAGTGGTCGCTCGGGCCGGCGAAGAGAGTGTTTGCCAGGGGCCTCGCCAAGGGCAAAAAGACGGTCGAAAGGGACTATTGCCTCGCTGTCCTTCGCTTCGGCGACGGAACTGTCGCCCACCTCGAGGGGTCTCTTGCCGAGGCCGGAGACTTCTACGCCGCCTACGAGATAGCGGGTAGCGACGGGCTCCTTTCCTACGACACGCGCAAGTCTGCCGTGCTCGAAGCAAGGCTCATCGCCCCCGGAGGCCTCCGCACCGTGTGCGAAAGCCCGCAGAACGAGAGCCCCTTTGCGCGGCAAGTACGAGCGTTCGTCGAGGCGGTTTGGTCGGGCAAAGAGTACGAGGTCTGCGCGGAGGCGGCCATGCCGGCGCTGCGCCTCGCGTCGGCCGTGTGCGAAAGCATTGAGTCCGGCGGGCCCGTAGACCTTTAGGATAGCCCCTCGGCCGCGCCTGGCCGCGTCCGGCGAAAGGCGTTTCGGCGGCGGCCGGCGGTCGAGTGTTTTTCGCGGAGTGAGTACTGGTATGACGATTGCCTATTTCGACTGCGCGAGCGGCATAAGCGGCGACATGTTTCTCGGCGCCCTTGTCGATGCCGGGCTTCCCGTCGAGAGGCTTTCGGCCGCGGTCGAGGCCCTCGGGATTCCGGGCTTGAAGCTCGCCGCCGCGAAGGTGACGCGCCTCGGTATCGCCGCCACGAAAGTCGAAGTCGTCGCCCCTCACGAGCACGCGCACCGCCATCTGGCCGACGTCGAGCGGTTGATTGACTCAAGTGGGCTGTCCGCGCCTGTCAAGGCAACCGCGAAGCGCGTATTCGCGCGCCTCGCCGCCGCCGAGGCCAAGGTCCACAACGCGCCCGTCGACGAGGTCCACTTTCACGAGATCGGTGCCGCCGACTCGATAGCCGATATCGTCGGCGCCGCCGCGGGCCTGGAGCTCCTGGGCGTCGAGAAGTGCTTCTTCTCCCCCATCCCGACGGGCTCGGGAACGGTAAAGATGGCGCATGGCACGGTGCCCGTCCCGGCCCCCGCGACGGCCGAACTGCTTGTCGGCGTGCCGCTGGCCGGCACGAGCGAGACGGGAGAACTCACCACTCCGACGGGCGCCGCCCTCGCCAGGGAGTTGTCGGCCGGGTTCAGCCCGCTTCCGGCGATGACCGTCAGCTCCGTCGGCTGCGGGGCCGGGTCGCGCGAGGGCGTGTCCATGCCAAACGTCCTGCGAGTCTTTCTGGGCCGGCCGTCCGCCGACGCGACGCCGCGAAGCGTCACCGTCATCGAGGCGGCGATTGACGACATGACCGGCGAGGCGCTTTCCTTCGCGCGCGACGCGATCTTCGCCGCGGGCGCGCTCGACGCGTACTTCACGCCGATTTTCATGAAAAAGGGGCGGCCCGCGTATCTCTTGACGGTCCTCGCCGACGAGGCCGGAAAGCCCGCCGTCCTCGAAGCGCTTTTCCGCGAGACGACGACCTTCGGGGCGCGCGTTTCGACGTCGCTTCGCGAGACGCTCGACCGCAGGGTGCTCGAGCTCGAGTCCGAGTTGGGCGCGTTCCGCGTCAAGGTCGGTTCGTATAATGGCCGGGTTGTATCGGCCGCTCCCGAGTATGAAGACGTGAAACGTATCGCGGCGGAAAAGGCCCTGCCCTTCAGGCAGGTGTACGCGGCGCTCCAGTCCGAGGCCCTGCGCCGTGCCGCGACGGCGGGCGTCGAAGAGGCGCCACGCAAGCCGGGGGGGCACCGCTGATGCCCGATAAGCCCGACCGAACTCCTGGCGGGGCCGGCGTCGAGCGGGCGCCTGCCCGCAAGGGCTCTTCTTGGGAGCGCGTTAATGCATGACGGACTGCAAACACTCCTGCCGTTTATCCTCATCGTGGTATTGCTCGTGTGGCTGGTCTTCGTCGGCCGCAAGCGCTTCCAGCAGGCGCCGCGCGGAAACGTCGTCACCGACAGAGTGCTCGACCAGCGCCAGAAACTCCAGCACGCGATGGAGCAGCTGCAGGTGAACCTGATGGAGTTCGGCAGGGACGCCGAGGCCCGCCTCGACACGAAAATCCGCACCTTGAGCCAGCTCATCCAGGACGCCGACGAGCGCATCAAGCGCATGGAGCAGCTCACGGGAGCCGCGCCGTCCCGCGCCGACGGAGAAGTCCCGCCCCTTCACAAGGAGATCTACCGCCTCGCCGACGAGGGCCTCGACAAAGTCGAGATCGCGCGCCGGACGTCGAGCACCCCCGGCGAGGTCGAGCTGATTTTGGGCCTGAGGAGAACGCGCGGTGTCTGACGCCGACCCCAAACGAGTTCTTATCATCGCATGCGAGGTCGTCTTCAGGGAACTGTCGGCCCTCGCCGCGCGAAGCCCGAAGATCGTCGATTTCGTTTTCCTGCCCAAGGGCCTGCACGACCTCGAAACGGGAAAGATGCGCGAGCGCATCCAGGCCGAGATCGACAAGGCCGACCCGGAAAAGTACGAAACGATCTTCCTTGCCTACGGCCTCTGCAACAACGGCACGCTTGGCCTGGCCGCGCGGCAAATCCCCCTCGTAATCCCGCGCGCGCACGACTGCATCACTTTTTTCTTCGGGTCGAGGCGCCGCTACCGGGAGTACTTCGACGCCAATCCCGGCACCTACTACCGCACGACCGGCTGGACGGAGCGGGGCAAGTCGGACATTGCCGACGGCATAATGTCGCAATTGGGCCTGAGTTCCACCTACGCCGAGTACGCCGCGAAATACGGCAAGGATAACGCCGACTACATCATGCGGGTCCTCGAAGGCTGGCGGCAGAACTACCGGCGCCTCGCCTACATACGCATGCCCATCGAGGGGCTGCCGGACTACGTCGAAGATTCCGAACGCGAGGCAGCGAAGAACAACTGGGAGTTTGACCTCGTCGAAGGCGACCTGTCGCTTCTCGAGGCGCTTGTGACGTCGAGCGCCGACGGCGAATTTGCCCTCGTGGCCCCGGGCTGCCGGCTGTCTTTCGCGCCGGGCGACGAGATCTTCGCGGTCGCCTGCGAGGAGCCGAGAGAGTGACGGGCGAGGCGCAGTCCCTGCCGGGCGAAGACGCCTCGCGCGGCGCCGCGCGCGCCGTCCTTCGAAGGTCTTTCCGGATCTACCTGTATTTCCTCGCCTTCTCCGGCGTCGTCCTCGTTGCGGGCCTCACCGTGCCGCCGATGGTGTTCACCCCCGGCCCGGCCGAGCGCGCCGCCCGCGCCGAGCGTCTCCTCGCGCTGTTCTTGGCGGTAATGTTCGTCGCGGCCACGATCGTCAACGCCGGCATCCGGTCGGCCGCGAGGATCGTCGCGGCGCGCCGCTACAGGCGCGCCGATGTTTACCCCGCGGCGGTCGTGGCGGCCGCCTCGCATTGGGCGAGCCTCGGCGTCTACGCCGTCGTCGAAGCGGCGGCGCTGTACTTCCGCGTCGCGGCCCACGGCAGCGCGGCGGTCTTCGTGGCGTCGGTCGTCATACCGGCCGCGGCCGCCTATCATTTCCTGAGGCTGCCTCGCTTCCTCACCAAGGGCGTATTCGAGACGGGCCGGGGGCGGGCCGGCCCTTCGCGCAAAGAGACGCCATGTTAGTCTGCGGCATCGACTCCGGGGCCCGCGCGACGAAGGTCGTCCTCCTCGACGATGCCGCCGGCGTCGTCGCGTCGGCAGAGCTGCCGACCGGCGCGTCCCCGGCGAGAGCGTCCGCGGAGGCGCTCTCGCGGGCCCTCGCCGCGGCAGGCGAGTCGAGGAAAGCCATATCAGTCGTCACCGCCACCGGATACGGCAGAAGCGGCGTCGAGGCCGACGCGCGGCTCACCGAGATAACCTGTCACGCAAGGGGCGCGGCGGCGTTCCTTCCCGGCGTGCGGCTCGTCGTCGACGTCGGCGGGCAGGATTCGAAATTCATCGCCCTTGACCCCTCGGGCGAAGTGGAGGACTTCGCCATGAACGACCGCTGCGCCGCCGGCACGGGGCGTTTCCTCGAAGTGATGAGCGCGATTCTGGGCGTCGACGTCGCCGCTCTGTCGGACCTTGCGTCGAAGGCCGCAAACCCCGCGCCGATCTCAAGCCTCTGCGTCGTTTTTACCGAGTCGGAGGTGGTCAGCCTTATCGCCCGCGGCGCGCGCCCGGCGGACATCGCGGCGGGGGTGCTGAAAGCCATGGCCGTACGGATGCGCTCCGTGATGGGCCACGTCGTCCCGCGCGAGCCGGCCGTGTTCGTCGGAGGCGTCGCCCGCAACGCCTCTTTCGCGGCGGCCCTCGGCGCCCAGGTCGGCGTAGGCTTCAGGGTGCCGCCCGACCCGCACCTGAACGGCGCTTACGGCGCGGCCCTCTTTTCCCTTGAAAACGCGGCTCAATAACGGTATACAAGTATGTCTTCTACGTGAGGCGTGTCGCTTTTACTCGGAGCCAGCAATCATTCTCTAACGTGCAAAGCCTGAAAGGAGGCCGGTATGCGAAAGACGTTGTTGGTGTTACTGGCGGCAGTCGCCCTTGGCCTGTGGGTCGCAGGTTGCGGAGGAGGCGGGACCGTGGCCGCGCCCCAAGGCAAGGTTGCCGCGCCCTTTGACGCGGGAGACCCCTCCCAGATCGCCGAGGGCGTGACGTACCTGGAGGATAAGCTGATTTATCTCGTTAAGGAGAGAGTCAACAGCGAAAACCGCATCTGGGCCCTCTACGCGATGAGGGGCACAGACATGTTGACTTACGACCCGGAGAAAAAGGAATTTCACAACGCCAAGAACATCCGCACCTATGACATCAACGGCAACGCCCTTTTCAAGATCACGAAGGGCGCGAAGACGGGCCAGGAAGGATTACCCATGGATCTCAAGAAGATCGAGAAGAATAAGACTAACGGCCACATAAAGGTTTACACCCGCGGTTGGCTGTCGGGTGCGGACCGTACCAACCCCCAGAAAGGCGCTTACGTCGTAGTGCCGTAATCCCGTAAGGCCCCCGAAAAAAAACGCCCGGCGCCTGTCGCCGGGCGTTTCCTTTTTTACAGTCGAAACGCCCCTTCCCACGGGGGGCTTCTCGATCCTTAGCGCGTGGACCCCGACGGCTCGCCGCTCGGGGCGCCCACGGGCGCCTCGTTGCTCGAGTTGCCCACAGGCGCCTCAGGCCCGGGCGAGGGCGCGCCTTCGATGCTCGGCACCGACTCAAGTTCAGGCAACACTTTGAGGTCCGCCGGTACGGGCTTGCCCATCCCCTTCAGGGCCTCCACCTCCTCCAACTGCTGCGCGCGCTTCTGATCGTAAGCCGTCCGCCAGGCGTCGTAGTCCTTTATGAAGGTTTTTTCCTTGCCGAACGGCTCGAGGTGGAGCACCACGGCCTTCCTGATGATCTCGCCGAGTTTCTTGGGACCCCAGCCTTCGCCAGGCGGGTACTTCTTGAGGAGGTCCGTCTCCTCTTCGGTCTCGCCGGGCTTCTTGGCCGTCTCGCCCGTGGCTGGGGCAAGCTGCGAAGCCGTCGAGCCGGCCGCTAACGCCGAAGCCGTTGAGCCCGCTTCGAGCGCAGATTCGCTCGACGCGAATTCCTCCGCCTGCACGCGGCCCGACAGCCTTGCGATATATTCCGTCGAGGCGCGCGCCGCCTCCTCGCGCTGCTCCTCTGTAAGGGGGGCGAGAACCTCGATCTTCGAAATGCTCGGCAGGGACACGCCGCTAATGCCGCTGACGCCGACGCCTTCGGCACTTACGTCGACGCGCAGCTTGTCGCCCTCAAAGGAAACGGCCTTGCCGACGACCTTGCCTCCGAACTTGTTTGTAATCCTCACGCGCGGCGCTTCGCTCCTGGCCATGATCGTCTTCAGCTCGTCGAGCGTCACCTCGATAGGTTCGTTGGTGGTGGGCGCCTTGACCGCGGGCTTCGCGGGCGCCTTGGAAGCGGCCGCGGGCGAAGGCGCGGCCGGGGCCGGCGCCACCGCGGGCGCCGACGGCCGCGGCGCCTTCGGCGCGGTCTTCGTCTCAGCGGCTATAGCGGTCGACGCGACAATGACGAGCGCGGCAAACATCATCCAGGCACTGCCCATTCTGTACCGCATCTTGGACACTCCTAAACTCGGGTGAAAAAAACAGGGACGGGCAACCACCCGTCCCTATCTATTTCGGCGTTAACGCGGCGTTACTTTGTAGGTTCTGGCAATTCCTCCGCGGGCGCGGGCGTCGCGGCGCCTGTCGACTCCGAAGCGGACGGCAGCGCGCGGGAAGCCGGAACCAGCCATATCTCCACGCGCCTGTTGGCCCTGCGTCCGTCGGCGGTGGCGTTGGTGTCTATGGGCTTAAACTCGCCGAACCCCGCCGTAAACATCCGCTCCGGCGATACCCCCTCGTTCTTCAGCGCCAGCCACACCGACCTCGCGCGGGCCTGCGAAAGCTCCATGTTGTCCTTCCACTTGGAGTGCCTGATGGGCTGGCTGTCGGTATGCCCGTCTATCCTGACGTCGAGCCCCCTTGCCTCTTCGCCTTGGAAGGCATCAGCCGCCTGTTTCAGGGCCACCTGGGCCTCGGCCTTGAGCTCCGACTTGCCGGAGTCGAAGTAGATATCGCTTGGCAGCCTGATACCGCCGCCCGGGATGAGTACCGCGCCCGGCATCTTGCTCACTAATTCCCTCATCACCTGCTCGGAGACGTTCTGGCCGAGCTTCTTGTTCTCCTCGTAGGCCCCTTTGTACGCCCCGGCCTGCCCCTGCAGGTAATCCACGTCCGCCTGCACCTTCTTGAGCTCGTTCTCGAGTTCGGTGTTCTTCTGGTTCGCCTGCGCGAGCATGCCTTTCAGGTCGTCAACCTGCTTGGTAAGGTCGTTTTTCTCGTTTACCAGTTGGGCGTTGGCCCCCTGAAGCTTGCGCGTTTCGGCGCAGCCGGCGGCGATCCCTATCGCCGCGACCAGCGCCAGTACCCTCAAAAACGCTACCCCCTTGCTGCCCATTACCGCTCCTTTCAGTATCTTGAAAACCCCGTTACTTGGCGGAGAAAAGCCCCGTTAGACTCGAAAACGGATTTGTGCCGGTCGTGAAACTGATAAGCGCTATCGCCGTGAAGGCTACGAGGACTATCGAGACGATGAGCAATACCGACATGCCGACGTTGGCCTCGGCGGGCTCCTCGAAACTGCGAAGCCCGGCCTGCACCGAAAGGAGCTCCGCTTCCTCCTCGCCGACCTCCTCGCCCTTTTCCTCGACCTCGGAAGTTATCTCGAACTCGCTGAGCGACTTGACCTCTTCGCCGCCCTTGGCGCCGCTGGCCGCCTCGGCCTTCGCCGCCGCCGCCGCTGCTGCCGCCGACGCCGGCGTCGCGAATGTCTGCGGCCCTTCCTCAAGCGGCTCGATTGTGAACTCCTCTTCCGCCGACGGCGCGCCCGGCGGGGGCGGAGGGGCCTCCCCTTCCGTCTCGAGCCGCTGAACCGGCGGCACCTGCTCTGGAGGCGCAAGCGTCAGTTCCTCTTCCTCGGACGTTATCCCGAGCGACGTCTTCAGGTCGTCGAGGTCCTTGCGGCGAAACTTTACCTTGCCGCCGTCCATGAAGGAGCGAATCTTGCCCTCCTCCATGAGCTTCTTGACGTCGTCGGCCGATATCTTCAATTCCTTGACCGCGTCATCGAACGGCACAAACTTGTCTGCCATCAAACACCTCCGCCTAACACGTTTCCCGCCCGGACACCGTGGGCTGCCCGTGCCGTCTCATACCGCCGGTTGGCTTACGGTCAATATAGCGCCCGCGGGGGGCTATTCAAGGATATTTTGCGCGGCCGGCCAAACTCCGCGCCTGCGCCGGAATCGGGTCAATATACCTTCTCAGGGTCGAAAACCCTTTTCTCCACCGTCTCCCACTCGCCCTTTTCGGCATTGTACGCCCGGTAGTAGCAGGAAAAGTAACCCGCGTGGCAGGCCCCCACCTTCTGCTCCACGCGGATGAGAAGCGAGTTGCCCTCGCAGTCCGCGCGCACCTCTCTGACCGCCTCGACGTGGCCGCTCGTCTCGCCCTTCATCATGAGCCGCCCCTTCGACCTCCGAAAGACGTGGACCTTGCCCGTCTCGAGGGTCTTCTCGACCGCGTCGCGGTTCATGTAACACAAGGTCAGTACCTCTCCCGACTTGTCGTCCACGATGATCGCGGGGATGAGGCCCTGGTCGCTGAACTTCAGGATCTCGAAGAAACGCTCCATTTTCCTCTCCGGAATGCGCCCTGGGCGCCCCGTCCGAACCCTCCGGACGGCCGCGGCGCCTTCGCGCGCAGGGATGCGTAATTATCGAGGCGGACTGCAGGTTTGTCCACACCTTCTCCGGGGTCCGGCGTCCCCGGCAGGTGTCACTTCTTCTCGAGGTCCGACACGAGCGCCGCAAGGCCCGCCAGGTCCTTGGCTGCGAGTATCTTCTCGACGCGGGGCTTCGGCGCGCCGAGTTTCGCGAGCGCCGCCGCCGCGCGCTTCCAGAGGCGCTTCTTCGCGGCTTCGCCTTCGGCCAGGTACAGGTCCGACACGATCTCGCCGAGGTTCTGAAGCGCGATCGTGTCGCCGTGCTCGTAGTATCTCCTGATGACGCCCTTCTGATAAGGCGTGTATTCCCTCATGGACGTCGCTCCCGGGCCCTTCTCATCGCATCTTCCCCGGGTCGCGCGCCTCGGCCTCGAAGCGCGCGTTGCGCCGGGCGACTTTCCCGTCGTCGCGGATCTTCTCAATCGTCCTCGCCACGCCCGCCACGAGCGCCTCGGTGATTATCCTGCCCCTCTCGCGCGACGGAAACCTCGCGTCCCCCGCGTACGAGTCCGGGTACTCGCTGTACCACCACGTCTGGGCCCGCGCCGGCGATATGTCGAAATCAAGAACGCTCGCTCCCGCGGATTTCCGGCGCGGGATGGCCTTGACGTCCACGAGGTCCGGCCAGGTGGACAGAGTCAGGTCGGTCTCGCCGTCGTCCGCGTGCCCGCCCTCGAGTTTTGCCTTGCTCATGGCGTCTATCTTCTTTCGGGCCTTCTCATCGAAGGCGCCGTAGACGTTGAGGAGATACGCCGCGTAATCCTTGCCCCTCCCCGGCAGGTCTTGGATGAAAGTCATGAGTATGTAGTTGTTGCCGCCGTGGCCGTTGGCGAGGACTATCTTCTTTATCCCGTTGCGGCTTGTCTCGTCG
>Ga0315277_10002690_pt1 | contig 24614 bp, 22 predicted proteins | sample YL17G05_15_MG_FD_203695 | JGI IMG/M metagenome (GOLD analysis project Ga0315277, IMG submission 203695) | Sediment microbial communities from Yellowstone Lake, YNP, Wyoming, USA - YL17G05_15 | ecosystem: Environmental > Aquatic > Freshwater > Lake > Sediment | place: USA: Wyoming | collected... | reverse complement strand
GGAGCGAGGAGACGGACCTGTGCCAGAAACGCTGGACCGTCGTTCATGTCGATATGGACATGCCGGATGTGGCAGACGACTGGACCACGGGCGGCGACGTGATGACCGAAGAGACCACCCCCGGCGGGTTCATTCCGCTGGATGGCTGGGTCCAACTGACCGTCAGGCCGGTCATGCCGGATTCGCTCTCACGTGAGGTGTCGTTCAGCGTTTCAAACAGCGGAGAGGGCATGATTGAAGTCTGGAACGCCGGCAAGACCGCGCAGATAACGACGCCATTCAGTCCGACCACGAACACCACCTGTTGGGTATGGGGGGATCACGTGAGTTCGTCGCTCCGCGACGTAACCCTGTGCCTCACTCACACCGCCACCAGCTTCAAGGATAAGATGAATCTGACCGTCTTCGATATAAAGAAGATTCCTTTGGGTTCCTCAGCCGATCTTTCAACGTGCATCATTGGCAAGGTGTACGTACCGACAAAATACGGTGGTGTCCTCACGTTGACAGGGGCGCCCATGAGTCTGTACTATACAGGTGGTTCTGATCTGACTGACGCGACTGCCGTCGAGATACTCAAAGGTGAACTCGAGGACTACCGCGTGGCTTCTGGAAACCCGTGTGTCTATGAGGTGCCACAGTATGATTATGGCTGGTACTACGTGAAGGTCACGGCAGCAAGTCCGACGAGCATTTCGAACACCTTCGTTGAGGCCGGGCAGGCATCGCCAAGACCATGGAATGGATACCACTGGCCGAAGGTGGGCGATGTGACTCTCTATGCCACTGGGGGCCCTCTTGAAAAATATGACACGGTTTATTCTACCACGGCCAAGAGTTGGGAGGCGACGAATGATTCAAACCCAGTGCCTTCCTGGGACGGCCACTGCCCAGGCTGGGCCATCGCTTCGATTCTGCTTTCGCAGCCAAATTCGACGAGCAAGAATGGCGTCAACTTCACCCGCGACGATATGGAAGGGTTGTATACCGAATTAGCGGATGGTGACGTAGAATATCATGCCGGCGTACTTGGCATCCCGGCGAGCCTTCCTGGACCTGCCACGGGAGAACAGATCGACTCCTTCTGTGACGACGTTCACACAAGGCTCCTAGACGACCTTAGGAGACATGTCCACTCCGGGGCCTTAGTGAGCGACCTTCGGGATGGTGCCGCGCCGTTGGATGCCAACGCAGTGTGGGTTCATGCCTTGTGGAAGTACGGGTCCAGCATGAAGGAGGCCCCGGGAGGCGATGAGAAGCTAATCGCGCTTACTACCACTATTACCGCCAATTACGACATAGACGAACCCCCAACTGACGGAACATCAGACCGCACCGAGATATGGGATTATGTGCTAAGATACACGTCTGCTGGTCTGATTGCGACGGATGGCTCCGGACAGAACTGGACCCAAGTTAGCCATCTGCCACCGGCGTGTATCTTGGGTGGAATAGAATCCGACTGGACTGGCAAGAACCCCCAAATCCAGAAGAGTAGAGTAGACGCCTTGTATTAGAGCGGTGATTCAAAGCAAACAACGGTCTCTCGGAGGCACGCCCTATGAGACAGACAACCTGCACCGTCAGCTCCCTTGTCATCCTCACATTCTCACTTCCCCTGTGCGCGGCTGCATTGCGCCCTCCCGCGCCGCAGTTGACTTGGAAGGTGGGGGACTCTTGGCGCCTGAGAACGTGGAAGATGAAGACAAACTTGGCCGCGAGAGACCCCGTTCCCCGAAAGGGGTCGCCAATAGACATCACTTTCGAAGTAAGGCGTCTGTTATCTACGTCTGACTTTGAGGTGCCCTATCTCCAGTTGGCATTGGATCGAGCAGCCTACGGTAATCCAACCTTGCCACCCGAGGGATACAAATGCTTTGAGGTCCAGGTCACTTTTCCACCTGAGGGCTCGGGGTATGAGCGAAGATTCCTTCTCTACTTCAGGAGGGAGACAGGCAACCTGATACGAATCCTCAGCATCTTTGGAAAGAAGGAGGATCCTGAGGGGAAAGACTACCGGGATCTCTCTCCCGTCCCCGACGGACCGATTATGGGGACAGATTATACTGTGCATGGAACGCTCTTTGATTTCCCCGATTTCACCCAAGACCCAAACTTTGTGCGTGCGAGGGCACTTGGGAGGGACCCGAACGACAAAGAAGTCACAAAGCAGACGATAACGACTCGCACCGTAAAGTTGGAAGATGGCACGGAACACGAGGAATATGAGGTCGTGATGCTTGCCAAACATGGCACTTACGAGGTGAAGACCATCCAGAAATGGCGCAAGGGCGATCCGTGGTGGTATGAAGCCAGGCACTATGAGAACGAAAAACCCATCGGCTATGAGGCCGTGCTCCTTCGGCAGAGCAAGCCACCCCAATAGGCTCCGCCTCAGAAAATTTGACGCCATGGTTCGTCTATGAGATCACATCCTCAAAACGAAGCACAGATATCTGAGCCATTACCGTGCCCGGAGTGCGGCGAGGTTCAACTGGCTCATACGTGTGAAGACATCACGTTGGCCGACGGTCTCAGGATGCGGAAGTTATGCCACTTCAAGTGTGCGGCCTGCGGTGCCCGGCTGTTCGACGATCCGGCCATGCAGAAGATTCAGGCGGCTCGAAAACGGCACGCAAGCACCAGCCAGCGAGGTTGACATTGGAGCGGGCTGAGGCTAGGTAATCTTGGCGATGAGGTGGTCGAGGATGGGGGCGAGGCGGTCATATTGGCGGTCGGTGAGCTTGCGGGAGACTGTCCGGCCGGCCTTCTTGTAGGTGATCGTGAAGACGCCCTTTTTCTCGAAATGCGTCTTGTCGATCTGCTCGATGGCGTTGTACGGGATCTTCTCTTTGTTGGCGATTACGAGCTCGTTCTCTTCGGCGACTACTTTCCTGCCCTTGATCGCCCAGTAATATCCTGCGAACAGGACGGCGGCGCCGACGAGGAACGGGGGCGCCTGGCGATTGATGACAAGGGCGCTATCGGGTCTGCCCTGCTCGTCGGTGTGCTCCTGGCGGAACGATGCGCTGATGTACCCGTCGTAGCCGAACCAGGCCGCCGCCGCAAGACAGACGGCAATGTAGAGGATAAAGTCATTTCGCTTATGCCGGCTCAGCGGGGCTTCGATGGCCATTGTCGACTCCCTTCCTTTCACGACGATCTGCGTTGTGCGATGACCTCCGCCAGCGGCTGGACGAAATGGCGCACGATCCGCTCCGCCATCAGCTCTTCGACCAACTGGCACTGGCGCTCGAACGAAGCGATAGGATCGAATCTCTCGTTGACAAGGGGATACTGCCGGATCGTCAGCGACAGGCTGATGGGCTCGTCGCGGTTCTCGTCCCTCTCGCCGGGCTCGAAGACGCTCGTCTTCGACTCGATGCAGACCCGGGCCTGCGTTCTCTCATCCTGCGACAGCGCGATCACCATCGCGGGCGAGAATACGATCGGCTTGCTGTTGGGCAGATCCAGCAGGCAGCCGAAAGCGCTCGTGCCGAACAGCGCCTCGGTGATGACCTCATCGTGATTGCCGGCGCAGTCGAAATCCATGGCGAAGACCACGTCGAGCGAATCGACGTCGAGCGGGGTTACGCCGAGCATGTACGGCGACAGCTCCAGGACCAGCTTGCTCTGCTGGTATGCCTCTTCAAAGCTCGCCGGATTGACCACGCCGGAGCCGATCCGATCCACCTCCAGGCTCACCCAGCGGTACTGCCCCGACCCGTGGTCCTCCTCGAGGTAGTACTCGTTGTTGTCGCGGCGCAGGAACCGGCCCATGCGCGGATACTGCCTCTGGATCCTGTCGAAATACGTCAGGACCGTGTCGCGCGACGCCGGCAAATCCAGTTCGGTATTGACAAACGTGTCAATGTAGAAGTCATCGCATAGAGAGCTGTAGCTGTCGATCGACATGGAAGGAAAGCACTCCACAGAACTTCCATTGATATTCCATGAGCCAAGCAAGCATCCGTGGGAACCCCGCCGACCCATTGCATTTCATTATACGCCCCCAAATTCTTTTTCCAAGTATTTTTTCGGTCCAAGGAGGCCGTTTGCCTGCGTGGTTTTTGAAGATTCTGAAAAAATTCTTTCGGCGGCAGGTGATTTTCGATCATTCCCGCCCGATCATCGCAGAATCAGGTAGGCGAAAACGAGGACTGCCAGAGCATAACAATAGAAGCCGAAGTACTTGAGCTTGGCCGCCCTGGTGAAGCGGATCAGAATTTTGATTGCCACGACGCCGACAACGGCGGCGACCGCCCCGCCCAGCAGCACCGACAGTAGCGGCAGGCTGCCCGAACGGAGCGTCTGCCACTTGCCGAGGCTCTCGACGAGCGAGGCACCCAGCACGGCCGGAATCCCAATCAGGAGGCTGAATTCCACCGCCCGGACGCGATTAAGGCCCAGCAGAATCGCCGCGCAGACTGTTGCGCCGCTGCGCGAGATACCCGGCATGACGGCCACGCCCTGAGCCAAGCCCACGAGAAACGCCCCTCTGAGCCCGAACTGGTCCAAGTCGAGTCCGGCGTGCTTCTTCCTGTCGGTAATCCACAGGAGCGTGCCGGTGATGAGCCACATGGCGGCAATGACCGCCAGGCTGCCGAAGGCTCCCTCGAATATCTTCTTCAGCGGCATGACGACGATGCCGGTCGCCACGGTCGCTGCGAGAATCATCGCCAGCAGGCGCCGTACGGAGATCGGCCGCAACATATCGGCAAGCTCGCCCCCGCTTTCAACTCCTATTGTCTCACGCGCACTGAACCCCGGCAGCGACCGCCACAAGACCACCACGACGGCGACCAGCGTGCCCAGGTGCACGGCAAGGTCGAACAGGAGCATCTCGGGGCTCTCCGCGTCGAAGCCGAAAAGTGTCTGCAAAAGAGCCAGATGTCCCGACGAGGATACCGGCAGAAATTCCGTGATGCCCTGGACGGCGCCGAGAAGGATTACCTGTAAAACGCTCACAAAGCCTCCCTGCGATGATGTCAGTCTATCATTTCAACGCCCGCTGAATCAATCGGAATCCATGATCAGCCAAGTTGTAGCTATGCGTGGATCAGGAGAAAGACGGCGATGGTCAGGACTATCGCCGAGACGGCTCCTGCCGCCAGATCGTCCATCAGGACGCCCCAGCCGCCCGGCAACTGCTCCAGCTTTCGTATCGGACCGGGCTTGACGATATCGAGCACTCGAAACAGCAGAAATCCAAGGAACGCGAAGAAGAAGCTCTCCCAACCGGACAGAAATCGCGGCAGCAAAAGCGGAATGACCAGGAACGTCAGCGCCTGGGCGGCAAACTCATCCATGACCACCTCGCCCGGGTCTTTCTTACCCACCGCAGCTACCGCCGCCGACGCGCAGCAAAGGCAACCCACCGACCCGACCACCGCCATCACAGCCATCACGATCACGGTCACGACATGCGGCACACCGGCGAACATCAGTATGCCGAACACAATCGCCGGCGGCAGCGACCCCCACGTCCCCGGCGCCACCGGCAGCCACCCCAACCCAAAACACGCTGCGATCCATCGTTTCCAATTCATAAGGCCAAGACACTAACCGCCAGGCCCCGCTGCGTCAAAGGGAAACAACCGAATGGCGGATGACGGACATGGAGCACTCGACTGGCGATGCTATATGGAACGCGGCTTGCTCGCGTAGAGAGCCTCAGCCTTCAAGCTTGCGGAGGATGTGACGCGCCAGATGTTCATTTATCTCACGATGGCGAGGCACCGGCTGGCACGCTTGAGTTCTTGGATTCTGATACCAATCGTGTCGGCTTCCGTGCCGAAGCAGAATGCACCCGCTGCTTTCCAGTTGCTGGATCAGGTCTGTTCGCTTCATGCAATGTGCAGCTCCGCCACGCGGCGTGCTCCCGGAATCCGTCCACTGGTCAGTTCCTCGTAGAGATCCCGGAGATTCTCTTGGAGTTCTTCAACGGTCTGACCTTGAGTCATGTAGTCGGGATACTCCTCCAAGTATCCCAGCCACATATCCTTATCTTGCCAGTAGATGTAGCGAACCGTCTTCATTGCTTCAGTATACCACTCACAGCCCTCTCGAATCAATCTAAATTCATGCCCGTCGCGATCATGATGGTCCTGACCCTCATCGAGTCAGACGCCAAAGAACCTGCACGGCATGTCAGGAGCAAGGAATCCGAGAGGATTCTCGGGCCCACAAACATATTCCGGCCATTCGTTCGCCAAAGCTTGGATTGAGGCACTGATGTCCTGGCCAGAAGAGCCATGCATGCAATAGCGAGATACTTCAATAAACCGTCCGATGATGCGAATGACATCGCTGCCCCCGATAACAGCAGGGATGGTCAACCGTACCATCTGAGCAAAGCTATCCAAACAGATGTGAACAACGTGCGCGTGAACGGCCGACGTATCCTCAAGGAGTCGCCGATAGTCAAGAGCACGCTGTTGCCGTGCCGAGACTGTAACGTCATAGATAAGGCCAACATTTCCCGCCACGGGAATGTGCCAACTTGCCCAGGGTCGACAGAGTACCTCGACAGTCACGCCCAAGCGAGCCGCCGGATCGGCCATGCCGCCTCGCGCCCATTTGCCATTTCCAAGCAAGCTCCACGGAAATGGGTCAAGATCAAGGAAATGGGCGACAACTGGATCATCAGCGGCCGGCAGAACCGGCTGCGGATCATTGTATGATGCGCAGAATCTCCAGAATCCATGGTCAATGTCTCTGAGAAGTTGCACGACACGAGAGAGATCGTCGCGATGTCCTTTGCGAAAATGAGCCACGCGATTACGAACTTGAGTGATTTCTTCAAGCTTCGCCTCCCAAATGGATTTGGGCGGCAGAAAGTGCTCGAACAATTCCCACTTCTCTGAGATGATCCGGCAGAGCTCCGAGAATTGCGCATAGCTGAGCGGAGTCTTCTCGGCGGTCGGCATATGGGTAAGCCTCTTGTCTTTCTCCCTCGGGCCCTCGGTGCCTCGTATTATGGAGGCCCAGGTGTCCCCCAGCAGAGCGCGTAACTCAACGTAGACGAGTTGACGAAGCCACGTTTCAAGCTCCCAAAGCCTTCCGTAGGTGTCGAGAATCTGATCACGAAGTCCTGGAATCTCAGGTCGTTCCGGGGTTGGCTCGCGAGCGGGCGTTTCGTTGGTATCACTCATGCCGCTGTCCTCTTCGAATACAGACCCATTTGACACAGAACACAAGATCGCTGAGTTCCCTCAACCAGTCTCCTCGCCCTACGAGGATGCCACGCCGAGGAGCTTTAGGCAGTAGCGGTCGGTCATGCCGGCGATGTAGTCGCAGACGGCACGCTGCAGGCCGTACTCCGGAATGAAATCGCGGAAATAGCTGGGCATCCGGTGAGGGTCTCGGCAGAGCTGCTCGAATAGTTCGGCCAGCCAGCCTTTCGCCCTCTGTGCCGCTTCCCGTAATCGCTCGTGGCCGTAGAAATTGGCGTGCAGGAACCGTTCGAGGTCCGCCAGCAGCCGGTCGCTCTCAGATGACAAGGAAACCAGATCTTCCGCTCGGCCGCAGGCCTCGTAGGCGGTCCGGATGCCGGACTCGGCGATCTGCCTGCGGCTGTTGTCGATGCAGTCGCTGACGAGCCGGTCCGTGATCGTTTTGGCCGTGCGAGTCCGCCGGATCGTCCAGTCCGGAATCCGCTCGACTCCCACCTTCCTCGTCGCCTCGACGTAGATCTGTACATCGCGCATCTGGTTGCCTTCGATCAGCCGGGCACGCAGCCCATCCTCCAAGTCGTGGCAATTGTATGCGATGCGGTCAGCCACATCGGCCACCTGCCCCTCCAGCGTGCAGTTGACCTCCCCCGCGAATTGCGGATTGATGACTGCGGGGGTGGCATCGTCAAGCGCAGCTTGGCGATGGCTGCTACGTGGCGAGGCCATCTTGGCCTTGCTTTCCATTCCTGCACACAAGGGCGGGACACCCTCGCCATGGGCAAAGCCATCGCCAAGGCCTTCGGCCTTGACGCTGCCACCCGTCGAATCCGAAATCCGCAATCCGCAATCTGCAATCGACGCCTGTCCGCCTCTGCGGGCCAGCGCTGCTGCGCACTTGCGGGCCAGGCCCAGCCGGGTCTCGTACATCAGGTTCAGGCCCATGAATGCCGGATACGGATGCTCCAGAAGGGTCACGATACGAAACGTCTGGGCATTGTGCTCGAACCCGCCGTAGCCGGCCATCAGATTGTTGAGAGCTTCCTCGCCGCTGTGCCCGAACGGCGGATGCCCCAGGTCGTGCGACAGGCAGATCGCCTCCGTGAGGCTCTCGTTGAGTCCGAGCACTTTGGCGATGGTCCTACCGATCTGGGCGACTTCGATGCTGTGCGTCAGCCGCGAGCGATAGTAGTCGTCCAGGCCGGGCGAGAAGACCTGCGTTTTGCCCTCCAGTCGCCGAAATGCTGAGCTGTGGATGATCCGGTCGCGATCCCGCTCGAAATCAGAGCGGTACGGGTGAGGCGGCTCAGGAAAGGCTCGGCCCTTGCTCACCGCCTCGGTAACAGCATAGGATTGAAGTCCATCAGGCATAAGCACCCGCGCGCCCGATCCACAACAAACATAGGTTCCATTCGTCCTATAGGAACTATGTCGCTTCGCACGATCCTGTTCTATCGCGAGGGCAGGTTGTGCTCGGCGCTGACCTTCCTCAACTCCGCCAGTGAGTCCTGCAACGACTGACTGACGATCCTGGTGTCGCTGCAGACGCTCATGAAATTCGTATCGCCGTCCCATCGCGGCACGACGTGGATGTGCATGTGGCCGGGCAGTCCCGCCCCCGCACAGCGGCCGAAATTCAGGCCGACGTTGAATCCGTGCGGCTGGATGGCCAGCGACAGCGCCCGCTGCGACTCGCGGACGAGCTTCATCAATTCGACCATCTCATCGTCCGAGGCCTCGCCAAGCTCCGCAATATGCCGTGCCGGCGAAACCAGCAGATGGCCGTTGTTGTACGGGAACCGATTCAGAGCCACGATGCTCTTGCCGGTACGCCACAGGACCAGGTTCTCCGTGTCCTGCTCCGGGTGCGCGTAATGATGGCAGAGAAAGCACTCGTCATTCTTCTCAATGCCCCGGATGTACGGGATTCGCCAAGGCGCCCAAAGATTGCTGCGTTCCAAAGTACCGCTACCTCCAAATCATGATAAGCACGAAGCACGAAACCGAAAGGTCAGAAGGGCTGTCGCCGGCCGCTGGCCCCGTTTTGAATTTTCGATCTTTCTTCATTCGAGCTTGTTTCGGATTTCGATATTCGTATTTCGAATTTTCCTCAAATCTCGGGTTTCGGGTTCTGGGTTTCCGGGTTCACCAGTTCTATCGTCAAGGTCTGGTCGATCCGGATGTGCGGATTGGCCCGAATGCCCATCGGGGGCAGCGACGCGCTCATCTCGACGGCGTATTTTTCCGTGCGGCTCTCGACCCGGCCGGCGTCGATATTGAACTGCTCCTGCCCGCTTCCCTCAAGCTGCGATACTTCATACGAGCTAAGGAAGCCAAACGTTCCGCTCATCTGGAATCGTCCGGAATAAGGGATCGGCCAGTCCGTAGGAGCGGCCGTCGCCAATGTGCACGTGCTGTTGATGACGGCGATCCGGCCGGCATCGGTGTGGCGAATCTCGGCCAGCCGGTACGTCACATCCCGGGCCTTGCGCATCACCATCGGTGTCGGCACCGGCAGCTTCGACCGCCAGGTCTGACCCACCGCCACGCCGCCAGCGGGGTCCTCGACGGTGGAAACAGCATCCCAGAGGAACCACAGCCCGGCCACGAAGTCGCCGATCGTGTCCGGCTCCTTGATCCGGCCGCGCGACGTATCGGCTCGAAAGGCGCTCTTGCCCATCTCCTGAATCAGTGATTCCAGTTCCGAGTGATCCACAACTCTGCCCCGCGGGTCCACCCTGAGCATGAACGATTTGCCTCGGGCGGTCTCGACGGCATCGCCGGCGGAGTTTCGCCGGCCGGCCCCGCCGCTGCGAGTCGCGGCCACCGACTCGATCGTCGCGCGAACGACGCTGACCCCGTACGGGTCCACCTCCGTCGGCGTATAGGCGACGACCGTTTCCAGCCGCTCCGACTGCTCCATCACGCTGCCGACGGCCGCTTTGGCGCCGGGGTCCCAATCCAGAGTGATTTTGCGGTCGGAGATGAATCGATAGCGAATGGTCCGGCCCTGCTCGAAGTCGACGGTCAGCAGCGCGCGTTTGCCGCCCGCTGTATTCGAGCCGCCCGGCGCCGCACATCCGGCGGACATCGCCAGCACCGCCGCAATGATGATCGCATTTCTGGTTCTCAAGTCACTTCCTTTCCACTGCCGCGACGGTTCGTCATTTCACGAGCTCGAGCCGATTGAGTCGCATGGCGGTCATCTTCACGGCCACCGGCGTGCTGCCGTCCTGGACTGTCTGCGGGTCCGCCACGATCCATTCCGAGCGTATCTGCTCGACGTACTCGCGGACCTGCCCGCTGCCGAGGTCGAGCTCAAGCCGGCCGTCGTAGTTGTCCGTGCTGTCGAACATCGGGCCGGGGCCGCCTATCTGTTGTGGCTGCGTCTGGTCGGCCGTGGACGCTGCTGGAATGGCGCTCATCTCAACGACAGCGATCCGGCGTCCGTCCTTTGCGGCGATCTCCTTCAAGGTATAGACCCGCTCGAACGACTTCGAGCCCATCGATCCGAACGAGAAGCCCTTGATGTTCGACCACTGCTGCCCCGGCCGCACCTGGCCGTCCTTGCGGGCGGCCATCGCCGCTACGGCATGTCGGTTCCTGATCTCCTCGTCAGACAGGAGCCTTTGGGCCACCTGGTGTTCCGGCGAGTCTCCCGCTGCCGCGGAGCGAGCCTGTGCCGCGTCCACAACCTCCAGGACCTCCGCCCGGCGGGAAAGCCGGATTCGATAGCTCTGGCCGATGAGCTTCGCCAGCGGACGGCTCGAGTCGCCGCCAGCCTGATTGTCGAACTCAAGAGATGTGTTGCGGGCGGCGCCGGCGTATTTCAGCCCCTCAATGGTGATCCGAAGGACTGCATTGCCGTCGGGATCGACGCTCTCCACCGCCTGCGCGAACGTCATTTCGACGCGGGTGCCCGTGCGGCCGTCTTTGAATTGCGGCGGCTTCGCCGATTCATCGCCCTGCCACGTGACGGTCCTTTCCTGCTCCATGACCGCCCTGTACGTGGCGGTCGAGCCGGGGGAGAACCGCAGCGACAGGTCCACGGCCGATTTCGATTCGTCGGGCTTGACCTCAGTGCCCCGGGTTTGCCGCGTCTGGTCCGCCGTACCAGGCGGCTGCGTGCCTTGCGAATTTGTACCTTGAGGAGTTTCAGCGGCCGCCGCTTGCGGGGCGGTCTGAACACCTGAAGTGGGGACGCCGGCGCCGTGGCAGCCACAAGCCGCCAGCATCGGGCCGATGAAGACTCCCGTGACGATAATGACAATTCTGATCCTTCTGGCCATGCCGCCTTCCTGCCAATTCCTGTGATTCCATGGCGCACCCTCCCACCCGAGCGGCAATTATACGCCCGGTCCCCGGCGGAACAATGATTTTTCTTTATTCACCCTCGGCAGGCTGCTACACTCAAAACCCTTGGTGCCGCATATCAGTCAGGTCGGTGGGCACAGCCCACCCTGCGCGGTTGTCGTGGTGCGTTTTCTGGAGAAGTTCGACAATGAGAAGTGATACGGTCAAGCAGGGTTTTCAACGGGCGCCCCACAGGGCCCTTCTTCGCGCGTGCGGCCTGAGCGACGCCGATATCAACAAGCCCTTCATCGGGGTCGCCAACAGCTTTTGCGAAGTTGTGCCGGGCCACGTCCATCTGAACAAGGTGGCCCAGGTCGTCAAGGATGCTGTACGGCAGGCCGGCGGCACGCCGTTCGAGTTCAACACCATCGCCATCTGCGACGGCGTCGCCATGGGCCACACGGGCATGAAGTACTCGCTGGCCTCGCGAGAGATCGTCGCCGACTCGGTCGAGGCGATGGCCTTGGCGCACTGTTTCGACGGCCTGGTCTGCATCGCCAACTGCGACAAGATCGTGCCTGGCATGCTCATGGCCTCGGTGCGCCTGAACATTCCGACGATCTACGTCTCCGGCGGGCCCATGAAGGCCGGAAAAACCAAAGAAGGCAAGACCGTGGACCTCATTACCATCTTCGAGGGGGTCGCCCAATTCAACGCCGGCAAGATCACCGCCGAGCAGCTTGATGAGCTCGAATGCGCCGGCTGCCCGACACAGGGAAGCTGCTCCGGCATGTTCACCGCCAACTCGATGAACTGCCTGGCGGAAGCCATCGGCGTGGCCCTGCCCGGCAACGGGACGATCCTCGCCGTCGATCCGAAACGACAGGACCTGTACAAAGCTGCCGGCCGGCAGATCGTGGAACTCGTGAAGAAGGACGTGAAGCCGCTCGACATCATCAGCCTCAAGTCGATGGATAACGCCCTCGTGCTCGATATGGCGATGGGCGGCTCGACGAACACCGTCCTGCACACACTCGCCATCGCCAGCGAGGCGGGTATCCAGTACGACCTCGACCGTATCAACGGCATCTCCGCCCGCTGCCCGAACATCTGCAAGGTTTCCCCGTCGAGCAGCGTGCACGTCGAGGACGTGGACGCCGCAGGTGGGGTCAGCGCGATCCTCAAGGAGATCAGCAAGATCCCGAACCTGCTGAACCTGGATTGCCCCACCGTGACAGGCAAGACACTCGGCGCGAACATCGCCGACGCCAAAATCAAGAACACCGAGGTCATCCACACGCTTGACAATGCCTACTCCAAGACTGGGGGCCTGTCGATTCTTCGCGGCAATCTCGCCCCCAACGGCGCTGCGATCAAGACGGCGGGCGTGGCCAAGGCCATGCTCACGCATACCGGCCCGGCCGTCATCTTCGAAAGCCAGGAAGACGCCTGCGAAGGCATCCTGGCGGGCAAGGTGAAAGCGGGCGACGTCGTGGTCATCCGGTACGAAGGCCCCAAGGGCGGTCCCGGCATGCAGGAGATGCTCAGCCCCACCAGCTACATCATGGGCGCCGGGCTCGGCGAGTCGGTCGCCCTGATCACGGACGGCCGCTTCAGCGGCGGCACCCGCGGCGCCTGCATCGGCCACGTCAGTCCCGAGGCCGCCGTCGGCGGGCCCATCGGCCTGCTCAAGAACGGCGACATCATCGAGATCGACATCCCGGCCAACAAGATGAACGTGAAACTGTCGGCCCAGGAGCTAACCAAGCGAAAGAAGGCCTGGAAGCCCCCCGAACCCCGAATCAAAACGGGTTATTTAGCCAAGTACGCCACCATGGCCACCAGCGCCGACACCGGCGCCGTCCTCAAGTGGTAGGCGATTGGCATTCTGTCGAGTTTATGGACGCGTTGGGACTGGGGGTGAGGCCGCCGGCTCGGCAGGATGCGGCACGGGCGGGGCTTTGATGTAGCGGTCGGCCCAGGTCAGGAACGTCGGCCAGTTGGGTCCGGCGGTGTGGCCGCCGCTGTGCTGGCGGAAGGCGAGTTCGCCATCCATCAATCCGGTTTCCACCGGCGGCATCTCGGTTGTGCCCAGGTCCTTTTTGCCGAGGAGCCTGTACACCGGCCCGGCGGCGACCGCGGCCATGAAGCTGCCCTTCTGGTCCACCCAGGTGCCTTCCGCGCCCGGGCCTGAGGAGGCGCCGTAGCTGATGAATGTGGGCCGCGGGGCACACAGGGCAATCAGCTCGTGCGAGTCCACGGGCAAGTCCCCGGCGTTCAGCGGACCGCCGTACTTGAGGAAGTTGCCGGCCATCCAATGGTATTCCCCGCTTCCGGTAAGGTTCTCCACGATTTCGCCCCAATTGCGGCGGTGCAGCTTGGCGCCGCCTTCGCCGGAGGAGCCGATGAAGCCGATGGCGAACCGCTCATCATAGGCCATGGCGACGAGCGCGGCCTTGCCGTAGCGAGAGAGACCCTCGATGCCGACCTGCTTGGCGTCCACAGCTTTATCCGTCTCGAAATAGTCCAGCGCCCGGCTGGCGCCCCAGGCCCAGGCGCGCAGGGCGCCCCAATCGTCCGGCTTGCGGGGCTGGCCCTTGTTGCACAGGCCGATGGTGCCCCGGGTCAAGCCGGCCCCGTTGTCGGCCTGAATGCTGTTGGGGGTGAGGATCGCGTAGCCCCAGCCCTTGGCAAGAACTTGCTGCTGCCAACTCGGCCCGCCGCCGAAGCCACCAAGCCCCGCGCGACCGCCCGGCGGAGTTGCGGCTCCGGGGCCGGCCTTTCGCGTGCCGCCGAAGCCGCCGGGTCCGAATGAGAAACCGAACTCCATCATCACCGGCACCGGCCCGGTCGCATCGGCCGGCGTGGTCAGCGTCAGCCGAATGTCAACGGTGATCGCCGGACAGGAGGAATTGTCGACGTGGCCCACGAGCTGCTTTGTGATAACCGGCACATCGCCGTTGGTTTCCTTCGTCGTGTCGGTCACTTCCCACTTCACTTTCGGCATGTCCTTGGGGACCCGGCCGTAGACCTCCCGGTCGAAATCCTCCGCGATCTCCGGGCGACGCTGCTTGAGCCATATCTCGGCCGTCGTCACCTTCTGCCCGTTCTTCAGGGTCAGCGGGTCGGGAAGGTTCGGATAGGGATTGGCCTTGGACTCATCGGTGTTCTGATAGTAAGGCGACTGACGGTTCATACCGTCCGCGCCCCGGCGGAGCGTCTTGATGCCGAGTTGGTCCATCATGTTCTGATGGTCCTGAGCCGCCGTCCACGTCATGGGAGCAGGCAGGGCGCTGGAATCCGCCGCAGGGGAATCGGCCCCGTGCCCCGGCGAGCCGCCGGCCAGTGCCAGCAGGATCATGCCAAGTGACCGTCGAACCGATCGCATCGACAGAATGGACATAGCTTTTCTCCTTGGCTCGCAGCCTCGTGAAGCGACTCTTCATTTCGCAGCATCAGCCCTCGTCTTGATCCCCGGCAGGCCCTATTCGCATGACCGGCCCGCGCCACGCCTGCCATGCTAAGGGCTATCCGGCAGAAAGGCAAGCAAGGGCCGCCCAGGGCCAGACATGCAAGTCCGGCCTTTTCCTCGGATCTACGATTTGCGCCTGCCGTGTTTTGGGGTATAATGGTGTCAGTCAATCTGTTTGGATCAGGCAGGTATGAGTAGGCGGACGAAACAGGTCATCAAAGAATTCGTGCGAAGGACCCAGTCGCTCTATGGCGACAGGCTCAAACGCATAGTCGTTTACGGCTCTTGCACACGAGACGAGGCAACGGCCGAATCGGACATTGACCTGGCAGTAGTGCTTGCCGGGGAAATTGTTCCAGGCAAAGAGATCGACCGGATGATCGACATCATAACCGACATAAATCTCGAATACGGCGTGCTGTTATCCGTGTACCCCGTTTCTGAGGAGAACTACCGCAGTACGAACAGCCCTCTCCTGATGAACATCCGGCGGGAGGGCGTTGCCGTATGAAGGTTTGACCTGTTGCGTGGGGTCCAACTGATATTCATTTGTCTGGACCTCCAGTCACAGGTAGAATATAGGCGATAGTGCTATCGTATCAACCAAGTGACCCCTGTATGGGCGCAGAATTTCGACGGCTGCGCCGGTGTTTATACTAGCGGTTAAGACATGCTGACTCGTTTGAAGGTATCTGGTTTCAAGAACCTTGTGGACGTGGATGTCCGCTTCGGACCCTTCACGTGCATAGCAGGGCCTAACGGCGTCGGCAAGTCCAACCTCTTCGACGCCATTCGCTTCCTGAGCGACCTGGCGGACCGTCCTTTGACGGATGCTGCCCAGGCAGTACGCGGGGATGAAAACGGGAAACGTTTATCCGACATCCGTAATCTGTTCTGGCACTGTGGCGACCAACATGAATCCACAATGTCCTTCGAGGCAGAGATGATCGTGCCTTCGAGTGGTCAAGACGATATGGGCGGAGAGGCGGAAGCAACAACCACGTTTCTACGATACTCTCTCGTCTTGGCATATAGGAAAGATGAAAGCCTGGCGTCCCTGGGGCCCATCGAGATTCTTGAGGAACACCTCAAGTACTTCAAGAAGGGGGACGCCTCTAAACACCTGCTATTCGACCACAAGAATTCTTGGCGCGAGTCGGCCGTGCAAAGTCGGCGCTGGGGCACAGACTACATCTCCACAGAGCGGGTCGCCGAAGGGAGCGTTATCAAATTGCATCAGGATGGCCGTCATGGCAGGCCCTTCTCGAGGTCGGCACAGAACCTGCCCCGGACAGTTCTCTCGGCAACGAATGCGGCAGAGAGTCCAACCGCATTGTTGGCGCGCCGCGAAATGCGGTCATGGCACCTTCTGCAGTTGGAACCTTCGGCCTTGCGAAGACCCGATGAGTTCTCCGCGCCCACGAAACTTGGATCCAATGGTTCTCATCTTGCGGCGACTTTGTATCGACTCGCCCATCAGAATGGAGACGTTGCGAAGAACGCCGGTAATTCCAATGTATGTGCCCGAGTTGCAAACCGACTGGCGGAGTTGATCGACGATGTGCGCACGGTTTCTATCGACCGCGATGAGAAGCGAGAGTTGCTTACGGTCAACGTGATGGGCGCGGACAAGACCCCTCATGCGGCTCGCTCTCTTTCCGATGGGACTCTACGTTTCCTTGCCCTGGCGGTGCTGGAACAGGACCCGGAGGTCCAGGGAGTGCTCTGCTTTGAGGAACCTGAGAACGGCATTCATCCACTACGGATTCCGGCAATGATTGGACTCCTGCAGGACATCGCCACCGATGTCAACGAAGAAGTGGGACCGGAGAATCCGTTGCGCCAGGTGATTGTGAACACGCATTCGCCGGTCGTCGTCCAGCAGGTTCCAGAAGATGCGCTCCTGGTGGCTGAACCGACGGAACTGATCCATTCAGAGATGAGATTTGCTGGCGTCCGCTTCAGCTGCCTTCCAGGCACATGGAGGGCAAAGTCACCTGAATCACGCGTATGCAAGATGGGAGACCTTTTGGCTTACCTCAGTCCCGTCATTCGTCATGAGGATGGCGCCGTCGAATCTGTCATGGGTCGCCAAACACGCGAAACGAAGGTCAAGAAGCCCAAACGTGTTATCGACCGCGCTGATGTAGCTCCATACTTTCCAGGATTGGAGCCAGTCTGACAGATGGCACTGAAGGATCTCCAGTACACCCTTCTTTCCGACGGGCCCACGGACAAAGCCTTGATGCCGATACTCAGTTGGCTGTTGTACCAGCGTCTTCCTCGTTGTGCCGTACAACATCGGTGGGCGGACCTCAGACCGCTGCCCAAGCCGCCCAAGGTGCTACACGAGTGGATTCAGACTGCTATCGAATTGTACCCATGCAATCTGCTCTTCGTTCATAGAGATGCGGAGGGCGAATCCCTCCTGGGAAGCAGGTCGGAGGTTGATGATGCAGTGAGACAAGCCTGCGGTACCGGTGTGATCCCCCCGGCAATTGCCACAGTTCCGGTCCGGATGACAGAGACTTGGTTGCTCTTTGACGCACAGGCAATAAGAAATGCCGCAGGCAACCCGAACGGCTCAATCAAGCTCGATCTGCCCCGACTGACGGAACTGGAGAGCCTTCCTGATCCCAAGAGCACCCTTCACAACCTGATTCTCAAAGCGACGGAATTAGGGACTCATCGCAGAGCACGCTTCGATGTGGGCACCGCGATCCAGCGTATCCCCGAATACATCGATGATTTCTCTCCCCTCAGGGGGTTGCCAGCCTTTGCAGCCCTGGAGACACGTATAGTAGACGTGATCCGAGAGCAGCGGTGGTGTGATTGAATAGGCAAGTCGGTTTTCCCGCATTTTAAGACTATCGTGGAACACGAGACGACTGGGACAGAATGGTATTCGGGGGGTTTGCACTTTGCGTGCCGGGAGTGCGGGGGGTGCTGCGCGGGGCCGACGGAGGGGTACATCTGGGCGGTCGAGCCGGAGATTGAGCAGATCGCCGAGTACCTGGGAATGCCCCCGGGCGAGCTTCGCCGCCGATACCTGCGCCGGGTGGGCATTCGCACCACGATCATCGAGGACCGGGCCACCAAGGACTGCATCTTCTTGCAGGAGGTTGAAGGCAGGAGGCAATGCGCGATCTACCCTGTCCGGCCGAGCCAGTGCCGCACGTGGCCCTTTTGGCCGGAGAACCTGTCCGACCCGAGCGCCTGGATGGCGGCGGCCATGCGATGCCCCGGCATCAATTACGGCCGGCATTACAGTTGCGAGGAAATCGAGAGGATCCAAAGGAACAACCGATGGTGGGAGAACCCGAACGACACCGCCGAATCGTAGCGGAGGTAGCGGACCTCTACGGCTGGATCGATTCACAGTTGAAGCAGGACCCCGCCGGCGCCGGACAATGCGCCGCCTGCGGAGCCTGCTGCGATTTCCCCGCCTACGACCATCGGCTCTTCGTCACCCCGCCCGAGCTTGTTTACCTGGCCGCAAAGCTGAACACCACACAACTGAAACGCATGCCCGACGGACGGTGTCCCTATCAACAGAATCAACGCTGCTCGATTCATGAGCACCGCTTCGCAAGCTGCCGAATCTTTTGCTGCAAGGGCGATGCCGCTTTTCAGAGCGAGTTGAGCGAGGCAACACTGAAACGGCTCAAGGCGATCTGCGAGCGATTCGAACTTCCCTACCGCTACCAGGACCTGCCTGCGGCACTCGAAACCTTCACTGCCGGTACTTGTCGATGGGCAAGGAGACCCTGTCCACCGGCTCCCGAACGTCGATGTACTTGACCCCTGTGCTGAGCGAGCCGTGTTTCATGTAGTAGGTGTACAGCTTGGCGAGCTTGTCCTCGTCCCTGGCTTCGAAATGCCTGGCCCATTCGTTGATCTCCGCACCCCACCAGACTTGCGTATCGCCCTTGGTATTGAAGATGATGTGCGGGTCGCGAGGCTGCTTGCGGCCGCTGTAGTTGCTCACATCGACGCTGGCAATCTGCTCCACCAGGGGCGTCTTCGGCGCAACCTCCAGGTCCATTCGATGCAGCAGCAAGATCAGCGCGACGGCGGCGGCAAGATCCTCGCGATCGAATTTCTCACCCGACTTGGGGGCCGGCTCCACGACGACGCCTTTGACTTCGACAATCGGCAGGTGCGGCATCGGCATGTAATCCAGCACGACGAGATCGGCATCGACATAGAACTTCTGTGGGCCCTTGACGACCAGCGCCAGCGGCTTACGCCAGCGGGCCTTTACGCGGACAGAGTCGTTCGTCACCTGCACGCGGACGTCATCCAGCCATGCCATCGGCGCCAGGTTGCGGGCCACGACGGCCGCCGTCTCGTCGAGGACCGGGAACCGGTTGGCGCCGGCCATCTGAGCCACTCGCACCTTCAGGTCCCAGTTGACCCAGCCGGGAACATCCACCAGGATCAGGGACCCTTCCTCTCCGGCATTTGCCGACCGCACATATCCTTCGGCGTATCGCAAGGACGCGCCCGCGCCGACCAGCAGGCCGATGACGGCTGCCACCTTCAACAGGCCGAGCCAATTCCACCCTCGCCCCGCCGAGCGTCTCTTGCTCCTGCCGCTTCGCCAGGCGAGGATTCGTTCCTTGATGCTGATTCTATGTTTTTTGTCCGCCACTTGCTGCCTCGTTTCAATACACACCCGCCTCACGCAGGCGATTCAACTCCTCCGGATGGCCGGCCTACCGGTTGATCCGGCAGTTCCTCCGTGAAAAGACCCTCTGAACGATCTGGCTGCACAAGGCCGACATGGCGAGCCCGGTCCTCGCGGCGGCCTTGGGGAGCAGCGAGTGCGTGGTGAAGCCGGGGATCGTGTTCACCTCCAGGGCATGGGGCGTGCCGTCCTCGGCCACAATGAAGTCCACCCGGGCGAAATCGCGGCACCCAAGCGAGTCAAAGCACGCCATCGTCGCCTTGGCGATCCCGGCCCTCACTGCTTCATCTTCGATCGTATCGAAAAGATATTGCGTCTGGTCGCTGATATACTTAGCGTGGTAGTCGTAGAACCCGGTCTTGCTACGAATTTCGATGATCGGCAGCGCCTGGCGACCGAGGACACCGACGGTGATCTCGCGGCCGCGAACGAACGCCTCGATCATGCAGTCGCCGAACTCCGCATGCACCTGCCGGGCGGCCGAGACTGCTTCGTCGCGGCTCCCGACGATATGCACCCCGACGCTGCTGCCCTGCCGGATGGGCTTGATCACGAATCGCTCGCTCATTTCATCGAGTTGCCGGTCGAGGTCACGCCGATCCATATCCGGGTGGAATTCGACAACCGCCGGCACGCTCACGCCCGCCTCGCCAAACAGCCGCTTGCTTGCCATCTTATCGAACGCCAGCCGGCTCGCCTGCGGACCGCTGCCGGTGTAGGCCAGGCCGCGATTGTCAAGGATTTGCTGAAGCTGCCCGTCTTCGCCGAATTCCCCGTGCAGGGCCAGGAAGAACACATCGATGTCCTTTCTGTCCAGCACGGACATGTCATCGGGCCGGATATCCGAGGCAACCACCTCAAGTCCGGCCTGACGAATCGCCTCGGCGACGCACCGGCCGCTCTCCAGGCTCACCTCGCGCTCACGGCCGACTCCTCCTCGCAAAACGGCAACTTTCATCGGGGCCTCAACTGCTGATTCCCCCGTCTCGTCACATTTTTCGCACTGCCCGATCGTTAGCTCACCCATTCGCACTCAACTCACTGCCAGATTTCCAGTTCCAGTTGCAGTTCGACATCGAACCGCTCGCGAACCCGCTGCTTGATGGCGTCGATCAGCCGGAGCACGTCACGGCTGGTGCACCCGTCCTTGGCCACGATAAAGTTCGCGTGTTTTTCACTGACCGCCGCCCCGCCGATCTGAAGACCCTTGAGTCCGGCCCGGTCGATCAAAGCCCCGGCGGCGCCTTCCGGCGGGTTCTTGAAAACGCACCCGCAATTCCGTGTGTTCAAAGGCTGCGTGTTCTTCTTATAGATCCAGCTTTCTTTCACCGTTCGCAGGATCTTGTCCGGATCGCCCGGGGCCAGCGCCAACTGCGCACAGAGGATGAACCTCGCGCGAATATTCACCGAGCGGTAATCAAAGATCAGCTCGGGCTTTTTCTTCTCGAATACATTGCTCTGGAGGTCCATCAGCGTCACGGACTCGACGGCCGAGCCGATATCGCCGAAGTTGCCTCCGGCGTTCATGCGCACCGCACCGCCGATCGAGCCGGGGATTCCCGTCAGCGGCTCGAGGCCGGAGAGCCCTTTTTCGACGCAGTCGAGAACGAGCTTGCTCAGCTCCGCCCCCGCCCAGGCCGTGACTTGCTCATCCTGGAACTCGGTCCGGCGGAACTCCTCGCCTTCCAGCTTGATCACTGCCCCGCGGACGCCCTCGTCGCTCACCAAGAGGTTGGACCCGAACCCCATCACGTAGAGGCGGACGTGGCTCTCGTTGCACCGGCGGACCACCTCCTTGAGCTCCTTGACGGTCCTCGGCCGGATGAAATAATCCGCCGGACCGCCGAGGCGGTACCAGGTGTGCGGCGCCAGCACATGGTCCTGCTCAACGATTTCGTCCAAGCCGCTGAATATACTCATCTGCCACCTTCCAGATGTCGCCGGCGCCCATCGTCACCACCAGATCGCCGCTGTGGACGTTCTTTACGAGGTAGTCGCACACGGCGTCGAAGCCTCCGATATATTGTGCATCCGTTCCCCGGCCGCGAATTCGCCGGGCGAGAATTTCCGCGTTCACTTCGTTGCGGCTGGCCTCCGAGTCCCGGGCAAAGTAGATTTCCGGGATGATCGCCGTGTCCACCTGTGTGAAGCTGTCGGCAAACTCATCGAGCAGGGAGCTTGTACGGCTGTACTGGTGGGCCTGATAGACGCACCAGAGCCGGCGGGGCCGATAACGCTCCCGGATCGCCTTGAGACTCGCCTTGATCTCGGTCGGATGATGGGCATAGTCGTCGAGAACTGTGATCCCATCGAATCGCCCCTTGAGCATGAGCCGGCGGCTCATCCCCTTGAAATCTTCGAGCACTTCGAGCACGCTCTGTGGCTCGACCCCGGCTCCGGCCGCCGCGGCGACGACCGCCAGGGCATTCACAACATTGTGCCGTCCCGGCAGGGAGATCCCCGTTGACCCCAGATACTGTCCGCCTCGGAAAACGTCAAACTGGTAGAATCCATCAGTCTCGCAGATATTGTCGGCATAGAAGTCGCAGCCGGGGCTCAGGCCGAACGTCAAAACCGTCCGCTCGCCGCCGAGTTGCTCGATCACTTTGGCGGTATTCAGGTCCTCGCCGCTGGCCACGACCAATCCGTCGGGCCTGGTCCCCAGTGCGAACTGGTAGAACGTGTCGACGATCTCCTCTTCGTCCCGGTAGCAATCCAGGTGGTCCCGCTCAATGTTCAGGATGCAGGCGACCTTTGGTCTCAGATTCAGGAAGCTGCGGTCGTACTCACAGGCCTCGGCGACGAAGAATTCGCTGCGGCCGCTGCCCGAGGAGCCGCCCAACTGGAGGACTTCGGCGCCAACAACGAAATTCGCGTCGATGCCGATCTGCCGCAGGCAAAAGGCCAGCCAGCCGCTCGTCGTGCTCTTGCCGTGCGTGCCGCTGATGGCAATGCCCTCGAAGTGGTTGAACAGCTCGCCAAGGAACTGGGCGTACTTGAAGACGCGGCAGCCCCGCCGGCGTGCCATCTCCAACTCCGGATTGCTCTCCCGGATCGCCGCAGAGATCACCACGGTATCGACATCCGGCGGTAGATTGTCCCCGCTGTGACCGATGTGGATGTCGGCGCCCATCTGGCTCAAATGCGAGGTGACTGAACTGGCTGTTTGATCGGAACCGCTGACGATCGCCTTGTGCTCGATGAGGAACTTGGCCAGTCCGCTCATGCCGACGCCGCCGGCCCCGATGAAATGCAACTTCCTGCCTGCTATCTTTGGACGATTCATGACCTCGACCACCTCATACCGGTGGGCGGCCTTGATTGTCACCGTCCGGGTTTCAATCTCCGGGTAACTCATTGCATCCCTTCTTAAAAAGGCCTCCCTGCTAAAAACATCGGCACAGTGTAGCAAAAACCCTCAGTAAAAAAAAGCCAAAAGACGGCTCAATGTGTAAAGTGAAGAATGTCCCACAGCGGCGGGAAAAATGGTGGCTTTTGCGCATCTCCGGGACCCCGCGCCGACTGCGGATTGCACAGCGCAAATCGAGGCGGGTCGCGACCTTGCAGCCATCAGTAGAAAGCAAAGGCCGGCTGAGAGTCCCGCCGTTCACGCGGTGGAACGGTGTTCGCGCTTGGAGTTCCGCCTTCAGGCGGTCCGCGGGTGAGGCGGCGTATTCAGCGGGTGGCACTGCAGAACTCGTTTGACAGTGCTCGCTCGACTGGCCTTGCTCAATCGAAACCCCACGGGCAAACGAGTTGGCCCTCCCCACTCAAGATCAGGCCCTTCCAGGCCGAACAGGTAGCCGCCTGAAGGCGGGACTCCGAGCGGTCAGGCCCGCGCCGCCTTGGAGCGGCGCAGCGACGTCAGGTCCTTGCTCTCCTTGTTGTGATCCTGGAGCAGCTTCATGGCCTTCTTGACGTCGGAGACCTTGAGCACGCCCGTCGTGCGTCCCCCGCTGGCCCCTGCGGTGCAGTACGCATAGGCGATGTTGATGTGCCCCTTGGCCAGCTTCTCGGCGACGGTCGCCAGGGCGCCGGCCTTGTTGGCCAGGTTCACGCACAGCACCTCAGTCTCATTGTAGGGCAGGTTCAATCGCGAGAGGACTTCCCGGGCCTTATCCGGCTCCCCGAATACCACGCGCATCACGCCGTGCTCGGCCGAGTCCATCATCGTGATCGCCGTGATGTTGACTTTGACGTTTGCAAACTCCCCCAGCACCTGGGCCAGCACACCGGGTTTATTGACCATGAACACGGAAAACTGCGATGTGACATACATCCCTTCGCCCTTCCAACATCAACTACGCTGAATCTTGATCTGTTACACACTCCTTCCAGATCACCTGCAATCCGCCCCTCATCTGCCAGGGTATGATTCTCCAGCCTGCGCCTGCCTTTATTATGACCTGGAAGGCCCGCCAATTCAACCATAATCTTATATGCCCCGCCGCCGGCAGATGTTCGCGAGGAGGGCCGCGGCCCGGGACACCGGGACGATACAATTGCACAAAATTTCTGAATCTTGCTATTGACATCCTTAAAGAGGCCGGTTAAAATACGTATAAATACGTAGAGCACTATAAGCCCCTGGGTAGTCTCGCTTCCTCTCCCTCCGTTTGCTCAGGGGCTTTTTTTTTGTTGGGTCCCCTGGCAGCCCCGCCTGCGGACCTCCGGGTTTCACCACACCCTGTTTTCACCGAAAAGATGCCTGAAAAACGGCGATATTGCTGTTCTTCCAGGGAAAAAACCGCATTTTTCGGACGCGGGCCGGAACACACCGGCGAAAACGTTGACTGGGTGTACGGCGGGCGGGTATAATCGATCCACAGTGGCTGTGTGTCGAAGGCTGGTCCGATCCAGGAAACGCGAGACTGTTCTACGACAATCGCCGAGACTGTAGCATTGTTACAGAGGATTTTCTCGCCTTCAGGCGTGGAGTTGGACGATATCTCCGAGAAAGGATTCTCTTGGAGGTACGGTCATGGAT
>Ga0315277_10002689_pt1 | contig 24615 bp, 24 predicted proteins | sample YL17G05_15_MG_FD_203695 | JGI IMG/M metagenome (GOLD analysis project Ga0315277, IMG submission 203695) | Sediment microbial communities from Yellowstone Lake, YNP, Wyoming, USA - YL17G05_15 | ecosystem: Environmental > Aquatic > Freshwater > Lake > Sediment | place: USA: Wyoming | collected... | reverse complement strand
TGGTCATCAGACAAAAAGATGTTTGGCTGGAGAGTTCGGCAGAAAAGAGAAGATAGAATGGATACTGCTCTATTCTGTAGAGATATTTGGCATAACCTATTTAGACTTTAATCCCGTCCCAATTTCGAAATGGGTGATACATTTATAAACTTAATTTTTTATTGCCTGTTTTTATTTGCTTTTCAATTGACTCATAGTTTTTCTATGTGCATTACTTCTTCTATTTTTCTTTTTTCGGGCTCTTTTGGAAAATCTTTACAGTAGCCTAAAGGAAGCAAGCTTATTAATTTGTAGCCTCCTTTAACTTCTAAAAATTTTAGGATTTTTTCTGCATAAGCTTTTTTATCCCCTGCAATCCAGCATCCTCCTATGCCGTATGCTCTTGCAGACAAGAGAATATTCATGCTTGCATTGCAGCCATCTTCTAGATAATATTTCGTATCTTTACAGATTACTATGATACAAATAGCAGCATCTTTTATGAACTTTCCATAGTCAGTCATTTCTGCTATGCTTTTAAGATGCTTTTTGTCTTTTATAACTATAAATTCCCATGGCTGTATATTTCTTGCAGAAGGAGCAAGCCTTGCGCAATCAATTATATCTTTTATTATTTTATCAGAAATCTCTTTATTAAGATACTCTCTAACACACCTTCTCTTTTTTATGCATTCTATTGCGTCCATTTTTTATGAAAAACCAGGCTTTTTCTACTTATAAACTTAATTTAATCCTATTTTATCTTTAATTTCCTGCATTGCTTTTATTGCAAGCTGAAAAAATTCATCCAAGCTTAATCCAGCAAGCTCAATCTCTTTTATTATCTCTCTGTTGCAGTTCTCTGCAAACCTTTTATCCTTGAATTTCTTTTTTAATCCTGCTGTTTCCATGTCGCTTATTTTCTTTCCTCTCATAAGAGCATAGGCATAAATTAAGCCAGTCAGTGTTTCAGCAGCAGCCAAAGCATGTTCTATCTTCTTTTCTCTTTTCTTATCAATAAAAGCAGGAATCTCCTTATACCCATAGGCATGCGACTGAACTATTTGTATAAAAACAGGATCAAAACCTTTTTCTTTCAGCATCTCTTCTGCTTTTACGCAGTGCTCCTGCCAGTTATCCCTTGTAAGCGCCCAGTCTATATCATGAAGCAAGCCAAGCATGCCCCAATATTTAGTGTCTTCATTAAACTTTTCAGCCAGCTTCCTCATAATTGCTTCTGACTCTAAATAGTGGTTCATGTCCGATTCTTTCTGAGGCATACTTTTTAAAAATTCAAGCGCCTGTTCGCGTGTTACTGGCAAGTTCATAACATTTGAGAATAAGTTTATATATTAAAATGTTTTTATAAGTCAATGAGACGTTTTATTTTTTTAATAGGAGTCTTAATCTTAATGTTCTTCCTAGTTTTAATAGGTTATTTTTTGCCTTTTTCCAATCCTTCAGAACCTGCTCCAAACCTAACCGAAGAGCTGGCTACCTTAAGTTCTTTAAGCCCAAATTCAAATATAAAAACAGTTGCCATATGCAACGAGTCTAATTTTTGCCAGGATTATAAAATTACCTGCAACAATGGAGAAGTTATTGAGAAAAATCCAGTTCCAGGAGCATTTATTCAGCATCCAAAAGACTGGAAAGATGAAAGAAATATAGATTATGAGAGTTTATGCAAGTGAGAATCTTTCAACAGCCTCTTTTTCTACAAAATGCATGTCTTCTGGAATTATAAAGCAGAACGGCTTTTCCACCCTTTTATTCTTTAATTTCTCAAGAGTTCCGTAAAAAATCTCCTGATTTTCTGTCCCTAATCTGCTGCATACAACTACTTTTTCCATATTTACCTTGTTTTCTGTTCCATTCTCCCTTAATTGTATTAATGCTCTTTCAAATTCCAAGCCAATATCAACGAGAATTAGAGAATGAGCGTTTATTTCCTGGTTTTGCTTGGCATAGTGCATGAAGTCTGGCTCAAAATTTGTGCCCCATTTAGGCATAGAAGTAATTTTTCCGAACTTGTACAACTGCAAGCCAGTCTCAGCAAGTGCATCGAAAACACTAGCAGAATAGATTACTTTGCATCCTACATCCTCTTTTTCTGCATCTAAAACTAAAGATATGTGAGTAGTGGCAAATAAAGGAGAGCCATAAACTAGCAATCCAATGCTCGTGCTTTTAGCTTCTTTAATTAGTCTATCAGACTCTACATCGAGTCTTCCAATCTGGATAATTTTTTTCTTTCCAAGCTTCAGATTTCCTATTTTATAAGGAAAATCCACTGTATATCCTTCCAAGTAAACTTTCCTGCAATTCTCTACAGCAAGAAGCCCTTCTTTGCTTATTCCTCGCTCATTTAATCCCAAGCCAATTAAGTATAACATAAAACTAAAAGAAAAAATAAGTTAATAAAGGTAACTATCAAATTTTATAGAACCCTTGCTAAAAGAGAATATTTAAGTTCTGAGAAATAATTTTTATCTTCTATCAAATTTTTTGATTATTTCTTCTGCGCATTTTTTGCCTGATAAATACATGCCTCCAAATATTGCCCCCATCCTGTAATCTCCATGTACTGCATTAGCAGCCATTCCTGCAATAAATAAGCCAGGATAAATTTCTCTTGTATTAGTCAATATAGCTTCTTCTGCCTTTATTGCCCACATAGACTTCTCTGCGTGTATTTTTATAATAAGATTTGGGTTTTTTCTTGCTAAAGTATTTGCTACAGATGCCTCATGGCCTGTTGCATCTATTACATACTTTGCCATTATGGCTAATGGGTCAACATGAAGATTTGCTTTTTCTATAGAATAAGAGTTAATAACAACACCAACAACCATGTCTTTTCTCAAAACAAGGTCTTCAACAACAATTCCAGTTAATATTTTTGCTCCAGCATTCATCGCTCCAACGCCTAGTTTTGCAGAAGCTTCTACTGAGTTTGCTATATAAAGCTCAGAGTCTTTAACAGGGGTTAATTTGATTCCGAAGTTTCTTAATATTTTATCTGCAGGAGCTTCAATTACTATTTATGGATGGCCCATTCCACCGCCCCAAGCCCCCCCGCCAAATGCTAAATGCCTCTCAAATAAGGCAACATTTAAGCCTTCTTCTGCTAAATATTTTGCAGCAGTTAATCCACTCGGCCCTCCGCCAACAACAGCCACATCCAGATTTCGTAATCCATTCCAGTATTTATGGGATGCATCAAGAATAGCTTTTGTTATTTTTTCTTCTAGCTCCATAAATTTGCTAAAAGCTAGAAATTTATAAGGATTGTTGTTTTGAGAAGTATAGCATTGATTGGTCTAATTGACCTCTATACGAAATAACGAGTAGTTATCTTTCCAAAGCCCAAAAAAATAAATCATCACAAAAAAATTTTAGAAAAATATATTCTATAAAATCTAAAAAATAAAAAGATTTAATGGCTTCTGAGCCAGAAAAAGCTCCCGATTAAGCCTGTAACAAGCAGAATTGTTCCGAAAATATTGGAGGCCAGTTCATTTATACCTACCGCATTGCCAGTTATATTAGGGGATAAAAATAACATCCCGCCAATCAGTCCAACAATGCCGACTGTTCCTGCAATCCATAGTTTAGAATCGCTTCTTCGAGTATTTTTTTCTGCTCTCGCTTTAATTTTTCTTGCCATAAAAGATCTAATAAAGACTAATTTAAATAACTTTCTAAGTTTGATTGTTCTATCTCACACTCTCTCTAATCTCAATGATTCTAAAATCTCATTTTCAAGATATCCTTCTCTTGTAATAATATGTACTTTTTCATGAGGCTGTGTCATTCTATATTTTCTTCTTGGCAAACCAAGACGCGCCCATGTTTCTTCGTCTGAATCAAAAATCTTTTGGGCAAGAGACTCTCTTAACTGGACAAAGTCATCATGCCTTGGATTAGTCCTTTTTCTTGATTTTTCAAAATGCGCTTTTACTATACTAAATGGGAATAAATACAAAGACCTTAAATCCAGGGCCTCTCTTAGTTTCTCTTCTGTAGGATACTCCTTTGCCATCGATACCAGCCGGCTTATTGAATGATAAGCAAATGCATAGAATCTTCTTACTCTGACGCTTCTGTCAAACGTGTACAGTTGTGTTCTTTTAATCACCCCTCCATTATTATAAGCGGAGGCCTTTACTTCCACAAAAAAAGAGCCGTCTCTCGAGACTAAATCAGGAACTTCTCCCTCGTTTTTTGTATCCGCTAGTTTCCAATCAAAAATTTCAATTAACTTCTGCTCGAAAAAAGCTCCAACAACCAGTCTTGGCTCATACATACCTTGAAGAGCAATTTCTAGCTATAAAAAAATATAGTGCCTTCATAACATATTTTTCTTTTTTAACAAATTTTTTTCCAAAAAGTTTTTAAAATATTCTCTATAAAATTTTAATAATAAAAAGATTTAAAAGCAGGTTTTATATTAGAATACTAAACAATTACAAGATGGTGCCAACAAAACTGTTCTTAACTAAAGGGGTGGGAGTTCATAAAAACAAGCTCCAGTCTTTTGAACTGGCTTTAAGGAATGCAGGAATTGAAAAATGCAACTTAGTCTATGTCTCTTCTATACTTCCTCCAAACTGCAAGGTCGTTCCTAAAGAAGAAGGGGTAAAATTTTTGAAACCTGGGCAGATTACTTTTGTCGTTATGGCAAGATTGGATTCTGATGAGCCCAATAGGCTTTTATCTTCTGCAATAGGCATTGCTGTTCCAAAAGACTCAAACAATTACGGCTATCTGTCTGAACACCATGCTTATGGAGAAACTGCCAAAAAATCAGGAGACTATGCAGAAGATTTAGCTGCAACAATGCTTGCAACAACTTTAGGAGTGGAATTTAATCCAGACACTGCCTGGGAAGAAAGAGAGCAGATTTACAAAGCTTCTGGCAACATTTTCAAGACAACCAATATCTGCCAGTCAGCAGAAAGCAATAAAGACGGCTTATGGACAACAGTCATTGCAGCAGCAGTTCTTTTAGAAGATGATAATTGTAATAACGGAAATAACAATAATAATCATAACAGCGGCAATAAATAAAACTAGATGCTGGCAGTCACTTCTTCTAAAATTTCTTGGGGCGGGTATGCCTCAATACTAACTTCTTGCCCTCTATGAATAATAGCTTCTTTTGTAGAGTCTACCTCTAAATATAGAGGTTCAATACTAACTTCTTGCCCTAGATGAACAACTGTCTCTTCTGTAGGATTCCTGTTTAGGGGTCTTTCTTCAATACTAACTTCTTGCCCTAGATGAACAATAGCTTCTTTATTTATATCCACAGTGCTCGAGTCAATTCTGTTTGAAGTTTCTATATTTTTCGGCACATTAGCTGGAACTGTAGGTTCTGAATCAAAATAGGACCCTAAATTGGAGTTTCTTGCGATAGGAATATGTGCTTCATTTAAGGCAGATTCTGGTTGGCGGACAGCAAAGACAGGGGATTTTGAAGGTTCAGCAAGAACCTGTTTAGTTTCTCCTATTTGTCTAGTTGCGCCAAAATAATTCCGAGCAGCTGCGCCAGCTGTATATGCGCCAAGTACAACAACAATCCCTGCTGCAACTGCTGCTCCGCCTATCTGGCTCCATGAGAAATTGTTTACTTTATCAAGCATTCTTCTGTACCATATACCTGGATGAGTTTCTTGTGTACGTTCATAATCTGCAATCGGGATAATTGTAGGTTGTTCTTCCAATTGAGCTTCAAGTGGAGCATTCTTTTTTCTTTTTTCATTCCTCCATTCAAACCTGTCCCCTTCGTTCCAGCGCTCATTCAAAATATTATAAAGCTTGCCTGTGCTCAACTTGTATTTTTTAGCTATTTCTTTAACAGTGCATTCATTATTTTGATATGCTCTCACAATCTCGTTTTTTGTTGGTTCAGAGATGCCTTCTACTTTCAATTGGACTCCATAAAGTGCTTTTTCTACCTCTGCTCTTGTTAGTTTTTCATGTTTAGCAATCAATTTAGTTGCAGCATAAATTGAGTATGCTCCATCTATACCTTCAGGATCTCTGAATTCAGAAAAAGCTCTGGCTACCCTTTTTCTCTGCGCTGCGTCATATTTTGGTATCATTTCCAATAAAAGTCTATATTTATGTCATTTAATAGTAGTCATACTTTATAAACCTTTGCATACGCAACAAATATAAACTCTTTTCTGCTTTTTGGCTTATGAATTCGCTAAAAGAGTATCAGGAGTTATGCAAAAAGACCGCAAAAAAGTTTGAAACAGAAGAAAAAGAGATTTTAACCTGGGGATTGGGAATTGCAGGAGAAGCAGGAGATGTTGCTTCATGCATAAAAAAGACTTTTGCCCATGATAACGACCAGCGGCTAGGCATAAAGGAAAATATTGGGGACTCTTTATGGTATGCTGCAATGATTTGCAACTTCTTTGGTTGGGATATGCAAGAGCTTTTAGAAGAGAACATCAAGAAGCTTGAAGCCAGATATCCACAAGGGTTTACAATAGAAGATGCCAAAAGAAACGGAACAAAAATTGACTGGAATAAAAAATAATTATTCAACTTTAAATTCAAACCTATACCTGTCTTTTCCTTTTCTTTCTACTTTTAGAATCTTAAAATATCCAATTTCTTTGGTGTTATCAACATGAGGGTCTCTGCAAGGCCTTTTATCAAATCCCGCAATATCTACAATTCTAATCTCTTTTACAGATTCAGAAATTTTTGATAAATCAAATTCATTTTCAACTTCTTCACGTTTGAAAATTGTTTTCTTAACTTCTAATCCTTTATCAATAATCTCATTTGTTTCTTTTTCTAGCTCTTCCAAAGAAATTGTTCTTAAGTCTGTTTCGCTAGAAACATCCAATCTCCCTTTTTCTTCTTCAAAACTTACAATTATTACCCTGCTTCCGGGAAATTTATCTTCAATTATCTTGGCAAGAATATGCTCCCCTGTCTGCAGCCTTCCTTCGTTTGGTTTCATAAATAATAATATGTTCTGCATTATAAAAATATTCTTATATTTCTTTTAGAAATAAATAACATGGAAAGAGAACAAATTAGAGATTTAATGCTATACCATCTTAGAAATTCCTTCAGCTTGTTTGATAAAAGCCATAGAGTTAATGTTCCTAAAGTAGATGAAGGTAATGTCTGCGTAAACTACCGGACAACTGTTCAATCGTTAGGCAAACTTATGGGCACGACTCATTTTGATATCCAGGCAATGGATGGTACATGTTACCTTCTCTGGATAGAGTTAGAACTAGAAAAAAGAGGAAAAGGATTTGGCTGGCAGCTTTATGAAACAGTCCATAATTTTGCGCGAGATTTTGGCTGTAAACGAGTTAGGACAACTCCTTCTGGCTGGGCTTTTGGAAAGGAAACAAGAAGGGAGTACTTGTTAAAGCGAGGCTATGCTCCTTGCGGAGAAAGAGAGGTTGAGTTTATATTAGTATAAAATTATTTAGTCCATTTTTTATCATGGCTTTTCCAGATAGCCATTAAGCTAATCATTATTATAAAAAACAAAGCAAGAATTGAAGGGAATTTAAAGGAAAAATTCATAAAAGATAAGGCTATAGAGGAAATTAGGCTCGCTAATGCTAATAGCAGAAACCATTTTTTTCCTGCAATCAATTCATCTCTTGCCAAGTAGGCAAGAAGATAGCCTGTAGGAAATGCAAGCAATAAGATTATTATATATAAAATCACCATTTTCTTTTTATAATAATGTATTTAAAACAAGACACTTTAAAAACATTATGCGCTTCGTAATGGAGATAATAAGATGAAACTAAAAGTACCTTTTGCGAGAAATTTAAATAAATGGAAAGGAAGTGGGTGGTGTGGCCCACTAGCATTGGCTTCTATTTTAAGATATTATGGATACCAAGACAAAATTGAGGAAATAGTTAAAAAAGCCGGATATTTGAAAGGCAAAGGAACAACTCCACAAGGACTGATAAACTATTGTTTAAATAAGGGAATGCAAGTAGACTATTTTAGTTTAAAAGAGATACAAACCCATGAGAATAAACAATTTTCAGAAAAACTCCAACAATTTTATAAAAGAGTGAATAGCGAAAAAAGAGACAAGATTTTTCTTAAAAAAAATAAGAAATTCAAAGGTTATAATTATATAGAAAAAAACAGTTCTGTTAAGGATATTGAAGCTATTTTAAATAAACAAAGACCTATTTTAATTTTGCATAATCTAGTAGAAGTATACAATAAGGCTGAATTATGGATGCATTATGTGGCAATTGTAGGTTTTGATAAAAATAATTTTTATGTACATAATGTTTTTCCAAAGAACAGGAGATTTGAAAAAGTTAAGAAATCTTTATTAATGAAATCTCTCTCTTCAAACGGGCTTAGTAAAAGTTTAATAGTCCCTTATAAAAAATGCGCTTCGCAATAGTTTACTCAATAAAAGACCCTGCAGGCATAAACATAGTTGAAAGAATAAGAGAAACTGGCTTTTTGCCGCAAGTTCCAATAATTGATTTGAAAAAAGACACGATTTATTCTGATAACTTGGAAAAACATCCTTGGATTAGAAATGTGGATTTTGTTGTTTTTGCCTCCAAACATCGTTCAGAAAAAGGCAACCCTTCCTTGTCCTTGCATGCCCCTGGAAACTGGAGAGGCGCTGATTTTGGAGGCAAAGAAAGCCATGTTGCACCAACCTCTGCTTTTGTCTTAAAATATTTGTTTCAGCAGTTAAATAAAAATCATGAAGCTTCTGGCTTAAAGGATTATCAAGTAACTTTAGAAGTCACTCATCACGGCCCAACAATAGGAAAACCCTGCTGTTTTATAGAGCTTGGGAGCAGCGAGTTACAGTGGGGAGACAAAGAGGCTGCAAAAGTAATAGCCAAGACAATAATAGATTTGCAGAATTATAAAAAGAAAAACTATAAGCCTGCAGTAGGAATCGGAGGCAGGCATTATTGCCCTAACTTTAATAAAATACAGCTTAATTCAGAATATGCAGTCTCTCACATAATTCCAGAATATGCTTTCCCATTAACAGACTCTATTTTAAAAGAAGCAATAGAAAAAACAGAAGAGAGTGTAAGCACAGCAATAATCGATTGGAAAGGATGTGGAAAAAGCGAAGAAAGAGAAAAAGTCATGGAAATAATTAAAAGAGCTGGCTTGGAAATTAAAAGAACTTCTGAAATTGAAAAATAAATAAAAAGATATATAAACTATTTTTCCCTATTAAATTTACATTAAAAGAGGAAATATGGGCATTAATTTATCCATAGAAAAAAAAGATTTATGGCTAATTTCAGCTGTGCTAGTCTTTTTAATAGGAACAGGCTTTGTAATTGCTTACGGCACTTCTACACCAAACATTATGGGGCATTCTATTGGAGAATTAGAAGGAGTTCAGGCAAGAGTAGCAGGAACTTGCGCAGTTGGAAATGCTATTAGAGTAATAAATGCAGATGGAACAGTCACTTGCCAGGCTGCTTCTGGCGGAGGGGGAGGTTCTCTTCCAACCTGTTCAGCTAACCAGATTTTGAAGTGGATTGGTGGCGCTTGGACATGTTCTGCAGATTTAACTAACAAATGCTCTGGTGCTTATATGTTTGAAGACGGAAGCGGAGTTTGTAGGTCCTCTGTAGATATAATGAACAATGCGGGGGGTATTACAACCTACCCAGTTTCATGCACAGTAGATAGCGAGTCAGTTTATGGTTGGTGCGATATGGAATGCGCCTCTGGATTTGGAATAAAAAGTGTAAGCATGAGCCTTGGTTGTGATCGCTACACTTACGAATCTGCTACTAAAGTAAGCTGCGAGAAGAAATCTGGCTTTGATTGTACTTGCACAGCAACCTGCCTTAAATAATCTTTTTTAAATAGAAAAAATTACTTATTTTTCCAGCCAACTTTTTTCTTCATCAGCTCAGAAAGCTGAGGCCAGTTCTCTTCTAAAGTTGGTTTCTGAGTTTCGTAGATAATCCCTATCGGAATTCTTCCAGTTTTAGTGTTGTAATCCCACTCGCTCGCTATTTTCATTGCTTTATCCATGTCATCTTTGTTGTTTGGAATTTCATAAGTCAATTTTCTCGCTTCATCCATTTCTTTATTGAACTGCAAGCATGGCTGAATAATTTCAACATAAGAAAAGCCTTTATGTTTTATAGCAGCCTCGATAGTTTTAGTCATATGCTCTAGATTTAAAGCATAGGTTCTTGCAACAAAGCTTGCTCCAGAAGCAAGCGCGATCTTTATAGGATTAATTGGAATATTCTGCTGTCCTTGAGGCTCTACTTTGTTTTTATATCCCTGTTGCGTTGTTGGAGTTGCCTGCCCGGTTGTCAAGGCAAATGCCTGGTTATCATGAACAAGCAAAGTCATGTTAGCATTAAACCTTCCTGCGTGTACAAAATGCTCCATTCCTTCTGCATAAGCATCTCCATCCCCTTCAAATCCTACAACAGTAAGATTAGGGTTCCCTAGCTTTATTCCTAGCGCAGTTGGCACAACTCTTCCATGCAAGCCATAAAATCCAGATACATTTATATAATCAAATATTTTCGCATGGCATCCAATCCCTGTAACAATCGCAATATCTTCCTGCTTTATTGTTTTTTCATCAATGAGCTTTGCAAAAGCCCGTTTAGCAGCTTCTAAAATCATGTGATTTGGGCATCCTGGACACCAAGTTATCCCATATTTTGTGCTTAATTTGTCTTTTGTGTTTGCCATTTTCTTATTTTATCTTTTCAATCTCCTTTTTTAGTTCATCAGATAAGAAAGGCCTTCCGTCGTATTTCAAGATCTTGTTTTTGATGCTTATTCCTGTTTTCTCCCTTATTAATCTTCCAAGCTGCCCTGTAAGATTGTTTTCTATCAAGATTACTTTCTTAGCACTCTGAAGCTCTTTCTTTATATCATTGGATAATGGCTTCATATACAAAACTTGCAAAAACTTATAGTCTAAGCCTCTAATCGCATCTAGAATCGCTCCTTTTGTGCTTCCCCATCCAACAATAAGGTTTTTGCTGTTCTCGTTTCCATGTATTTTAATCATTTCAAATTTTAAGATTTCTTTTTTTATCTGCTGGTATTTTTTTATTCTGTTGTCTGCATTTTTCTTGGTGATTTCAGGAGTCTCTACTGTATTGCCAAATTCATCATGCTCGTAACTGCTTACTTTTACAATACCCTCCCCAGGAACTTTTCTTTTCACTTCTACTTTAAGTGGTTTTTTTGGTTGAGTAGCAAATGAGAATTCCCCCTCAGCTAAATGTTTGTCTGAGAGAATGATAGATAATGCCCCAAATTTTTCGCTTAAATAAAAAGCCTCGTTTGTTTTCTCAATAGATTCTATGGGGTCTCCAGGAGCAATAACAATTCTTGGAAATTCTCCATGCCCCCCTCTTAATGCAACATTCAAGTCACTTTGAGATGTGGAAGTTGGAAGCCCTGTTGCAGGTCCTGGCCTGCTTGCTAAATAAACAACTAAAGGCACTTCACTTTGCCCCTGCAAGCTTAATGCCTCTGTCATCAAGTCAAATCCTCCTCCACTAGAGCCTACCATTACTTTAGCTCCTGCAAAACTTGCCCCTAACCCTGCATTAATAACTGCTATTTCGTTTTCTGGCTGAAAAACCATATAACCATACTTTCCTTCCTGCCCTGCTAATTCTTGCAATACAGGAGTTGCAGGAGTCATTGGATATCCAAGATATAAATTAATTCCTGAGTTTATTGCTCCCTGCGCAACAGCCTGACTTCCAGTCATTATTGATAGTTTATTGTCCAATTTATTAAGCTCAAATTTTTTATTCTGGCTGCTGAATCCTTTTTCAGCAGCATCTAATGCTTCTGGAGTATTAAATTGCTTTTTAACTGCTTCTATTAAGGCTTGTTTGTCTACCCCTAAAACTTTTATCAAGGCTCCAGCCAAGGCAATATTCAGATTTCTTCCCAAATTTTCAAAACCTTTAAAATCAATTAAAAATCCGCTTTTATTTAGCTCTTTCTTGTGTATTTCAATTGTTTTATCATCCATAGCGACTATTCCATCTAGTTTGGATTCGTGGCTGCCTATTTTTTCATCGCTAATAGAGAGCACATTGAAATTATGCCCTCCTCTTATCAAACTTGGATAATCCCGGTAATTGAAAGTAAAATATCCCTGGCTGCATAAAACCGCGCTTACAATTCCAGACACAGCATTTATGCCCTGTCCTGCCTGCCCCCCCATCAGAATATTTAATCTCATTTTCTTTATTTACACTCTTTTTTCCCTTAATAAAATAAAAAAGAAGGTATTTAAATCTTATGAAGAAGTTATCTTACTATTAACATGCAGGCGCTTCTCCTTCTCCCAATAGATCGTTGTAGAGTTAGGCGGACCAATATTTGTCTCGGCAGATTTCCATGCCTTGCTGGAGGCCGCCCACTAACTGTGGCGTATTCCATAATGCGTTAACCGAACCAGAGGAAGAGGTATGCCATGCATAAGGCAAAAGCGCAATGGCTCCTGACTTGCAATAACTCTCGCATTGGATAGCAACATCCGTAGCATTAGGTAAAGGATAGAACCATGGGCCAGTAGGCATGCTGAATGTGTGCGGCAAGGCCATCAAAGGCTCTTTGCTCTGATTCCAACCCCTGCTTCTTAGAGTTTCTATCGCTTGTGGCAAGATGTGTCCCATGCTCCAATCAACAGTAGCGGGATCATCAAAAGGTGAAGTACCATATAAATAAAGTGCCAAGATATCGCAGGATTCAGGGTTATAATTCACAAGCATTTCTTCTTCAAACCATCCTGAGGTATAGTAAGTTGCGTTGAGCTCTTTTTTATAATCAAGGCCCCCTCCAAACCCGCAGATAGCAGGTCTTGGAAATATACTTTCCTTGTTAGATTCTGCAATAAGATCGTGAAATTTCTGAATAGCCTCATGCACATCTCCTGGAGAATCGTCAAGTATCCAATAACCAACAACATTTGGATCCTGGGATGAAGAATCAATTAAATTCTTTGCATAATCAGTAATCTCTTTCTCTTCTTCTTCACTGAGAACGCATGGTTCTTCTTTCGCCCTGCAAATTTCATACAGTTTATGGATCACACCAACAATCTGGCTAATATTATTTTCTCTGAGTGCTTTACCAATGCTTGAGCTTGGGCTGAAATATCCCCCGCCATATGCTAAGTTGAATCCTGCATTTGCCATATCCTTTACGTCCTGCTCATTGGTGAATGCATAAGGTCCTACTTTGCCATAGAGCTTTGGCCAAGGAGTTGTGGCTAGAGAGGTAGGGTATTCATAACTAGCAGGGAGAGACCCATATAATTCATAAATTTCTGAAAGTGATAAAGTTCGATTGTATACTCTTACTTCATCAACAGCACCTTTCAGGAAATTAACAGGGTCAGATGTTTTATCTAGCAAGGCTCCTAAATACATGCCTTTATAATAATACTCCTCACTGTTTCCATCTAAAAGAGGACACATGCCATTTACGTTAATGGGCTGTCCAGGTACTCCATTTAAATAAACAATAACACTATGGCCATCTGAAACGACTGTAACGTGCTGCCATGTATCTCTTGCCAATACAATTGGTGAAAAAGCATAATGTATATGAATATTGTTATCATAGAAACCGAATATGAATTTACGAGATGATTGTGAGTAATATAAAGAGATGGCTCCGCGTGTTTTATATGCTGACCCTCTCTGAAGAATCTCTTGTTCAGAGCTCAAATTATTGATTTTTGTCCATACACTAAAAGTGAATTCTGTCAAGTTTGCAATAGCAGTAGTTGAAGGAATCTTGGCATATCCAGTTGCGCCATCAAATGATAAAGATTTTTCTTTCTTACCCTCGGTCCAATACACGCCACCAATCAATGACCCTTGCCCATTTAGGCTTGTACTATCCATTATAACATTGCCTTGTCCCTCGTCTAATTTCCAATATCCTACCAGGCCATCATTAATGTTTGTATTATCAGTCAAAGGGATTAAAGAGCAAGAAAAAGTAGGATTGCATTCATATCCTGCATTGCATGTCCCGCAAATACCTCCGCAGCCATCGCTTCCACATTGCTTTTCTGCACAATTTGGAGTGCATGTTTTACTCTCTTCACTTGGCCTTTGACAATCTTTAGGGCAGTTTGTATAGTTCTCTTTTGCTTCGCATTTACCATTTCCGCATACAGATGTTCTTGGCTTTAACGTATCGTTTATATCCGGGGGAACAACAGGAGTTGTGTCACTGATATTTGTTTGATTTGGCTCAATTGGTTTTATAAAATAATTATAGCCAAGATAAGCAATCGCAATCAATAATAAAACAATTAAGATTATCCAATTAAATCTTTTTTTTGTAGGAGAAGATTCTATTTCAATTATCTCTTTTTTCATGTTAATAAGAATAAAACTACATTAATAAAACTAACCTATTTTTGAAAAATATCCAGTAATTTCTCTTACAACATCTCCTGTGAAAATTCCCCTAATTAGTGACCAGATTTGGGAGAAGATTGAAGGAGGAGAAGCTTGTTCAGACTGCAACTGCATTGGAGATTGTAAAGTTTGTTGCCTTAAAGGATGTGGATACGTATAAGGAACATAACCTAATTTTTTCTGGCTGAAATAATCTCTTCCTTCTACTATGTATTCTTTTGCTTTATCATAATTTGATACCTGTGCAATTAATAAATTCCCGAACTCATCGCGATTATCCCATATATACATATCTTTTACCTGGTCAAGCCAAGGATAAGAAATTCTGCCTTCAGGAGGAGTTCCAGCTTCTAATGTAAGGCCGATTGGCTGTGAATAATTGATTATTGTATTGTTGAATATTACTCCCCCGCCCCCTCTTGGGAGTATTCCATAAAAATTTGTTTTAGGATTTTTAAGGACATTATCATAAACTTCTATAGCACGGGTGCCGCGCACAGAGCCTACTGGGCCATGAGAATCAATTGAAGAAGAAACAACATTGCCTTCTATAAAATTGTTCCTGAAAACATAGTGTGCCCCATCACCAGAAGCAACAGAATGCCTTGATCCAATAAAGGCGCAGTCTTCTATGAACACAGCTTGATCTGTTCCAAGACGCATGTTATCTTCCCATCCAAAGCCACTCACTAAAACACCATAACCCATGTCTGCTAATGCAGGCTTATAATTATCAACAAAAATAGAATTATAAATCACACCATAGCCTTTCTGTGCTGCAACAGCAGATAATCCAAAATTACTGAAAAAACAATCATGGACACTATAATTATTTGCAAGATAAAAATAAACACCTTTATCTGTACCTACATCAGCTGTTCTATTAACCCCAATAAAAGCAATATTAGAAATTTCATTTCTATTAGAATTTAATATAAAAAAAATACTATCCTCTTGATTTTGGAAAAGAGAATTATCTCTGTAAAGTATTGTTTTGTTAATCCCTTTACCCACAACACTTACTCCTTGAGGAACATTTATCTCTCCAGTCACTTCAAAGCATCCTTCTGGAAGATATGCTGTGCCTCCTGAACGCGTGCTGCTTATTATCTGCCTTATCTGAGTATCATTAGAGCACCGACCTGCGTTGATAGTATCTCTGATTCCTTGATATAGCGCTCTTGCTCGTGCTTCTGAAAAATATCCTCCATCTTCAGCCCCTAGACCAAGAGAAAAATCGCTCTTCAGCCCCGACCATTCCAAAGATTTAACTTTATAATATTTATTAACACTGCCGCTAATATCAATCCCCTCTGTTCCAGTATATTTCCATACAAATGCATCATTATAGTGTTCTGCTGCAGTGCTTCCTAAAACTCCTCTTGTGCATCCTGTAAACGATGTAGCTGTTTTTCCGGTATAGCTTACAAGCTCATGAGGTCTTTCGCTGCTTAGGCCATATATTTCAATTATCCCTGAATCTGGAAATCCTTCTGTAGAATCGACGTAAATTGTTGTTTCGCTCGCTCCTATTTTAGAAGGAGTTTCTAAATAAGTGTAAACAGCAGGAACAGTATCTATTTTTTTATACTCGCCATCTATAGAATCTGCCATATATATCTCATATTCCTTTATTTCTCTGTGCTGTGAAGCAGGTTTCCAGGTTAATTTTATTTTCCCGCTTCCAATATCCTTTACAGCAACCTCGGTAGGGACATCTGGTTTTTTGAATATTGCCATGTGCAAATCCCAGTTAGTAAGATTCAAGTAAGAAGAATATGCAATCTTTGTTCCATCAGGGCTCCAATGTGGATCAGCAGAATTATACTCGCAAGAATCGCTGTGATATCTTGCAAGCCACTTTGGAGAGCCTGATTTATTCAAGGGATAAACTGCAAGTACCCCTGGCTTGCTTGATGTGCAGTCTAAAACAATCCATTGTCCAGAAGGGTCGAAGTTGCCATGATGGACATTAGGTGAATTAAATTCAGAATAAGCTGCAGGGTCTAAAACTCTCGTAAGTTCTCTTTGTGTTTTATTGTCTGCAATCCAATATTTTGTATTTGCAAATCCCCAATATCTACCATGTCCTGCAATTAAACCATTTCCCTCGCCTACACTATACCCTTCTTTTGAAAGTGTAGGGTGGTGAAAACTTCCTTCCCAAACATCTCCAAAGACATTGACATCTAATCTGCCCGCATAATTGCCATTGTTTACATCAAAAACAATATCTTCTACTGGGTCTGTATTACCTGGAGAAGTAATCATATACCATCCTTTGCTGTTTCCTAACCATCCGTGTGTTACATCAAAACCTCTGCCCGCGAGGATATAAGGAGGGTCAAAGAATTTATAACCGGATCCGTCTACATTTATGAACTTCAACTGACCATATCCAGTAGATAAATCACTCGGATTGCTAACGCCAAACAATGTTCTGCCATCAGGGCTCAAAAATGGCCAATAAAATGGTAATATAGAAGAGTCATTACTTATTTGCTTAAGTTGTTTTGAAGTTAAATTAAAATTATATAATGCACCATTAAAATAATACATATTTGAATCATGGCTCCATACGCCTGGTTCAATTGCATAGCTATCAGCAACTCCATAAGCCCAGCTGCCCATTCCTTTTTCATTTGAACCATCAGCATCCATCATAAAAGCATAAGGAAACCTATTTGTTCTAAATGCAATATACTTGCCATCTGGACTGAAGACATTATTAGTATAATAATGTGTATAATCTTTTCCTGAGTAATTAGTCATTTTCCAAATTTCGTATCCTGTTTCTGGATCTATGTAACTTTGAGTTTTGCATATTCCATCTGAGCATACTTCCTCAGGGTTGCAGCCGCCGCAATTAACAGACTGCCCACAAATTTGCTGGTTGCCGCATTCGTAGGCTTTTGAAAAACAGGTATCTGCGCAAATGCTTCCCTGGTATTCATAAGCTCCAATATCAGGCTTGCCGTCTGTCACTTCCCCAGTATCTGGCAATGGATAATGAGGCCAGCTGGAAGGTGCTTGACCGCCAGCATCTATTGCAGGGCTGCCTGCCTGCAAAGAGAATTTATCAAATATCTCGCTAAACTGCAAATTAAACTGTTGCTCAAATCCCCCTTTGTTGATAATATCTTCGTAATCCATTTCTGAAAGCCAGTCCCAAGTAAGATTATATTTAATGTCCCATGGAGTCAATGCATCTATTTCACCCTGCGCTTTCCATAAAGGGCTCTGGGCGACATTATGAGCTGCTATTGCATTTGCAAAATTTGTCAATCCAGATAGACTATCAGAATAGCTGGTTCCATTCCAGGTCCCAGAACCATAGCTATCTGTATATTGGTCCCAATATAAGCAATAATCAGTAATTATATTGGGGTAAGCAGAGTAAGAAAAAAATCTATCTTCGCTGTTTTGGGAAGTTGAATCGGACATACCTTTTGAATAGTAAATATTGTTCCACATATACTTCTTGTTTTTTTCGTCGTAAGGATTTGTCATTTCACCTATCATCCACCAGCTTCCAAAAATGCTGTTATGGTACCAATAATTCTCTTTAGGCGGATCGACGTACCCCGTTTTCATGATAGATCCGACTTTGTAGAATACATTTCTATATACAAATAATGGGCCTCCATAGGGCCTTCCATCAATTGCACCAAAATCAACATCGTGGATAATGTTGTGATATAGAGACATATTTAAGTCATTTCCACTGTAAATAAAGAAGTTAATTACAGATGTATACTTGGACATTATATTGTCATGTATCCTTGCATTTTTACAATCCCAGAAAATAGGCGAGTAATATCCCATAATTACATTTCCTGATATCTCTGCATTAGAAGACGCCCCGCCAAGCATACATTCCAAAGCCCCTGACCAAAATATCCCGATTTCATCACCGCAAGTGCCTCCTTGTTTGCAGTCGTAGTACCAGTATTTTTCCCACCAGCCTTTGTTCTGTATAAGATTATTTCTTATCTTGAGGTTGCTTGAGCCTCTTGAAACCATGATGGAGTATTGGTTATTAGTCATGTAATTGTTTTCAAAAGACAAATTTTCTGCACTATTCAAGACTAGTGCATAACCTGAGGAATATTGAAAGACAATATTCTTAACCTTTACATTTGCAGAATTAATCTTCATAAGGTTAAATATAGAAGGGACATTATAAAAATGATTTTGGGGAGTATCTCCGTTTTCAGTTGATACATAAAGCTCATTTGTGTTGTTATCATACATAAATCTTCCGGGAACCTGCAGATTGCTCTTTCTAGAAGTGGAAGGATAGCGCGCCCAAGAGTCCTTGCTCGGGTCAAGATAAGAGATGTTATCATAAGCTCCAAATTTTTGCGTGCACCCGGAAGAACTTCCAGGGGTGCTTGACTCTGTCATGCTCTTGTATCCTCTTAAAAGCTTGCTATCTTCATATACCTGTATATCCACTTCGCTCTTTCCTCCGCCCCCGCCATTTAAATATTGAGAGGTCGTAAGATGCTCTTTTTCAACTCCATCCAGTTTCCAAACATAAGGAGTTTTGTAAATATTCCCCTGGACAAAAGTCCATGCGGGATTAAAGCTCTGTTCAGAACCATCCAATACAGGAGGGTTTGAAGGGTCTGCTCCAGTTAATGTTAATCCTTCGGTATTAATGGTGACTGATTCATTATAAGTTCCAGGATAAACAAGAATCATATCCCCTGAAGATGCTGCATTTACTGCACTTTGTATTGTCAAATATTCTTTTGTTCCTCCTATGTCTACACATCTGACCTGTTCCTTAGCGCATTCATCTGTAATTTGTATACATTTTCCAGTTGAGTTACAGGTTCCAGTTGTGCATGTTCCGCAGTTCTGCTGTTGCCCGCATATAGTCTGATTACCGCATTCAAATCCTAATGAAATGCATGTATCTGTGCAAACTACGCATTCAGGGTCAGTATCGGTTGCTCCATCACAATCATCATCCTTGCCATTATTGCAGTTATTATTTGTTAAATTCTCTATTTTGGTTATAATACTATAGGCGCATCCATTTGTCAAATTGCAAAAATAGTCTCTTCTCTCGCTTCCATAGCAGTTATCGCTGCTGCTGCAGTTGCTGCAAGAAGGATAGATTCCACAAGAATCATCTGTTCCTGGACAAACCGGATTACTAACGCATCCCCTAGTTATATCGCAGAATTGTCCTGTTGAGCATGCTGAATTATTGGCCACATGATTGCATTTTTCCAGCTCATTGCAAGAATCGATTGTACAACCAATGTTATCGTTGCAATTAGGCAAGGTTCCAGAAGCGCATATACCTTGAAAACAGGTTTCAGCCCCATTGCAAAACAAAGAATCGTTGCAATTCTGTATTAAAACACTTGAATTTACGCATCGATTAACTAGGCATGAATAATTATTCTTGTATTTGTTCGTTCCGATGCAAAAATAAGAGCCTAAGGAGTTGCAGTTTATAACTACTGATGAATTTGTCTCGCAATTATTGCTGTTGCAAAATCCAGTGTTATTTATAAGAACCTCTCCATTGCATGTAATATTATTAAGATAAGTGCAGTTGTTATTAGAAGTGCAGTTCCTTGCTTCATAACATCCGGTCGAGTTTGCACACAAATATTCATTTCCGCATACAGTTAAATTAGTTCTTTCAAGGCAGATATCAGTGTCTGTATTTGTGCAGTTATAAGGCACGTTTCCAGAGCAGAATAATCCTTTAACATTGCATCCTGTTTCATTTGTGCAGGGAATTAAAGAGCAGTTAAATGTAGAATTGCATTCGTATCCGACATTACACCCCGGTGCGCATGTTCCGCCGCATCCATCACTACCGCACTGTTTTCCTGCACAATTTGGAGTGCATGTTTCACCACCACCTCCTCCTCCGCCCCCCGGACCAGTTGGTTTCTTGCAGTCAGCAGGGCAGTTAGCGTAGCTTTCTTTTCCAGTGCATTTTCCATCTCCGCACACAGGCGGCCTTGAAGTATCATTAATGTTAGAACCATTAATTGGAGTAGTATCATTGACATAAGAGCCCGGAGGCGCTGTTTCAGTCGGCTCAGTTTTCTTGCTAAAATACTCATAAGCATAATAAGCAAGAAAAAACAGAACAATCAAGAATAATACAATTATAATTATAGTTAATATAAGATTACTATTAGATTTCTTTATTGGCTGAATCTTGCCAACTGCCTCTTTTTTCATGATTATTATATAAAAATAGGGTTAATAAATATTTTTATACTCTTTTTTCCATACTATCTGATGAAAAAGAGAGTCCCCGTTTTAATTTTAATGATTCTATTAATTCTTATAGCAATATTTTTAATAATTATCTATAAAAATCCACAATACACCTCTTTTGTTGTCAGGGGCCAGCCAAAACAAGTGAAGTTTTATTTTTTTGATGAAAATAACTGCTCTCTTAACGGATATTTGTTTAATGGGAATAAACTTGTCGGAAAGACAGAAAATGGCATTTTTAACTTAACTTACGATTATTATAAGGAAGAGATCGATTTAGAGCGGGATATAAATCTCTTTGGAAAGCTTGGAAATTGCTCAAATTATAACTTATACTTTGATAAATCTTGGAAAGTATTTGAGATACCCGAATATTATTTTTTAGGGGATAGTGTTTTCAGGTTCAGGACATCGATAAATCCTCATAATCCTTCTAAAAGGGAACTAACTGGTTTTATTCAGCCAGGAGAGGTAAGGAGCGAATTATACAAAATAGGCGTAAAGAGAGAAGACCCTCTTGAAGATTTGTCCAAAATAAACAGCTATCTAAATGAGAGAATAACTTATGCCGAAGATTGGAATTTTAGTAAAGAAGAAAATTATTGGCAGACCCCCGAAGAGACTTTGAGACTTGGCAGAGGAGACTGTGAGGATTATAGCACTACTCTTCTTTCCATGTTTCTAGCCTATAACAACTCTCTAAACTGTTATAACGTTATACTCTCAAGCCATGTAACTACTCTATGTTATGTAGGAGAATATTACATTTACTATGACCAGGAAAAAACAGAACTAAGAAAGAGAATCAGAAGCAGGGACGTAGAAACAAAACCCAGGTTGAGGAGCCTGAAAGAAGAATATTTTGAGCACTATGGGCTCAATGAAAGCGAGAAGGTATACTACGCATTTGATGGTTACAGGTTTATAGAATTCAAGACAGATGAAGATTTTATTACCTGGCAGTCTACTCTTTACGGAGTAAAACAGCAGGCAGATTTATTTGGCGAACTAGAAAAAGAATTATCTGGAATAAATATGACTGTTCCGGGGCCGGAAGAAGAGATAATTGAATTGGCAAATACGCCGCCACAAGAGCTTCCATCATTAGGAGGATTTGTATCAGAATATGCAAATATTTTGATTATTCTAGGGATCTTTTCGATACTTTTAATCATAATTCTAATATGGATAAGTATTAAAAAGAATTAAAAAAGTCTTTATTTAAGGTTTTTGAGAAATAATGCCCTTGATATTTTCAACAGCCTCTGGATTTAACAATGTCATTAACCCTTGTGGCTCTTCTTTTTTAAGGATATCCTTTAGTATCCTTCTCATTATCTTGCCGCTTCTTGTCTTAGGCAAATCATCAACAAAAAATATTTTCTCTGGGCGCGCAGTAGGTCCTATTTTTTTGTCAACATGCTTTTTTAGCTCTTGCTCCAGCTCCTCTGAACCCTTGCCGTGCTTAAGCACAACGAATGCAATAGGCACCTGCCCTTTTATTTCATGAGGTATTGGAACAACGGCACACTCGTTGACTTTCTTATTGTCATTAATTGCATTTTCAAGCTCTGCTGTAGCTAATCTATGCCCGGCTACTTTCATAACATCATCTGTTCTTCCAGTCACTCTTATAAGCCCATTTTTCAAGTATGCTCCATCGCTTGTATCATATAATTTCTTGAATCTCCAGTAAGTCTCAACATATTTCTCATGATTCTTATAGATACCATGCAGCATACCAGGGGCAAAAGGGCTCACCTGCACTAAGCATCCAGAGTCTCCTTTTTTAACGCCTTTTGCGCTATCATCCACGATAGTATGCCTTGTTCCCGGAAAACTTTTTCCAGCAACTGTCGGAACAAACGGTCCAACTCCGGGAAGACTATTTATCAGCGTCCCGCCTGTTTCAGTCTGCCACCAGGTGTCTATTAATGGGCACCTTCCCTTTCCTATCTTATTCAGGTACCATTCCCAAGCCTCTTCATCTATTGGTTCTCCTACAGTGGCTAGGACTCTTAAGCTATCAAGATTATACTTCTTAATCCAGTCATCCCCCTCTTTTCTAAACATTCTAATAGCAGTAGGCGCAGTGTAGAAGACAGTTACATGATTTTCCTCTATTATCTTCCACCATCTTCCAAAATCCGGATAATCCGGGCTTCCTTCGTATATCAATGTAGTAGCGCCATTCAATAGCGGACCGTAAAAAGCGTAAGTATGGCCTGTAATCCACCCGATATCAGCAGTGCACCACATAATATCATCATCATGAAGATTAAAGTTCCATTTTGTTGTCCAGTATGCTTGGACTGCATATCCTCCTGTATCATGGACAATGCCTTTTGGCTTTCCTGTTGTTCCTGAAGTATAAAGGATAAACATAGTATCTTCTGAGTTTACTGTTTCAGGCTCACAGTAAAGGTCTGCTTTTTTAATTTCCTGGCCAAAATCCAAAAATCTCCTGCCCCTAATCTTCTGCCCAATTCTTGACACAACAATAATTCTCTTGACTGTTGTTCTTTTTGCAGCTTTTTTAGCTTTATACAGCAAATCCTCTGGCTTTCCTCTTCTGTGATAACCATCTGCAGTAACTAATATTTTTGCCTCTCCATCCTCGATTCTCGCTTTAAGTGCGTCAGCTGAAAATGCGCTGAACACAACCGAGTGAATTGCTCCAATCCTAGTACAAGCCAGCATGGCAATAAGAGCTTCAGGTATTAATGGCATATATATAGCAACAACATCTCCTCTTTTAATTCCTTGTCCTTTTAATACATTTGAAAATCGGTTTACAGCGTCGTAGAGTTGCATATAAGTTATTTTAAGTGGCCTTTCGCTCACAGGCTCAGGAATCCATATTAACGCGGTTTTGTTGGGCGTTTCTTTAGCCCATCTATCAAGAGCATTATGGCAGAAGTTTAATCTTCCTCCCTTGAACCATTTGAAATAAGGCAGCTTTTCTTCGTAAGCCTTGCTCCACTTTTTCTCCCATTCAATTCCTTCCTTGGCTAATTTTTCCCAGAACTTTACTGGATTTTTATCCGCCTCTTTGTAAATGCTCTCGCTTTTAACCCAAGCAATTTTTTTCATCTCCTTGTTAGGCAAGTAAATCTTTCCTTTTTTAACAATATATTTTTTAGCTGCCATTTTTAGTCAATAAAATATCTTTTATCAAAAACTCCCTTATACCAGAGCATTTTTGTGTATCCTGTATTGTCAATCTGTTCTGGAGGAATTTCTAAAATTTTTATAACTTCTCTTATTGCTGCTCTTGCTTTTTCAATTTCACTTTTCCTGGACAGATATTCCAGTTCTATAAACCATCCAAGATGCTTTACCTTGTTCATTTCTATTGATAATCGGGGGTCTTTATTATAGGAGTAAGTTTCATTCCATTTTGTTTTCCTTACCCACTCCCTGAAGCCTAAGTCCTTAAACAAAGCGAGCAAATCTTCAACCTCCTCTTTGCCTTTTAGCTTAAATTCAAACTCCTGTTTGACTACAATATCTTTTGTCCATAATCTTTTCATCCACTTTTTAAAATTGACTTCAAACTCATCTTTCGTAGCCCGTATCCTAAATGCCTTTTTAGGGTAAAGCCTCTTAATCTTTCTTCTTCTGGCGAAGTAATCGTCAACTTTCTCGCCTTTTTTAACAAACTTAGCTATTTTCTTAATTTTCTTTCTAAGTTCATCGACTTGAGAATCATCAAGAATAATTTTTGTTTCAACTTCTAGCCATACCATTATGCCTATTTTTACCTCTTTTCTTACTAGGGAGTATAAAATTATATATTTAAATCTTACCATCTTACGATACTGTCAGTTAAACGAATGATATAAATACCCTTAATTCTTTAGTTATATTAAAAGGAGGTAATTTGTCATGGTCAGAAAATGTGTTTTTTGCGGTTCTTCCAAAG
>Ga0315277_10002688_pt1 | contig 24619 bp, 17 predicted proteins | sample YL17G05_15_MG_FD_203695 | JGI IMG/M metagenome (GOLD analysis project Ga0315277, IMG submission 203695) | Sediment microbial communities from Yellowstone Lake, YNP, Wyoming, USA - YL17G05_15 | ecosystem: Environmental > Aquatic > Freshwater > Lake > Sediment | place: USA: Wyoming | collected... | reverse complement strand
GCCCGCTTTGTGAGCTCAACGGTCAACGGCTTCCCTTTCGCCTGCGGGAATTCTTTTTCTGGGCGAGATAGTCATCCAGCGCAACGGTTTGTTTGCCGCGGGACTGCCCTGTGGCCTCAACCAGCGCCCGCATCTCCTTCTTGCTCGCAAGAACATCGATCGTCTCCAGGAGACTCTCGTATTCTCCCGCGCTCATCACAATCGCCGCGTCTTTGCCATTCTTTGTCACCAGGTAGCGATCGAAGTACTCCTCAACACCCTTCACGATCTCTGTGAAGCGCTGTTTTGCTTCGGTGACAGGCACCGTCATGACACTCATGCGTCCTCCGTAGAATCAGAAAAAAGACCACTTCAAAATGAGTACTGAGCGATAGTTCCGTGGCCAGATATTCTTCGCGTTTCTTTGCGTGCTTTGCGGTTACATTCGAACTGCTCCCGAACCAAGAACGTCCCCGATAGAAAACATCGGGGCAGGTCGGGGCAGGCAAGGCCGCCAGGATCATCCTTCGACCCTTCGAGCTTCCCCTTCGGCAGGCTCAGGACTACGCCCAGGATGACGGTGTTCTTTATAGGAGCGGCATGCACACAAACCGCCTGTCTCCGTTATCCCTGATTCCAAACTAGACAGAATTCTGGATAGAGTCAAGAGAGTACTCAGAGAGTGCGATTATCGTGAGACGGAAGGGCCGGCGTAGAGCGAAGGTTGTTAGACGTGAGGGCGAATGTCGAGCCCAGATGGTTAGACGGAAGAAGTGAGGGCCGGGTTAGAGCTAGGATGGTAGGACGTAAGGGCCGAGGTAGATCCGGGATGGTAAGAAGTTAGACGTGAGACAGGAGAGGTTGCACCACATGGCCCCTGGAGGGTCACGCGGAGTTTACCCGCCGTAGCCCGGAAGGGCGAAGGCGGGTCGTGACCGTTCCTGTGCGGACGTGCCCCCGACAGAATGCGTCCCGACGAAAAGCGACGGGACAAGTCGGGGCAAGCGAAGCACGTCCCTCCAGCTCGGAGGGTCACGCGGAGTTTACCCGCCGTAGCCCGGAAGGGCGAAGGCGGGGCGTGACCGTTCCCGAACGGACACAACCCCGATCAACAGAATCGAGGCAAGCAAACTGCGTCCCTCCCCAGTTGAATACAAGCACAATCGTCCTGCAGGATAGTGCAATCGAGGGTAGAATCCGTCGGGGCGAGGTCTCCTCGCCCCGGAACCAGCTGGGCGACGAAACGTCGCCCCAACGAAAGAGGGTCACGCGGAGTTTACCCGCCGTAGCCCGGAAGGGCGAAGGCGGGGCGTGACCGTTCCCGAACAAACCTAACGAAACACGTTCCTCCGACCTCTTTCCTGGAAGCAGATCTCAGAAGCGGGCATGGCCACTCATTTCAAACTCTGAACCTCCTCGTAGCTTACTCTGACAGTGTCGACGACACCTTTGTATTCGATGCGTACATGCAGATCCTTCATGGAGAAGAAATCGAAACTTCCATCGTAGCGCACAATGCCGTCCTGAGGATTCAGGACCTGGTACGACGCGAATTGGGCGGCGGAATAGATCAGGTAGTTGTCCATCAGCACGATGGGATTCAAGCGAAGATTGTACTTGCCATTCTCCGATGTGTTCGTGATGACCTCGAGCTCAGTCGCGAATGAGATCATCTCTTTTGCAGGAGGCCCTTTGAACATGATGAGCGGACAATGAAACCGCGCCACCCAATCGAGCACCTTGTGAGCACCGCCCTTCACTTCATAATATGCGACGTCGGAGCCGTAGGTCCCGCCCTTGCCGACCAGGATGTCGGAAAGCGGTAGATAGTCATTCCACTCCAGCGTTCCAATATCGTACCACACCTTGATGCTCCTTTTCGGCATCGCCGCGATTTCGTCGTAGAGCTTGAAATCGGCAACCCAGAATGATGGCGAAAATGCTCCGGCCATCGAAAATGTAGATTCATAGTTGAATGCCGTCCACGTCGCGAACAAGCCGCCAAACGATGCGCCGATGATCGCGCGATTGTCGCGGTCGGCCATGGTCCGGTATTCCCTGTCGATCCTTGGAATCAGATCACCCACGATAAAGTCTGCGAAGCGCCGGGCGTTGGGAGTATACGATGGCTGCACGCTCCTGAGGTAGGCATCTTCGTAAGGGAGAAAATCGCTCGTACGGTTCTCCGTGCTGGAGATCTTCACAACGATCATCTCCTCGAATCGGCCGCTCTTCATGTAGTTGTTCAACAAGTTATCGACGCTCCACATGTCGCCGTCGAGCAGGTAAGCAACGGGGTAGCGTTTGGTTGAACTCTGATAGCTCGGCGGCAAGTACACACGTACGTCACGGTTGGAGACGTCGTCGGCGGAGACGGATTTGTCGCAGCTGGTGAAGGTTGTCAGTAGGAGAATCGCAGCCGCAGTTGCCAGTACTATGTTGCGCATCATTGCTACCATTTGCCTATTTCTAGAAGCCATCTCAAGAACACTCACTTGGGCATTCTCGCCGGCTAGTTCTCTCACAAGCAAACCTTTCCAAGCACCGCCCTTCCCTTCGCCCCTGTCACCGCCGGCACGTTCGCAGGATTCCCGGAAATCGCCTCGTTCGCCAACACTGCAAAACACATCGCTTCCTTTGCGTCCGACGAAAAGCCGAGCGATTCGACCCTCTCGACATCGGCAGGACTGAAATAGCGTCGCAGTGCATCCATAATTGCCCGATTGTGCGCTCCCCCTCCACTCACGAGCACTTCGTCGGCCCGCATCCGGCCCCTGACAAACTTCTTATACTGGTCATAAACAGACCACGGAGTCAAGTGTGTCACTGTTGCCACAAGATCCCGCGGGCTGAGGTTCCGGCGATGCTTCATGATTCCCGGAAGAAACATCGCCCCGAACATTTCCCTGCCGGTCGACTTTGGCGGACGCTGACGAAAATAGGGGTGCGACGTCATCTCTTCAAGCAGTCTCTCATCCACATTGCTGCTCAGAGCCACCTTACCGCCTGAATCGAATCGTTTGCCGTAGAGCTTCATCATGAACGAGTCGATGACCATGTTCGCCGGACCGGTGTCGAAAGCAATGATATCATCGACATCGCAACCGCGCGGCAACGCAGTGAAGTTCGCGATACCTCCAAGGTTCAGGAGAATCCGATTCTTCTTCGTTGAGCGGAACATCAAGTAATCGAAATACGGCACGAGCGGAGCTCCCTGCCCGCCAAGTGCCATATCGCCCGTCCTGAAATCACCTACGGTTGGCACACCTGTGAGTTTCGCAATTGTTGAGGGATCGCCAACCTGCAGCGTAGAACTGATCAACTTGCCAAACCTTCTTGCCGGTTTGGGAAGATGATGGATCGTCTGGCCGTGCGAGCCTATGAGATCGACAGTGCGAAGGCTCACCTGACCCTTGCGGGCGATCTTTCTCACGGCGTCCGCGAAGCAATGGGCGACAATGATGTTGAGTTCGCAGATAAGATCGACGCTTCCTGTCCCGGGGAGCGAGTTCTTCAGGATATGCTCGCGCAGACCTCGTGGATATGGATACGTCGCGAAGGCAAGCTCATGAAGCCGCGTCGAGGTTCCGTTCCCCGTTATCCGCACAAGCACCGCATCGATACCGTCCGCCGACGTGCCGGATATCAGTCCGACGACGAGCTTGGCTCTCTTGTTTTGCAGTTTGGTGAATGGCGTCATTAGGATTCCTTTATTCGATCCCCATCTGCGATCAGAGAAGTTGGATCGGCGCAGCGCATCCTTCGACTCCACTTGTCCCGACTTCGTCGAGACTCGTTTCGCTCAGGATGCCAAACCTCTTGTTGGAGAACTGATCAGAAAACAAACGTTGGCTCCCTGAGCGGAGCCTGAGAGCACAGTGAAGTGCGCAGTCGAACCGTGCCCGCCTCTGATGAATCAGTTTGGCGGGCGGGGGTGACCAGAGCTCCGTGAATCCAAGTTCTTCATTTCTTCTCGCAAAAGAAAGAGAGATGTGACGGAGGGCCCCTCCGGCGTTCCACGGTTGACCTGCCCAATCTGTCAAAACAAATTATGACCATTAGCCGAGCAATCAGAAGAATTGTCAAGAAAACGACGATTCTGGAAACTCAAGGTGGACAAAATGAATTTCGTCCTACAACGTAAACCTCCACAGTGCTCAGATCCTTCGTCCTTGACATCGCACCATATCTTCCGTAAACTCTTCCCCAGTACTCGCGCCGTCAGCGGGAAAACCCTTCTTTCCACCAATCCAATCCCTAGACCATGCCAATTGAACAGCGTTTCTTACCCATTGTCCCGGCTGAGTCGACGATGCCGGAATTCACGCCAAGAGCCGTCATCCTCGGCGTTCTCATGGCCGTTGTCATGGGGGCTGCGAATGCCTATTTGGGACTGAAAGCAGGTATGACGATCGCTGCGACCTACACGACTGCAGTCCTCGGTATGGCCGTGCTCAAGACTTTGAAAGGTTCGTTACTTGAGGAGAACACAGCCAGGACCGTCGGTTCGATCGGCGGCAATGTGGCCACAGGCGCCATCTTCACACTTCCGGCCTTCTTCATCGCATCTGTCTGGCCTCAGTTTTTCTCCATCGAGCACTATGTTATCAGCACTATCATTCTCGCCGTGGCCGGAACATTGGGTATCATGTTCGTCACAATCCTGCGCCGCGTCCTGGTCGAGGATGCCGAACTTCCGTTTCCCGAATCGATCGCCGCGGCAGAGATACACAAATCCGGACAGCAAGGCACGCAGAACTCGCGCTTCCTCTTCGCCGGGATGGGACTCGGAGCATTTTTCAATGCACTCGTCGAATTCAAATTCATCGCGCTTGGATGGCAGAAGATCGTCAGCCTGACGAAGGGGACACTTCTGCTTCGGGCACCGGCAATGAGTCCCGCGTACTTCGGCGTTGGCTACATCATCGGACCGAAGCTCAGCGCCATCAACTTCAGCGGCGGCGTGCTGGCCTGGGGACTCCTTACTCCCCTTATCGCTTACTACATCCACCGCGACAATCCCGGCGCAGTCACCGACTGGACAGCGGAGATGACCTATATTTGGAAGAACATTGTCCGCTACATCGCCATCGGCGGCATGCTTGTCGGCGCATTCTACACGCTCTACCGCATGCGCGCAAGCCTGTTCAGCGGAATTACGCGCTCGTTCTCGTACGTGCGGAAATCCGCACAAGGTGAAGGCGACGCCCCGAGAACAGAACGGGACATCAGCATCCGATACTCACTTCCCGCCATTGGTGTCATCACAGTCCTGATGGGCTTCATCTTTGCCTACTTCACCGGAGCCGCCATCCCCGCCGCCGTTGCAGCTATGGTTATGCTTTTCTTCGGCTTTGTCTTCGCGGCGGTCTCAGGATACCTTGTCGGCATCATCGGTGTGAGTAACAATCCGACGAGCGGATTGACGGTCTCCGTCCTGATCGTCGTTGCCTTCCTGATGGTGGGGATGGGAATGCAGGGAGAAGCCGCAGTCGCCGCCGTCCTCGGCGTAGCGGCGTTCACGTGCACGAGCGTTTCAGTCGCCGGCGAGATGATGCAGGATCTCAAGGCCGGACATATTCTCGGCTGCACCCCATGGCGAATGCAGCTCGGTGACATATTCAGTGTCACAGCCGCTGCCACCGTGATGTTCCTGATCCTTTCTCTCCTCCATCTCGGTGACATCAAACGAGTCGTCGGGAGCGAACTCGATAACCTCGACGAGCAGAAAACAACTTCGATCATCTACAAAGGGAAGAAAGCAGAGCTGGCCGGGAAGACTTATTCGGTTGCCGAGTTGCGAACGCTGGAACCGGAAGAGCAGAACGACATACTCGGCACGCAAGCCGGTTTCGGAGGGGAGAAACTTGCTGCCCCGCAAGCGAGTTTGATGGCTGTTGTGGCGCGCGGGATCGTCGAGTCAAAGACAGAACTGATCCTCATCATCGTCGGCATGTTTATGGGAATAGCACTGATCATGATGCAGATCAAGAGTCCAATGCTCATTAGTGTTGGGATGTACCTCCCAATCGATACGACTTTCGCGATTTTCGTCGGCGGATTGATGAAGGGGCTCGTCGACAAGATTGCCGCCAAACGGAAAATCGAAGGCAAGGCGAAGGAGTCGGTGGACAATATCGGCGTCCTGCTCGCCTCAGGACTCATCGCCGGGGAAGCTCTCCTGGGCCTTCTCTTTGCCGGACTGGCATTCGCAGAAATCAAGATATTCGAAATCTTCGAGTCGCCCTGGTATCTCGCAAGTCTCGTCTGCATCGGCCTGCTGGGCCTCTTCCTCGTCCGCATACCGTTTAAGGGAACCGAGAAGGTGGGCTGAAAGCAGAGAGTCTCAGGGTAGGTCGCGAGGGTCGCCAAGGGCGCATATTTCTGACTCACTTTGCGTCCCTCGTTTACGCCGATCCGTCCCGACGCTTTTTGTCGGGACGCCCCTTTGTCGGGATGTTTCTGATCGGGACACTCTTCGTTGGTGCTTCCTGGTGTGACATTCTATGGTTCCCGAACTCTGAGCGTTGATTTTCCTTCATTGTTTCTTACATTAAGATTAGTTAACCTTTTGGTGTGTTGGTTTCTGTTCACCCGCGGCTACACCGATCCTTACACTTCAAGGTTTATTGAGATTTTCTCCTTCGACAAAAAAACCGACCGCCGCCGGAATGCGGGCAATTCTGAGCCTGGATTGAAATCACGCCGGCAATTCTGGACGTCAAAAAGCCAACGCTGTGGCAGTCCTGTTGGCACTTTCAGCTTGTCATTCAGTCCGTCAACCGTCGCTCCTGCTTAGCCACCACACTTATCCCAAATAGAACGATTCACGGAGAGCCGATGCTACTACATCAGCAATTTGTTCGAACGGCCAAGAAGTATGAATCAAAATTGGCAATCGCCGACAGAACTCTCAATCGCCGGGTCACCTACAAGCGAGCTTTGATCGGCTCGCTCGTTCTAACAAAGAAGTTCGCCAGTTACGACCCGGGATTTCTCGGCATCATGCTCCCCAACTCGGCCGGGTCGATCCTGGCGATTCTGGGCACGCTTATGAGCGGCCGTGTCCCCGTCATGATCAACTACTCAACCGGGGCGGCTGGCAATTGTGAATTCGCCCAGAAGAAATGCGCATTCAAAACCATCATTACTTCGAAGGCCCTTTGCGAGAAGATCAACTGCCGCCACGTCGAAGGGATGGTGTATCTGGAAGATGTGATGGAGTCTGTCGGTTTCTTCGAGAAGATCAGAGCCGCATTTACCGCAGGGCTCCCGACGGAACGCATACTGAAGGGCATTCATCAAGGGAATGAAGATGATACTCTTCTCATTCTCTTCACCAGCGGAAGCGAGAAAGAGCCGAAGGGCGTTCAGTTGACTCACCGCAACATTAGCTCAAACTGGCAGAGTCTCGCAAAAGCATACGCGTTCTTACCGGAGGACGTCTTCCTTGGCAATCTCCCCTACTTCCATGTCTTTGGACAAACCGCGAACCTCTGGGTTCCGTTTTGCGAGGGGATGACGATTGTCACCTACGCCAACCCGCTCGACTTCAAGACCATCTGTGATATTGTCCGTGAAGAGCGCGTGACGCTGATGGCGGGAACACCGACGTTCTTCTGGGGATATCTGCGAAACTCCAAACCAGGTGATTTTGCAACGTGCCGGATCATGCTCTCGGGAGCTGACAAGTGTCCCGATGCCCTGCGAAAAGCTTTTATGGACAAACACGGAAAGGTTTTGTTGGAAGCCTACGGAACAACGGAGACGAGTCCCGCGATTACCGTCAACACCCTCGAGAACAATCGCCCTGGAAGTGTCGGCAGAACGATCGACGGTGTGCAGGTCAGAGTAGAGAATTATGAGACGGAAAAGACGTGCGCAGTCGGCGAGATCGGGAAGATTCTCGTCAAAGGTGACAACGTGATGAAGGGGTATTTCGACGATTTCGAACAAACCTCATTGAGTATCCGTCACGGCTGGTACGATACGGGAGATATGGGATATGTTGATGCGGACGGGTATATCTGGCACGTCGGACGTTTGAAGAGATTTCTCAAAGTCGGCGGCGAGATGGTGTCTCTCATTAAGGTGGAAGATGTTCTCGAGAAGCTCCTCCCGCCCGACGTGGAGTGCTGCGTGGTCGAGGTACCGGACGCTCTCCGGGGGGCGCGTATCGTCGCGGCCATCACCCAACAGGTCGACGAAAAGGCAACTCTGAAGAAGATGGCAGAACAGCTTCCCAATATTGCGATGCCGAGTAAATTTGTTGTTATGCCCGAGTTGCCGAAAGCAGGTAGCGGAAAGATCGATTTCAGGGCGATCACGGAGAGAGTAAGGGATATCATCCAGGCTAAGTGATTTTTGTTTTTGATTTTTTATCGCAAAGACGCAGAGATCGCAGAGCACCGCAGAGGCTAACGCAAGTTCCTCTCTGCGATTCTCGGCGGCCTCTGTTCACCCCGACTTGTCCCGATCATTCTTGATCGGGACTTTTTTTGTCGGGGCGCCTCCGCGTTAAGAACCATTGATAGCTTTTTGGCATTGCTTCTTGTATATTCTGAAAAAGGGGGCATCTCCTCTGCTCCCCCGCTATTTTGTTTCCTTCCTAAGTGATACAACCGTATGATGTTCAAGCCATTCGATAAAATGACCGAAAGCGACTATGCCGCTGTCGGCTTCAAGTCCGGACTCGAGATTCACCAGCAACTTCTGACCTCCAAAAAGCTCTTCTGCCGCTGCCCCGCTGGCCATTACAGTGATTCATACGATGCAGAAATTCTGCGCCATATGCGCCCCACGCTTTCCGAGCTGGGCGAATACGACGGCACGGCGCTCATGGAGTTCAAGACCAAGAAGGAAATCATCTATCAGATCAACCATAACACCGTCTGCACGTACGAAATGGACGATACTCCCCCCTTCGAGCTGAACGACGAAGCGCTCGATATCGCCCTGGGGATCGGCATGCTCTACAACTGCACGATGGTTGACGAAATCCACATAGCGCGGAAGCAATACCTGGACGGGAGTATTCCCACCGGCTTTCAGCGTACCACCATTGTGGGCGTCGACGGAAGGATCCCGTACAAAGACCGCTCGATTACTATCGTTCAGCTCGGACTGGAAGAAGACGCCTGTCGCGAAGTGAGCGATGTCGGGCATCTCAGAGTGTATCTCACGGACCGGCTCGGGATGCCGCTCATCGAAACCGTTACGGCGCCCGACATGCGCACTCCCCAGGAAGCGGCCGAGGTTGGTGAGATCCTCCGGAAGCTCGTCCGTAGCACAGGCAATGTCCGGACCGGCGCCGGTGCAGCCCGTCAGGATGTGAATGTCAGCGTTACGGGCGGAACACGCATCGAGATAAAAGGCGTTCCGAGAATTCCCAACATACCTCTCCTTACCTACAATGAAGCCCAGCGTCAATGGAACCTCCTCAGGCTTCGCGAGGAACTGCAGCGGCGCGGCATTTCAAAGGAGACGTTCGAATCGAAGACCGAGGAAGTCACAAAACTTCTTCGCAAGACGCGGTACCAACCCCTGCGAAAAGCGATTACCGAAGGGCTGTTGGTTTGTTGTGTGCTTCTTAGGGGCTATAAAGGCTTGCTTCGTTGGCAGACACAGACAGACACGTTTTTCTCGCGTGAGATCTCAGACCGCGTCCGTGTCATCGCATGTCTCACGACTCTCCCCAACATCATTCACTCCGACAGCCCCAGCGAGACGCTCGCTTCATCCGAGTGGCAGATGTTGAAGAAGAATGCTGGGGCTACAGAGGATGACACCATCGTCCTCGTTTGGGGGGACAAACAGGATGTTAAGACCGGAGCTGCGGAAATCGTCATACGCGCACGGGAAGCAACGATTGGCGTTCCATCGGAAACACGGCAGGCCCTTCGCGACGGGACGAACGGTTTCGAGCGCATTCTCCCAGGCCCCGATCGCATGTATCCCGACACAGATCTTCCTCCACGACGTATCACCGACGAGCAGCTGAGGAGAATCGGAGCAACTGTGCCGCATCCATTTTGGACAAACCAGCAATGGTATCGTTCGCTCGGTGTCCCCGACGACCTCCTTATGCCGCTCAGCTACTCCTCCTTCGCTCCTATTTTCGAAGTCGCGGTCAAGGAATGGCGCATCTCGCCGACCCTGGCGGCCGTTGTGCTCATTCAGTATCCAAAACGAATCTGCAGATTGCTCAAGAAGCGAGTCATCTTTTCAGCCAAGACGATGAAGGACATACTTATCGCATACAAGGATGGAGTTTTCACCAAGGAGGGAATCTTGCCGATCATGACACTCATCGCGGGCGGTGTCGATTTTGCGCGTCAGGAGTTTCCTCCCCTTTGCACGCTTGAAGAACTCCATTCCATCTCCTCTCGGATCAGAGATGAGATTTCTTCTCTCGCCTTACACAACGCCGGGAAGCGGCCTGAGGTGTTCCTGGGGCGAGTCATGGAAAGCGTCCGGGGGAGAATCGACGGCAGCGCTGTCGCAGGAAGCGTCCAAGAACTTCTTGCGGAGGATCGACGATGAGCACGAACGACAATTACCGCGGATATCGCGGGGAGGCGCTTGAGACACTCAAAACCTACAACGCACAAGTCTGGAGCGACGTTGAGATCCGCACGGCCAAAGGCATCTTCATAGGCATTGTGCTGCCGCGATCCGAGACGGCAGATCCCCTCCACATCGTTCTCAAACTCCGGAGCGGCTACAACATTGGCGTAGCGGCAAAGAGCATCGAAGCGATCAGCGTCCAGGGCCGGAAAGAGGCACACTACAAGATTCCCGAAAAAGCGTTCCCGTACGATCCAGCCAAACCGCGCGTAAAGTTGTTTGGAACCGGTGGCACCATCGCCAGCCGCCTCGACTATCGGACAGGAGCGGTGATCCCTGCGTTTTCACCAGGAGAACTTTACGGGTCCGTTCCCGAGCTTGCGGACATCTGTAATCTCGAGACCGAGAAGCTTTATGGCGTATTCAGTGAGAACATGGGACCTGAGCAGTGGATTGGAACCGCGCAGGCGATCGGGAAGGAAATCGAAAAGGGCGTCAAGGGAATCGTCATTGGCCACGGCACCGATACCATGCACCATACGGCCGCCATTCTCTCATTTATGGTTCAGAATTCTCCAGTTCCGATCGTCATGGTCGGTTCGCAGCGATCGAGCGACCGGCCCTCGTCGGACGCCGCACTGAATCTGATGCACAGCGTCAAGACTGCGGCCGAGAGCGACATCGCCGAGGTGATGGTTTGCATGTTCGGTCCGACGAGTGATGTGTACGGACTGCTTCATCGGGGAACCCGCGTTCGGAAGATGCATTCCAGCTACCGCTCCACCTTCAGAACGATCGGTGACATTCCGATCGCCATGGTCAGCCGGGACGCCATCACGCCGCTGCGCCAGGACTACAAGCGGCGGCGCGAAGATAATAACGTGGTGATCAATACCGCCTTTGAAGAGAAGGTCAGTATCGTTTACTACTATCCGAACATGAAACCCGACATCATCGACTCATTGATCGACAATGGTTATCGCGGTATCATCATTGCGGGCACCGGTCTGGGACATGTCAACAAGCCGCTCTACCCCTCTCTGAAGCGGGCTTATGAAAAAGGCATCGCGGTCTTCATGACAGTTCAAACGCTGTGGGGGTACGTGCAGATGTACGTGTACGACACCGGGCGCGATATGATGGAACTCGGCGTTGTCCCGGGGGCAAACCTGCTACCGGAGGTTGCGTACGTGAAGCTTGGCTGGGCTCTTGGACAAACGAACGATCTGGCCAAGGTGCGGGAGATCATGCTCACGCCGATCGCCGGGGAGATCACAGAGCGCGAGCCGAGTAATGGGTATTTGATTTTCCAGGGGGGAATTCCGGAAGTCGAGGAGTTTATCTCACGTTATAGAAAATAGATTCCTTTTCTGCTCCACAAAATCCTTTCGACAGAACCTCTTTGCTGGGGGCGTGAAACCCCGGTCCTTCTTGTGATTCGATCCCCGTCCTACCAGCTTGCCCCGACTTTGTCGGGGCCCAACAGACGTTGTCGGTCTGGCGGGAAGGACGGGGCACTTCCGATCAGACCATCGGACCATGAAAGTGACTTCCCCCGAGCTTTAGCTCGGGGGACACTAGCAAGCGCGGAAACTGGGGCTTTAGCCCCTCATCATCTCGACTGAGACAGAACAAAATCCGAAATCCTAATTTCGAAACTCGAATCGATAGCAAAAAAGCGGGTCTATTCCCACCTCCCACAAAAGCACACTCACCGTCTATCCAACCCGATCAGGCCGATCGCTCCTTCATACTCACTTCTGATGCAGCTTCACACGTTCAATGATGCCGCTCAGCAGGAACAATCCCGCCGTCCCTACCGGCACCAGTGCAGCACCCATACGGAGGCCACGCATTCTTTTGATCTGGTTCTCCTGCTGTGCAAAACCGAGTGAGTTGTTTCAGCGCTTCGGCGCGAGGAAATCTTCACGGGCGGGCGCGAAGACATCGGCGAGACATGCGTCCTCGAGAGCCACGACTCCATGCTCGAGATCAGGGAGAATGAAGAAGCAGTCCCCCGACTTCAGGACATGCTTTTCGCTTCCCGCCGTCACCTCGAAGGACCCCCGCACCACGTACGTCACCTGGCGATGCGGATGTTTGTGAACGTATCCGATGGAGCCTTTCTTGAATTCTACGACGGTCATCATGAGATTTGGATCATATCCCAGAATCTTCCGGCGCACTCCACCCCCCTGATCCTCCCACTGGATTTCCTTTTCCTCAACAAATGGCAGACGATGTTCCTGCATGACACTCCCTCTATTGTTTGACAAGTGAGCATTGCCTTTCCATGAGTATTTCTTCCCCCTGCCTTCGAGAAGAACTCTTACACAGCGTGCTGTGATATCTTCCCTACATCCAAGGCGGAATCTTCTTCTCAGCGCACCAATTGCGTACTCCTTAATAAGTCATTTCGATCCAGGTGGACGCCTCTCCGCTTTTTCCACTCCTTGGCAATCGTCGATCATCATTAATTATTCTCAAGAGAGATTTCCTCGTATGTGCCATCGTGAGTTTGTGCACACTCGAATTTCACGGCGATCACTCGATCAATCCAGTGTCAATCGGCTCAACGCAATCACATGTCCTGAAATACTCACTGTCATTCTTCATCCATGTGGCAGTCAGCGAGAGAACTTCAGCAACCATGTCCTCGAACCAGTCGACACTGAATCTGATAAGCACAACTATCTGAGTTCACCACAGAATTCCCATTTTTGATTTTCATCAACTTCTTCGTATATTCACTAGTTCTTGTTCAAGTTCCCAAGAGATTCCTATCCGATTATTTGTATCTTACTCCTGGAATATAGATGGAAATGCTCCAAAACTCCATAAATTGGTTTGAAATTCCTGTGTCAGATTTCGACCGTGCGAGGAAGTTCTACAGCACAATCTACGACTACGAAATGCCCGAGATGCCGATGGGTCCCAACAGGATGGGCATACTCCTCTACGACCAGAAGAAACAGGGCATCGGGGGTGCGATTGTCAAAGGTGAAGGTTACGTCCCGGCAAAAAGCGGCGTGAAGGTCTATCGGAGCGGAGGCACCGATCTTAACCTCGTCCTCCAGAGGGTCGAAAGGGCTGGCCGGAAGATTGTGATGCCCAAGACCCTGATAGATCCACAGCTCGGATATTTCGCCATCTTTGAGGATACGGAAGGCAATCAGCTCTCAATCCACTCGGCAACGTGACGCTGACGCTCAAACGTTTCCCTTTTTTCTAGCAGTGCTCTCGAGTCATTTCCCTTTCAGTGAAGAACCATAGAATGAAGACTGCAGCAGCTACTGTACCGACTAAACAAAGCACTTCCCGACTCCTCGGCCTTTCCCGAGACACCCTGATGAATTGGTACGATGACATGCTCCTCGTCCGGCGCTTCGAGGAAAAATGTGCTCAGCTCTACGGGATGGGGAGAATCATGGGCTTCTGCCACCTTTACAACGGTCAGGAAGCCGTATCGACGGGTGCTATCAAAGCCGCAATCACCGCTGATGATTATGTTATCACTGCCTACCGCGATCATGGCCCGGCCATCTCGAAAGGCGTCGATCCCCGAAAGATCCTTGCGGAGCTCCTGGGCAAATACACGGGAACGACCAAGGGCAAGGGCGGCTCCATGCACATTTTCGACAGGGAAAAGAATTTCCTCGGAGGTCACGCCATTGTCGGGGGCCATATCCCTATCGCGGCTGGTGTTGGATTCGCTATCAAATATCGGCGTGAGAAAAAGGTGTGTCTCTGCTTCTTGGGCGACGGCGCCACGAATATCGGAGCCTTCCATGAAGGCCTCAATCTCGTCGGACTCTGGAAACTCCCGGTGATCTACATCATCGAGAACAACAAGTACGGCATGGGAACCGCGGTGGAGCGAGCATCTGCAGTGGACGAGCTGCACAAGAAAGCTCTTGCATACAATATCCGAAGCGAAGTGGTCGACGGGATGGACGTTCTCGAGGTCTACAAGAAAGTCAAAGCAGCCGCTGACCGGGCCAAAGAGACGTACGAACCTGCCTTGCTCGAGATCGAGACGTACCGATTCCGCGGACATTCGATGTCCGACCCCGTCCACGGACATTACCGCTCCAAAGAAGAAGTCGAGAAACGGAAACAGTCCGATCCTATTCTCCTTTTTGCCGACACGCTCAAAGAAGAAGGCATGGCCACGGATCAGGATTTTGAGGATGCTGAAAAGCGGATCAAGAAAATCGTCGAAGAGTGCGTGGAGTTTACGGAGAACAGCCCGGAACCACCGATCGAAGAGCTCTGGAAAGACGTCTATTTCGAAAGGAATGGTGCTTAGCGCATGGCCATCGTCAGTTTACGCGAAGCGATCAATCAGGCGATTGACGAGGAGATGGCTCGGGACGAGCGCGTGTTCTTGATGGGAGAAGAAGTCGCCAGCTACCAGGGCGCATACAAGGTGAGCCAGGGCCTCCTGCAGAAGTGGGGTCCGATGCGGATTCTCGACACGCCGATCGCGGAAGCGGGTTTTGCCGGCTTGGGAGTCGGTGCCGCCATGGTCGGCCTTCGACCGATCGTCGAATTCATGACCTGGAATTTTTCGCTGGTTGCGTACGACCAGATCGTGAACAACGCAGCGAAAATGCTCTCCATGTCCGGCGGGAATTTCCACGTCCCCATCGTCTTTCGCGGTCCGGGAGGGGCAGCGCACGGACTTGGTGCCACACACTCACAAGCCCTCGAGTCCATCTACGCCCATATCCCGGGATTGAAAGTGGTTATGCCCTCCACCTGCAAGGACGCCAAGGGATTGCTGAAGACATCGATCCGTGACGACAACCCGATTGTGTTCATCGAGAGCGAAGTGATGTACGGCGACAAGGGGGAAATCCCTGACGGTGAATACACCATACCCTTGGGTGTTGGAGAGGTCAAGAAAACCGGAAGTGATGTGACCATCGTCTCCTGGTCGAAGATCCTGGCCTATGTCGTGTGGAAAGCCGTCGACGCCCTGCAGGAAGAATTGAACATCAGCATCGAGGTCATCGATCCGCGCACCATAAAGCCGATGGATTACGATTTGATCGTCGAGTCTGTCAAGAAAACAAACCGGCTCGTCATTGTTGAGGAAGGATGGCCCTTTGCAGGTGTCGGCGCACAGATCTCGCATGAAGTGAGCTCGCGGGCCTTCGACTATCTCGATGCCCCCGTCGAACGGGTAACCCAGGAGGATGTCCCGCTCCCCTATGCACACGAACTCGAAGTCCGGTCGCTTCCCAGTGTCGACAAGATTCGCGCGGCCGTGAAAAAGGTTCTCTATCGTGACTGACAAAGGGCAATTCCATGGCAACTAAAGTTCTCATGCCGAAGCTCAGCGACACCATGGAAGAAGGTGTCATTCTGAAATGGCTCCGGAAAGAAGGTGAGAAGGTCAAGCAAGGCGAGATTCTTGTCGAGATAGAATCAGACAAGGCCGACATGGAGCTCGAAGCGTACGACTCTGGTATTCTCCGTAAGATCGTTGTCCCCGAGGGTGGCAAAGCTCCGATCGGCGGTCTGATTGCGGTCATCGGCGAGGCAGAAGAGGACGTAGCGTCGCTCCTCACCGGTGGGAGCACTCCGAGTGAGGGGAAAGGCGCCACGAAAAGCACAGCCGCTCAAACCGAAGTGAAATCGTTGCCGGCAGCCGCGGTGCCGCAACCAACGGGCGGGAAGACAAAAGCTTCGCCTCTTGCACGAAGACTCGCCGGCGACCACCAGGTTGATCTCTCCCGTGTTCATGGCTCCGGTCCCCGGGGTAGAATTATCAAACGCGATCTCGAAGTTCTTCTTTCAGGCAAATCTGCCCAGCGAGTGTCATCCTCCGCACTCATCGTGCCTGGGACGGCGGAAGATCTCGACCTTTCGCCAATCCGCAAAACGATCGCGAAACGCATGGCTGAGAGCAAGGCAACCGCCCCCCATTTCTATGTAACGATCGAGATCGACATGGATCCGGCGAGGACGTTCCGCGAGCAGATCAACACCGTCACAGAATTGAAACTGAGCTTCACCGACATCATCATCAAGGCAACTGCCGCCGCACTCATGAAACATCCTCAGGTGAACGGCTCATTTCTCGGGGACAAGATGCGGCAGCATCATTATGCTCATATCGGCGTCGCGGTTGCGATGGAGGAAGGTCTGGTGACTCCCGTACTCCGTAACTGCGAGCAGAAGCGCTTCGACCAGATCAACGCTGAACTGAGCGACCTTGCAGATCGTGCACGGTCGCGGAAACTGAAACCAGAGGAGTACACCGGCGCCACCTTCACGATCAGCAACCTCGGTATGTTCGGTATCGACACCTTCGCAGCCATCGTGAATCCCCCCGAGGGTGCCATCCTTGCAACCGGCACCATCGTTGAGAAGCCGGTTGTCAAAGCTGGTCAGATTGTCATTGGCCATACGATGAAGGCGACGCTATCGTCCGATCACCGCATCATCGATGGCGCTGTAGCGGCACGATTTCTTCAAGACTTCAAGATGATACTGGAGAATCCTGCTTCTCTCGTTCTCTAAGAAGGAACAAGCAAAACACCGTGGTTCGCCAGAGAACCCGACTGCTCGTCGGGTTCTCTTATTTCATCGATCAGAAAGAAGATGTCCAAATCCATTCGTCAACGGATCGCCGAGGAACTAACCGGCCCCGCTCTTCCATTCGTGGCGTTCTGCATCGCGCTTAATCTCACCGCTGGTCAGGTCACCGCTGCCCTGAAAATCCCGCTGTACCTCGACTCCATCGGCACGATTCTGGTCGCGGTGCTTGTCGGTCCGTGGGCTGCTGTGCTCTGCGGAAGTACTGCGAACCTTCTTGCAGCGGCATTCGGCAACCCGACAATGATGTTCTTCATCCCGGTTGTCGCGGTCATCGGGGCTTTCACCGGGGTTGTCGCAAAGCTCGGGTGGTTTCGAAAGTGGTATCTTGTCTGCCTCGGCGGAATACTCCAGGGTATCCTGGCGGCAATGGTCTCCGCACCCATTTCCGCGTATCTCTTCAGCGGCGTGATGATGGCCGGAACAGATTTCCTGGTTCTTTACTTCCGCTCGCTCGGCAACACACTCATGAACAGTGTTCTCTATCAGGGACTCGCCTCCGATCCTGCAGATAAGCTGGTAAGCTACCTCATCGTCTTCCTGCTGGTCAGAAATCTCCCGCAGCGCCTCCTTGCCAGATTACACGGAGCAGCAAACCTACGCACACCGGACCCCACACCGTGATACTTCGTATTGACCTATCCGCGAAGCTCGCTCTCGTCGGCCTCCTTTGGGTCTGTGCATTCATGCTCCCTTGGGCTTACCAGGCTTTCCTGTGCGTCCTCGTCATCACGGCGCGATTTGCGATTCCTCAGCTCCGGCCTCAATCCGAGCGATCCTCAAAAGCATTCTCACGCTTCCTGCTGTACAGCGTCGCAGTTGCGACCTTTGTGATTCTTCTCAATTCGATGCTCATCCGAGGCGGCGCAACGATGGGGAGTATTCTGGGGTTCTCCCTCTATGAAGAAGGGCTCTTCTTTGGAGTGCGGACCGCGTCCCGCCTGCTCCTTCTGACGTATGCTGTCCTTCTGTTCTTCGTCTCGACACCGTTGAAGGAACTGATCCGTTTTTTGCAGCAGAAAGGACTTTCGCCATCGTTCACGCTGATCCTTCTGCTGACGCTCCATTTCCTCGACCATCTGCCAGCCAGAATCCATCAGATCTTTCTCGCGCAGCAGGCCCGAGGCGCTCCCGTTGACGCTGGAATTGTCTCCCGCTCCCGAGCCCTGCTTTCGATACTCTCTCCCCTGGTCCTCTCCTCTATCGTCGAGAGCATCGATCGCGGGACAGCGCTCGAGCTTCGCGGGTTTCTGAACCGTCCGCAAGACGCTCGACTCATAACACAACCAACCGCTGAGAGGAATGCGTTGACAATCATCCTCCTGGCAGGGACCATCATTCTACTTCTGGCGACTCTCTCCCGATGGCTGCTCGGCTAGAAATCTCGTCCCTTTCGCTTCGCTATTCCCAAGGCGCACCTTTGGCTATCTCCGCATTGTCATTGACTATCCCGGAGGGAAGTTGCGTTGGCATTGTAGGACCAACGGGAGCCGGAAAAACGACTTTGCTGCATTGCCTTGCAGGAATTCTCGGTAAACACCATCCGGGAATCGTTCTTTCGGGCCGACTTCAAATCGGCGATGTGGCCTATGAAGGTTTTCCTCGTGACATTCTCTTCCCCACGGTCGGCCTGGTACTGCAGGACCCGTTTGTGCAAATATCGGGGGTCCGCGACAAAGTGTATGAGGAGCTGCTATTCACAATAGAGAACACCGGACGAGGAGGCGAGGGATCTGATTTCCTCATCCAGAGCGTACTCCGAAATCTCGGGATTGAACACCTGGCAAACCGAAAGCCGACGACTCTCTCCGGAGGAGAAACCCAGCGCGTCGCTCTGGCATCGATCCTGATTGCTGAACCGTCCGTCCTGCTCCTCGATGAGCCCATCACTGCGCTCGACGCCACAGCGCAAGCGAAACTCCGTGCTATTCTGAAAGGACTCCACGGCAAGACAACTGTTCTCTTAACCGATACACAAATAGATTTTCCACTCTCAGTTTGCGATGAGATAGTGATCCTTGATCAGGGGAAAATGATTGTCGCTGGCAAACCTCGCCAACTGCTCTCGGATGGTCATGATCTGGCAAATGTTGGGGGCTGGAAACGTTGGGGGCGCATTACGGCGCGGTTGAAGGACCTCTCGCATGAGGCGTCACGGGAAGCGCCAAGAATTCTCAAGGCACTTGGACTCAGATGAACATTGAATTCCAGAATGTCTGCTTCGAATACGAGTCCAGTCGGCCTCTTTTGAGAAACCTCTCATTCAAGGCCGGCCCCTCTGATTTCCTGCTTATTGTCGGCCAGAACGGGGTAGGCAAGAGTACGCTGCTCAAACTCGCAAACGGCATCCTGAAACCGGCTTCCGGACGCGTTTTCCTGGGAGATCTCAATACAGTCGAACACCGGACATCGCGTCTCGCCCGGGAAATCTGCGTGACATTTCAAAATCCAGGCGACCAGATTTTCGCTCCAACTGTCGCGCGAGAAGTCGAGTTTGGCCCGCGCGCACTTGGCCGGGATAATCCAGTAGAACTGGCCGCGCGTGCAATAGCCTTGTGCGGCCTTAACACCGTCGCGTCCCAACACCCGTATGACCTTCCGCCGGCTCAGCGCAAGCTCTTGACCATAGCAAGCGCCGTAGCTTCGAATGCTCCACTCCTCGCGTTCGACGAACCAAGCGCAGGACTATCACAACTCGAGCAAGAGAGCTTCGAAAAACTTCTTGCGTCTCTCAAGCTTGAGTGCCGAGGATTGATCGTCGTCTCGCATGATCTCGGACTGTTCCTGCAATATGCGACAAGGGTTCTCGTGCTGAGTCAGAGCGAGACGCTGTACTACGGGGAGCCGGACGCTCTCGTTTCGAATGAAGGGATTCTGCGAAGAGCAGGATTGAGACTGCCTGTCCCCGACCGGATCGCTCGCATCGTCGGACGCCAGGGCGATCGTCGCTGTACCTGAAGACAATTCTGCAGAGGTGGTTTTGGGGATAGAAAGTGAAAGCGGGATTTACCGGGAACCAGCTGAAGATGCCCCGGAAGCGGCAGGAATCTTGAGGATCTGGTTTACTCTTATTTTCGAAGTCCGAAGATTATTGTAGGACATCAACTCTCTGGCGGTCGTTCCAAACCGGCGGGCGATCTCCGAGAGGGTCTCGCCCTTCTTCACTTTGTGAGTCTGCTCCACCACCTTGTTCTTGGATGATGCCTTTCCATTCTTTGCTGTCTTGCCGACCGTAGCCGACTTGCCATTTGCCGTCGATTTACCGTTTGACAGTGGCTTCACGTTTGGAGCCTGGGTCGCAATAATCTGGGTACGTTCCTCGGGCTCACTGAAGATCTCCAAATCCTGACCCACCACGATCTTGCTTCCCTTTATCCCATTCCAGGTCTTGAGATCGTTGACGGTCACGCCATATTGCTTGGCAATCTTCTCGAGGACGTCCCCCTCCTGCACCGTGTACTGGAACCATCCCTGGCCATTCGCATTTTCTTTCGCCGTCGCCAGAGATGCTCTGGGGCTATTACTACCGACTTCTTTCCTGACAAGTTCCTGTTTTTCTGCGAATGACATCCCGTCGACTTTCTTCAACCGTGGTGCCTCTGCCTCGCTGATCCAAAGCACCATCTCGTCACCCGGCTTGATGTAGCTGCCGTACTCGATGTCGTTCCAGTTTCTGATATCGCTCGCCCTGACTCCATACCATTCAGCAATGTGGCCGATCGTGTCGCCGCGTTTGACCGTGTAGAGAAGACGCTGTTTGCCAGCCGGAGACTTGACCTTGCGTGTATTCACTTTCGATGATCGGCTGACGTCCGGTTTGGCTGCAGCCAGAGCCGCATCGACCCCCTTGCCAAAGGTCACTTTGTCCACTTTCCGGTCGTACTGAAATGGCACCTTTCCGTTGTCCACATCGCTTTGCGAAATGGGCACACCGAGCATTGTGCCAACTTTCAGCGGACCGTTTGTCCGGAGATTATTGATTTCCTTCAGAACATTCACTGTCACGCCGTACTCTCTGTACTGTGCAGCGATCTTCGAGAGCGAGGTTTTGCCTCTCTGCACCGTATGCATCTTCCACTGCTTCTTGTCTTCCGGCGCAATCTGGGCGTAATTCTGAACAAAAGTACTCTTCGTGCCAAGCGGAATCCTGAACCTGTACCCCGTTACTCCGGCAGGAGTATGTCGTCGCAGAAGCTCGGGATTCAGTTCCCTTAAAGCTTCCTCGGTAACTCCTACGCATTTGGCCAGAACACGAAAATCGACGCAGTCGTCAATCAACACGACTTCATATTGCAGCGGGTCAGCCGGCTTCACGTTGAAACCGTACTTCTCTGGCTCCATCGCCATACGCGCTACCGCGATGTACTGGGGAACATAGTTCCGAGTCTGGCGCGGAAGATATTTCCTCATCGTCCAAAAATCGGTTTTGCCACTTCTGCGGATTCCTCTGTAGATTCGGCCTGCGCCGGCGTTATACGAAGCGAGAACGAGGTTCCAATCTCCAAGATCTGAGAAAAGATCCTTCAAATGCCGGGCTGCTGCCCGAGTCGATTTTTCGAAGTCCCTCCGCTCGTCGTACCAGAATGTAACCTGCAAACCGTAGAGCTTTCCAGTGCCCCTAATAAACTGCCAAAGTCCAACTGCTTTGGCCCATGATTGCGCATCAGGCCGTAAGCCGCTTTCGGGCATGGACAGGTATATCAACTCCAAGGGCACTCCTTCTTCGTCGAAGATCTCCTTCATGAGCGGAAAGTACTTCCCGCCCAGATAAAGCCACCGCTCGAAGTGTTCCCGGCCTTTGTTCATAAAGAAACTTGTCGCCCGCTCGACGTACTCGTTGTAAGGAAGCGGAACCGCCGTGCCGACGATGTCATCTTTAGGAATCTCGATCGGGGGGCCTGTCGACTTCTCAATCGCACTGTTTGCAAGCTCACGAAGGGCAAATACGGAGGCATCGCTGCCCAGATCACTATGCGATTCGATGTACTTCTGATAGTCATCGATGACACTGCGATTCAGGTCGATGAAATCTTTGTTAGTCTCGATATCGGGGTAGTACAGGAGCTCGTTGAGGATTCCGATGGCAGCCTCGAATTCGCCGACCACCACAGTGGAATCGTTGTTCTCCTGGGATCCCAACGCCGCGACATAGTGTCGGCGAGCTGCCTCAAGCTGCTTCGAAATCAGAACGGTTTCTGTTTCAACGGTATCGGCAATCGATTCCGTGATTACGAGATCGGAATCCGGAACAGCGGTGGCGGGGATTGGTCGCTTCTCGGGATCCTGCTGTGAAGTGGGGATTGTATCAGGCGAGGCTGAAGATTCTCTAGCGATTTTCTCGATTCGAGCAAAGACCTCTTTTTCCTTCACGCTTCTCTGAGAGGTGCAGCTCAGGACGAGAAAGCAGAGAACAACCAGTGTGAGATTCTTCATCAGCCTCGAAATTGTGTGGTATACTGCAGTGTTTTACACAATATAGCATACTAATGCGAAATAATCAACGAAACATCTGACGATCAGCGTTCCCGCTTTGTCGCGGACTCCTCCAGGATGCTGAAAACAAAACCGCCCGGGCGTCACCTGGGCGGAGTAGTACTGAAATGTTTCAGAGAACTCTATTTTGCCATCACTTCGGCTGGAAGGGTCTCCGGGACCCGATGGGATTCTTCTCCAGCCGGCACGACCTCAGCCTGTTTTTCTTTGGAGAAGAAGGTGTACATAGCCGGGATAACAAAGAGTGTCAGGACGAAAGAGAAAAACAGTCCCCCGATCACGACAATACCCATGGATACGCGGCTCTTGGCGCTTCCGCCGAGGGCGAGCGCAATTGGGAGGGCACCCAACATCGTTGCCAGTGAGGTCATGAGAATCGGGCGAAACCGCGCGCCAGCTGCAACTTTCGCGGCTTCGAGGAGCTTCTTCCCTTTCGCTTTATTCTGGTTCGCAAACTCGACAATCAGGATGCCGTTTTTTGTCACCAGTCCAATGAGCATGATGATGCCGATCTCGCTGAAGATATTCAAGGTCTTGCCGGTTATCCACAGCGACAGCAGCGCTCCAGCCATCGCAAGTGGAACTGTCAACATAATTGTAAACGGATCAATGAAGCTCTCGAACTGTGCAGCGAGAACAAGGTAGATCAGTGCAAGCGCCATCACGAATGCGAAGACGATATTCGAAGAGCTCTCCGCGTAATCGCGTGAGGCACCCGCGAGCGCAGTCCTGAACGAATCGTCCAACGTCGTTTTGACAATCCGGTCCATTTCGGCGATCCCATCGCCGATGGTCTTGCCCGGCGCCAGAGCGCCAGAGATTGTGGCCGCCTTGAACCGGTTGAAGTGGTAGAGCTGGGGCGGGGCACTCTCTTCCTTCATCGAAACGAGGTTATCGAGCTGTATCATACGCCCATCGCTATTTCGAACGTAGAGCGAACGAAGGTCGAGCGGTTCATCACGATTGTCGCGGTCGACCTGGCCGATCACCGAATACTGGAATCCATTCATCTCGAAGTACGAGAATCGCTGCCCGCTGAAGGCCAGCTGCAGTGTCTGTGCGATATCAACAATGGAAACGCCCAAACTCCGGGCGCGATCGCGGTCAATCGAGATATCTATTTGAGGTTTGTTGAACTTCAAGTTGACGTCAGCATTCTGAAGGATACTGCTCTTATTCACTTCATCCATTAATCGCGGAAGTACACTTCGGATTTTCTCGAAGTCCTGGTTCTGGATAACGTATTGCACGGGGTTGCCACCCCGCATACCCCCGCCGCTCGCGGAAATCGTTTGCTCCTGCGCCACAAACACGCGTGCCTCTGTGATCCGGCGCGTTTTGACAGCCAGGTAATCAGCGATATCTTGCTGAGAACGTCTACGCTCTGTGGGGTCAGAGAGCATCAGACGGATGTTGCCGGAATTGACAGACGAGAAGCCGCCGATGAAGCTGAGGCAGATGCGCTTCTCCGGGATGGAGTCTCCGATCATCGCGACCAGGCGGTCAACCACAGCATTGGTGTATTCGTACGACGCACCTTCGGGTGCCGTTGCTGAAACCCGCAGGTAGCTTCTGTCATCAAGCGGCGCAAGTTCAGACTGAAGCGACGTCCCGATGAGAACGATGATCAGGAGCGACGCGACAACGATGGCAGTTGCCAGCCACCGGTGCCGCATGAACCGGCCAAGCAACGTTTCATACGTCCTGCTCATCGCCTCGAAGTAGCGTTCTGTCGCCTCATAGAAGCGGGTGTGCGCCCGCTTCTTCCTGATCATCCGGGCGTTCAGCATGGGGGTCAGCGACAGCGAAACAAAGGCCGAAATAAGCACCGAGCCGGCAATGATGAGTCCGAACTCCCGGAACAGCCGCCCGACAAATCCCTGCAGGAAGATGATCGGGAGGAACACGGCGGCAAGTGTGATGGAGGTCGATATCACCGCGAAGAAAATCTCTTTCGAGCCAGCGAATGCCGCCT
>Ga0315277_10002686_pt1 | contig 24626 bp, 17 predicted proteins | sample YL17G05_15_MG_FD_203695 | JGI IMG/M metagenome (GOLD analysis project Ga0315277, IMG submission 203695) | Sediment microbial communities from Yellowstone Lake, YNP, Wyoming, USA - YL17G05_15 | ecosystem: Environmental > Aquatic > Freshwater > Lake > Sediment | place: USA: Wyoming | collected... | reverse complement strand
GGCCCTTTCGAGCCGTTATCCCAGACCCCGGGGCACGTTACTTACGTGTTACTCACCCGTTCGCCGCTCAGTCTATCCCTCCGCTTGCGCTTTGGAATATCTTCGCACGACTTGCATGTCTTAGACGCGCCGCCAGCGTTCGTCCTGAGCCAGGATCAAACTCTCCGACAAGTATTTGTAGATCCCGCCTTAGCGGGACCTTAAAGTCCATTTAAACCTCATTAAGAGGTCTTAGGAATTGATGAGTTTCACCCGCTCTCCCGCTATTTAGTTTTCAAGGAACGCGCATGCGAACATTGCCGCATTTAAATGCAACCGTCGAAGTTTACCAGACAAGTTAACCCCTGTCAAGGGTGCATGAATATTTTCTTAAGATTTCTTAAGGATTTTCCCCGCGGCTAAGATTAGATTCTTCTCCGAACCGCTCCTATGGGGAACCAGGGATATATTAACAAATAAATATTTCCGTTGTTCATGCTTTCCGGTGCTTCGGGAATTCATTCCCGAAACCTTACATCCCGAGCCGCGACCGTGAGGGAGCTACATACAGGTATCGGGAACAAGTTCCCGATACACCATTCCACTGGTCGGAAACCGCTTCCCTACCACAACTTGACTATCCGCAGGCCATCATTATCACTATCCACCAAATACGCATATCCGTCTGACACAGCCACAGAGGCAGAAGGCCCTTTCATGTCAAAGCTGTTTACAATATATGCAGAATCCGGAGGGTTAACATCGATTATCGTAAGACCTTCACCCCAACTTGCCAAATAAGCATATCCTCCTTCTACAACTATATCCGTGAAAGCAAGGTGTGCGGGAACATGCTTGACTATGGATGCGGACTGGGGAGGTTCAATATCAACGATAGTGAGGCCGTAATAAGAAGAGTAGCTATCCGTTACATATGCATATCCTTCTGACACAGCTACAATGTTGATGGCCCCCATCACATCTACCGTATTAATTATCGAGGCGGCCTCGGGAGGGTCAACATCAACGATAATGAGTCCTGCTGAACCATCTGCTACACAGGCATATCCATCTGATACAGCGACATCGTAAGCCCAACCGGTTGTTTCAACAGTATTAACGATATATGCCGATTCTGGGAGGCTGACATCGATGATTTGAAGACCTTCCCCTCCGTTTGCCACATAAGCGTACCCGTTTGAAACATCCAAATCATAAACGTTGCTTGATAACTCAACGGCATTCACGAGATATCCGTCTTCTGATGGATCAACATCGATTATCTGAAGCCCTTTATCTTCGGCCAAATAGGCATACCCACCGGTCGCAACCACGCCGCAGGGTTCATTGGAGAAGTTAACAGCTTCGGTGTCAACAGCTTTGGTTATGAAGGCAGATTCAGGCTGGTCAACATCGATTATTGTCATGAAACCCCAATGATCTACCGCATACGCATACTCACCTGAAACTGCTGCTTTACGAGCATTCCACTGTGAATAGAAGGAACTGACGATATGGGTAGAATCATAAGGGTCAATATCAACAACAGAAAAGGCACCATTGTAGACCACATACCCATATCCGTCCGATACGACCACACTTTGAACGGGCCCCGGGAAGCTAACGGTCTTTGCTATGCTTGCAGATTCCGGGGGGTCAATATCAACAATCTGAAGACCTCCATTCAAGTCTGCTATATAAGCCAGCCCATCTGATACATCAACGTACTGGGCCAAACCCGGCGTGTCAACGGTATTCATCAAATATGCGGATTCAGGAGGATCGATATCAATAATACGAAGGCCATCGGCTCGCTGGGGTATATACGCGTATCCATTGGAGACTTCTATGTCATAGAAATAGTCTCCAGACACTTGAATTGTGTTGACAGCATATGCGCTCTCGGGAGGGTCAATGTCAACGATGTTGAGGGCTCCTTGCCAGCCCGCTGCATATGCGTAACCATCAGACAGAGCAATACTGAGTGCACCCCCTTCGAGAGCAACACTATTCATCACATATCCCGATTCGGGCGGGTCAATATCAACAATTAGCAAGTCTCCGGAGGCAATATAAGCATATCCCCCTGATACTGCCAAATCGTAAACGCCATAATACATATCAACGGTATTGAATATATACGCGGACCCCGGCGGGGTGATGTCAACGATAAAAAGTGAGCCGTCATAAGACCCTATAGGAACAGTACCAACGTAAGCATATTCATCGCAAACAACTACCCTATAAGCCAATCCTGGAATGTTCACCCAACTCACCCATTTGGGATTCTGTGGGTCTGAAATGTCGAAAATATGCAAACCAAAATAACCGCCTGCGATATAAGCATAATTACCGTCAATATAAATATCATATGGGATCATGTTCAACCACAGCGGGGTGACATCGCTCGGGTTGAACGGGTTGACATATTCTGTGATTGAGATTGTGACGAAATCGCAAAGCGCTAAAGTACCGGAACCGGCGGAAGTGGCGATTATTTTGGCAGTATAATCCCCCGCCTTCGCGCCGGTATTATTTACCAAGTTGACGATCCATGTGTCGCCGCTTTGATGGGCAAGTTGGGTGATGTCCTCGCCGGTTATTCCGGGGATGGAGATGGCGACTGAGTCCACATCCCCCTGCCAATCGTAAATATCAATATATATATTCCCTGCTGAGCCGACTGTATCCAAAATGGTCTCTTGCACAAAGTTGGTTATTTCGTAAGGCTCCCCGCAATTGCCGGGCCAGGAGGCGTCGCAAGCGTATTTTATTCCATCGTAATGTGGCGGTTGAGGAATATATACGAGATATTTCTCCGTATGGCTTGCTTTGGCTTTAGAGATTCGGTGATCCTCTGATTTCGCAAACGCCTTGAACGGATTGATTGTCTGGCCGCCAGGGATGTCCCATAGGCCTGTCCAATCATCGGCGTTGCGTAGTTCGTGCCCGAAATCATCGGTGTAGAGGATGCCGCGGACGTCATAGCCTGACAACTGTGTCGGATTGCGCAGGGTGACATCGGCATCCAATATGCGGGTTAGCGGGTCGAAGGAATTGACTTGAATATTCAAACAGTCATCGCAGGCGGGGGGAATTAGCATATCGGTAACGTTAAAATGAGCCTGGGCGTCGCGCATCAAGTTGATAGTAATATGGTTCTTCGATTCATCGAAATATATTTCCCAGATGCCCCACAACACGCGATTGGATTGGGCACTTTCCATCATCCCCTGCGAATCGGGAGTCTGACCGGGGGCGATTGGATTCGCTTTATTATCAGAGCATCCCCATAGGCCGCTCCAGGTGAGAAGGATTGACCCTAACACAACGATAAATTTAGGAATGGTACGCAAAGGAAACCTCCTTGCCTTACATAATGTATTTTAGTCTACGATTGGGTGATGAACAAGATATTTCCTCGCACCACTTCATTTTTCATGAAACAATGCGCTAAACTGTTCGCCATTGAAGGAGGATACAATGGCTGGACGAATCGATGAGATGACCTATGTGGAACTCCATAAAAGAATCGCGGCGAAGCAGGATACGCTCGTATGGGCGGTGGGCACGCTCGAAGCGCACGGGAAGCATCTGCCGTTGGGCTCCGATACATTTCTCGCGCAGGGCATAGCGGAGCGTATCGCCGATGCCATCGGCGCGATATTGGCCCCGGAGCTGCATTACGGCATAACCGGCTCGCTGCTGCCATATCCCGGCGGCATAACAATCGACCCACGCTCCTATGCCGGATTGATCAGGGGCGCATTGGAAGGCTTCTTCGCCGCCGGATTCAGGAAGGTTGTCATATCAAACGGGCATGGGGGGAATACCGATGTGCTGCAGAAGACGATACGCCGCTTGACGCCGAAATATCCCGACAGGCTTATGATTGCATTCGACTGGTATATGCTCGATACGGAAATCGTGAGGGATGTATATGGCGGCACAGCAGGTCACGCCGGTCTCGATGAGACGGCGGGCATCATCTACTTCCGTCCGGAGCTTGTTAAAGAGGAATATTTCGACGCCGACGACTGGCATCTTCGCGAGGCGGGTTATCTCGCCACTCCCGCGCCTGCGCCGGTGATCGTAAACGACGCCAATTCAGCCCCGCAGCTTGACCCGGATAAAGCGAAGGAATTGTTCGAGCGGATAATCGGCCTGCTGATATCGCGGGTATCGCGGGACATAGCGCTATGGGAAGCCAACCTCGGAAGGGGGGTGCGATAAATGCCGACACACCTGCCACTGCTTAAGGGACGCGCCTTTGTATTCGGCGACCATATCGACACGGATAAGATACTTCCGGTGCGATATATTGCATCGCTTAATGTCGATGAATTGAAGGAACACATCATGGAGGGGCTCGACCCGACGTTCCGCCTTAAGGTGGCGCAGGGGGATTTCATCGTGGCGGGACGCAATTTCGGCGTGGGGGCGTCGCGCGAGCAGGCGGCGGCGGCGTTGCGCTATGCGGGCATCGGGGCGGTGATAGCGCGCTCATTCGCGCCGGCGTTCAAGCGTAACGCGGTGAACGTCGGGCTCGTGATTATCCAGAGCGACAAGGCGGTTGACCGTATCAAGGACGGCGAGAGCATCACCATCGACCTCGACAGGCATATCATCAGCGACCAGAAAACAGGCGAGAGTTTCTCCTACCCCGCTTTGCCCAAGGAACTGGAACAAATATCACGCGCCGGGGGTCTTGTAGAATGGGTAAAAAAGTCGAGGGGGGAGGGGAAGTGAGATATAGTTAACTAATATTTACCCCCGGCAAGGGGGCTTGCTGGGCTACATTGCTCGGATTTCCAATTTTCGTCCGTAATAGAGGTGACAAAATGACCATTTTTGAACAACTTGCAGATTATTTCCAATCGATTGCGGATAGCCTTGAAGATGAAAAAGAAGCATCAAGGATATTCACAAACAAGGGGGATATGGGTAGTTCTCGAGAAGATATATTGAAAGCCTTTTTGGCAAATCATTTGCCAAAGAGATGCGAAGTAATTAAAGGAGGTTTCATATTTAACAAAGAGGGCGAAAGGTCAAAGCAGATCGACCTTATTGTTACCAACGATTTAACCCTGCAATTCAAGCATTTTGATAACCCAGCGAAGCCTGGGAAATCTTTTAACTGTGTTGAGGGTTGTTATTGCGCCATTTCTGTTAAGACAAAGCTTGATAAAGGCGATATCATTGATTCGCTCGAAAACTTAGCTTCTATACCAGCTATGCCAGAGGTTAAAGTTAACCCAATGTTGGAGCCTGGTCCAATGAAAGAATGGCCATATAGAATCGTTTTTGCTTATGACGGTGTCTCGTACTCGACAGCAATTGAACATATAAATTATTATTATAAACAAAAGCAGGTCAAAGATGAGCGTAAAGTGAATCTGGTAATTGTCAATAACAATTATTGTGTCGTTTTCATTGATGAACAAGGTGGGAAACTTAGAGATGGTACTTTGTTGCCACCACGTCAATATTACCCAATGAATATCAAAAGTAAATACCTTGGAGGATATATATTATTATTTATAATTACAGAAATCCAGCGCAGGGCAAATATTGGGCCGCACATGTTAATGGATTTCAGGTATTATTTAGATAGGATCCCTTTGTAATTACTAATTCCGATGTTTCGGGGCACCCCTGTCCCGAGACATATAAAGGACGGCTGGTGGCACGCTTAGACTTGGCGAATCTTACTGTATTAAGGTTCGCGAATCTAAGCGTGTTATGAAAAAGGCAAAGATTCACTGGCAATATGGTTAGAATGTATCCCAAGTTCACGCTTAGATTCGCTGACCTCAGTACAGTGAGGTCAGCCAAGTCTAAGCGTGCCACCAAATAATGCGTATTGCATAAACTAATATTTCTTCCTGGCAACAGGGCTTGGCTTTTAACATTACTCTTGGTCCTTGCTTGGATTCGCTTACCATAATACGCTTCGTGGCACGCTTAGACTTGGCGAAGCTTACTGTATTAAGCTTCGCGCATCTAAGCGTGTTATGAGAATGGGAACGATTCAATGTCAATATCCAATATACCCTTGCCCTCATTATGCCATGCATTATAGCTGGAATATTTCCATTCTCCAGGCTCTGCAACCAATCCTCTCCTTATGGGATTATTGTGGATATAATCAATGGCCTTTAAGATTAATCTGGGGGAGTCAAAATTCCTGTCATATCCACCACCTGCCTGCCAGAACCTGTAAGGCCGTGCCCTCTCACCCGTTTTCATATCAGCGAGCTGCTTAGATTCATCATTTTGCTTGAGCTTACGTATTACTGTCTGTGAAACAGGTTGTTTGATGGACTTGAGAATCCCTGATATTGAATATTCGGGGGTTCGAGGATAAATCAGAATGTGGACATGGCCAGGCATGATGACATAAGCCCAGAGGTCGAACTGGTGTTTTTTCCTTGCTGATCCGATTGATCGTATAAGTTCGTCACAGTATTCAGGATTAGCGAAGAATGGATGCTGGTTGTAGCAAGAGAATGTAAGTTCGTGTGCATGGCCTGGGATGTCATAACGTTTGCAGGCTTTTGTTTTCATTGGGTTTCCTTGTAGGTTGTGGGTCACGCTTAGATTCGCTGACCTCAGTACAGTGAGGTCAGCCAAGTCTAAGCGTGCCACCAAATCCTGAGCATAGTTGGCATGTGTAACCAAGTCTAAGCGTGCCACCAAACGTGAACCCTAATCAAAAGGAGTTTTGAAACTTATCCCACCTTCTCGCCGCACTCGGGGCAGAATTTTTGGCCCGGGGTTATTTTTGTTTGGCACTTGGGGCAGTTAGTCGATACTTTGAGCGGGGTGCCGCATTTAGGGCAGAATTTTACGTTGGATTCAAGCGGGGCTTCGCATTTGGGGCAGGACGCGCGTATCGTCTGCCGCCAGTTTTCCGTGGCCAACTTTTTATCTTCCTCGGCCATGGCGGCATGCGCCCATACCTCCTCGACCGAGCGGCTTGCCTGCGCTGCGGACATCTCGACACCCAAATCGGGGGCGCAATCCTTGCATATCCCGCGCTTGGTATTCCAGCATTTTTCGCGGCATACCCATTTATTACATCGCGGGCACTGGATGAAGTCGCCGATGATTTCGTTCATCGCGTCGGTGAAGGCCTTATCGTGCGCGCGCTCCCAGGTGGCGTCCTTCACGCGGTCGCCGGCGTCCGCAGCGCGGCGGAATATGCCGCCGAATACGCTGCTCGCCGCGTCGAGGGCCTTGGTTACGCCGCCCGTCAGCGACGCCTTGAATTTCGAACGGTAACCGGACTCGCATCGGTCGCAGTAGAATTCAAACTGGAACCCCGAATCGGTGCTTAAATCCTTATAGTTGGCTGTGAATTCAATCTTCTCGCTCATAAAATGCTCCTAATAAGATTTATTCCCCGGCAACGGGGGTTGCCGGGCTACATCGGTTCATATTTTAGCACGTATGTTGAAAATTTGGGACAGCCCTTAGGACCGTGGGCCTGTTGAGGACTCCGCTTGTGGGCGGCACCCGGCATTTCCTACTTTGATAAGGACTTCCATCCGTTTGATGCGCATGAACATATTTAACGCGAACAGGAACCCGATAATACCTGATAAAGGTGCAACCTAAAGGAGTGTCTCCAATCTCAAAGCGGACCTCTCGATTCCAGGCATGATTCTGCGGTTAATAGTATTTAAAAAGCAACATCCCCCATCAAAGGGGGATATTTCAAAGAAGTATGAATATAATCATCCGGTGTGGGATGTCAACCCATTTCGGGTATCATCACAATTTCCTGGTCCGACCTTTTAAAAATCAGTTTTACGACAGGCTCTATCAAACGCAGCGAAACCCCGTTGATCGTGATCTTTACCCCCGGGTATGCAGTGCCGGATACCCGGATTCGGCCATCGACAGGCGTTTTAAACATCTCCTGGATTTCCGCTAACCTCTGTTTCTTTTCTTCATATTCTTTCGATATGCTTTCAAAAGTGCTGAGCAACTTCCGTCGGACCTCATTTTTCGGTTCCCCGGTATTATTGCTATCCTGGAGCTTGTCGATTTGTCCTATCAAGTTTGTGAATTGTTTGTACCTGGGCGCCAGTTCCTCAAGACGTGCCTTAATTGCCTGCATCTCTTCAGCAAGTTTGTTATCCTGCCCCACTTCGACGACGGTTCGGATTTCACCGTCGGAACCGAGTATCGCGCAACGCACACCGGTTCCCGCAACAACCCGTCCCCCTATAATTAAACCTTTTCTACCGATACAATTCACTTCTTTCGCGGCACGTATTTCCGAATTGAGGATGGCCTCATCCACGATCACTGACCCGCCCGCGATGATAGTCGCCGATTCGATGAACTTCGCTACGACATCACCGCCTGCTTTTATCACGGCCTTGCCTTGCCCCTTAAGGCCGGCACGGAGAATCACATTGCCCTCCGCGTTAATATACGCCCCTTCAACCACATCGTTGCATTGTATATCGGCCCCGGCTCTCACCTTGAAGCCGGTAAATATCACCCCTCTTATGGTCACCGAGCCGCCAAAATCGACGTTGCCCGTTGAGAGGTCGATATCTCCCCCTATCGACAGCGCCTCCTCGACGACCACCTTGCCGCCGGACAACTTTGGTATGCCATCAATCGCTGAAACAAGCAGGCATTGGTCGGAGCTCGTAATGGTGTTTTTTCCCCCGGGGAGTTTAACATCCCTGCCTTTTTTTGCCGGTATGGGCTTCCCGCAAATATCTACCCCATCGACGCCTTTGGTGGAAGGAATCCGTTTGGCCAAAGTTTCTTGTGCTCTGACACTTTTAAATTTACCCAATTCCTTGAAATCGGCAACATTCTTTTCCGATATGGTCGGTTTCATATTTTCGCAAAACGCGTCAAACAAGAATTCAATCTTGCCGTCCTCGCCGTTTTGAGGATAGCACCCCTCGGCTATGATTTTCCCCAAGACTTGCTTTCCCTCAGCGGCTACTTTCTCTATCTCCTCGTGCTTAATCCCATAAACCACGCCAAGCTCATTCAGTTTGTCGAGGACGTCGCCCATTGGGAACGGTTGGGTGGAATCTACAGGTTTCCACGCAAGATATGCCTTCATCTTGTCTTTAGAAATGTCGATTTGTATCCCAATGTTTGATTCCCCTGTTATTTTGAAACTGATAGGTCTATCGGATTTACTCGCCGCCGACAACTTCGCGGTCAACACCGCATCAGATATTAAGACATCTTTGACTCCGGCCTTCGTTAATTCGTTATGGATATCTCTATCATCAGCTACATGCCCATTCCCTATAGGAGGTGTTATGAATATATAGGTATCACCAGCGTCACTTCTCTCAACCCAGCAAGTGGCGGGGAAATTCTCAGGTGTTTCCTTCGACAGATGGATAGCCTCGGAGGAACCCTTATCCAAGGCAGCCTTGACCTTATCCCAATCAGCGCCCTTGACACCCAGAGAATCGATATCAGCATCTATGGCTGCGGGGAGCTCACCCGGTTCCCTATTTCCATAGGGTAACAGCTTGAGGAATACACCACCCATTTGGACGTATATACGATAGCCTTTCAATTTGTAAATTACACCTTACCTCATACCTTCGCACCTAAAACAAAGGCTGAAGTGCCCTGTAAAATAATATCTCTCTATCGTTCACAAGCATTACAATAAAATGAGGTGAAAGGGGGAAAAATGTAAAAATATTTTACATTAATATCAGCGGTTATCGCCCAAAGGTTGGTTTATGGATGATTAGATAGTTCCCCAAGGCCCATTTCCCTGTCAGGCAGAAAGCCCGTTATTGTCCCCTTAGTGAAGGCCTTATGCAGGCAATCAGGCCCATCAAGCAGTACGCGCAGGTAATTGTCGCTCAGCCCGATTAACTTGCCGGTTATAGAATCGCGTTTGTTTTCAATCAAAAATTCCAGTTCGACTCCTTTTTGGCCATCCGCGAACAGCCGCCTTTTTTTTCTTGATAAATCCTTAAGTACCCTATTCCTCTCGTCTCTCACAGGCTGCGGAACCTGGCCAGGCATATTGGATGCACGCGTCCCCGGCCTTCCCGAAAAGGTGAATACATGGAGATATGAAAGTGGTATGGCTTCGATAAAATCATAGGTCGCTCTAAACTCAGCCTCGGTCTCCCCTGGGTAGCCCACGATAACATCAGCGCCTATGCACCATCCCGAGTCAGCAGATTTGATGCGCATAACAATGGCGGAATAATCGGATGGTGTATATGGACGTCCCATTGAAGCCAAGATATCTTTATGGCCCGATTGTAAAGGTAGATGAAGGTGGCGGCATATCTTCGGCTCATTCACTATGAAGTCAATTAGCTCCTGGGTCATATCAACCGGCTCGATTGACGATAAGCGCAACCGATGAAGCTTCTCGATTTCAGCGAGGTTCGTTAGGAGCTCCACAAATTTGTCATTAAAATTTCGTCCCCAGCATCCAAGATGGACGCCAGTCAGGACGACTTCGCCATAGCCTGATGATACAAACCGGCTGACTTCTTCGATAACATCGTCCATGGGTTTGGAGCGCGACTGCCCCCGCACCGTAGGCACAATGCAATACGCGCACCTGTAATCGCATCCCTCCTGTATCTTCACGAACGCTCGGGTCAGTCCGCCGAATTGAGTCATTTGTGATTTTGGAATAGATTTGATGGCAGATATGGGCTCAACAACTATAAGAGGAACTGCGGTTTTTACTGGGGGGTTTGGTATCAATTCAAGCAAACGGGGCTTCTCAAGGTTTCCGGTAACAAGGTCAACGCCAGGGATTTTTGCCAATGTATCAGCAGAAATCTGCCCGTAGCATCCGCATACGGCAATATAAGCTCCCGGGTTGCGGCGAAGGGCCTTGCGTATCTGTTGCCGCGAATGGTAATCAGCCCTGCTGGTTACGGTGCATGTGTTGATGACATAAATATCAGCGGTTTCATCGAAGTCCACGACCTGATAACCCTTTGCCAACGCCTCCTCGCGTATGGCGAAGGTCTCATACTGGTTGAGCTTGCAGCCCAGAGTTTTGAACGCTATCCTATATCCAACAACCATAAAAAATACTTCACGGTTTGAAAACCGGACTTAATCATCTAACATTATAGCCCAAGGGGCAGGTACGGGACAGGTACGGGACAGGTCTGGGACGGGTACGGGACGGGTGTGTACCGGATACGGGGCCGTCCCACAAGAGTCCCCGCAAGAGCAATGAATATCGTTATACTCATAAAACAAGTACCCGACACAACCAAGGTGCGGATAGACCCGGAGACGGGCAACCTTGACCGTAAGGGGGTGCCGAGCATAGTCAACCCGTTCGATATGGAGGCGATGTACGCGGCGCTTGATGTTGTCAGGCGTTATGGCGGCAATACCACGGCAATCACGATGGGGCCGCCGCAGGCGAGGGCGGCGATACGTCAGGCAATCGGGTTGGGTATCGATGAAGGCATCCTCCTCACCGACCGCAAGTTCGCCGGGTCGGATACGTGGGCTACGGGATACACGCTGAGCAGGGCTGTTCTGCAGATTTCGAAGCAGAAGCCGGTCGACCTCGTCTTCACCGGCAAGCAGACAATCGACGGCGACACCGCACAGGTCGGGCCGGGTGTGGCGCGTAAATTGGGCTTCGAGCAGTTGACATATGTCAGCGAAGTTGTTGAAATAAACCAGAGTGAACGAACCATCACCGTAAAGCGCAAGCTGAACATCGGCACTGAGACGGTACGCACCAAGCTTCCTGCGCTGGTTGCGGTGCTTCCCGGCGCCGCGCCGCCGATATATCCGACCATGCTGCAGATGGTCAATCGCGCGCGATATAAACCGGTTGTCTGGACGAAAGATAATATCGATGTCGACTCGGATTTGATAGGGCTTAAAGGCTCCCCGACACAGGTGGTGAAAATATTCGCCCCACTGGAGAGGGAGCCAGGTAAGGTCATCGGCTACGGCGTCGGCAAGGAGCACAAGGCTGTGGACGAACTTGTAAGGCTGATGAGGGAGGATGAATATTTTGTGAGAGAATAGTTATGGCGTATCGGGGACTTATTCTCGATATATTGGCTCTGCTGTCTAAAGCGATGTATTCTTTAATGCCGAAAAATAGAGAAGGTTCTGAATGGGTGAACACATGCCCCATCGGATGTGCAATAATCTTTTTAATTTTCTTCTTCTTTCTATATCTACCAACTTTCGGCTTTCACCATCTCCGGATACTCCTGATTGTCATCATGTTCGCGCTGCTAACTGCGTATTTCATTTACTTATCAACCAGGGTTACAATGACATTATCGGATAGTGAATTGACTATAAGAGCAGGGAGGCTGGCCACCTCAATGGGTGAGCTTGGACGCATAAATATTCCCAGAACAACTTTAATCGGCTTTTGTTATGTGGCCCCGACCGATAAAGCATCGTCTGCGATATTTTTCCGTAACGACAAACAACTTAATCGTATTATCCTTCCACCCATCCAGCGAAAGCAGGGCGATATATTTAGGCGTGCTTTTGAAACTATTTATCCCGAATTGACGAGAGCCGGAAATGACTGTGATAAAATATTTGATGAAACATTCGGGGACGAAATATATGATGTAAATAGAAAATCACAATTACTTATTTTGGTTTTATTCCACTTGCCGTTTGCCGTTTTAGGCGGAATTGCCCTTTGGATAGCCACAGCTTTGATTATTGCTTTGCTCTTGGGATATTCATCGTTAATCATTCTGAAAGTAGCGTGTAACTCCGGACTATTCATCGATATATTATTATTGATGATATTTTATGTATTGTATACGTTAATCACTTTTTATTCGCCTACAGAAATCCAAGTTACGGAAAAGGGGCTATGGTATTTCAAGTATTATTCCAAAGATTTTATTCCCTGGGATGAAATTAAATCTTGTGCTGTAATAAAGTGGGCCCATATGATAATTATCCATTACATTGATGTATTTGGCCGCCAAAAGAAAATACATATGGTCGGCTATTTCCCTAAAGATGCCATTGACGAGATAAAAGTTAGAAGTGGGGGGATGCAATAATCATGCCCGGCTTAAAGCGAAATTTTCCATACGACCCTGCGTCCTTCAAGGATGTATGGGTATATATCGAAGTGAACGATGGCGTTCCCGCAGATGTCGGCTTCGAGCTTCTCGGGCAGGGGAAATTGTTGGCCGGCAAGCTCGGTTGCCGATTATGCGCGGTGCTTATCGGCGAAGGCGTGACATCGTTGTACGGTGAAGCATACGCCCATGGCGCTGACGCGGTTTACTTGATCGACGATCCCGTGTTAAGCCACTATCGCACCAAGCCGTTTGTGGAAGGCATGCTCAAGCTTATGCGGCGGTATCATCCGGATATCGTCCTCTATGGCGCAACCGAGCAGGGGCGCGATTTAGCGGGAGCTGTAGCGACGGATATTATGGGCGGACTTACTGCAGATTGTACCGGGCTTGATATCGAGCCGTCCACAATGACCCTCGCAGCGACGCGTCCCGCTTTCGGGGGCAATATCATGGCGACCATCTTCTGCCCCAAGGACAAGCCTCAAATGTCAACTGTACGCCCGAGGGTCTTTCCGAAGCCGGTAAGGCAGGAGGGAAGGAAGGGTACGGTGATAAAGGAGGAGCTGGGGATTGCGGAGGATGATGTCGCGGCGAAAATCCTCAACTTCACACCGGCGGCAAAAGAAGGGGTTATCAATCTTGGTCGGGCGGAAATAATTATCTCCGGTGGCAAAGGGGTGGGCTCAGCTTCCGGGTTCCGGAGACTTCGGGAGCTTGCGGATTTGCTCGGCGGTGAAGTTGCCGCGAGCCGTGGCGCGGTTGACTCGGGCTTTATAGGCTATGCTCACCAGGTCGGGCAGACGGGCCAGACGGTGAGGCCAAAGGTTTACTTCGCGTTCGGCATATCAGGGGCCATACAGCATCTCGTCGGCATCAAAAGCTCTGACCGCATTATTGCCGTGAACAAGGACCCCGAAGCACCGATTTTCAAAAATTGCGATTATGGTATAGTTGGTGACCTGTTCGACGCCATCGATGAAATGATGAAAGCCTTCCGGGCCGGTAAGGCGGCAGGTTGGCTTAGGGCGGCAGAGAAGAAACAGTAAGGCGGGTAATGGAGATGATGATGGAAAATCCTGAACAAGAGCAGGAAATATCGCAGGTAGACACCGAGAGTGAAGAGAAACCTCCGGAAGCTGAAGCCGCTATCGAAACACCGGTTGCGCCGGAACCGGAAATCACCGAGGAAACCCCTGAGCAGGAAGCGTTGCGCGTTGAATGCGTCATCGTTGGCGGCGGATTGGCGGGGCTCAGCGCGGCTTACCATTTAGCCAAGTCGGGAGTCGAAGTGCTCCTCATCGAGCGCGGCGATGCCCCCGGCACCAAGAATGTGATGGGCGGCGTCATCTACGAGCGTTCGCTTCGCGAGAACTTCGGCGACATCATCGATGAAGCCCCGTTGGAGCGGCGCATAATCGAGCAACGGTTATGGGTGCTGACTGAGGATGGGGGGATAACCATCGGGCATCGTAACAAGCAATTTGATGAAACGCCCAACGCCCATACGGTGCTGCGGGTGAAATTCGACGGCTGGCTCGCGGAGAAGGTCGAGGAAGCCGGGGCGCTTATCGTGCCGGAGACGGTAGTTGATGAGTTAATTATTAAGAATGATAAAGTCGTAGGCGTTCGTACCGGCCGTGAGGAAGGGGACATCTATGCCGACTGCGTGATTGTCGCTGACGGCGTCCATTCGCTCCTCGCGCTTAAGCATGGTTTCAGGAAAGAGCACGAACAAGCTCAGCTCGCATTGGCAGTGAAGGAAATTCACGCGCTCGATACGAAAATCATCAACGACCGTTTCGCCGTCAATGATGAGCAGGGGGTGACAATTGAAATTATCGGGCCGATGACGGGCGGAATACTCGGCACCGGCTTCATATATACTAACAAAGATTCGCTTTCCATCGGGTTGGGATGCCTGCTCAAGGGACTCGTCGATAAAGAACTCAATGTCTCGGAACTCATTGAAAATCTGAAAGCGCATCCGCTTGTTGCGCCACTCATCGAAGGGGCTGAGATGAAGGAATATATGGCGCATATGATTCCCGAGGGCGGCTACTATGCAATCCCCACTCTATATGGCAACGGCGTCATGTTCGCGGGCGACGCCGCGCAGTTCGTCAACGGCATAAACCGCGAGGGGTCGAATATGGCCATGCTAAGCGGGCGTATCGCCGCGCAGACATTTCTTAAGGCAAAAGAGGCGGGGAATTTTTCGGCGGAAAGGCTGAAGTTGTACGAGATAGCGCTGCGCAAGAGTTTTATTTATAAGGACTTGCACAAATATCGCAACTTGGCGCATTTCATCGAATCGAACTCGCATATTCTCACACAGTACCCGGAGTTCGCAGAATGGGCAGTGGGCCAATGGCTTACGGTGGATGGTGTGTCAAAGCAGGAGAAGCAGAAGCGCATCATAAACCGCGCGCTGAAGGATGCCGGCATTTGGCGCGCCATCAAGGATGCGTGGGGTTTATGGAGGAATTTCTCATGAAAATAGAGGATAAATTATATACCATCAACACTAAAACCGATGAGAAAAGCCATCTCGTGCAGATAGACCCGGATGTATGCGCCCAGTGCGAGCGTAAATGGTGCACGATATTCTGCCCCTCAGAAACATACAAATGGGAAAATGAGAAATTGGTTATTGCGTTTGAAAACTGCACTGAATGCGGCTCCTGCAAGGTCGGCTGCCCCTACCTGAACATCGAATGGCGCTTCCCGAGAGGGGGGTACGGGGTGAGATACAAGTTCGGGTAGTATCCTTGGAATCAACGGAACATACGAACTCTACCAGAGTTTTATGATTCTCAACCCCTCAGCGCCATTTGCTAAATAGGCGTAACCATCTGAAACAGAAATATCTCCACAAAGTGGAAGGCCATAAGATGCAGAAATATGGGCGTTTATGATAGGGTCGATATCTATCATATATAGGGTTCCATTATTGACATAACCATAGGCATAAGCATAGCCGTCGGAAACTGCGATATGCCCTCCGCTACCTCCAAACGCGATCGTGTCAATTATCTCAGGGGTAGCAGGAGAAGTTAAATCGAAAATAGCAAGCCCTGATGATCCTACCCTGACCAGAGCGTAACCGTCATATACCTTGATATCACTTACCTTTCCCTCCGTAGGGATAGTCTTTACCACATGCACCGCTTCAGGGGGATCGACATCAACCACATAGAAACCCGATGTAGCGCACGAGATATAGGCATAGCCTGCTGATGCTTCCACCTTTTCCGGAGATAGTACACCCGGGGATGTTGTGTATAAAAGACAATCCTTGATAATATGGGCCTCTTCAACTGGGTCAACATCGACTATTCCAAGAGTGATTATTAATTCATCAGGTAAGGAGATACCGTAGATTACATATGCGTTTCCGTCCGATACAGATATCCCAGTAATGTCCCCTGGTATATCGACAGCATTAATCACGTGAGGGTTTTGCGGTTGCCCGATACCTATCACATATAATGAGTAATCCTCTCCAAGATAAGCTACATTGTTTGAAACCGCTAAATCTTGGATTCCAGAATCCCACAATATGATTTCACCAATAATATCGGCTGATTCCGGCGTGCTGACATCAAATACCTCGAAACCCAGTGAATCAGCGATATAGGCATAATTCCCTGCTACCTGCACACTCTGGGCCACCCCGGGCGCGCCGAATATCCTGGCCAGATAGGCGTCCACAGGTGGGTCAACATCAAAAATAAAAATGGTAGCCGTGTCAGACAAAAATGCATAGCCATCCTTGAAGGCTATATGAAAAATAGCATCGCCTGGGCAATCTACAGTTTTGATATTTTTTTCAGAGCCAGGTGTGGCAATATCAACTATATTAACGGCGTTCGGTGATTGTGATATCCCGGTATCTGCCAATGATGAAATATATGCATATCCGCCGGATATAACTATGTCTGTAATTTGTGTGGCGAATTTCAAGGAATTGATTGTATGAGCGGATTCAGGCGGGTCGACATCCAATACTTCGAGAGTATTGCCATCTATAATATAAGCGTAGCCATTTGATAAAGCGACGACTGTGGGCATGGGGCCCTGGAAGTAAACGGTGTTTATAATAGCCGGATTTTCCGGGTCTGCCATATCAAAAATGGACAGAATTTTCTTGCCGTAGGGATCCATTACCACGTAGGCATATCCAGCGGAAACAGCCAAGCTGCCTACAGGCCCAATGGCTTCAGTTTGGAGATCGAAAGCATTTACGATATGAGCAAGATTTTGGGGTTCTATGTCGATTATTTGCAGGACACAATCACCTCCTAACCCCCCCCGAGCTCGGTAAGTACATATGCGTAACCTCCAGAAACAGCGAGATCAGGGCTCGCCTTAGGAATAGTCACAGTGTTGATAATGCTTGGAGCAAAAATATCGCTGATGTCTATTATGACGAGGCTTTCTGGTTCGCATACTGTCAGGTAGGCATAATTCCCGGCTATCACAAGATCATTTATCCATCCAGGCACTGCGAGGCGGCTAACCCATTCCGGCTCCAGGGGGTCGGAAATATCTGCAATGATAAACCCAGTCTCGCCTCCGGCAATATAAACATAATCACCGACGATACACATGTCATCCGGGGCCACGTCAGCAAACGGCTGAGTCACATCGACCGGATTGAAAGTCACATTCGGGAGACTTATATGAATGTTTATATAATCATATAGTGCTAACGCTCCGGAATTCCCGGAATTTGCAATGACCCGTGCTTTATAATCCCCTGCAACTGCCCCTGTGGTATTGATTAAAAGCAGCTTCCACGTTTCTCCACCCAGTTTCGTGAATTTGGTGAATTGCTCGCCGGTTATTTCAGGAGCGACGAGCGTTACCTTGCTGACATCGTTCTGCCAATCGCGGACATCGATGTAAATATTCCCCGATGAACCCGCGGTGTCGAAGATTTCCTCCTGCCAGAAATTGGTGATCTCGTATGGCTCATCGCAGTTCCCGGGATACGAAGCATCAACCACGAATGTGATGGCTTCAAGCTGCGGCGGATTGGGAACGTGAATGACGAATTTCTCGGTATGCGCCGCCCCTCCAGCGAAAATTCGGTTCGGTTCGTCCTTCGCAAATGCCTTGAACGGGTTTATCGTTTGCCCACCCGGGAAATCAAACAGCCCTGTCCAGTCATCAGCGTTTAGTAGTTCATGCCCGTAATTGTCGGTGTGAATAATGCCGCGTACGTCGTAACCCGAAAGGATGGTTGGATTACGCAGTGTGATGTCGGCATCAAGGAAGCCGGTCGCCGGGTCGAAGGAATTTATGACGCCCGATATGCAATCGCTGCACACCGCAGGTACAAGCATGCTGGTAACGTTGTAATGGGTTTGGGCATTGCGTGTCAGCTTGAAGGTGATCTCCAGCGTTGCAGGGTCAAACTGCATCTCCCAGATTCCCCAAAGCATACGCGATGAGCCGTCAAACCCTTCCGACGGGCAAGACTCGAGCTGGAGATTAGTTGTTGCCGGGGTGCTTCCCCCGCTTGAACAACCCAGGAAGAAGCTCCATACCATCATCCCGATACAGAAAATGGCCAATCGGATAGACATTTGCATGCGGGACCTCCCACTACCTTGAATAGTAATAGTTTACCATTTTTAACGCTTACAATGCGGTCAACATCGGGAAGCCTGTTTTTTGAGCCCCCAGCCGCACCGAGCAAGTTTGGCCTTTTATTTAGACAGTAAAATATCCACGCGTCTATCATTATCTCAGGGAGTATCGCCCCTTAATGCTTCCAAATATTTTTTATACCCCGATTAGCATCCTAATATTTGGACTAAGAAGGTTTTGCCAATGAATATCAAGGTTCGTTGAAAACCTTCAGGCATGACTTTTGTATTCTGGAGGTCACCATGTTAAGGAGTATAACGTTATCCTCATTCTTGCTTTTATTCCTGATACTTGCTGTTTCTTGTTCAAATGGGAACACGCAGCCAACTGCCCCAATGCAAGAAGGCAAGGATTCTGCAGCCAACGCATATGGCTCAACCACCTGCCTCGGCTTCTGGCAGGTGACAATTGATAAGGAAACGGGAACCATCAACGCTGTTGATATGCGCAGCAGCGACCTTATCCTCAATGTCCTTGGGTTCCTGGAGCCGCCGGCATTGAAAGGGTTGACGATTGAATTCGGGACCCTGAAAATCAACGACCCGATTATTGAGGTTGATGTCGTCCTTACCCACCCCATACCCGACCCGGTGTTTATGGGATTCGATGTGCGCGGCGTAGTCTTCGGGCCAAAGGTCGCCAACGCTGACGGTCTGACCATCATCCCCGGCCCGGAGTTCTTCACAGGTGTGCCTTTCGGCTACCAGAACGGCCTCCTCGGCACGCCTGACAGTGTAGCCCACTATACGGGGCTGGCCGGCTACAAATATTTCTGCGATGGCCTTGGCAAAGATGCTGACCTTGCCGCATTTATGTCCAACCCGACCAACTTGGAAAAACGCGGCGTATTCAGCCAGGGCCCGAATAAGAACACCCGCCATTATGTCCTCGATTGGACCGGTTCCAGCCAGGGATTCTTCGTATTCAACTACGCAGTTTATGCTAATTACAATTGGCCTGTGGGCGACCCGCCGATTGATATCAGTGATTTCGAAATCACCGCGGCAAACAGCGCCGAAGCATTTTGCTGTAGAGTGACTGAGCTGGCAAATAACCTATACTTCACCGTTGACTCCGGCGCCGGCGGCAGCATCAGCCTCGAAGCCGAGGTTTGGGACTGGCAGGTCAATGTCGCCGATGTGACAATCGAATCTGTGGAGCCGGGGGTTATAGATACCGCTGAATACGATTATGATAATCCCGGGACAGTAAATAAATCGCATATATACGGCTTCGCCGATGTCCCCGGAACCCCCACCAGCACCGGCCCATTGGAAATCCTTATCACTGCAACAGATCCCATGACATTCGGCGAGTGCTGGTTTATGGCGATGCTTAATCCATCGAAGACTATGTACAGCAAGAATGTCTACAACTGTTTCATCTACACAGCCGATGTAAGCGCATGCCCAATACCGGTAATTGCAGAAATCGATCCCTGGTACGCCACCCAGGGCGCAATTGTCGATGACGCTACAATCACCGGGAGCGGTTTTATAGATGGGACATCAAAGGATGTACGCCTCACAATGACGGGTCAGGCGCCTATCTTAGCAACCGATGTCCAATTTATTGACAGTACAACCGTCACTGCTGATTTTAATCTGACCGGCGCCAAAATAGGGGGTTGGGATGTCGAAGTCACAAACGGTTGCGGCGAGAAGGGCACCGAAGTAGAGGGTTTCTGGGTCATAGACCCGAACTGCCCCACGCCTGTGATATATGGAATCAACCCATACGAGGGGTTCCAGGGCGAAATCGTCCATGTCGTAATCACAGGAAATTATTTCGACGCAGGACCGCTTAAAGAGGTCCGGTTGACGAACGCCCCATCGGGCCAAGGGTCTAAAGAGGATATCATTTGCGATATTACCGATTACGGCCAGAATACCATCGAAGCCGACTTTGATATCACCACCGCGGCTATTGGTGTATGGACTGTCAGGGTCACAAACGGCTGCGGCAAATCGGTCGAAAAGGGCCCGGCACAGGGAGGCGGATTCAGGGTCTGGTGCCCTGTGCCCACGGTGGACCCGGACGGCATTAACCCGGACGAGGGCGAACAGGACACCACCGTCACCGTCGTTTTTACCGGCAATAACTTCATGCCGGACAACATTACTCCCCCCGAATCAGCCCGCTTCCACAAAAATGGCGTATGGATTGACGGCGTAATCGATGCCGTTGATTGCACAAACAACATTCTTGTTGCCGACTTCTACATCCCCGCGGACGCCGAAGTGGGGTTATGGGATATTTACTTAAGAAACAGTTGCGGCACCGGTGACTCATTCCCTATTTACGAGGGGTTCAGGGTCAAGGGATGCAATCCACCAGAGTTGAATGAATGGGATTCCATTGTCCCGGGCAATGTCAATGACGGTCCTGATTTCCATGCCGAAATCAACGGCGCAAAGTTGTTCGAGGGCGATTACGATTTTATTGTCACGCTTGTATCCGCCGACGGCACTTATATCATTGATGCGACAAATGAAAGTTGGATAAGCGATAATAAGATCGAATGTGACCTTAGTATCCCCGGCGATGCTCCATATGGTTATTATACCCTTCACGTCATAAACGGATGTGGCATGGAGGGGATGCGGGATGAAGCATTCAACGTTTATCCGGTAGTGACAGAAGTTGAACCACCCTCCGGACAACAGGGTTCAACTGTCGGCATCACCTTGTCAGGCTGGTTGTTCCATAGCGATTATTCATACGTGGGTATCGCGAGGATAGAGGGCTGGGTGCCGGTTGAGATTGTCTATGGCTTCAACGATAAATTTGTGGACTCCACAACAGTCATTTTCGACGCTGACCTTACCGGGGCAACCATAAGCCCGGATTGGATAGGCGGCATTATATACGGGGTGGACGGATACGGCGGCGGTTCCTTCGAGGTCATGCCACCGTAAATTGCTTGGTAAAGATAGGCTGAAATTAGATTAGACCAATTCATAATGTGAGACCCTTGCAAAATGCTCCTTTTGCAGTCTTGGGAGTTATTCGCATCGACACGATATCTCCCTATGCACAGGCATCAGGGATTTGGCGTGCCCCCGCTCTGGAAACTGTTCGAATTCTCAAACCCACGATTTGGTTTTTTACAATGTAGCGGTTAGGACAAAGAGAGCATCTAAATATATGGTCGCAAACCGTTTATTCATACTAAAATGAGGGTATAAATGCTGATGACGGCTTTGCACATGCGTCTTTTCAAGGAGGTTTATATGCCCAGAAATATGGTTTTGTACTTAATCCTTTCCCTCACCCTGATGATGTCGATTTCGTGTTCAGGGGGGGGAGAGAACGGAACCCTCCCAACGCAAGCCAATTTGGATACCGGTGCTGAAGCAGGAGGGTTAACGGCCTGCATGGGATTTTGGCAAGTTGAGATTGACCCGCAGGCAGGCAGCATCGATGCGGTTGACCTGCGCGGCAGCGACCTTATCCTCAATGTGCTTGGATTCCTGGAACCACCGGCGCTGAAGGGACTGACGATCGACTTCGACACGCTTGTAATAAACAATCCGATCATCGAAGTCGATGTCATCCTCACCCACCCGATAGCTTCCGCCCAGTTCATGGGCTTTGATGTGCGCGGGGTCGTTTTCGGACCAAGGGTCGCCAACGCCGATGGGCTTACAGTCATACCAGGCCCGGAATTTTTCAAAGATGTGCCGTTCGGATACAAAGACGGTCTCCTCGGTACGCCCGATAGTACCGCTCATTACCTTGGTCTTGCCGGCTACAAGTATTTCTGCGATGGGCTCGGCAAAAACGATGACCTTGCCGCGTTTATGTCCAACCCGACCAACTTGGAAAAACGCGGTGTATTCAGCCAGGGACCGAAGAAGAATACGCGGCATTATGTACTCGACTGGACCGGTTCCGGCCAGAATTTCTTCGTCTTCAACTATGCGGTTTATGCCAACTATGACTGGCCCGTGGGTGACCCCCCTTACGACATCAGCGACTTCGACATCACAACCGCCAACAGCGCCGAGGCGTTCTGCTGCAAGTTCACGGAATTAGCGAACAGCCTGTGGTATTCCGGCGGCTCCGGCGGCGGCGCACTGAGCCTGCAGGCGGAAACCTGGGATTGGCAAAATGATATTCATGATGTGAAAGCGAATGAACAGTGCCCGAATATAGATTTCCCCGCTGATTCCTTCTTTGATTTGGTTGGCCCCGGCACGACTGCATATTCCAATATCTATGAAATCCTCGACCTTGCCGGGACACCGAAGGCCGCAGGTACGGCAGATGTCATCATCACCGTCACCGACCCGGTTACATTCGGCGAGGCATGGTTCCTGGGCATGCTCCCCTCAAGCAATACAATGTATGGCAAAGCGCTTTACAATTGCTTCGTATATAAGGCCACAGTACAGGAATGCCCAAAACCAACAGTCGAAAGCACCGATCCGCCATGTGGCGTAGGGCTTCTGAATGATGTCGTTTTCAATTGCACAGGCTTGGTTGACGGCCTGACCCTTGCTGTCAGACTTACTAAGGGCCTTGCAGAGTGGGTCGGCACCGATGTCCATTTCATCAGCAGCGCAAAGATGACTGCTGATCTTGATTTGACCGGCGCGACATTCGGTGATGAATTGGATATCACCATCACCAATGGCTGCGGCACCGAGGGCACGGGCCCGGCGAAGTGGAAGGTGCTTTATTACATTTATGTCGTGGGTGATCCGAATATTGATGTAATAACAGGGCGAGGCACACCGGTTGATATTGCCTGCGACCCCTCAGCCGACCAGGTGGCCATCTCTTATAAGAGCCCAAATGTCTGGGCAACCTGGTCAAACAACTACCAAAACTCCTCCGCCAATTACACACCCTGGGGCGGCAGGGAAATGGGGCCCTGGGACGCCCAGCCGAGTTTTATATGGTACAGCCATGACAACCCGCCATACATTGGCTACCCCCTTTGTTGGTCTTGGTGCGATTTTACAGGCTGGCAATCAGGCAGTTCGTTTTGGCAACCGGGGTTGTACAACGAGATGAAGGATATAGCAAATGATCAAGGGGGGACATGGCTGGTGGGACTGTACCACTGGAAATGGAATTACATTTATAACGAAAACAACCTTATTGCATTCATGGATAGCTCTGGTGATGGGGACTTCGACTATCCCGCTTCCTGCGGGGCTCCTTTCTATGGCGGCGACGGCTCCACGGGAGTCATTCCCGATAACGTCAGGGGCATTGATTTACCACAGTATTCGGGTCCGGGAAAACCGGATGTCTATATCCTGGAAGCCATCCCAGACTCCGATACGGGGGTTGTCGAGAAGTGGCATGTTGATTATTCGCCCACGTTCCTTCAAGCGTTTGGAGAAGGGACTTTCTATGACCCACTCGATATTACGGTTGATTCGAATTACAACATCTATGTTTTGGATAAGAATTCATCCGGACTACCTGTGATATGGGCATATGACCCTGGCGGGGTTCTTATCGGCACCAGCATGCCGTTGGCCACAGATAAAATATCCGGTGACCCATTGCGAATCGACGCCCATGTGTCTGCCGACCCCGATGAGGTGCATGTTCTTCACTCTTCAGGCGTAACAAGATTTACGATGTATTAGAGTGATGTTTTAACGCTCCAATCCTTTACGGGGAAGGTTTCGGGACAAGGGTGTCCCGAAACATCAAAATTGGGATTATATAATCTCGTTAAATATTTTGTTTAATGTAGGGGCGCACCTAAGTGTGCGCCCAATTCGGGCAGACACTTAGGTCTGCCCCTACAAGAGGCAGTAATATTTAATGAGGTGGAAATATCAAAATTCATTGAGGTGCAATATCAAAATTTAATGATTTTCCGTTATCAAGACAATCTCTCCTATCCCGGGAATATACTTAAATCAGGATACAGCAATGAGCTAAAAT
>Ga0315277_10002685_pt1 | contig 24629 bp, 18 predicted proteins | sample YL17G05_15_MG_FD_203695 | JGI IMG/M metagenome (GOLD analysis project Ga0315277, IMG submission 203695) | Sediment microbial communities from Yellowstone Lake, YNP, Wyoming, USA - YL17G05_15 | ecosystem: Environmental > Aquatic > Freshwater > Lake > Sediment | place: USA: Wyoming | collected... | reverse complement strand
ACGGAAGGGAAACGGGCATGAGCGACGACATCGAATTGACCCCGGACGAGAAGGCGGCGTTCGACGAGCTTCCCAGGGAAGCATCGCCGTCTGAGTTTCTGGAGGAACGCATCGTCGGCGCTCTGCGGGAGGATGGAATCCTGCGAAGCGCTTCGGGATCGCCCGCGCGGCGTGGCGAGTCGCATCGTCACCTGGTCCGGCCCTGGGTCGTCGCAACCGCCTCGATGGCCGCGTCCGTGATGCTGTTCGGATCCGGAGTAGCCGTGGGGCAGTGGATGGGAACGCGGAGCACCGAACGGATTCTGCTGGCAGTGCGCGAGCAGGACAACAGGCTGGTGGCGCAGCGCGTCCAGGAAGCGGGTTCGGCCTACGTGCACGCGCTGGCTGCCCTGGCCGAACTGCGGGACTCGCCGGCGACGGGCGCTCGCGGTGGAAGCAGGGTGTCGCCCGCACAAGTGGCCTCCGAGATTCAGCAGGGTGGTGAAGCGGCGCTTGGAGCGCTGTACGCGGCCGCGCTCGAACTGGCGCGCGTGACGCCCGGCGATCCGGATATCGCTCGCATCCAGCAGATTCTCGAGGAGCGACGGTTCGAGCCCGTCAGTGGAAGCGGCGTGACGAAGACGGTGTGGTACTGACCACGCGTCGAATGGAGAATGCACATGAGCAGCAGGACGACGCGGGACCGTAGGAACCTGCCTGCGCTGCGGCTGGCAGGCCTGGCCCTTGTTGCCGGAATCTCGCTCGCAGGCGCAGGCGGCGTGTGGGCCTCACCGGCGGGGGTGCAGGGACTGAAGAGTGGCGAGCAGCCGTGCGTCGGTGATGTCTCGGGGTACCTGGGAATCGGTCTCGGCGACTGCCGCGGCTGCACTCTAACCTTGACGCAGGAATCAAAGGGTTGGAAGAAGGCCTGGTCGTTCGCGACCGAGCCGCGCATCGGCGAGATCGCACCGGACAGTCCCGCCGCCCGAGCCCTCCAGGTCGGCGACGAGATCGTGGGCATCGACGGCGTGCTCATCACGAGCACAGACGGGGGGCGGCGATTTGCCAGCATCGAGCCGGACCAGAGCGTCACGATCCGATACCGGCGCCGTGGACAGCCCGCCGATGTCGTGGTCCGGGCCGGAAGGCGTTGCGGACCGTTCGTGGAGGGGATGAGGATGAAGGGCCCGTTCGCCCGGCTCACCGAAGCGTCGTTGCTCGATGACGTTCTCTCGCGGCTTGCTCCCGGGATCCGGGTCCGGCTCTCGCGGTTTCCCCACATTCGATTCCAGGGGGACGCCACGCGCGGGGGGACGACGATGAGCCTTGCCGCCGGCGACGTGGACGTCATCGTGTCTCCGAGGGATCCCGTAACCGGGCGGCGCGAGGTGTTCGTCGCCGAGGGGCGTCTGGGACTCAGGTGGTCGTGCCAGCCGTCGTGCTCGGCCACCGACAAGGATGGCCATCGCGTCTGGCGGTTCAAGGGTCCCCTTCGTGTGACCGGGATCGAGACGGGTGGCCCGGCCGATCTCGCCGGCGTCCGGATGGGCGACCAGCTGACGGCCGTGGACGGGCATACCATCGAGTCCGCGAAGGGGGGCCAGGCGTTCTCGGACGTACGGCCCGGTCAGCCGATGCTGCTCACGCTGCGCGGGCCCGACGGCCGCGAGCGGACGGTGAGCGTTGTACCCCAGGCACCCAAGCCCGACGACGTACCCGAGTAGAGGTGCGCGCGATTGGTCCGGCCACGTTGAAGGAGAACGCGATGAGAGTTATTGCTGGAGCCGCGGCATTTCTGTGCGTGGTGTCGCTCGCCAGTCCTCTTGCCGCGCAGAGCATCCGCCTCGAGGGTCGCTGGACGCTGAACAGGGAACGCACGCAACTTCCCAACATGCCTCCAATGACACTCGAGATACGCCAGACGGCCGGCACGGTCGACTACCTGAAGACCGTGAAGGATCCCCAGAACGAATGGGTGACGCACATGGTGCTCCCGGCAGACGGCCGCGAGACGACGTGGACCGACTGGAACCGTACAAAGTTGAAGTGCTCCGGTATCGTCCGTGACGGGACGTTCGTTCTCGCTTACGAGAGCCGCCAGCAGCGCAGCAGCAAGTGGGTCATCCTGAGCATCGAGGAAGTGCATACCGTCTCGGAAGACGGGAAGACGCTGTCGATCGCCCACACGGAGGCGTGGGAGGGCAAGCGTGGGAAGCTCCCGAACCCGCTCGTGTTCGACCGATCGGCCGGCCCCTCGACCGGAGCGCGTCGTCGGAACGAGGTCCATCGGCGCTGCGCCGATGTCGAACCTGCACGCGGCTTGCGAGTGCGCCGTCCGGCACACCCTGACCATCAGACGCCGGGTCCCCGAGTAAACGTCTCCCCTGGTCGTCCCGTCCAACGTACCGCTCCCATACGTGTGAACCGCATATATGTGATCGGTCATGGCTAGTCACGAGATCAAGAAGGGCAGCGCCGCGTTCCTGATCCTCGCCATCATCGAGGAGCGGCCCCGGCACGGCTACGACATCAGCCGGCTGATCGAGTCCCGGTCGGAGGGCACGCTCCGGTTCCACGTCGCGTCTCTGTACCCGACGCTGTATCGCATGGAGAAACGCGGCCTCATTGCCGGCCGTTGGGTCGAGAAGGCCGGCCAGCGGCGCCGCCGCTACTACCGCCTGACACCGGCCGGGACGGCCGTCCTGGCGGAGCACCGGACCGACTGGGAGACGTTCATCCTGGCCCTCAAGCGGGTGGCAGGCCTCCGAACGGCCTAGCGGAGCCCCGGAACACCTGCTCGGCCGGGGGGGGCCGGCAGCACACGGTGAGGCAATCATGACCGACTGGAAGTCCCAGCTGCGCGACCGACTTTCTTCCCTGTCAACCGATCCGGCGTGCGAAGCCGATATCGTCGATGAACTGGCCCAACACCTCGCCGATCTCGAAGACGCCGCGCTGAGGCGTGGGGCGACGCCGGAGGAGGCGTACGCGGCGACGCTCGCCGAGGTGGCCGACGACCGGGCGCTTGCCCGTGCGATCCGCCGGGCGGATATGTCCCGACCGCGACCGACACCCCCGCCCGTCGAACCGCAGGCGGCCTTCTTCGTCGGCCTAGCCCAGGAGCTGCGGCACGGGTTCCGGCAGCTCGTCAGGGCCCCGGCATTCGCCGCAACCGTCATCGTCCTGCTGGCGCTCGGCATCGGCATCAACGCGGCCACGTTCAGCGTCGTCCGCAACGTGCTGCTCGAGCCGCTGCCGTTTCGCTCGCCGGAACAGCTGACGGTCGTGTGGTGGGCGGCCAAAGGGTCGACATCGACCTTCCAGGGATCGGCGCCCGTCTCGGGGCCGAACTTCCTGGACTGGCGAAGCCAGAGCCGCTCGTTCGAGCACCTGGTGGCGACGAGCCCCAGCGGCGTCAACCTGACCGGCCTCGGACAGGCCGAGCGCTTGATCGCGACGGCCACGACGGCGGGGCTCTTCGAGATGCTGCGCGTCGGCGTTTCGCTGGGCCGAACGTTTCGATCGGACGAGGAGCAGCCGGGCCTGAACAAGGTGGCCGTCCTCAGCGACGCGTTCTGGCGCATCCGTCTCGGGGCCGACCCCCATGTCCTCGGGCGGTCGCTGACGCTCAACGGCGAGTCGTTCACCGTCATCGGCGTCATGCCCCGGGGATTCCAGCACCCGTCGCCGTGGGCGGTCGGCGAGCCGACCGACGTCTGGATTCCGCTGTCGCTCCAGATCCTGCGGGCCGGCCGCGGCAACAACCGGTACGTCGTGTTGGGGCGGCTGAAGCCCGACGTGACCCTCGCCGTCGCGCAGGCGGAGATGACGGCGATCTCGGAACGCATCAACGGGGCCTACCCCGACCCAGACGACCCCCGTTCGGCCCTCCTCATTCCCCTGCGCCAGGTGCTGGTCGGCCGGCTTTCCACCCGGCTTTGGATGCTGCTCGGAGCGTCGACATTGGTCCTGCTGGTCGTGTGTCTCAACGTGGCGGGGCTGTTCGTGGTGCGCGCCCTGCGGCGCCAGGGCGAGATGGCCATCCGCGCAGGCCTCGGCGCGGGGCGCGGCCGCCTCGTACGCCAGTTTGCGATCGAACACCTACCGATGTGCGTCCTCGGAGGAGGCGCCAGCGTCGCCGTGGCGGTCGTCGCGACACGCGCACTTCGCGCCCTCATGCCGCCGAGCATCCCGCGGATCGAGGAGATCAGGGTTGACGGATCGATTCTCGCGTGCGCGTTGGCGCTGTCGCTCGTCGTGGCCCTCGTCGCCAGCGTGGCCCCCGCCCTGACGGCGTCCCGCCGCGCGCTGGCCGACGGGCTCAGGCACGGGGGACGCGGACCTGCCTCGCCGCGTCGCGCCATCGGCCGCCGTGTGCTCGTCGTGGCGCAGTTCGCCCTGACACTCGTGTTGGCGCACGGCGCGGCCCTGACGCTGAGAAGCTACTGGACCCTGCGCGCCATGGACAAGGGTTTCAGCACCCGGAACGTCCTGACGCTGACGCTCCGTCCATCCGGCCCGCGTTACAAGCAGCCTGAGGCGGTCGGCACCTTCTTCGAGGAAGCCGTCAGGCGCGTGGAGACGCTTCCGGGCGTGACGCGCGCGGCAGCCATCAACCGGCTGCCGCTGCAGGGCGGGGACAACAGCACGGCGATCATCGAGGGCCGTGATCCGCGCCAGGGCGGTGCTCCTCTGATCGAAACACGCGCGATCACCTCAGGCTACTTCGACGCCATGGGCATCCGGCTCCTGTCAGGTCGTGCGCTGGGCGCGCTCGATGGCACGCCGGACAGCCTCCCGGTCGTGGTCATCAACCAGACGATGGCCCGGCGTTGCTGGCCGGATGCGAACGCGATTGGCAAGCGGTTCCGCTTCGGGGGCGGCCTGTGGCTGACGGTGGTCGGGATCGTCGCCGACACGCGGCAGTGGGGCCTCGAGTACCCTCCGTTGCCGGAGGTCTACAGCAATCACCCGGCCTATTCGTCGAACCTGCAGTTCTTGATAGTCCGGGCCACGACGGACCCGGTGGCCCTGGTGCCCGCCATCCGGCGCGAGATCGCGCAGGTCGACAAGGACGTGGCCATCGCGAAGGTCCGGACGATGGCCGACGTCGTCGATCGTGCCGTTGCGGAGCGGCAGTTCGGGACGTGGCTGGGCAGCCTGTTCGCCATCACCGGCCTGGGCCTGGTGATGGCCGCCATCTACGCACTGATGTCGTTCTTTGTCGCGCAGCGAACGCCGGAAATCGGCGTACGGCTGGCGTTCGGCGCGACGCGCAGCGGCGTGCTGCGACTGGTGCTCGCGAACGCGCTGACGCTCATCGGCATCGGCACGGCCATCGGCCTTGTCGCCGTGGTGCTGTCGGCGAAACTGGCGGCAAGTCTGGTCTACGGATTCAGTCCGAACGATCCCGTGATGGTGGCGGCCGGTGCCGTGGGCCTCACCGCCATCGGGTTGGCCGGCTCGCTGGTCCCGGCCTGGCGGGCAACCCGGCTCGACCCGGCTGACGCGCTCCGGGCCGAGTAGTGATGCGAAGCGGCACAGAGCATCAGGAACGGGACTTCCAGCTCGCGCGAGCCATTGATCGTTGGCCAGGAAGGAGGCCGACCATGAAGCAGAGGTTGGTGGTGTGGACGGCAATCGCGGCGGCCGTTGTGATCACATCGTGGGTGCTTGCCGCCGACTTCACAGGGACCTGGCTGGGCACGACCGAGGTCCGTGACCGTGGGACCGATCGGCTGACGCTGGTCCTGAAGAAGGGCCCCAGTGGCTACAGCGGGACGGCTACCGATTCGCTCGAACTGATTGCGAAGGACACGGCCATCACGGACGTGAAGCTGGACGGCGGCGTTCTGACTTTCTCGGTTCCGACGGCCGACGGGGTACATAGCGTGACCATCAGAATGCAGTTCAAGGGCGACAAGGCAACCGGAGAATGGGCGACCGCGGAGGGGGATCTGGGGACGCTCGTCTTCGAGAAGCAGAAGAAGTAGCCCCGGCCGCCGAGGTCGATCGACTAGCCCCTCGGTTGTCCCTGCGTCGGTCCCTCCGGCCGCCTCCTCGGACTCGGCTCGAGGCGTCTTCACCAAGGCGCAGCTCATCGAGGACTCGCGCCAGCTCCTGGACTACGTGGAGTAAATCCATCCCGGCCCGTATCTCTACAGCGGCGGGAAGGTGGCGTTCCACTGTCGCGCTGTAGCGGGGAGCGCGGTGGCGAGGGCTCCCGCTGCTCTCGCGAGGCTTTTTCGAAGGTTCATCGAAGCAGACGGCAGCACCTTCTTTCGGCCAACATGCGTCCAACGACGCGAGCCGGGCGCGCGAGGGGTCGCCCCTGCGCTTCACGCAGGTCGTGCAGGAGGAAGTATGGCCAGTTGGCTCAAAGAGTTCCGTGTTGCGTTCCGCGCGTTGCTGAAGCAACCAGGTTTCACTCTGGTCGCCGTGGTCACGCTGGCCCTCGGCATCGGGGCCAACGTGGCGATCTTCGCGGTGGTCAACGGCATGCTGCTGCAGCCGCTGCCCTACCCCAACCAGGCCCGGGTGCTCAGCATCGACGAGCGGAGCCCGATGTTCCCGGACGGCATGTCGGTGTCGCTCGCCAACTACCTCGATTGGCGCGACCGCCAGCGCATGTTCGAGTCGATGACGATCTTCCAGGAGACCTCCTTCACGCTCACGGGCGTGAGCGACCCCGAGCGGATCAGTGGAACCGAGGCGTCAGCCGACCTCCTCGTGACGCTCGGGGCAAGGCCCATCAGCGGCCGCGGATTCAGGCCGGAGGAGGGCCGACCCGGCGCGGCGAGGGTCGTGCTGGTGGGCTACGGCCTCTGGCAGCGGCGGTTCGGGGGAGAACCCATCGTCGGCCGGACGATAGAGCTGGACCGGGAGCCGTACACCGTGGTCGGCGTCATGGCGAAGGAGTTCGGCTTTCCCGAGTTCGCTCAGTTGTGGGTGCCCATGCGGGTCGACCCGGCCGCTGCCGCTACCACCCGGGCAACGCACGCGTACAGCGTGATCGCCGCGCTCAAGCCCGGCGTCAGCGAGGAACAGGGCCGCACCAATCTGGCGACGATTGCGCGGCAGCTGGCGCAGACCTACCCGACGACGAACCTCGACGTCGGCGTGCTCACCCAGCCGCTGCGCGAGCGGTCGCTGCCGGGCGAACTGCGCCTCGCCTCCGTCGTCTTCATGGCGGTCGTGGCCTTCGTGCTGCTGATCGCGTGCGCCAACATCGCCAACCTGCTGCTCGGCCGCGCGGTGACGCGCGACCGCGAGATGGCGGTACGGGCGGCCCTCGGCGCGAGCCGGTGGCGCATCCTGCGGCTGCTGATGGCCGAGAGCCTGCTCATCGCCGCCGCCGGCAGCGCCCTCGGGGTGCTGGTCGGGCGGGGGGCGCGCGACGCGCTGGTGGCGTCCGTCCCAATCGAGATCCCCATCTGGATGCGCTTCGACATCGACGCGACAGTTGTGGCCTTCGTCGTGTTCCTGGCCGTCGTCGCCGCCATGGCCTTCGGTCTGCTGCCGGCCCTGCGCGCTTCGCGCCCTGACCTTGTCGCGGCGCTCAAAGAGTCGGGCACTCGTTCGGCCACCGGCGGCGCCGGACGGCTCCGGACCGTGTTGGTGGTGGCGGAAGTTGCGATTGCCGCGGTGCTGCTCGTCAGCGGCGGCCTGGTCGTGCGGGGCTTCGTGCGCCTCATGAACGTCGATCCCGGGTTCCGGCCCTCGAACCTCCTCACACTGCGCGTCGTGCTGCCGGCGGCGGTCTACGACACCGAGGACCGCCGTCGCGCGTCCGTGGATGAGGCGCTGCGGCGCATCCGAACGCTCGCCGGCGTGGAGCAGGCGGCTGTCGTGTCGTCACTCCCGCTCGCCGGAGGCACCTCGAACTACACCATCGCGATCGAGGGTGCACCAACACCGCCTCCCGGAAGGGAGCCGATCGCCAGTTCCATCGTGACGAGCACAGGCTACTTCGAGACGCTGGGCATTCCCCTCAGGAAGGGAAGGACCTTCGACGAGCACGACGGGCGGCCCGGCACCGACCCTGTCGTGGTCGTCAGCGAGTCGCTGGCCTCGCGCCACTGGCCGGGACAGAACCCGGTCGGCAAGCGGATCGGGCTGGGGAGGCTGGGCTGGATGACGGTGATCGGCGTGGTGGGCGACGTGCGCCAGCGCGGCCTCGACGTGCCCATCCGCGACACGATGTACGCGCCACACGTGCAGCGCCCGTTGCGGGGCTTCTCCGTCGTCGTCCGGACGACGAGCTCGCCGCTGGCACTGGTGGATCCCGTGCGCCGCACCATCCACAACCTGGATCGCGACCTGCCGATCTCGAGCGTGTTCACCATGGACCGGGTCATGGTCCGGTCGCTCTGGCAGCCGCGGCTGTTCTCGTGGATCTTTGCGGTCTTCGCCGGCGCGGCGCTGCTGCTCGCGGTCGTGGGCGTGTACGGCGTCGTGTCGTACTCGGTGGTGCAACGCACGCGCGAGATCGGCATCAGAGTGGCGCTCGGCGCCGGGCGCGGCCGGATCAGGGCCATGGTGCTGAACCAGGGCATGCGCGCCACCTTCGTCGGTCTCGGCATCGGCCTGGCTTGCGCAGTGGCGGTCACGAGAGTGATGGGCGCGCTTCTCTACGGCATGAGCCCGACCGATCCCGTTACATTCAGTTTCGTCGCGCTGGTGCTGGCCGCCACGGCGCTCGTCGCCTGCCTCGTGCCCGCGTTGCGGGCGACCAGCGTCGATCCGATCGTCGCGCTCAGGTACGAGTAGCAGGACGACATGGACACTCTCTGGCGCGAAATCCGCTACACCTTCCGCCGGCTCGCCAGGAGCCCCACGGTCAGCTTCGCCGCGGTGATCACCATGGCCCTGGGGATTGGCGTCGCGACCGGCGCCTACTCGATCTTCGATGGCCTGATGCTGCGCGGCGTCTCCTTCGAGGAAGCGGAACGCCTGGTCGCCCTGCAGCGCGCCAATCTGTCGGGACCGCGTCGCAGCACCAGCGTCCCAGAGCACGACTTCGCGGACTGGTGCGACCAGCAGCGGAGCTTTGAAGACTTAATCGGCTTTCGGACCGGTGCCGTCAACCTGCGTGACACCGTGCCGCGCGAGCCGGTGCCGCCCGAACGCTACAGCGGCGCCTGGGTGTCGCCTGGCTTCCTGGAGCTGCTGCGCGTCCATCCGCTGCTGGGGCGCGGCTTCGAACCCAACGACGCCGCCGCTGGCGCCGATCCCGTCATCCTCATCGGGTACCAGGTGTGGCAGCGGGACTATGGCGGCGCCGCCAACATCATCGGACGGACGGTGAGCGTCAACGGGCGGCCGACGACCATCGTCGGCGTCCTGCCGCGGGACTTCCACTTTCCGGTGAGCCAGGACGTCTGGCTGCCGCTGGTCCTCGAAGCCCGCGGGCTGCCGCGCGGCGAGGGGCGACACCTGGAGGTGATCGGACGGCTGAAGAACGGGGTGCCGCTCACGCGCGCAGCGCAGGAGATGTCGATCATCGCCCGGCGCCTCGGGGTGGCGTATCCGGAGACCAACAAGGGCATGGGCATCGAGACCCGCCCGTACGTCGATTACGTCGTCACCGACTACATGGGCCACGACGGCATGCTGATGCTCATGGGGACGTTGGGCGTCCCGGCGCTCTTCGTGCTGCTCATCGCCTGCGTCAACGTCACCAATCTCCTCCTCGGGCGCGCCGCAGCGCGCCGTCAGGAGCTGGCGATCCGCAGCGCCCTCGGTTCGGGGCGGCTGCGCACGGTGAGTCAGGTGCTGATGGAGGCGGGCGTCCTGGCGCTGGCGGGAGCCGTGTTGGGCGTCTTGCTGTCGCATTTCGCGGTGCGCGCCTTCAACGTCGCCATGTCGGCGGTGGAAGAACTGCCGTACTGGGTGAAGTTCGAGACGAACGGCCGGGTGCTCTCCTTCGTTGTGGCGATAAGCGCCCTCTCGGCGTTCATCGCCGGGATTCTGCCGGCCTTGCGCGCCTCGCGTCCGAATCTGATCGAGATGCTCCACGACGGCGGCCGCAGCGCGACGACCTTTGGTGTAGGAAGGCTGAGCCGCTGGCTGGCGGTCTTCGCGCTCGCGTTGTCGTGCGCCCTGGCGGTCGCCGGCTCGCTCTCGGTGCGCAGCGCGCTGGCTGCGCAGAACCACGAGCTGAACTTCGACACGGCGAACATCCTGACGGCGCGCATCGATCTCGTCGAGGGCGTCTATCCGGAGGAGGACGACTGGCGCCGTCTCTACGCGCAGATCCGCGAGCGCGTCGCGGCACGGCCGGAAGTCGTCGCCGCGGCGATCGGCACGGTGGTGCCCACGGATACGCAGCTCGCCCCCGGCCTGGTCCGTTTCAAACGTCCCGGCGAGACCTGCGAGCAATCGTGGCAGATGCCGGTCGCGCGCTCGGCGGTGGTGAGCCCCGGCTATTTCGCTGCGTTCGGCGTCGATCTCCTGGCCGGCCGTGACTTCAGCGCCGCCGATCGCGATGGCGGGCCGCTGGTCGTCATCGTCAACGAGGACTTCGCGCGCAAGGAATGGCCTGGCAAGAACGCTGTCGGCCAGCGCGTCCATCTGTGGATGGGCCGCGAGAAAGAGGCCGCCGACCCGAACGCGGGATGGGCGGAGGTCGTCGGTCTCGCCCCCAACCTGCGCTTCGCCGAGTTCAGCAACGAGGACAACCAACAGGCTATCTACCTGCCGCTCGCCCAACATCCGCAGCGTTCGGCGTTGGTGATCGCGCGCACGCGCACCGATCCGACGGCGTTCACCATGACGCTTCGCCGCACGGTGCAGGCAGTCGACTCCGATCTACCGCTTTTCTTCGTGCGGTCGATGGACCAGGTCCTCGAGGCGACGCTCTTTTACCACCAGCTCATCAGCGTGACGTTCCTCGTCTTCGGCACGATGTCGTTGCTTCTGGCGGCGGTCGGTCTCTACGGGGTGACCCTCGTCAGCGTCATGCAGCGCATCCCCGAGATGGGTGTGCGCATGGCATTGGGCGCCTGTCCGCATGACGTCGTCCGGCTGATTCTGAAGCAGGGCCTGACGAAGACGGCGATCGGCCTCGGCGTTGGCCTGGCATTGGGGTGGGGGCTCGGCAGGGCCCTGGAGTCCTTTCTCTTCCGGGTGCGCCCAGGGGATCCGGTGACGTTCTCCGCGATTCCGTTGTTCCTCCTCGCGGTCTCGCTCCTCGCCTATCTCGTACCGGCCCGGCGGGCGTCGCGCGTCGATCCGGTCGAGGCTCTGCGTAGCGAGTGACGGCCAGCACCCACGCCGTCATTGCGCCGCAGACGTGGCGCGCATCCGCGCTGCGCCTGCCTCGGGCGCGATAGCGGCGACCACGCCTGTGAGGCGCTGGACGCGACGGTTCCGGCACCAAACCTGTTAATCGATAATTAATTACGGATTATCAATAAAAATCTATTGACAATCAATATCACATGTGCCATGTTTTCGGTGGTAGCCGAAGAACGTCTGTCCTAGCCGCCACGATGCCGGAAGGAGCTTCGCGATGCGCCTCTATGGAGCCGGATCGTTTTGCGCCGCAAGGGTTGTTCTTGACGTGCTTCTGGTGATTGCCGGCTTGCTGATCGCGGTCCAGGTCGTGGTCACCGCGGTGCTGCTCGTCAACCCGCTCCACCCCCTCAGGCAGCACTTCCAGGTGACCACGATGGTGACCGTGCCGGCGAGGGTGTGGTCGCCCGAGGGCGTGGTGCGCGTCGAACCCGGCATCGCGACTGCCCGTGTGGATCCGTGGGCCTACATCACGTACCAACCCGCAAGCCGCTGGTTCGTCGCCGTGGCGGCGGCCCTGAGCTTCTCCTGGTGGGCGTGCGTGATGCTGGTGCTGCTGCACCTGAGACGCGCGTTCACCAACGTGTCGGCTGGCACTCCGTTTCCGCGGGACAACATCCGATGCATTCGGGTGGCGGGCTGGGCGATCCTCGGCATGGCGGCGGTCCAGATGATCATCGATGCCGTCATGCTTGGCTTCATGCGCGCCACGACGACGGTCGCGGGTGGGCTCGCGGTCGTGCCTCTGGACATGCTGCAGGTGGACTTCCCGCTCGGCCCGATCCTGGCCGGCGTGGCCGTGGTGATCCTCGCCGAGGTGTTCCGCGCCGGTGCGGATCTCCAGGACGACCAGGCGCTGACGGTGTAGGGGGCAACCATGGCCATTGTCGTGAACCTGGACCTCCTGCTGGTGAAGCGAAGGATGAAGCTGACCGAGCTTGCCAGCCGCGTCGACATCACGCTGGCGAACCTGTCGGTGTTGAAGCAGAACAGGGCCCGCGCCATCCGCTTCTCGACGCTGGACGCGTTGTGCAGGGAGCTCGGCTGCCAGCCCGGCGACCTGCTCGAGTATCAGCCCGATGCGCCCCGGGCAGGCGGGCCCGTGGTTGTCGGCTCGGGCAACGACCAGGTATCGGACCCGGAGTCCGGCGATTGATAAGACAGAACAGTCGGTGCCCGGTCCGCAGAACTGCGGATCTGACCCCGGATTCTGCAGGAGAAAGGCCATGGCTGCCGTTCACGCGATCCTCCGGCGCCTCCGCAACTGGTGTCTGGTGTGGTTCGTCGCCGAGGCGCTCGTTGGCACCGTGGCGGCTGCCTACGTCCTCGACGCCATGAACCGGGATTCCTTCCTCGGCCACCTGACAGGCGGAGTCAGCGCCGCGGGCACGGTGCTGGCGAGCCTCGCCGTATCGCTGATGCTGCTCCTGCTCGCGTGGGCCGTCCTCGGGGCGCTCCTGGATCTCAAGCCGTGGGCGCGCATTGTCATGCTGGTGGTCGGTTGGATCACCGTGGCGTCGGCCGCACTCACCTTGCTGACGCTTCCGGCTACCTGGGCGCAGCTCGAGCCGATGGGGGTACTCACGGGAGCCGACTGGTCGGCGCTCGAAGCGGTGAACGTGCCGGCGAAGGTGGCGGACCTGGCGTTCTGGTCGTGGGCGATCTACGTGCTGCAGATGAACACGGCCGTCCGCGAGGCCTTCGTTTGCCGTGGGAGGAATGCCTCATGTTGAAGAATGCTGCCGTGTTCGTCCTGTTCATCGGACTGACGATCTCGTCGGCCGGCCTGGGCCGGGGATTGGGCGACCAGTCGACACCAGCCGCATCCCAGGAACGCTTCGCGAAGGTCCGGGCCATGATTCTCGAAGCCGTGCAGAAGGGCGGAGCGCCTTCCATCTCGATCGCGGCGGCCGAGGATGGGAGGGTCGTGTGGGAAGAGAGCTTCGGCTACGCAGACAAGGAGAAGAAGATCAAGGCCACGCCCGATTCGCTCTATGCGCTGGCCTCGATATCCAAGGCGTTCACCGGTACGGGTCTGATGGTGCTTGCGGAGAAGAGATTCCTCGATCTGGACAAGCCGGCCAACGACTATCTGGGCGACGCCAGGCTGACGGCGCACGTGGGCAGTGCCGACCAGGCCACGCTCCGGCGGATGCTCTACCTCGAGGCCGGCATGCCGATGCACTGGAACATCTTCTATGCAACCGAGCCTGGCCGTCCGCCCTCCCAGGATGAATCGATCCGGCGCTACGGGATCATCGTCAACGAGCCGGGCCGTGAGTACGTGTATTCGAATTTCGCCTACGGTGTTCTCGACCGGGTCATCTCTCGCGTCTCGGCGAAAGGGTACGCCGAGTTCATGAACGACGAGGTCTTCAGGCCGCTGCAGATGAACAGGACCTCAGTGTACGTCGCTCCGGAGCTGGCAGCGTACGCGGTGCAGAACTACGATACGGCGGGAGAACCACTGCCCGCTTTGGCCTACGACCACGACGGCGCGTCGGCCGTCTATTCGAGCGTCCACGACCTGATCCGCTTCGGGCAGTTTCACTTGAACAACCGCGTTGCCGGCCAGAAGCCCATTCTCAGTGCCGCCTCCCGGGAACTGCTGCACCGTCCGTCGTCCTTGAGTACTTCGGAGGCCAGCGAGATCGGCGAGCCCCGCATGGCGATGGGCTGGGGAGTCGTCGACGTGGCGGGTCATCGCTTCGTCATCGCCAGCGGCGCAGCCCCAGGCACCCAGGCGCGGCTGACTCTGCTCCCGGAGAAGAACATGGCGGTAGCCATCCTGTGCAACGCCACCTCGTCGGATGAGGTCGCGCTCTGGAAGATTGAGTGGGAAACGTTTGCCGCCATGGTTCCTGTGTTCCCCGGAATCCCGGCGATTCCGGAGCGGAAGCCGGCAGCCTTTGTTCCGCCCCAGGAACTCCTGGGAGAATGGCAGGGCACCGTACACACCTATCAGGGAAACACGCCGATGAAACTGTCGGCCCGAAGCCGCGGGGAGATCGCCATCGAGCTGGGCGGTCAGCCCGGAGGACCGATTCCCTTCGACACGCCGCTCGGGCCCCTGTCATTCCGGAACGGTTGGCTCACCGGACTCTTTTTCGGGACGATATCCACGGACGATGCCAAGCGCTCGTCGCATGTGGTCTTCCTGCGCCTGCAGTTGAAGGGAAAGACGCTCGCCGGAACCGTATCGGCAGTAGCCGTCAACCAGACCTTCGCCCTGCCCTACTGGACATCGCTGAAGCGAAACAGCCAGTAGCGTCCTGTTGCCGCCAGGACTGCGAGCACGACGGCGACGCAAAGACGAACATGGGGCATCGTGTGCTGCCTCCTTTGCCTCGGAGTCACGTCCGCGCAACGAAGACGATCACTTGAAGCGCGTTCGTCAGGTAGTGCGCGAGAACGAGCGGAACAAGACGGCCAAAGCGAAGATAGTAGAGAGCCACGATCAGGCCGTAGGTAGCCGCCCACCCGACGGCGACTGGCCCTCGATAGACGTGGATCAGACCGAACAGGCACGCCGAGATCGCAACGCCAACCAACCGGCCGGTGGTTGAAGCCCACACCTTCCACAGACGACTCAGCAGGAAGACCCGGACCAGTTCCTCTGAGGCCGCCCCTAACGGTATCAACAGTGCCAGGAACAGAACGAACATCCCTGGGTCGCGGGCCAACCCCGCGAAGAGATTTCTGACACTCGGGTTCGAGGCAGAGTCGGGAAGCAGGCCTGAAAGCAGTTGGGTGGAGATGGCGTTGGCGACAATGATCACCGGACAGAGAATCAATGCGGCAAGCAGATCCGAAGACAGCGTGCCGGGCCTCATATTCAGCTCTCGAAGATTCTCCCGACAGAGAAACCGCAGGAGCACCAGCGCGATCACGATGGCGACCGGGGAGATCACCGCGAGGTAGAAGATGTACTCGTGGGTAGTAAGTGGCAGGCCCCTTCGAAGCCCGGAGAGTATCAGACTGGAGTAGAGCGGGAGCACGCCAAGAACAACCGCCAACAGTTGTATCCATGCTGTGCTCTGCCGGGGCCTGGAAACGTGGGACGGTTCGCGTTGTGTCGAGAGCATGTCAGGTCCTTGTGTTCTTCATTGCCACCACTCACCGTAGCAGCGCGAACCGGTCGCCTCTGTTCTCGGGGCAGATCACGCGCGAGGGGAGCTTCTCCTGTGCGGCTTCTCGCGCGAAGGCGCCGTACATGTACTCACGATCCCAGGCGTGAGTAGGGAAGACCACCCGCGGCGCGAGCGACTTCGCGTGGAAGACTCGGCTGAGGAAGGCGATGTCGATCCGGCCGGCCTTGCCCAGCACGTAATCCATGTCGGACTGGTACGTGTCGAGCGGGCGGAGGTAGTCGCCCGAGTGGAACAACGACACGCCGTCCACCTTGACCAGGTACGAGACCTCGGGAACATCGTCGTGCTCCTCGTTGATCGTGTAGACCTCGGCTCCACCGATCGTCCTCGTGGCCCGCGGGGCCGGCAGTTCGATCGTCCCATCGCCGAGACCGGCTCTCCAGCCGAAGACGTGCGTGATGTTCTTGACGGCGGATCGCCACGAGAGAATCGTGCGGTCGAAATGATCGGGATGGTCGTGGGACACGAAGACGACGACGTTCTGGTCCCTGATCTCTTCGGGGTTGACGAAGCCGTTGGCGAGCGAAGGCCGGTCCGGCACCGGGCCGCGACCCCGGATGTAGTCGAAGATGAGCAGGTGGTTCCTGGTCTTGACCGCGAACCCGCAGTGGCCGAGCGACCAGACGATGGCTTCGCCGTTCTGCAGCGGCCTGGCCAGCAGCGCGGGCACGTCGCCGGTTGCCGCGTCCTGGGCCGGCTTCGCCCCGGCGGTCTCGAGCATCGTCGCAAGCGCCGGATAGGAGTACTCGCGCGCCAGGTCCAGCGGCGTCCGCCCCTGGCTGTCCTTCACGTTGGGATCCGACCTCTGCTGAAGGAGGAAGCGGACCATGTCGGTGCGCCCCTTCTTCACCGCCAGGTGAAGAGGGGCTGAGCCGCCGGCGTCCGCCGCATCCACGCGGGCTCCCTTGTCGAGGAGCATCTGCGCGAGTTGAACGTTCCCTCCCTGCGCGGCCCGCTGCAACGGCGTCCGCCCGGATTCATCCGTCGCGTCGATGGGCAGGCCTTTGCCGAGCAGGAAAGTGGCCGCTCGGAGGTTGCCGTGGTACGCGACGCGATGGAGCGGGTACTTCTCCAGCAGGTCGCGGATCTTCAGCGCCTCGGCTCGCGGCCAGAGCTTCTCGACCAGCTCGACGAACCCGTTGACGAGCGGCCAGCTCAATGGCGTTTCGTTGATGGAATTGCGGACGTCGAGCCGCGCGCCGTGGGCCAGCAGCCAATCGATGACGTCGGCGCGGCCCATCTGCGACACGTAGAGCAGCGGCGTCGATCCTTCCAGGTTGACTGCGTCGAGGTCGGCGCCGTGTTTGACCAGGATGTCGAGGAGCCGCAGGTTTCCCGAGAACGCGGCGACGTGAAGAGGAGTCGTGCGGTAGTAATCCCGGCTCATCACGTTGGCGCCGCGGGCCAGGAGGAACTCCGCTGCGACATCCGAACCGGCCTCGGCCGCATCGAGCAACGGCGTTCGCCCGTAGCGATCCGCGTCGTCCACGCGGAAACCCGTCTTGAGCAGACGGTCCATCAGATCAACGAGCCCCCCGGCGGCGGCGCGATGCAGGAGCGTGCGGCCGTCGCGGCTCACGGCCTTCTGGTCGGCTCCCTTGGCGAGGAGCAGATCGACCGTCGCCATCCGCCCGGCCGCCGCAGCCAGGTGCAGTGGCGTCTGGCCGAGATCGTCGTCGGCGTTGACGTCCGCGCCATTGGCGAGCAGGAACTCAACGATGGCGTTTCGTCCCGCGATGGCGTCTTTCGTCGCGTCGCTGGCGAAGTGGAGGGGACTCCGGCCGCGCGCATGCTTTTCGTTGACGACCTTCGGATTCTCCGCGACGAGCACCTTGACCCTCGCCAGGTCGCCGGCCCGGACGGCGTCGTGAATTGGCCCCGCGAACGCGGTGCGGGCCAACAGGGTCAGCAGAGCCATGAATGCCACGATCGCAACCCGCTTTGTCATCTCAGTAACCCATCCAACGGAACGGGGTGTCGGTATCCCCGATGACGGCTTCGACAAACGTGGGGACGGCACTCTTTGGACCGCGACCGCCACCGGTCAGGACGACGAGCCCGAGGTCCTTTTCAGGATAGATGATCCTGCGCTGGCCGCGCTCCACCGGCCAGTGCCACCGCGCACAGCGACAACAACAGGCCGCGGACCGCTCCGGCGCGGCGCACTATTCGGTCGCTCGTCTTCGTTGCTCCCTTCGAATTGCCAGGGGCATCGTGCGCGCGCCTACCGGTCGCTCGCAAACGAGAAGTGCTGCTGGACGACGGTCCAGCGGCCGTCCCGCTTCTCCACGACGCCGGTCCACCTGGTGTTCTCCCAGGACGCCGGCTGGCCCTTGTACGTGTTGATGTCGTCCAGCACGCAGTAGAACCAGGCGACGTCGCCGGACCTGGCAAACGTGATCTCCAGGTCCCGCAGCTCGTGCCTGACGTACTTGAAGTCCGGGCTCATCCAGAAAGGGACGTTCTGCTTGACGTCCTCGAAGGACTTGACCACGCGCTGGCCGGGCGACACGGAGATGTAGTTGTCGTCGTGGGCGATGGCGCCGAACAGCACGTCGAGCTTCTTGTCCTTCGCCCAGCCGATGACGGAGCTGATGACCTGGGCGATCTTCTCTCGCTCGGCGGCGGGATCGACGGGCATCGATGTGGCCGTCGGGGCCACACACGCAAGGACGATCAGGGTCGTCACGATGGCGTTTCGCATCGTCTTCTCCTGCCAGGAGGCGGCGCCGTGCGCCGCGGAGGCGTTCGTCGAATTGGAATGAGGTGGAAGATGCCGGGGATGCTGGGCATGTCGAGTTCACCGAGCACCGCCAGCATCTCATGCGTCCTCTGTGCCGCAACGGGCGCCCCCGACGGCCGGGAACGTCAACATGTGATTGGACGCCCGCCCCGTCGAAGCGCGACTACATTCCGCTTCGGCAAAGCCTCGGAAAACCTTCGCACCGATGGCATGGCCGATAACACGGGCCATGGGAGCGGGCCGCCCCGGAACCATTCGCCACTCGAGACGTCCAATTCCGAGGAGCGGCGTCACGCTCGAGGAGTCTCCGCATGAGAGCGAGATACCTGATCACAGCGATTGGATGCCTGACGCTACTGGCCGTGTCCATCCCTGTCCTGAGATCACAGGTCGGCGACCGACTGACCCTGGCGAACGAGCTGAGGCTGAACGAGCGCCAGCCTCCCGAGTTCGTGCTGAAGACGATCGGAATCAGGCAAGGGATGATCGTCGGCGAGGTCGGCGCCGGCCGCGGCCGCTACAGCGTCCAGATCGCGTCGCGAATCGGGCCGGGCGGCAGGCTCTACGCCAACGACATCGACCGCGACGCGCTCGAATCGCTCCGCCGACGCTGTGCCAACCTTGGGTTGAAGAACGTCGAGATTGTGACGGGAAGCGTGACCGAGACCCATCTGCCCGACAGGGCCCTGGACCTGGTCGTCATGGTCAACGTGGTCCACTGCCTGGCCGATCCGGTCGCCCTTCTGAAGAACGTCCGAGCCTCGCTGAAGCCTGGTGGACAAGTGGCTGTCGTAGAGGGAAACCTGGACAAGGCCCCGGCTGCGGCCGGAGAGTGGTTCTCCCGCGCCAAGCTGCTGGGGATCTTCGAGGCCGCGGGGTACGCGCTCGTGCGCGAAGACGCGTCGCTGCCGCAGGACAATATCTATCTCTTCAGGAACCAGGTGGTCGCACTTGGCGACGCACGGCGGCACGGGTTCGCACGGTAGGGTCCCGCCTCGAACATCGTCGTCTCTGGTTTCGTCGCGGCGCTCGCGGACGCGGCTGCGAGGTGACGTGGTGCCGAATGCAACGCATTTCCTGCTGTTCGAGAAACCCGATCTCGTGGTACCGATAGTTCTCGATCTCCTGCGGCGCTGACCTGAAGTAGATCGCGATCGCTGCCTGATTGCCGGCCGCGAGCATCGGCTGTACGGCGCCCGTGAAGGCGCCCGGAACCGGGACGGCCACTTCCATCTTCGAACACTGCCGGCGATCACATCAGGCGAATATGGGTCTCAATCGGCGCGACCGGTGCGCGGCTGTCTGGCTCGGACTTTGCAACCGGCGCGGCCCTTGATGGGCGCACCGTCCGGGAGAACGTCACATGGCGAACGGGCTGTGGAGCGACGTCAGGTTCGGCATTCGCGCGTTGCGGCGCCATTCGGCGAGCACGTTGCTCGCCCTGCTCATGATCGCGGCTGGCGTCGGCGGCGCCACGTCCATGTTCAGCGTCCTCCACGCGACGCTGCTGCGTCCGCTGCCGTTCCACGAGCCCGATCGCCTCGTCAGCCTGCGCACCGGCACGCCCGCGTTACCCGACGACAACTGGAGCGGGCCGGACTTCCTGGACTTCAGGGACCAGGCCTCGCTGCTCGAGGCAGTGGCGGCCAGCCGATGGCAACGGTTCGCGCTGCGCGCCGAACCGGACCCGGAGGAAGTCCGTGGCGCCTCGGTTACCGTCAACTTCTTCGACGTGCTCGGCGTCGCTCCGCAGGCAGGACGGGTGGCCCATCTCGCGGGCCCGGAAGGTGAGGGCGGACGACTGGTGGTGCTGAGCGACGGTTTGTGGCAGTCCCGCTTCGGCGCGTCGCGTGGCATCGTTGGCACGTCGATCACGCTGAACGACCAGGCGTACACGGTGGTCGCCGTCATGCCCCCCGGCTTCGATTATCCTCACGGGGCGAAACTCTGGGTCGTCTCGCCGTTGAAGGTGCCGGAGCCTCCCTTCGATTTCGGCGACAACCCCGAACGGCTTCGCGCGGCCCACTACTTCGACGCCTTCGCCAGACTCGCCTCCGGCGCGACGCTCGCGTCGGCCGGGAAGCAGGCTGAGGACGTGTCGATGGCGCTCGCGAAGCGCTATGCGGACACGAACGCCGACCGCCGCGCCCGGGTTGTATCCCTGCTCGACGCCGAGATTGGCAGTGTCCGATCGACGCTCTGGCTCCTGGCGGGCGCGGTGGCGTGCGTGCTCCTCATCGGTTGCCTCAATGTCGCCAATATCCTGCTGATGCGGGCCGCCGGCCGGGAACGCGAGGTCCAGATCCGCGCCGCGGTGGGCGCGTCGGGCTACCACCTGGTGCGCCAGTTCCTCGTCGAGAGCCTGCTCCTCGGCCTGTCGGGTGGGGCCCTCGGCGTGATGCTCTCCGCCTGGGGACTCGACGCCCTCGTGGCGCTCGTGCCGCAGGACGTTCCGCGGCTCCAGAACGTGCGGATCGACTTGCTCGTGCTCGGATTCGCCCTGCTGACGACACTCCTGGTCAGCGTCCTGGCGGGCACGGCGCCGGCACTGCACGCCGTACGTCGCCGCGGGGCCGGGCCGGGGGTCGCCGTGGGAAACCGCGCGAGCAGCCACCATTCGCGGGGCGCGCTGATCGTCATCGAGGTGGCCATCTCCGTGGTCCTGTTGCTCGGAGCCGGCCTGATGGTCCGGACGCTGCTGCACCTGGGAGCCGTCGATCTCGGATTCCGCACGGATGCGACGGTCGCGGCCCGGGTCACGCTCCCGCCAGCCAAGTACGGAGAGGACGCGCAGATCCGCGCGTTTTCCCGGTCCGTCCTCAACCGCCTCACCGCAACGCGTGGCATTGTCTCGGCCGGTGCGGTGATGAGCCTGCCGGTGGACGCGGGCGCGTCCGCGGACCTCAGGGTCCACATTGGCGGAAGACCCGCCGCGAATCGCGGAACGACGGCGGGGTTCCAGGTTGCGGCCGCCGGCTACTTCGAAACGATGGGCATCCCGCTCGTGCGCGGCCGCCTGTTCACCGCCGAAGATCGCGAAAACCGACCGGCAGTGGCGATCGTGAGCCAGGCCTTCGCGCGCCAGTTCTTCCCGGGCGCCGATCCGATCGGCGAGCGGCTGGCATGGGCCGATCCTGCCAATCCCGACACGCAGTGGTTCACGATCGTCGGCGTGGTGGGGAACACCCGTCACGAGGCCGTCTACGCAGCGCCGCGGGCCGAAGCGTACGTGCCGATGGCGCAGGCGCCGATGCCCTACTTCTGGTTCGTGGCCCGGGGGAGCCTGGGGCAGGAACACACGACGCGTGCGATTCGGGCGGCGGTCACGAGCGTTGATCCGGGACGACCGCTGAGCCCGATCCGGACGCTCGAAGAGGTCGTCAGCCGGTCGATGATGCAGCCCCGGTTCGGCACGCTCGTGCTGGTTACCTTCGCCGCGCTCGCACTGGTGATGGCGGCACTCGGGCTCTACGCGGTCCTCGCCTGCGGCGTCGCGAACCGGACGCGAGAGATCGGCATCCGGATGGCGCTCGGTGCCCGTCGCCTGTCGGTTGTGGGCGCGGTGTTCAGGGACGGCGGCCGGCTGGTCGCGTTCGGACTGTTGCTCGGGTTGCTGGGCGCCGGCGCCGCGTCGCGGCTCATCGTCAGCCAGCTCCATGGTGTGCAGGTCACCGATCCCGTCAGCGCCACGGCCTGCCTCGCCACGCTCGCGGCAGCGTCCGCGCTCGCCAGCCTCGTGCCCGCACTGCGCGCCTCGCGCATCGATCCCGCCGAGTCGCTGAGAGCGGAGCCCTGATCCGCATGGTTCTCGATCTCCTGCGGCGCTGAATGTCAGGCGACGGCGCAGGGAAGCAGGCCTAGGGCCAATACCTTTCGGAAATTCTGTTCCGCTGTATAGCGCAGCCAGCGGCCTGCCCCGAAGCGGGCCGTGCGGAGCGCTCCGACGGTCGGTCAACGAGAACGGAGCGGAGGGAGCGACGTTTTCCGGGCGCAGCCCGTAGCGGTCGATCAAGCGCGTACACGGGCCAGCCCGATTCTCAAGCCGAAAACGGAGCGGACGAAGCGGAGTTCTCCGGAGCGCGGAGCCCGGCCAGCGGAGGGCAGGCTGCTGACTGCGTTCGGCGCCGCACAGCGAATTTCCGAAAGGCATTGGGCCTAGGGCGAGCCTAGGGCTGCGCATCGGCGTGCACCACCAGGCTGAACCCGATGCCGTGCACGTTCAGGATCTCAATGCGGGGATCGTCGCGCAGGTACTTCCGGAGCCGGGACACGAAGACGTCCATGCTCCGCGCGGTGAAGATCGAGTCGGTGCCCCAGATCTCCACCAGCGCCGTCGATCGCTCGAGCACGTCGTTCTGGCGCAGGCAGAGCAGGCGCAGCAGCTCGGCCTCCTTGTGTGTGAGCGAGCGGATGCATCCCTCGCGGGAGAGCCGGCGCTCGCGGGGTGAGAAGAGGTACGTGCCGATCCGCCTTACCCCCTCGGCGCCGTCCTGCGGCCGCGCGAACCCGGCGCGGCGAAGCACCGCCCGCACGCGGAGCACCAGTTCCTCGAGGTTGAACGGCTTGGTCACGTAGTCGTCTGCGCCGAGGGTGAGCCCGCGGATCCGGTCCTCGGGCAGCGACCGCGCGGTCAGGAAGACAATCGGCACCTGCTCGTCGACCGCGCGGATCTGTCGGGCCAGTTCGAAGCCGTCCTGGCGCGGGAGCATCACGTCGACCAGGCAGAGATCCGGGCGTTCCGCCTCGAACGCCGCCATCGCTTCGTCGGCAGCCCGGCACAACCTCACCGCGAAGCCTCGCTCGGCGAGCACGTCATGCAGGACGACACCCAGGTTGGGATCGTCTTCGACAAGGAGGATCGTGGGGAGCGCCGATGGCGCCTCGCGTTCGGGATGCAGATCAACTGGCATCGTCACTGGTCATCCCCTCGCCCGGGACCTGCGGAGCGACGGGCAGATCGATTTCGAACACCGCGCCGCCCCCGTCCACGTTCCGGGCCCTCACCGAACCCGCGTGGCCCGCGACGACACGCGCGACGTAGCTGAGGCCGATGCCGAAGCCTCGCACGTCGTGCCCGCCGTGCCGGAGCGCCCGATAGAACGGCTCGAAGATCCGGCGCTCCTGGCCGGGCGGGATCCCGATCCCGTTGTCCTCGACGGCCAGCCGCACCTTGCGTGCCGCGTTCGCGGTGGTGACGCGGATCGCCGGCGGCCGAGCCGTGTACTTCAGTGCGTTGTCCAGCAGGTTGTGCAGCACGTTGAGCAGGTGCACCTCGTCGCCGATCACGTGGTGCCGGCCGGCGCCGAGCGCGGCCTCGATCCGCCCCTGCCGCGCGGCCACGCGTGGCTCGAAGTGCTCGAGCGCGGCGCGCACCACGTCGTGCAGATCCACTCGCGTCAGGCTCAGGCCCGCCGGGCCGCGGCGCTCGAGCGATGCCACCTCCAGGATGCGTTCCACCTGGATCCGCAGCCGCCGGCACTCGTCGGCGATGACGCGCCGGAACTTCGCGACGCCCTCCGCGTTCCCGCGCCCGGCCGCGTCGGCCATCGCGTCGCCGGCCAGGGTTACCGTCGACAGCGGCGTCTTGAACTCGTGCGCCAGAGTGTTCACGAAATCGGTGAGTCGCGACGTGAATGCGCGCTGCGCCGCGGCCAGGCGGAGCACCACCGTGAAGCAGCCGACGGTGACGGCGATGAAGAGCCCCGACACGATCGCCCACGTCACCTCAGGCGTGTCGCGGGGCGGCCGGGCGCCCGAAAAGACGACGGCCAGTTCGTCGGCCCCGGGCCGCAGGTCGTGCGGAAAGAGGCGGACGCGGAACGGCGTACGGCCGAGCTCGTCGCGGACCGTCTCGGGGCGGGCCATTTCCACGCGTCTGCCGTTGTCCCGCACGATGCCGAAGCCGAACCGCGCGGCCACACCGCGCTCGGCCAGCGACGTACGCAAGGTTCCCTCGATCGTCGCGGGGTCGACCCGCAGCCGGATCGGCGGCGGGTTCCCGGTCATCGACTGCTCGAGCGTCTTCTGCACGAGGGCAAAGAGCTGCGAGCTGCGCGGCGCCACGATCGTGATGCGGGCGATACGTCCGTCGGCCACGAGCACGCGGTGCGGCAGGTCGCCGACCTCGAGCCGATACTCGCAGGACCGGGTGGTCGGGCAGTCCGGCAACAGGAACTCGTGGCGGCCGGGAGGTCTCGTCTCGGCGACGATCTCCTCCGGCGGCGGACCGACTCGCGTGATGCGGAGCCGTTGCGGCTGCGGGAGTTCGACCACCAGCGTACGTCCGGTCGAACTGACCGGCAGACGGAAGCCCCTCGCACTGGTCGGCAACGCCGCGGGTCCTGTCGCCGCCGCCCCATCGCTTCGGGGCACCAGCAGGCCGAACGGCGCGATGGCGGCCGCGCTCTCGGGAGGTACGTAAAGGTCGACGACCTTCCGTTCGAGCTCGGCCGTCTCCAGGC